>Ga0302320_10003307_pt1 | contig 37616 bp, 41 predicted proteins | sample Bog_T0_3_FD_202130 | JGI IMG/M metagenome (GOLD analysis project Ga0302320, IMG submission 202130) | Peat permafrost microbial communities from Stordalen Mire near Abisko, Sweden - Bog_T0_3 | ecosystem: Environmental > Terrestrial > Soil > Wetlands > Peat | place: Sweden: Abisko, Stordalen Mire... | reverse complement strand
CTGATTCCGCGCTACAACAGCAACTACGAATACTTACTCAAACCTTCTGCTGGATAAAGGCTCTGAATCTCAATCGCTAAAACAGCGAACCCCACCAGAAAAGGTAGGGTTCGTCAGCACTCTGAGAGGGAAGCCAGCTTATGGCTTCCCTCTTACACGTGCGCGCTGCTGCTTGCGAGATCAGGACATGACCTTGACCAGCACCTTGCCCATTGGGCCTTTCGCAAGGCGGGCAAAGGCTTCCTTCACATCGAGGAACGGAAAGACCTGGTCTACCACCGGGCGTTTGCCGAGTGCGTTGAGGCGCGCGACAACTTCGTTCCAGGCGGCCTTGGCCTGCTCTGCGGTGTAGTCGGCGACGGTTACACCGCCGATGCGGTTTCTGCGGAAGAAGAGCGTGCCAGTGTTGAACTCCGGCACTGGGCCGCCACTGCGGCCGACGACGCTGATGCGTCCAGCGTAGCCGAGCATGCCGATGATCTCGTTGAAGACCGGGCCAGCGACGTTGTCCACTACAATGTCCACGCGCTTGGGAGCGATAGCGGCGAGCACCTGTTTGCGCAGGTCTTTTGCGGCGGGATCGAAGATGAAATCAGCTCCGAGTTTCTTGAGCTGCTCGCCCTTCTCTGCGCTGCGCGACAATCCAATCACGGTAAGCCCCATCGACTTGCCTAACAAGACCGTCGCCGAGCCTACGCCACCGGAAGCGCCGGTGACCAGAAGGACGGAACCGGGAGCGGCCGGGGCGGGCGGATCGCTCCATTGGGTGAGCGCCTGCCATGCGGTGAGATAAACCAGCGGCGCACCTGCGACTTCTTCGTAGGACCATCCCTCCGGCACTGGAACGAGATGCGAGGCTTCGACTACGACCTTTTCGGCGAGCGTGCCCCATGCCTCAACGCCAGTGTTCCCGCGGAGAATCGCAACAATCTCGCCGACCTTGACATTGGTGACACCCGCGCCCAGGGCCGCCACTTCGCCGACGCCATCGCGTCCGAGGATGTGCGGAAATTTGGGCTTGGCCGGATACTGAGCCTGAGCGAGAAACGCATCGGCCGGATTCAGTCCGGCGTACATCGTCTTGAGTAGAACCTCTCCGGCGGCAGGCTGCGGATCGGGAACGTCATCAACCCTAAGTTTTTCAACGCCATTGAACGAGTCCAGAAACCATCCACGCATTGCGTCTTCCCTTTCTCCACAAACATGATTCTCTGCAATCTTAGTCTAAAAGATGCCCGGTGAAGGTCTGAGGGTTCGGAATTGACGGCGGATGAAGATGGGGCAAGGATTGGCAAGCTGGTTAATCGTAGAAAACCCGAAGGTAAGCAGATGGTTAACAGTTGAGCGATTTCCAAAACGATTGCCGAGTTGAATAACAAGAACAGGTGATATTAACCACTTGGTGAATAGGAATTTTTAAACGATTGCCAAGTTGATTAACAAGAGCGGGCGAAGGTTAACCACTTGGTGCATGTTGCGCGGCGTGAGGTGCAAAAAATGCGGACGGCATGTGAGCCGCCCGCATTTCTGATCGTAATTTCTTGCCCTACTTTACCGGAGCGATGTATGGGATGGTGTGAGCGAAGTACCAGCAGAGGAAGAAAACGACCGGCACGTGGACCATCATCTGCAGGACTCCGTAGCCGACCAAGTCACGCGCTTTGAGACGCAGGAGGCCGAGCAGAGGAAGCATCCAGAACGGATTGATGAGATTGGGCAGAGCTTCAGAGGCGTTGTAAATCTGCACGACCCATCCAAGATGGACATGGAGGGTATTGGCTGCCTGTAAAACGTAAGGCGCTTCGATGACCCACTTGCTGCCGCCCGACGGCACGAAGACTCCGATGAGGGCCGAGTAGAGAGCGACGAGCAGAGGATAGGTTCCCTGGGTGGTGACGCGAGCGAAGAGGTCGGCCATCCATGCGGAAATGCCCGTTCCTACGATCATGCCGAAGATGACGGCGTAGAAGGGGAACTGGATGAGCACGCCTCCGGTGGCGGGAACACTCTCAGAAACTGCCTTGACGAAACTGCGGGGACGCCAGTGGAGAAGCAGACCGGTGGTGATGAAGATGAGGTTGTAGTTGTTGAGATCGAGAGCGGCGAGAGCTCCGGTGGGCGCCTGCTTGAAGAATGCGGCGAGATACCAGATGAGCAGGCCGGCGACGAGGATGCTGAGCAAGGGGCTGTATTCAAGCCACTCGCCGGGGCGGGTGCGAGGCGGAAGCACGCGTTCGGAGGATTCATACTCGATGCCGAAGTCGGCAGCGGTCTTGGCTTTTTCGGCGGGAGGCGCAGAGGCCCAGGCGATGAAGGTGGAAAGAACGATGAGGATGGCGGCGGTGGCGATTCCCTGCCAGAGGAAAAGAGTTTGCTTGAGCGGAATGACTCCCGCGATCTGGAAGAGTCCGGCAGGAATGGCGGACTTGGTGGCCATCATCATGGCGGCGGACGACGAGAGTCCGAGCGCCCACACGGCTCCGAGGCCGAGATAGCCAGCGGCACCGGCAGCACGGATATCCATGCCCTTGACGCGCTTGGCGAGTTCACGAACCAGCAGGCCGCTGAAGATGAGGCTGAGTCCCCAGGAGATCAGCGAGGTCAGCATGGAGAGAAAGGCGACGAGGGCAATCGCGTTGCGGGGATTCTTTGGGAATTTTGCGATCCAGGCGATGAAGCGATTGACGATGGGCGCGGTGGCGACCACGTATCCGCCGATAATGATCATCACCATCTGCATGGTGAAGGGCACGAGCGACCAGAAGGCCTTGCCGCCCTGGAAGGCAAGATCACTTGCCTTCTGCCCGATGCAGAGTCCGAAGATGAAGACGAGAATTACGCCGGCGAGGGCGAATACCAGGGGATCAGGAAACCAGCGTTCACTCCAGGTGGACAGCGCCAGTCCGAAACGGACGAGAGGGCCGTCGGTTTCGCTACTGGACGGAACCGATTTCTTAACCTTCACATCGTTAGCCATACGCTTTGCTCTCCAATCTTGCTATGTAAGAAGACGATGGATCGACTGAGTGGTTCTTATATTTGCATATAAATATGTAATCGCCTATGAAACAAAAAAAGGGGGCGAGCCGCAACGCAGCCGGCCCCTTTACACCACGGACATTCAGCTTAACGACTCTATGGCCATGGCCACGCCCATACCTCCGCCGATGCAGAGCGAAGCGAGACCTTTCTTTGCGCCGCGGCGCTGCATTTCATAAAGCAGGGTGACGAGAATGCGGGCACCGGAAGCGCCGATGGGATGGCCGATTGCGATGGCTCCGCCGTTGACGTTTACCTTCGAGAGATCCCATCCCATTTCCTTGTGAACGGCACAGGACTGGGCAGCGAAGGCTTCATTGATTTCCAACAGATCGAGATCGGCGACCTTCCATTCGGCACGATTGAGGGCTTTGTGCGAGGCCGGGGCCGGTCCCATGCCCATGATCCTGGGATCGATTCCGGCAGCGGCGTAGGAGACGATGCGCGCCATTGGCCTGAGGCCTAGCTCCCTGGCGCGCTCAGAAGACATGACGACCACGGCAGCAGCGCCGTCATTGATGCCGCTGGAATTGGCAGCGGTGACGGTGCCGTTCTTGTCAAAGGCAGGCTTGAGTCCCTTGATGGCGTCAAGGGTAACTCCGTAACGGATGAACTCGTCGGCATCGAACATGACGGGCGGCCCCTTGCGCTGCGGAACCGGCACGGGGACGATTTCATCCTTGAACTTGCCAGCCTTCTGCGCGGCTTCGGCCTTGTTCTGCGAGGCGACAGCGAAGATATCCTGCTCCTCGCGGGTAATATGGCACTCCTGCGCGATGTTCTCGGCGGTGACGCCCATGTGGTACTCGTTGTAAACATCCCAGAGTCCGTCGATGATCATGCTATCGACCAGGCTGGCAGTGCCCATTTTGAAACCGTCACGCGACCCCTTGAGAATGTGAGGAGTGGCGCTCATGTTTTCCTGGCCTCCTGCGACGATGATATCCGCGTCACCGGCGATGATTCCGTTGGCTGCGGTCATGACGGCCTGAAGGCCGGAGCCACAGACGCGATTGATGGTCATGCCCGGTACTGAAACCGGCAGACCCGCTTTGAGCGATGCCTGACGCGCGGGATTCTGGCCGAGCCCTGCGGTGAGGACGTTACCCATGAGCACTTCACTGACGAGTTCCGGGGCAAGGCCAGCACGCTGTAACGCGCTGGCGATTGCGATTGCGCCGAGGTCAGGCGCTGGAACCGTGGCAAGGGAGCCACCAAATTTTCCTACGGCGGTACGTGCCGCTGAGACAATCACTACTTCCGTCATTTACATATCCTTTCGAACTTGAATGCGTTTAAGGCCATTGAAATCGCGGCGTTGAGGCGTCTGAAGTGTCCCTCAGCGGCTAAAGCCGCGGAAATGAGCGTTTCTTGCGGCGCGACTAAAGTCGTTCCCTTTCAAAACCGATTCATGCTGCGGCACGAGTGAAATTGTTCCCTTTCAAGACCGACTACGAGACCACCGCTAGGCCTTGGCAGCCGCTACGTTTTCAGAGACGGGCATTACGCCGACGTGCTCTGGGATGATGAGGGTCGCCTCGGTTGCGGCGATGACCTGCTCGACAGTGACACCGGGCGCGACTTCCTTGAGCACCAATCCTGCATCGGTGGGTTCAAGGACGGCGAGTTCGGTGACGATGAGGTTGACGCGGCGAACTGAGGTGAGCGGCAGAGTGCAGCGCTTAAGGATCTTGGACTTTCCCTTGGCGCTGTGCTGCATGGCGACGATTACCTTTTTCGCGCCGCTGACGAGGTCCATGGCTCCGCCCATGCCCGGAATCATTTTGCCGGGAACGGTCCAGTTGGCGAGGTGGCCGAGTTCATCGACCTCAAGGCCGCCGAGGACAGTTACATCGAGGTGTCCGCCGCGGATGAGGCCGAAGGAAACAGCACTGTCAATGCTGGCCGCGCCGGGAACTGCGCCGACGAATCCGCCACCAGCGTCGGTGAGATCGGGGTCAACCATTCCCTGCTCAGGAGCGGGGGCGAGACCGAGGATTCCGTTTTCAGACTGGAAGTAAACTTCGAGGCTGGCATCGAGGTAGTTGGCGACGGTGGTGGGCAGACCGATTCCGAGGTTGACCAGGGTGCCGTGTTCCATTTCAAGAGCCACGCGCTTGGCGATTAATGTTTTCTCGTCCATGTTAATTGCCCCTTTCGATGACGTAGTCCACGAGGCAGAACGGAGTGACTACGGAGTCGGGTGGAATGACGCCGACAGGAACGATGTGCTCGGGCTCGACGATGACACAGTCAGCCGAGAACGCCATGATGGAGTTGAAATTACGCGCAGTGAGGGCGTACTCAAGATTGCCGTGATAGTCGGCACGGTGGGAGTGGATGAGCGCGAAATCCGCGTGCAAGGGCAGTTCGATAAGGTACTGCTTGCCGTTGAGTTCGATGGTCTGCTTGCCGTCGGCTACCGTAGTGCCGATGCCGGTTGCGGTGAGAACGCCGCCGAGGCCGTATCCGCCAGCGCGAATCTGCTCGGCGAGGGTGCCCTGCGGGGTTAGGACGACTTCGAGTTCGCCGGCAATCATCTGGCGCTGGGTTTCGGGATTGGTTCCGATGTGGCTGGCAATCACCTTCTTCACGAGTTTGGCGACGATGAGTTTGCCGATTCCGACAGCAGGGCGTCCGGTATCGTTGGCGATGACCGTCAAATCCTTCTTGCCCTGGCGGATCAATTCGTCGATGGTACGGGTTGGCGTGCCAACCCCAAGGAAGCCGCCGATCATGAGCGTTGCGCCGTCGGGAATCATCTCAACGGCTTTGGTGCAGTTGGTGGCTTTATGCATGGATGCCTCGCGTAAACAGGAATGAATTGAGGAAATATGATGCCGGAACTACTGGCTGGTACTCCGAAGCGGGAATGCAACAGGAGTGGAGATCGCTGACTTGTCTCCTCCGAGTTTTGACCTGTCCGGATGAGCACCCCATGAACGACTCCAAAGGCCAGCGACTGCACTTTCTATATATGCGGAACAGCGAAGCATAGCCAGCGCAGATAGTCCAAGTCAACCGGAAAACCGTCTTAAGTGGCGCATTGCGGGAGGAATTCGGAAGGGAAAGAAGAGGAGAGAAGTGTGCAAGACTCAGGGCGTCTGGAGTGCGATGCGGTGAGTCTGGAATAGGGGAAAATCAAAAGCAGAACAAGGTCAAGAAACAGGAGCAAGGGCGAGGAACATAGACAAAGTCAAAGGCGAGAACAAAGTCAAGATCAACAGACCCACATCTGCTAACTGCGGCAGATATGGGACACCAGAGTCAACGACCCCACTCGGCGCGCTTACTCCGGGTTGTTGAAGGCGATGAAGTTGAGTTGTCCGGCGCGCTCGATGCTGAAGACTACGGGATCGCCGGGCTTGAGGGCGGCGAGGGATTTGCGCAGGGTGTCCAGCGAATCAAGCGGAGTGCGATTGAGGAAGTGCAGGACATCGCCGGGCTGGAGACCGAAGAGCGAGGCGTTGCCTCCGGCGGTTAGCGCGGTGACGAGGATTCCGCCGGGGACGCGGGTGGGCGGAATCAATTGCGCGACGGAGTCGGTGACCTGGAGGGCGACGACTCCGAGCTTCTGGATGATGTTGCCCGCAGACTGAGTGGGATCGAGGATGCTCTCGGGATCGCCTTCACGCTCGGTGACGGGGACGTTGATGGTGAGTACCTGCGCGCCGCGCTGCACTTTGAAGGCAGAGTTGTCGCCGATTTTCTTCTGGAAGAGCCAGACGGAGAGCGCACGAGGATCTTGAAACGGCTTGCCGTCGACGGTGATCAGAATGTCTCCTGGGCGCAGGCCGGAGCGATCAGCCGATGCGTTGGGGAGAACGTCTTCGAGGATGATTCCGGACTGCTGTGGCAGGCCGAGACCGGTGGCAAGGACGGGCGTGATTTGACGGGCGATGATTCCGAGTGAGCCGCGACGCACATGGCCGTGGCGGCGCAACTGATCGTAGACCTGGCGAATGGTGTTGGAGGGAATGGAGAATCCGACACCTTCACTGCCGCCGGATTGAGAGGCGATCATGGTGTTCATGCCGATGACTTCGCCTGCGATGTTGACCAATGGGCCACCGGAGTTTCCGGGATTGATGGCCGCATCGGTCTGCAGATAAGCCACGGGAGCATTGTCATTGAGCTGGCGCTGCGTGGAACTGACGACTCCGAGGGTGACGGTGTTTTCAAGGCCGAGCGGACTGCCGAAGGCGAGAGCAAGCTGGCCGACATGCACCTGATCGGAGTCGGCAAGCTGGAGCGCGGGGAGATCGGTGGCTTCCACCTTGAGCAAGGCGAGATCAGTGAGGGAGTCGCGGCCGAGGATTTTGGCGGGGAAACGCTCGGAATCCTCAATGGCTCCGGTCTTTTGATTACGATGGCGAAATACAAGCACGGAGACGGATGTGGCGTGCTCGACGACGTGGGCGTTGGTGAGGATGTATCCGGCGGGATCGACAATGATGCCGGAGCCGAGGCTTTGCTCCCGTGCGATGTAATTGGTCTGGCGGGTGTTGGGATCTTGCACGGAGGCGAGGCCGCTGACTTCAATGGTGACCACGGAGACTCCGACGCGCGCGGCAAGGGCCTGAAGATCTTCATCGAGACCGAGGAGGGTGCGGTGCGCGGAAGTTGGTTTCTGTGCAGGAGCGGCGAGCTGGGCAAGGGCAGGAAGCGGAGCCGCTGCGACGATAGAGCAGGCGAGGGAGCAAGCGAGCAGGAATGCAATGGAAGGCGAGCGGCGCACGAGAACCTCTTTCCGTGACACACAGTAGCCTATATCCTCTCATGGAGAAATGAGGGTTTGAAAGCTATGCGCCTGCGTACACAAGGATAGTAGACTCGCATTCATCAGTAGAGGACAAAACACTTACGAAGAGGCACGCGTGGATATTGTTGAGGTGCTGCTGGGAAGACCGCTGGCAACCGAAGAGGAGCAGGCGGAGAGAATCGGGCCGGTGAAAGGAATTCCGGTGTTTGGGCTGGATGCGCTGAGCTCGGCGGCGTATGGACCGGAGGCGGCGCTGACGTTGCTGATTCCGCTGGGCATGGCGGGGATCTGGTACATCTGGCCGATCACGATCAGCATTCTGGTGCTGCTGGGAATTGTGTACTTCTCATACCGGCAGACGATTACGGCGTATCCGCAGGGCGGCGGCTCTTATACGGTTGCGAGCGAGAATCTGGGCGTGTGGGCGGGATTGCTGGCGGCGGCGGCACTGATGATCGACTACGTGCTGACGGCGGCGGTGGGCATTTCGGCGGGAGTGGGCGCACTGGTATCGGCGGTTCCGGCGTTGCAGGCACACACGCTGGCGATGTGCCTGGGAATTCTGCTGGTGCTTACGCTGGTGAATCTGCGCGGAGTGCAGGAGACGGGCGGCATCTTCATGCTGCCGACTTATCTGTTCATTGGCTGCCTGCTGGCGATGATCGCGGTTGGAGTGGTGAAAACGGTTCTGGCGGGAGGACATCCGGCGGCGGTGATCGCTCCGCCGAAGCTGGCGGGCGCAACCTCCGCAGTGGGGGCGTGGCTGATACTGCGGGCATTCGCCAGCGGCTGCACGGCGATGACCGGAGTAGAGGCGGTGAGCAACGGAGTGATGGCGTTCCGCGAGCCTACGGATAAATATGCAAGGCTGACGCTGACGATCATTATCGGAATCCTGATGCTGATGCTGGGCGGGATTGCGTATCTTGCTCCGGTATATGGCGTGGCAGCGACGGAGCCGGGCGTGGTGGGATACCAGAGCGTTCTGTCACAGTTGATTGCGGCGATCATGGGAAAGGGCGCGTTCTACTGGACGAGCATTGTTTCCATATTGGTGGTGCTGTCACTTTCGGCGAATACGGCGTTCGCCGATTTTCCGCGTCTGGCGAAGGCGATTGCGCACAACGGATTCTTGCCGCACTCCTTTACTCTGCGAGGACGGCGGCTGGTGTTCACTCCGGGAGTTTATGCGCTGGCACTGCTGACCGCGCTGCTGCTTACGATTTTCGGCGGGGTGACGGACCGGCTGATTCCGCTGTATGCGGTGGGGGCGTTTCTGGCGTTCACACTGTCACAGGCGGGGATGGTGGTTCACTGGAGGAAGCACGGCGGGGGCCTCAAGAACATAGCGATCAATGGAGTGGGCGCCATTGCGACGGGGATCACGGTTTGCGTGGTGCTGGTTGCGAAGTTCACCGAAGGCGCATGGATCACGGTGCTACTGATTCCGGCGATGATTCTGCTGATGTACTCCATTCACCGGCACTACGAGCGAGTGGAGCGGGAGACGACGCTGGAGCGGGCGGTGAACACGAAGACTCTGTGGGAGCCGATTGTTCTGATTCCGGTGGAGAGGCTGAGCGTGATGGTTGAAAAAACGCTGCGCTATGCATGGACCATCTCAAAGGAAATCCACTTTGTACACGTGGCCTGCGACGAAGATGAGGATGCGAGCTGGCGACAACGCTGGAGCGAACTGGTGGAGGCTCCGGCACGAGAGGCGCGACTGCCGGTGCCAGAGCTGGTGATTCTGAAATCGCCATTCCGCTTTGTGGTGGCTCCGATCATGGAGTATGCGCTGCGATTGCAGGGCGAGCACCCGGAGCGGAATCTTGCGGTGCTGGTTCCGGAGTTGATCGAGCAGCACTGGTACGAATTTCCGCTGCACAACAACCGTCCGCAGATGCTGAGGGGATTACTGAATCAAAAGGAAAATCCGCGGATCACGGTAATCAATATTCCGTGGTTCCTGAACGCGGCGAAAAAGGATTGCTAAGAAGGGCGGCGCGAGGTGGAGCGGAGAGTGGTGAAGCTTCGCGCTGGAAGCCGGCATCTAAGGTCGAGGACGGCGTTGTGGATTGCTGGTGGCGCGTCCGGAGGAAGAAAGCAAATGTCAAAGAGGATTTTTCTTGCGCTGTTGTGCGCGATGGTCGTGCTGGCACCGGTATTGATTGCTTCGGCTGCCCATCCCGAGGCCGGGGCACCGGCTCCGCAGTTCACGCTGAAGTCGCAGGACGGAAGCCCGGTAAGTTTGAGCGATTTCCATGGCAAGTGGGTGGTGCTGTACTTCTATCCCAAGGACTTTACGAGCGGATGCACGCTGGAGGCGCACAACTTTCAGCGCGACCTGGCGGAGTATGAGAAGCGCAACGCAGTGATTGTGGGCGTAAGCGTGGACGATGCCAACTCACACAAGCAGTTTTGCGTGAAGGAAGGCTTGAGTTTCAAGCTGCTTTCCGACACGGAACACAACGTATCAGAGCAGTATGGAACGCTTTCGCATATGCCGTTCACGCACGCGTCGCGCAATACGTTTTTGATCTCTCCGGATGGAAAGATTGCGCGCGTGTTCGATGACGTGAAGCCCAACGATCACAGTGCACAGGTTCTGGCGGCGCTGAATGAGCTGGAGAAAAAGTAATTCCCTGTCTCGTAGGTAGCGCAGGCACCTGTCGCCCACATTGGCCAAGAGCGGCTTCGCAGCCGGGTACGCGGCAAGCGCGGCTCCGGCCGCGGGCGCTCGGCGGCTTGTTTGTTATGAGACGAGCCTGAGGTCTGCCTGGACTGATTCGAGCTCGTATCCTCTGAACACGCCCCACTTTGCGCGGCTGTACTCGACACACGATGAGCAACCGCGAAATGCAAATGCATCGAGGAGATGGCCTTCGTAGACCGTGTCAGGCTCGATGGTGCCGTTTGCATCCTGGTAAGAGGATTTGTCTTTTCCCAAGTCAGCAGTGGCCTGGAAGAGCTGTCCGGTTTTCTTGACCCTGGTTGTAATGGACATCGATGACGGCCTTTCTAAGACCTTTTATGATCGTGGCTCACTTGCGGTATTGGAATGGCCCCGGCGTGTTGCCGAATTTGCCGATTATGATTGCGGTTCAGGCTACCAGTTCGCTCGAACGATCTTGCTTGGACGCCACGAGATTGAGAAGTTGACTGATCTTGAAAGGCTTCATGAGAAGGTCAAAGCCGCTGGCTACATCTTGGTGCGGTTGGCCGTGCCTCCAGTTTGGATTTCCGGACATCAAGATAATTTTGCACTCCCGGCATTGTTGTAACAGGGCCGCGGAGAGAGAGATCCCGTCCATTCCGGGCATATCGATATCCGTAACAAGGATGTCGGGGTGACACTCTCCGGTTCTGTTCAAGACAGAGTTGGCATCGTAAAAGCTCTCGACGTCATAGTGCCGCGAGCGGAGGAGTTTGCCCAGCAGGTCTGCAATCTCCTTCTCGTCATCGACGATAAAAATCTTTGGATTGGACATAACAGTCCTCTTTTTTTTACAAGGATCCAAAGAGTAGGAGCGAAGGTGCGGCAGGCAAAGTTGCCAGGGTCTAGGGCAAAAAAAACAGATTTCCCGAAATTAACCCAAAAGGGCCTCTTTTCAACAGGCGCCGATGGAATTTCTACTCGCTGGCGATTAGCACTTGCAGGACATCTCGAAAGGCCCGGAACGAATCGTATCGTCGTTCCACTGCGGCAAACCTGATTCAAAACCAACCAAAGAACTCCCAGAAAAAAATCGAGGGCAAAAGAATGTTTGACATGAACTCCATGAAGAAGCTCACTGACGAAGTTCCTGATGAGATGAAAGAGGAGCTCAAGAACCGTGCGATGGAAAAGCTCGGATTGTCGAATTCCGAGAGCGGAAAGAGTTCGGAGGCAGCGGCACCATCAGAGCAGGCGGTTGACCAGGCCCAATCCGACAACACGCCAGACACGCAGGTAAGCGCCGCCGACCAGACAGAGTCAACGGATGAAGACACGACGAAAGCGGCTTAGTCAGAAGCAGAGCAGGCTGCGTTAAACGACCCGCTCAGGCACTTGCCTGAGCGGGGTTAGCTACTGGAGCTTTGCCGGCGGGAACATCCCACTTTGGCTATATCGAGTCGAACGTATCTTTGACACTAGTTAACACCGAGTTGATCGAGCTGGACAGGGTATGCATTGTAGCAATCGCGCCGAGCGAGAGCATCGCAGAGATCAGAGCGTACTCGATCAAATCCTGCCCGGACTCATCGTTTTTCAGCGCGAGAAGGGTATTCAAAAAGCTAGCATTCATCTTGAATTCTCCTGTACGAGATTTTGTATTGCTCGACTTCACAGCGCGATCCGGCTTCTTTCCCAAACCAACTGGCCCATTCATCTGCGTAGCCCAGGGTTACGTGTGTCCCGATGCCTTTTTGCCCTTACTCCTATCAATCAAGGATTAAGGTAAGGGTTACTGTTGGTCAGATGAGGGTTGCTGCTTTGGAGTTGTAAAGGGAAATTGGGGGCGGGCGAGTTTCCGGGGTCAGAAGGCGATGGTCACTTCGCTGCGGCTCTGGGGAATCTTGAGCTCAACTCCACGCTCGTGATTCACATCCAAGCTCGACTTGATGTCAAGGGTGCTGAGGGCGACGGCACGCTGCTGCCCGTCTTTTGTGAGATGCAGGACGCCAGCATCGATGGAGTAGTGATCTACCTCGAGGCGCTCACCGTTCTTAAACACGAATACTGTCTTCGGGCTGGGCTTGAGCGGAGCGCCGCGGCTGCCTGTCTGCGGAACATCGATGACCTTCACGCCGCTGCTGCCTGGAGCAGACGTGCTCTCATCGCCGGCTTCACGCGCAGGCGAGTGCATAGAGAGTCCGGCGCGACTTAACAGATCAAGGAGCGACTCTTCCCCGCCGGAGCCACTCTGGGTTCCGGCGATGTTTCCCTGACGGTCAATGAGGACGTAGTAAGGAAATCCGTGCGCGCCGAATCTTGAAGCGAGGCCATTGTTGAGGACAACCCGACATGACCTTGGATTTGCCTTGAGGTATTTTCTGACGACAGCTTCTGATTCGCCCACATTCACGGCGAGGACAATGAGTCCTTTGGCGGCAAAGGCGTGTTGGAGTTTGTCCACGGCAGGCTGGTCACGCCGACAGTACGGGCACCATGTTGCCCAGAATTGCAGCAGGACTACATTTCCGCTGAGCGATTGATTGTCGAAGACTTCGCCGCTGAGAGTATGTGCAGTGAATCGTGGAGCCGGGCGTTCGGAGCCAGCTTGGGCGAGGGTACAGAACACGGTCAGGATCAGTATGGCTGGAAGGATTCGAGCAATGTTGGTGCATTTCACGATCTGCCTCGCCGCACGCAGCTTGAGGTCAATTCGGCTACATGTATGTTATTGAGGATGCGGCGTGGCTTTCCAGAGTTGCAGCCTTTGCATGCGAAAGTCTCTCTCTTCCGTGAGTGCGCTAACCAATTCGCAAGTTGCTCGTCTAACCAGCATATTGGGCTCTGGACGGAGTTGCTGTGGAGCCTGGAGGCTGAGGGATGTTGATAGAGCCGGCAGACAGTTGCCTTCAGGTACTGAACTTTAATGCTGATGTGTTCGGGCTTAAAGCCATCCGAAGAGCAGCCTGCAGGTTTGGCAGTCAGTGTTACGTGCTGATTGAGCAACATGCTCGCGAGACCAAGGTTCAGCTCATTTCCAAAGAATGTTGCGGGTCTTCAAGCGCGTTTATGAACCAGTTCTGCAATGAGGTGCTTGAGCAGGAACTGAGGGAGAGGGTCGCTGCCGAGATGGTGGGCGTTCGCAATTTTCTGCTTGGGCTGGCGCTCGCACACACCCCTTGCGTAAGTTGCGCGTCGGCAATCCGGACTCAACCGACGATTCACTAACATCTTTCAGTTGTTGGAGAAGCGACGAGGCCAAATGGGCGTTACACAGCCGGCGCAATTACCTCGTATGCGGAGATGATCTCGCGCCATGGCTCGGGAATCACGATGGACGCTTTGGTTGAATAATCATAGGCGACCATTGCCGAGAGGCCGCGAGCCGCACGTATCTGACGAGTCTCGCTCCATATTTCATGTTCGAAATCGAATGACTTGCGCCCTATGCGGGAGACGCGGCATCCGACGACAACTTCTTCGCGATAGTCGAGGGGCTGCTCATAGTCAACTTCCAGCCGCGCCAAAATAACTCCATTGGTTCCAGCCAGCGATTCCTTCAGCACCTCGGCGAAGTAGAGGCAACGAATCGTTTCCACCCAGACGACGTAGGAGGCGTTGTTCACATGCTGCAACATGTCCACGTCGCAGAATGGAACGCGGAAGCGGGTTATGCATCGAAAATCAGCCAGCGCCATTCCGTCGAATCTCCTGTGGTGATTGGAATTGAGAAAATACATGGGAGGTGTCTGGCGACACCTCCCCGATCATCAGCGGGCAGGAACCTTGACGTATCCAGCGCGGTGCGAACCCGGTTAAGGAGTGATCACGCCACAAGCTACCCGGTCTCCAGCATTCCCGGCGGGATCGCTCGTCATGTCGTCTGCCTTGGCGTGAATGACTAGCGCAGTGCCGCCATTGGCAAAGAGCGAGTTGGGCAAGCCGGGGTTGAGAGTAACACGCTCATTGGCGACGGTGAGTTTTGCCTTGCCATCGGCGCCGACGGTGAAGTTAGACATGTCTCCGGCGTGGGGCCCGGCAGGATTCTTGAGACCGTGGTGCGCGCCGGTGGGATTGAAATGGCCTCCGGCGGATTTGAAGTCGGGAGCTACGCAGCTTGGAGTTTGATGGAAGTGGATGGCATGCTCGCCCGGAGTTAGGCCGGTGAGTTCGAGATGAATCTTAACGCCCGGCCCTGCCTCCTTGATGGTTGCAGTACCGACCGCGGCTCCCTTGGCATCATTAAGATTGACGACCTTGGAGAGCTTTGCATGATGGGCAGAGGCTGAGACGCTGAACAGTGCGATGGCAAGCGAGACGCTCATGAGAATGCGCTTGTTCATAGGTAATCCTTTCGAGTTGCAGAACACTACCGTTTGATAGATGGGCATTCACGCCCAAAGGCAGCCTACTTGGCCGCGGTCTTGGCCGGAGCCTTCTTTGCCGCCCAACGTGCCTTTGCGGCCTGCGCGAGCTTTGCCTTGGTTGCCGCGCTCATCGGCTTCCGCGAGGACTTGACTGGCGTTGCCTTGGCTGTTTTCACTGCGACCGGAGCAGCGACCTTCTTTGCGGCAGCCTTCACGGCGCGCTTCTTCTTCGCCCATCGCTTCTGTTGAGCCTGCGCCATGCGCTGACGCGCTTCAGGACTTACTGTGCGTTTGGCAACGGAGGCAGAAGCGGGCTTTGCGGATTTTGCGGCGGCATGCGCGGGAGCTTTGCTGGAGGTTTTGGAGGAAGTGACGTTGTTTCCGTTCAAGGCTTCAAGGGCGGCGATAGCACTGCTGATGCGGTCGCGCTGGGCGCGGAGTGCGGTCAGAATCTGTGCAGTATCCATATGGGGGAATACTCCTTCTATCGTGGATGGTAGCAGTGAGGAGCTACGTTGCACAATAACAAGTGCATGCTGATTCCCTGCTCCGGCCCAATTAGAAAAGGCCGACGATTGAGTCGGCCAGTCCTAAATTCGGAATGCGCGGAGTTACTTTTTTACTGGAGCGATGGCGTCTTTCACAGCCTTTGCGACGTAGAACTTGGCGGTGGTCTTGGCCTTGATCTTGATGGCCTCTCCGGTTTGCGGGTTGCGGCCCGTGCGAGCCTTGCGCTGAACCTTCTTCAAGCGTCCGAGACCGGGCACGACGAAGACGCCATTTTTCTTGGCGCTGGTTACGGCCAGCTCAGCCAACGTTTCGAAGAATGACGCTGCCTGCTTCTTTGTGATTGCGATCTTTTCCGCCATAAAGGTGACCAACTGAGTCTTTGTCATTGTTGTAGCAGCCATTTTAGGTTCTCCCTTTGGGCTTTATGCCCGTCTTGCAGTGTACAGTATGTGGCTGGACACGGGTGGAAGACGAAGCGATAATCTCCGTGAAAGCGCGGTATTTTGGAATCACATCGAGGGAAACGATGATTTTTGAAATGGCAAAGCTTGAGATTAAAGCCGGGATGGAATCTGCTTTCGAAAAGGGCGTGGCGCAGGCAACTCCGCTTTTTCAAAGGGCGCGAGGGTGCCATGGTCTGCAACTGCTGAGATCGGTTGAGGAGCCATCACACTACACCCTGATGGTGACCTGGGAGACGATTGACGATCATATTGTGCATTTCAGGAAGTCAGACGAATTTCAGGAGTGGCGGAGACTTGTGGGTGAGTATTTCTCGAGCGCGCCTCAGGTTGAGCACGCGCAGATTGCCCTTACTGGTTTCTGACGCGGACAAACCAAGTTAGCCAGGAAAATGGAAACGGAGCTGCCGCCGTGAGGCCACTGCGACTTCGTTGACTTTGGCTGGAACAAAAATCCACCGACGCAGCGTCTGCACGATGGAAGCCTCTACTCCGTATCCGACGCCTTTGACGACGGCGACTTGAACGATCGAGCCCTGACTATCAATCACCACATCCAGAACCACGTCTTTTCCGCGGGCGAGTTCGGGAGTGTTGTCATGCAGAATTGGCGGGTCTGGCGTGAATACGGGCAGAGCAGACTTGACCTGATGATGCATGACGGTGAAGCTGCTGGATGGTGCGTTCAATTGCCAGCCAGCAAACGGCACTAATCCGTTTCCTTCCCCACTATCAGAAGCATCAGAGCTGCCCTCGCTAACTTTGGCCTGGGTATTCGCATCCTGCGGGGTGACTGGTTGTTCCTCGCTGAGCGGCTTGGCTTTGACGCGAGGTTCGGTGGGCTCGGGATCGGGAGTGCCTGGGGTGGCTGCGATTTCTTTCTGGAAAACAATGGGCATGACCGAAGCCGCATGCATTGCGTCGTTACGAATGGAGAAGTGCGACGGTTCAGAAGAAAGATTGCATACGATCAGGAGCACGGAAACCTGCAGCCAGAGGGATGCGACGAAAGGCACGGGTTGCTTCAGATAGGAATTACGCGGTAATGAGGAAAACATGGCTAATTACGAGTATAGAAGCAGCAGCATAACACGGCAATAAGCGTTTGTCCCGATGAAACGCTAATGCTGCTTAATCCGCGCTTGAGACGAGAGCAAGACAGCGAGTTTCGCTTGAATATGTCAATGACCGACTAGGGAGAATATCCGAAGGTTATTAGGTACTCCTGCGCATTCCGGATTGAGCGCGAGGAGAGCACACTGTTTTCAATGATCCTTATGGATCTTGGATGGCGACATCCTTGAATATGCGGGCCGCGACTTGGACAAAACAGTCTTCGCGGCCCATTTTCCTGTCCGATGAATCCTCACAGATCACTTCTACAAGCAGCGTAGGGGCGTCAGGTCAGCTTAGGTTTGCTTTCTCAGGGTGAATACGCTGAGCTCAGGCGGACACAGGAAGCGCATGGGAACGCCAATTACTCCAACGCCGCGATTTGTGTAGAGTTGAAGATCGCCGATCTGATAATGCCCCATTGGATATTTTCTTGCCCAAGGCGGAAGGTAAATCGCACCAATTCCCGGGAGCCGGACCTGTCCACCATGGGAGTGGCCGGACATCTGAAAGTCAACCGGGAACTTCCGCACTTCATCGGCGATGTCGGGCTCATGGACAGCGACGATTGTGCATTCTTGTTTTGGTACATCCCGCAATGCGAGATCGGGCTTTGCACGGAAGACCGTGACGTTGTCGATTCCGGCGAGCCAGAGACGAGCGCCAGCCCGCTCCAATGCAATCGCCTGATTTCGCAGAACGTGAATATGGGCACCAGTGCTCAAAGCTTCGACTACCACATTCGCGTTGGTCTGGTAATCGTGATTGCCGAGCACAGCGAAGCAGCCTAAAGGAGCGGCGATTTTCCGGAGAACCTGGGCGCATGGCCAGGCTAGCTCAGCGCTGGCTTTTCTGTCTCTGGTGTGCCCGGTGGTGACGAAATCTCCCGTGATCATGACCAGATCCGGCTTATGGGAGTTGGACAACTCGATCACCTTTTCGAGGTGACTTGCGGTTACGAACGAGTTGAAATGGATGTCACTGAGTTGTGCAACGCGGAGTCCGTCGAATTCAGACGGCAGGCGGTTGAGTGCAATATCAACCTGGCTGACAACGACCTCATGAGGCTCGTAGAGACTCGTTCCGAGAGGTCCGCTGGCGAGCACAACCGCGCCAAGACCAAGAAATTCACGCCGAGACAGTGACATTGGTTTTTTCAGAATCACCCAAGCAGTTGCGGTGGAAAGCTCGTCCACTCCTGAATAGCTATTCTAGGGCAAAACGTGCGGGCATGTTTTTGCGGCACGCAGTTCGGACATTGTTATGCGACAGAGAATTCGACGGCATACTCCGTTGGCATTGTGCCCGAGCGCCTGGGCCTCGCCCGAACAATCAGTCCATCCTGAAAAATGTTCTGGCCGCCTTCGATGTAGTGGGTTGCAATCGAAACCGCCGTCTGCGGAAGGAATTGCTCGAAGCTCACAAAGCACAATCCACCGCGGCTGACATCTACGACATCCACGACGACACCAGGTACATCGTCGGTTATGACGTAAGCTCTAACTTTTCTGCAAGGAACCCTGGGCTGCCTGCGCCGATTGACAGGCTTGACTGCCGGGTCATCATGACCTGAGACAGGCTGCGCGGCGACCGCGGCTGGAGCAGGTTCAGGGGTGGACGTGGAAGCTGTTTCCGCTGGGGATGTCGCGGTTGAAGCACTTTTCCGAGGCCAGCTAACACTAACGGGCTTGGTGCCATCGTAAGTGACGCGGTATTGAGGATGATCTTGAACGAAGGCGGCAATGAGACGATCACCGAGTGCGGAAGCGCGCTGTGGATACTTTTGTCTTAGTTTTTCGGCGAATACTTCAGCAGTAACAGTGATTTGAGATTCCGACAAGAAAGCCTCCAGCACAACCGGAGTCGAAGATACTGAGACAGATTAGGAGTATCTAATGCTATGGAGCGGGACGAGGTCAAGACACTTCAGTCACCAAGACTACGAGGAGTTAATAGTCCTGAAGAGGCGGCTTGAGTTGAATTCCTGCGAACGCCAAGGAGATCACCCTGGTGATTTGTTGCACTTCCTAGTGGTTGAGGCCTGCGCTGTGTACACTGCTGGTAGCGTGCATCTTCGCACCCGGAGCCAATCAGAATGACGTTCGAACGCTTTCTAACTGTCTGTACGGCGGTTGTACTGACTGCGGCATTTGCCCAGGGTCAGCCACAGAATAGTGAACACGCTCAGAATACTGCGCCCACATTCAAGGCGCACCGGATTGGAGAGTCAGCACAGGAGTTCTTCGCGGTAGCGAAAATGGAAGGTAACGAAGGCATGCTCTCGACGGAGTACTGCCGCTTGTATTTCGAAGATCCGAGAGTAAAGAAGGCCCTAGAGAAAGCCAAAAGGCGGAGCGGGGACAGCCAGACGTTGCCAGCGGCGCTGGCGAACCTGGACGGTTGCAATAAGGTCCGGGAGGCGCTTGCCGGGCAAAATGTTGAGATTGAGTTGCGGTTTGCAGCGGAATTTGGCAGCGGGAGTGCGAAGTTCATCAGTGGACGTTTGGCCTCGCTGAACTTCGTTGTCAACCCACTGTTCAACGATGTTGTGGAAGACATGACCGCCAAGTTGAACGCCAATCCACAGATTGGGGTGGAAAGGATTCAGAATTCAGTGGGGGCGATTATTAAGCGGCGCTACGCAACGTGGGTTCTGGCGAGCATCTCGGTGAGAGTTTTCGAGTTGCATTCGCTGGAGGGCGGCGACATTGGAACAGAGGTATCGGTGTTTGACCCTGAGATGTTGAAACATCGAGCAAATTCGCTGAACTAGATCACCTACAGGATTGCTTTACATGAAACCGGAGACTCCAATGAGGAAGCTCAGAATCATGGAACACATCTCGCTGGACGGCGTGATCCAGCACTCCGCCGATGACGGCGATTTCCCCTACAGCGACTGGACCGCGCCTTATCGGACCCTCGCTGGCAGAGATACAGTCCTGGCCGCGTATGGCGGGAGCTTCGATCTGCTGCTTGGCCGTCGCACCTACGATATCTGGTCGGGCTTCTGGCCAAAAGCGCCGAGCAGTCCGCTTGCGGACAGCCTCAATGCGGCAACAAAATATGTCGCTACGCACCGTCCGGAAAGTCTTGAATGGGGCCCGTTCGAGGGCCTTGGACCGGACATCGTCAAGGACCTTCGCCGCATCAAGTCGCAGGACGGCCCGGACCTTATCCTCTCGGGAAGTTCCACGCTGACATCGACGCTGCTCGAACATGGGATTGCGGATGAAATCCTGCTGATCGTCTATCCGGTCCTGTTGGGCACGGGGAAGCGCATCTTTGCGGAGGGAACCCCGCCACGCTCATTCGAACTCGTCAGCACGAAAGCACTGCCGTCCGGCATCATCTTCAGTACTTACAAGCTGGCTGGGCCTTTAAAGACCGGATAGTTCGACGACGCGACATCGTCAGTAAGTACCGGAACGCCGTAATCCAACCGGCATGATTGAGGCTGTGTGGAAGATCGAGTCCACGCGGCTCATCGCCGCCAATCATCCGCGCAACGTTCGCGTTCCGCTTCGGACAGCACTGTCCCTCCGAGAGCACAATCGAGACAGAAACTCACGTGTGAGCAACCTCACTATTGTGAGTGCTGAAGATTACAGTCGGTGAGCCTCCGTTTCGCCTATTGTCAAAACCATCCAATCACCAAAGCAGGGGTGTCATGGCCGGCAAATGCGCCAACAACTGGTGTCCCACTACCCGCCTTCATCACGAGGGCAAGTTGTTCCGCCTTGATATTGACCTTGGTAATCAGGCGGGCGGGCATGAGCGCAAAACGGAGTACATCTGGCTATGTGCCGAGTGCGCCGAGTTGATGCACCCCAAGGTGGATGTGATTGGTGACACGGTTACACTGCGACTGACGAGAAACGTGGGACGAGTCTCCGAGGCGAACGAATCGTTGAGACGAGCGAACTAACGAGGATGTCATGACGACTACACACTCCCCGTCGACTGGTTTCGCACACAGAACCTTATCGAATGGAATCACAATCTCAACTTGCCAGCCTTGCATGAAGACCATTGGCAGTCCTACGCCTACAAGCCTGCGACTGGCTGAAGAGAACCATCGTCATCTCTGCGGCGCTCGTACGCGAAAATCAAAATAGTTCGCAATCCGCACGGGTTCAGCCCACAAAATACCGTCTGCGTTCCACGAGTTTGGATTCCGCCTGAGCGCAAGAATCAGTTCACCCATGGGGCGGCTACACTGCCAGCGCCGGAGGCTTGAGCAACCAGCGCCCGAATGACCTCGGCGGCGATCAGGCTGTTGGGCTTCATCTGCAAAGCGCAATAATCACATAGCCACACATAGGCGGTCTTGCGCTGCTGTATCTCAGAGGCGCTGCTGATCTCAATTTCAGCGCAAAACAACTTTCCTTTATATGGACAACGCGAAGCGGAACAGGAGGGATTGCCGCAAGTGTCGGACATGGCGTGGAGCCTCTTTTCTAAACCTAGAAGAAACGGATGTTCCAGCGTTTAGGTGCTTAGCAAATCACAAAGCAAGGTGAGTCTCAGTGTCCAGCGACTTAGTTTGACGCCAATTGTACATCCGAAGGATGCTTTGATGGAGCGCTAGCGACGGAGGTGGGGCGGATTTCTGGATCAAAGAGCAATCCTGTTCTCCCTTGAGCATCCAACCAGTGAGTTTCGATGAGCCAAGCCCGCATATTTCCGTTTGTTCACGAACTGCGAGCACCTTCGGTTCGCGGATTTCTTCATGTTCCAGAGAATCCATCCGGCGATGGCCTGGTTCTTACCCATGGCGCGGGAGCAAACTGTGAGTCGCCACTGCTTGTAGCGCTTGCGACCGCATTCGGTGATTCCGGCCTGTCCGTGCTCCGCTGCGACCTTCCATTTCGCCAGTTGCGCCCGCATGGACCACCTCCACGCGGCAATGCCGAGCGTGATCAGGAAGGGCTCCAAAACGCGGTGGGGGCGATGAGGAGAGTTTCTGGCCGGGTGTTTCTTGGCGGGCACTCCTACGGAGGGCGTCAATCTACTATGTTGGCGGCTGAGAAGCCGGACTTAGTCAATGGATTGCTGCTACTTTCCTACCCACTTCATCCGCCGAAGAAACCGGAGCAGTTGCGAACCGCGCACCTTCCGAGCCTGAGGACGCCCTCGCTGTTCGTGCAAGGCTCGCGAGATGGCATGGGTGGGGTTGAAGAGATGGAGGGGGCGTTGAAGCTCATCCCGGCACGAACGGAACTGGTGATTATCAGAGGCGCTGGACACGAGCTGGTATCTGCGAAGACCGTGCCGGATGTTACGGCGCTAGTGGTAAAGGCGTTCCTGGCTTTCGTGGATGGCGGCTAAGATGCTGGCGCAAACAATAGTGAGCGGCTGAAACAAACGCGAGATTGCCGTCCCTGCATCCTAAATAGAGTCCTCTCCGAATATGGGGAGCGTGGTGAGATTATGACTTACAATACTGGCGTGCGGCGTGCATTCTCAATTACGTTGCTGGTCGCTTCCCTTCTGCTTGCGGGCACTCTGCAGGCACAGCACGCCGGTAGTGCGGGCAGGGAAAGCACGGGGTTCAGCGGCCATTCAGGTTCTCACCAGGGACATTCAGGCGGCCGCAATCTTCGCGATGGAACTTTGTATCCTTACTGGGATGGCGGACTGTACTGGGATAACCAGGCGACCGAGGACGAGCAAGCTGCTCCCGCGCCTATGATGATGCGACCGGGGCAATCACGCCCGGTGGTGAAGGCCGTCTCCGTTGCCAGCCCGAAGGTGATTGATCTGCCGGTCAATGCGAACGCGGTAGCCACAAAGTCACTACCATCCGCGATATTTGTTCTAGACAATGGCGAACGGCTCGAAACCCGGCAATATCTGCTCACGCACGACAATCTGTATGTCACCATCGACCGCCAACAGCGCACCGTTCCGCTGAAGAAACTAAATATCGGCGCGACGACCGTGGTTAACCGCGAGCGAGGAATCGAATTGCGGATTCCGAGTGACCGGAATGAAATCTACTTGAGCTTCTAGGGCGGTGACTTGGTTCAATCCGAATCGCAAAACAGTTCCTAGAATTTCAATCCCAGTGCCTTCGTCGTAAACTCCACCAGCGGCTTCATGGTGCGGCACGCCGAGGTAAACTCCTTCATGAATGTGGAGCCGCAGACCTGCTCTTCGCTCAACGCCACGGATGACACGAAGTCCTTCCGCTTCAAATCCTCGATGAGTGGATGCTCCGCGCAGAACCCTTTCGGCGGTCGCGCAAGACTCGCGCCTTCGAGCTCCAACCTGCGAGTTGCCTTCTTCCACTGCTCGGGTTGAGCGACGATCGCCGTCCTGATCCGGGTGAGAGCGGGGGTGTCCGGGTGCCACACACCCGCCGCCACAAAGCACCCGTCCGGCTCCAGATGCAGATAGAACAACGGCGCGTGGGCGTCTTTGCCGACCTCGTGCGAGAAGTGAATTCCAATATGCGTCTTATAGGGACTCTTGTCCGAGGAGAACCGCGTGTCCTTATAGATACGGAACAGCGAACCGCGCGTCGGGCTGGCGTCGGCGATGAGGTGAGGGGTCAGCTTCTCCAGATGGGGAGCGAAACCGCTGATGAACCGCATGGCAGGCTCCACTGCGGCTTGCTGGTACCGATCTTTGTTCCTGGCAAACCACTCGCGGTTGTTGTGGCGTTTCAACTGTTGAAGAAATTCGAACAGGTCGGGCTGGAAAAATGTAGCGGAAGGCATTGTCTGCTCTCAGGTATCAGGACTGATCAGCGTAAGCAGGAACTTTAACAAATCGTTGTCGTCTTCATCCAGCCCCGCGCTCGGTAAACAACGCACTGACAGAGTCGAGGACACGCGTCGCGGCCTGTGCCACGGGCACTCCGCTTTGGTGAATGTTGGAAATGAGATTGCGGTTTGCGTCCGTGTGCCCGTGTCGAGGACGGTACGCAAAATAGGCGGAGAGACTTTCGGCGGTTGCCAGTCCGGGACGTTCGCCGATTAAAAGTATTACGGCTTTTGGGTTCAGTAATTCGCCAATCTCATTCATGATGCCCACGCGGCAGTGCCGAACCACGAATGGGCGGCCTGCCGACCAGCCACGCTCCTCCGCGCCCTTGAATAGAAGCGGCAACAACCCTGGAACCTGGACGGAAACAGCCTTCACCGATAGCCCATCGCCAATGACGATTTGCAGGTCGGATGAGTACACGCATTGGTCGCGGATTGCGGAGCGTGCCTCTTCATCCAGAGTTCGACCGAGATCCGGACGGATGAGGTATTCGGATTTCGAAGTGGCCCTGGTCGATACTTCAAAAAGCTGCCAGCGCTCAATGAACTCCTGCCCGAGGTCTGCGCTCATATCGAGCTCGGCTTGCACTGCATCACGCGCGGCGGCGTGATCGGCGCGCAGTTGAAGCTGCGTTGCCGTTAGATACGACGCACCGGAGCGGCCTTCCATCAGCCGCGCAGGCGTCTGTTGGCGGACCCTGCTCGCGATCTCAACCCATTCCATGCTCTTGCGCACAAGCTCGCGGTCATGTGGCATTCTGTCTCACTCCCTTCAGCGCCAGTTCAATTCTGCTTACGAACTGCCGCTGAACATCCTCGGTCTGCACGGCAGGAGCGAGGCCGCTATAGATTCTGCTTCGCTGCAGCCATTCGAGAAACTCCGGAGCTGGACGCAGATTAAACAGCTTTCGCACGGCGAGCGAGTCGTGATAACTGGTGGATTGGTAGTTGAGCATGATGTCGTCTGAACCGGGTACTCCCATGAAGTAGTTGCAACCGGCAGCGGCAAGAAGCAGCATCAGATTGTCGGCGGAATTCTGGTCTGCGTTGGCGTGGTTGGTATAGCAAACATCGCACCCCATGGGAAGGCCCAGCAGTTTGCCCATGAAGTGATCTTCCAAGCCGGCGCGGATGATCTGCCGCTCGTCGTAGAGGTATTCCGGCCCGATAAAGCCTACGACCGTATTCACCAGGAACGGATCAAAGGCACGCGCTACGCCATAGGCACGAGCCTCCAGCGTGAGCTGGTCGAGTCCGTGATGCGCCTCCGCGGAAAGCGCGCTTCCCTGCCCGGTCTCAAAGTACATCACCTGGGTTCCTGCCCAGGCTACATTGCGTTGCGCATGATGTTCGAGTACGCGCTCGCGGCCCTCTCGCAACATGCTCAGCGAGATGCCGAAGCTTCGATTGGCTGACTCCGTGCCTGCAATGGACTGAAACAAAAGATCGATCGGCGTTCCGCGCTCCAGTGCAGCCAACTGAGTGGTGATGTGCGCGAGGCAACACGCCTGCGTTGGAATCTGATAGGTGTCGATCAGCCGCGACAATGCATTCAGAATGGACGCGACGGTTTCCACCGAGTCGGTCGCGGGATTCACCCCGATCACGGCATCGCCACAGCCATAAAACAGGCCTTCCACGGTAGAGAGCAAAATGCCGGTCAAGTCATCAGCGGGATGATTTGGCTGAAGACGAATGCCCAGAACTCCGCTCTCGCCCATGGTATTTCGGCAACGCGTCACGTTGCGAATCTTGGAAGCGGCGAGGACGAGGTCGCGGTTGCTCATGAGTTTGGTAACAGCCGCGGCAATCTCGGGGGTAACGCCCCAGCTCAAGGTCTTGAGAGTGCTGGCGTCCGTTGCGTCATGCAGCAGGTACTCACGGAACTCGCCAACGGTGAGAGCAGAGATGGGCTGGAACGCGGCTTCGTCCCAGGTCTCTTGAATCAGGCGCGTGACCTCGTCGGTGTTGGCGTCAATGAGTGGCTGATCGATAATCCTGCGCAACGGGATATCAGCCAACGCGTACTTGGCCGCTACGCGCTCGCGCTCAGAACGCGCGGCGACACCGGCGAGTTGGTCGCCAGACTTCTCCTCATTCGCCTTGGCGAAAATCTCACGCAGAGTTGAGAACGCAAACCGCTCGGCCATATGAGTCTGCCATCATACGCGCCCCTTGCTCGAATGAGAAAGCGGGATTGGCGCAGAGATAAAAAGACGAGGTGCTCTCGTTCACGTTTTCGTCCTCAAAGTTTCGCTGCGGGCCGTAATGCGATATCCTAGTCTCGTAATCACTGCATCTAGTTCGCGCCTCTCCGTGTGGACAAGCACCCAGATGAATTGAGCAAACAATGCCACATATGCGCCTGTAACACTGCGTTCATCCGCGTCCGATACCCTGAACCGAGTTGATCATGACAAGGCTGAAACGAAACAACACAAAAGGGACATCGGGGTATGGGCAAATGACGCTCGCCGCGCTTCGTCTGGCGTCATTGTGTGTGATTACTCTGCTGGCCGGGGCTGGGTCCGCAAGAGCGCAGGATGTTCCGGCGACATCCGGAACCGAGGCCGACGACACAGCGCCGGCGATTTTTCCGCATCTCAGCAGCACCCGTTTTTGGCTCTCCGGACAGGCGAACTTCATTTACCAGACGAATCCGCCCATTCATGCGGCCTACAGTGGCAAGAACAGCTTCGGTCCTGAATACCAGAAGGGTACATCCCGCGTCCTGACTCTTTACACCGGCGTGCGCCTCAATGACAGTATGGAACTACTGGCCGACGTGGAAGAAGCTGGCGGCACGGCGTTGAGCACGGGACTGGGAATCGCGAGCTTTCCTAATCTGGACATCGTTCGTAATCCGTCCCTGAGCAAGGAGCCGTATTTTGCACGTTTGATGATTCACAAGATATTTGCGCTGAGCAAAGACAAAGTGGAAAACGAGCGCAATCAACTCTCGCTTTTCAGCGAACTTCCGCGCCGGAGGATCGAAGTCCGCTTCGGCAAGTTCAGCATGGCGGATTTCTTCGATCTGAATTCAGCCGGCTCAGACCCTCACCTCCAGTTCAGCAACTGGGCGGTGGATAACAACGGTGCGTATGACTACGCCGCCGACACACGCGGCTACACGGTAGGCGCCACCGCCGATTACGAAGACCGCCACTGGGGCTTCCGTTTTGCCGAGGCGTTAATGCCGAAGATCGCCAATGGAATCGATCTGGTGTGGAGGCCTTGGCAGGTTCACGCCGAAAACTTTGAGTACGAATTACGCCATGGCCTGATTCCCGGAAAATCGGGAACCGTGCGGGTGCTCGCCTACAGCAACTACGCCAACATGGGAATCTATCGCGACGCGGTCGCGCAGTTCGAGCAGCATGACGCTCCAACGCCGGAGACCGTGCCTGAGATCACCAACCATCCCTGGCATATCACGCGCAAATATGGATTTGGCCTGAACCTGGAACAGAATATCGCGCCCAATCTCACGGCCTTCGCCCGCCTAGGATGGAACAATGGAAAGACCGAATCCTTCGCCTACACCGAAATCGATCAGACGGTTGAGGTTGGATTAGGCGCAAATGGCCGCCTGTGGCACAGGAAGTATGATCGCGCGGGCGTGGCCTTTGTAACCAGCGGAATCTCGAAGGATCACCAGAACTATCTCGCTGCCGGTGGCCTTGGCTTCCTGCTCGGCGATGGCGCGCTCACCTACGGGCGCGAGGACGTTTTCGAGACCTATTACACGGCACACGTCTGGCGCGGCATCTATGTCGCTCCCGGATTCCAGCGCATCACCGACCCGGGATATAACCGCGTCCGCGGACCTGTGCTGGTTCCCTCATTCCGCTTCCACACGGAATTCTAAAGACAGCGTCAGTGGCCGGAACTGCCGGGTTGCAGCGTACCCGGCTGCGGCCGCTTTGGTCAGTCTCCGCTTGGGGCCTGACTCTCCACCCATGGCGGCAGTATCTTCACCAGCACGGCGAGAATAAAGAACGGAAGTATCAGCAGTGCCGCCGCAATCAGTTCGCCTTCGCGCGAGATCAGGTTCATCTTGTAGGTCGTGTAGCCGAGGAAGCTCTTGGAGAAAAGCTGTCCGCCGATGACCACGTTCCATCGCATGGCGAAGATGCCGATAATCGTGAGGCATCCGCATATTGCGTAGGCTACCCGCCGCAGCTTTTCCGGTACGTCGAAAATCTGGATAAAGCCAATCGTCAGGATCGGCACCATTGTTCCGATCACGATCTGTAAGACGACCTGCGAAAAGAACAGTTTGGTGTGGAGCAGAAAATCGAGTGAGCGGAATGACTCGTCGGCCTCATAGATGCGGTGAATGAGGTCGAGCATTTCAAGAGCGAAATCGATGATGAAGGTGTACAGCAGATACTGCGCAATCGTATCAACACAGCGCATATCGATGGGCTGCTTCCGGATCTTCATCATTGCCATATAAATCAGCATCACGGCAGCGATGCCGCTCACCATGGCGGAGAAGATAAAGACTACCGGCATGAGCGGCGAGGACCACCATGGATTCGCCTTCACCGAACCGAAGATGAATCCCACGTAGCCGTGCAGCAGGAATGCCGAGGGAATGCCGATCAGGGTGACCACCCAGCCAACGCGATCATCCACGTGCAATGCTCCTGCGCTGATGTTGCTGGAGCCCAGGGTGAGAGCGCGGTAGAACAAACGCTTTACGCCCGTGGTGCTCTGCGAGAGCAACACAATCTCATGCCTGTAATCGAGCCAGATCTCCAACAGCACTACGGCCATCAGATACCAGAGATAGACAAAGCCGAACATGGCCATTGCAGAGGTCTTGTGCGGCGTAAGAAACATCTCCAGCGAGCGCTCCGGATGGCCCAGGTGCAGTTGCAGGGGAAGCGGAGCCACGAGCAGAAAAGCCAGCGCAATCAGCAGTGCGAGCCGGTATGTGGGCTTCACGGCCACAACATGGAAGATGCGCTCCAGCGATGCCAGGATGAAGGCGCCCGCCACCAGTCCGGTTACGAACGGATAGACCACGATCAACACGCTCCACTGCAACTCGATCTCATTCGGATACATGAAGCCTTCAACGGGTACCATCATCGCAATCTCCTTAGCGCACCGATCCATCCAGATCGTGGTAGAAAGCCTTGGCGCCGGTAGCCAGATGTGGCTTCAACACCTGCACGCTGTGGGTCTTCAGAAATTCGTGTATGGGATCGGCAGGGTTCTTCAGGTCGGCCAACTGGCGCGCTCCCGTAGGACAGTTCTCGCAACACGCGGTGGTGAGGCCCTTGGTGATGCGGTGGTAGCACAGCGAGCACTTCTCGGCGGTGAGTTTCCTGGGATGCAGAAATCGGCAGCCATAGGGACACGCCTGTATGCAGTACCGGCAGCCTACGCAATAGCTTTCATCCACCAGCACAACTCCGTCGGGAGTATGAAGCGTGGCTCCCACCGGACAGACCTGCGTGCATGGCGAATCAACGCAGTGATTGCACATCTTCGGCACAAAGAAGTTCTTCCCGCCTATCGCGGTGCTGGGCGGAAAACCATCTTTGCCCCCATTCGGGGAGTCCACCTGCGGCACCTCCTGGTGCCAGTCTTCAACGTGGTAGCGCTCCACCCAGGTGCGGAAATATCCGTCCGGCACGTCATTTTCGGTGGAGCAGGCACGCACGCAGTTGCCGCATCCAATGCACTTGTCGATATCGAGCAACATGCCCCACCAGTGCTCGCTGCGGTTGTAGTTCGGGGCCAGTTCAGGCGTTCCGGCAACAACGTATTTCCAGGCCAAGGCCGCCGCCGGAAGAAGCACGATCAGTTTGCGTCGCGTAATCATGATTTCTTTTCTCCCGGGATGAGCATTGGGCTGTGCGGCTGGTGACAGGTTTTGCAAGCCTCACCGCCGGAGTGCTGCGCGCCAACCACCTGCGGAAACGCCTTGGGCTTGGCGATGTTCTCTTCATGGCAGCGAACGCAGAGAACTTTTGTGTCAGGCAGTTGCGGAACCACCGAACCGGGATCATCGGCATGCTTTGCAAGAGGCCCATGGCAGGCCTCGCAGTTCACGCCCGCATGTTTGCCCGCTTTCTTTACATCCAGCACTTCGGAGTGGCATTGCTCACAGGTTTGGTGGCCGGCAAAAACTACCGGCTTGGAACTGAGTTCGGCCAGCGCGTCTCCCCGGTAGTGGCCATACTGTCCAAAGCTCTTGGGGATGAAGTGCGCCCGTACCAGCAGAAACAGCACAAGAACCACAGCGCACGCCACCGCAAGCCGGACGATATGTTCGGCATCTTTGAATTTTGTCAAGTTCACCCCGTTCGTATCCGCTGCCAACTTCTGCGATTACGAGTGGTTCAAACTGATACTTCATCTCCCGCATATCCTCCGTGACGCTCCGCACACAATGCTGTGACAAAGAATCACAACCCTTTACGGCGCAACAATGGCCGCGACGAGGATCTCGTGCGGGAGTTCGCTCTCCCCGGACCGTTTGTGTGGCGATTGCGCAACAAGTCTGCCCGTGCATAATCGCAGGCCATGGCATCCATAAGAATTTTCGATTTCCATCCCGGCCCGCAAACTAATATCTATGAGGAACGGACTATTATGGATGGAGAGAGTCGCTGGCTGTCGTCGAGGAACTCCCTGTGTTGGATCTCGAACAGCGTTTTTTTCAGATTTTTATCCGCGGCGTGAGCAGTCTGCCTAACCAAGCTTAGGGCAAAAGAAGCTTATCTTTGTGAGTCGTAAGACGATCTCCGGCAAATCATTGCCGGCATACCCGGAGAAGAAAATACATGACTAAACTTGAAGCTGTCATTCAACCATCCAAACTCGACGCGGTGAAAGAAGCCCTGCTCGCCATCGGCATTGACGGACTCACTGTGTTGGAAGTTCGTGGCCATGGCCGGCAGAAGGGTCACACGGAGTTCTACCGCGGACGCGAGTACAGCGTCGATCTTCTTCCCAAGATCAAGCTTGAGATCGTGCTGCGCGACGAAGTGGTGGACGAAGTGGTGAAAGCCATTCTCACCTCCGCGCAGACTGGCAAAATCGGCGACGGCAAGATTTTCCTCTCTCGCATTGATGAGGCAATCCGCATCCGCAACGAAGAGCACGGCTCTGACGCTCTGTAGCCGCGCAGGAATCACCAGATGAGTTCGGGCATCGCGCAGAGTCTTAAAGCCGAATACCTCGCCGCTTCAGAGCGGCTTCGGCTTCAGTTCGAGCAGACACGCTCGGGCCGCTCCGTGTTGCAGGGACGCACTGCGCTCGTAGACTCGCTTGCCCACCAGTTATGGCGTCATCACATTGACCCGGATCTCTCTGCGACCTCCGGTTTTGCCCTGGTTGCCATCGGCGGCTACGGTCGCGGCGTGCTGGCTCCGTACTCGGATATTGATCTGCTGTTCCTCTCCGACAGTCCCGCGCCGGCGGCCGCGCGCAAGGATGCGATCCGAGCCTTTTGCCAGGATCTCTGGGATCTGCGTCTCCGTCTCAGTCCAACCACGCGCACGCTGGAGGATTGCGACCGCCTCCATCGTGACAATCCAGAGTTCAACATCTCGCTGCTCGATTGCCGCATGCTGGCCGGCGATTACAGCCTCTTTCGCCGCCTGCATGACCAGGTTGTTCCTCGCACCGTCCTGCGGGACTGGCAGGAACTTGTGCTGCTTCTCAGCGAGGTCAATGAGGTGCGCCATCACCAGGCCGGCGACACCATCTTCCATCTCGAACCGAATATCAAAGACGCTCCCGGTGGCCTGCGCGATTACAACGTCGCCTCCTGGCTGGCGCTGCTCAACGGCTTCTCCCGCGTGCGCGAGTGGAGCGATCCTCTCGACTACTTTCCCGCATCGCTGCGTGACCGCGCTGTGGAGGCCAGGGAGTTCCTCGTTTCGGTTCGCTGCTTTCTGCACTACCGCGCCGGTCGTGATGACAATCAACTGAACTGGGAGGCGCAGCAAGCCGCCGCCGACGCACATATCGGTTATGACGGCGGGAGCTCTGACGCAGCGGAATGGATGCGCTATTACTATCGTCAGGCGCGCGTTCTCAATCGCCTGTTCGCCACCATGATCGATGAAGTGGTGCCTGCGCGCTCGTCGCTCTTTCAGCAATTCCAGAACTGGCGCTCGCGCCTTTCGACCGACGAGTTCTCCTGCGTCAACGGACGAATTCTTTTGCAGCAGCCCTCGGCGCTTGTATCGCCCGGCCACTTCTTCAATTGCTTTGAGTTTGTTGCGCAACACGGACTAAGATTCGCAGCCAGCACCGATCAGCGCATTGAGCAGGCACTGCCCGGAATCGCAGCTCTCAATCTTTCTGGTCCGCAGCGCTGGGAGTTTCTGCGCAAGATCATCATCCGTCCTCACGCCGCCCAGGCGTTGCGCGTCATGCAGGAGCTCGGAGTGCTCGGATTGCTGCTTCCGGAGTTCAGGGCAGTGGAATCGCTTGTGGTCCGCGACTTCTATCATCGCTATACGGTGGATGAACATACCTTCCGCGCCATCGAATCCATCCACGCCCTCCATCCGGACAAGAAGAAGGACGGTAGCCGCAGCATTGCCAATCTTCTGGAGGAGATCGAGCGCCTCGATCTGCTGATCCTCGGACTGCTGCTGCATGATATCGGCAAGGCCAAGCAGGACGACGACCACGTCACCGCCAGCCTTGAGGTTGCGATGAACGTGTGCCGCAACTTTGAATTGGCGCCGGAAGACGAGGACATGGTCTGCTTCCTCGTCGCCTATCACCTTGATCTATCAGGAGCCATGCGGCGCGACATCTTCGATCCGGAGACGATTCACTCGCTAGCGCGCCGCGTTGGCACGCCTGAGCGACTCAAGATGCTGGCCCTGCTCACATACGCCGATGTGGGTGCCGTCAATCCCACATCGCTCTCGCCCTGGAAGGCTGAGAATCTGTGGCGCGTGTACTTCATCACCGCCAATTACTTGAACCGCAGCGTGGACGACGACCGATTCCACTCCGCCGGAGAAGACGACCAGGTGGCGCGCATTCGCCTGCTGGCACCACAACTCGGGCGCCGCCTGCGCGACTTCCTTGAGGGATTGCCGCAGCGCTACCTGCGTATGCACTCTGCCGAAGAGATCATCGAGCACGTGGACATGGCGTCACAACTCAAAGCTCATGCCGTTCAGACAAAGCTCAAGCGTCTTCGCGGAGACTTTTCGCTCACGGTTATCACGCACGACCGTCCCGCGCTGTTTGCAACTCTGGCCGGAGTGCTGGCCGGATGGGGGATGAACATTCTCAAGGCTGACGCGTTCTCCAATGACTCCAGCGTGGTTGTGGACAGCTTCATCTTCACCGACCGCTTCCACACTCTTGAGATGAACGTTCAGGAATGGGAGCGCTTCCGCAGCAGCTTCACCGATGTGTTAGGTGGAACCACGCCGTTGGAGAAACTGGCACGCAAGCGGGCCGGCAGCGGAGCCAAGCCTCCCAAGGTAAAGGTCCATACCAACATCAGCTTCGATCAGGAGTCGTCCAGCCATAGCACCATCATTGAGGTGGTGGCGCAAGACCGCTCTGGCCTGCTGCACCGGATGGCTGCCGTCTTCGCCGAGTGCGGCTGCAACATCGAAGTTGCCCTGATTGACACCGAAGGCGAGACCGCAATCGACACCTTCTACCTTCGTATTGCAGGAAGAAAGCTGGCCGATGAGGAGTGTTCCCAGGTGAAGGCCGCGCTTGAAGTCGAATTGGGCGACTAGCTCAACCGCCTGCCGATCCGGAATAGCCCTTAAAAGCGTCTGCGCAGTGAATCCTCTTATCCTTCTTCTGAATCTTTCTTATTAGGCGGTGGGGTAACATTGCGCTGCTCAGCTCTTCTGCTTAAAGGAACGACGAAAAAATGCCTCCAACAATCTCCGCGGCGAAACTTGCGCAATTTGGTGTAATCGGCCTTGGAGTCATGGGCCAGAACCTTGCTTTGAACATCGAAGACCACGGACAAAGCGTTGCCGTCTGGAATCTCGAAGCCGAGTGGGTCGGGCGCTTCGTCTCTGCGAACCACGGCAAGCAGATCGTCGGCAACACTGATCTGGCGCAGTTTGTCCGCTCCCTGGAGCGCCCTCGCCGGATGCTCATGATGATCAAAGCCGGCGATCCCGTGGACCAGATGCTTGAACGCATTGCACCCTTGCTTGAAGGCGGAGACATTGTCATCGACGGCGGCAACTCGTTCTTCAAAGACACGCAACGCCGTGAGGCTGCGATGCGTACACGTGGGCTCAACTTCTTCGGCATGGGCGTTTCCGGCGGCGAGGAGGGTGCTCGCAACGGTCCCTCGCTGATGCCCGGCGGTGATCCGGACGCCTACAAGCACATGCAGCACACGCTGGAATCCATTGCCGCCAAAACCTCTTCCGGCCCTTGCGTTACCTACTGCGGAGCCGACGGCGCTGGTCACTACGTGAAGATGGTTCACAACGGAATCGAGTACGGAGACATGCAGTTACTTGCCGAGTCCTATGACCTGTTGCGTCATGCGCTCGGCCTCTCCGCGGGGGAGATCGCAGAGGTTTTTAACCAGTGGAATACTGGAAAGCTCGCGTCATACCTGATCGAAATCAGCGCTGAAATTCTCACTGCCATCGATCCTGAAACCCACAAGCCCCTCGTCGATGTCATTCTCGACAAGGCCGGCCAGAAGGGGACGGGCAAATGGACGGCGCAGATCGCGCTCGACCTCGGAATACCCATCCCCACGATCTCCGCCGCGCTGGACGCTCGCGCTCTATCAGCCATGAAGGATCTGCGCCTGGTCGCCAGCGCGCAATATAACCGCATTCCTTCCCGCTACACCGGGGATCACGCCGAACTCATCACGGCCATCAGTAAAGCTCTTTATGCGAGCAAAATCTGCTCCTATGCGCAGGGCATGAGCCTGATCGCCGCCGGAGCTCGCGAGTGGAACTGGAAGATTAATCTTCGCGAGATTGCCCGAATATGGAAAGGTGGCTGCATCATCCGTGCGCTTCTGCTTGATCCCATCATGCAGGCCTTTGACCACCAGCCCGAGCTCGCAAGCCTCTTGCTCGATGCCGACTTCCAGTCGCGCATCAATGCAGCGGCTCCCGCGTGGCGCAAGGTGGTTGGGCTTGCCGCTTCGCTCGGAATTCCCGCGCCAGCGTTCTCCGCTTCGCTCGCATACTTTGACGCGTTCACCGCCGCGCAACTTCCCCAAAACCTGACCCAGGCGCAGCGCGATTTCTTTGGTGCGCACACCTATCAGCGCAACGACGGTCCGAATGCGCCGTTCGTCCACTCGGATTGGAACGCGCTCATTCCCAGGAGCAGCAAATGACCCCGGTAATTGAAGCTGAAGTCGAGCAGAAACTGCAGCGTCCCGCTCTGCCGCAGGGAGACCCGTGCATCCTTGTGATCTTCGGAGCCAGCGGAGATCTCACCCGCCGCAAACTTATTCCCGCGCTCTACGATCTTTGCGGCGTGGGCTGCATGAACGCCCGCTTTGAGGTGGTAGGCACGGGCCGCACAAACATGACCGACGAACAATTCCGCGAGTCCATGCATGAGGCCGCGCAGACCTCAAAAGATATTCGCAAGTTCGACGAAAAGAAGTGGCAGAACTTTGCCAAGCGCCTGCATTATGTCGTCGGAGACCCTGCCAGTCCCGGCTTCTACGCAGAGCTGCGCGGGTATCTCGAAAAGATGCAGAGCAATGGTTCCAGTCCCAACGTGCTCTTCTACGTTTCCACTCCCGCTTCGTTCGCCGGAGAGATTATCAGCGGTCTGCAATCGGCTGGACTCAACCGGCTCGAAAAAGGATGGTCGCGCATTGTGCTTGAAAAGCCCTTCGGTCGCGATCTCAACTCCGCCCGCGAACTCAACGAAGTTGTCCTCAAGGTTTTCGACGAGAAGGACGTCTACCGCATCGATCACTATCTCGGCAAAGAGACGGTACAGAATATTTTGGTATTCCGCTTCGCCAATTCCATCTTTGAGCCCGTGTGGAATCGCAATTACGTGGAGTACGTCGAAATCACCGCTGCTGAAACCCTGGGAGTTGAGCGTCGCGCTGCCTTCTATGAAGAGACTGGAGCCCTGCGTGACATGGTTGCCAATCACCTTCTCCAACTTGTAGCGCTCACCGCTATGGAGCCGCCCGTCGCCTTTGACGCCGATTCCGTACGTGAGCAGAAGGTGCAAGTCTTCCGCAGCATCCGCCCCATGTCTCTCGAAGAGGTCACGGCCAACACCGTGCGCGGCCAATATGGCCCCGGCAGCATCGGCGGCAGCGCCGTTCCCGGCTATCGGCAGGAGCCAGGAGTGAAGCCGAACTCACTCACTGAAACATTCACCGCCGTCCGCCTTCACGTTGAAAACTGGCGCTGGGCAGGAGTTCCGTTTTATCTCCGCACAGGCAAGCGTCTGGCCACGAATGTCACTGAAATCAAGGTTCACTTCAAGCGCACGCCACAAGCTCTCTTCGCCGGAACGGAGTCCGGCAACGTCGGTCCGAACATTGTTAGCCTGCGCATTCAGCCCGACGAAGGAATCTCAGTCTCCTTCGGTGCTAAACGTCCGGGAACTCATATGAGCACGGTCCCGGTGATGGCAAACTTCTCCTACTCGGAAGCCTTCGGCGGCAACACTCCCGTCGCCTATGAAACGCTCATCCTGGACGCCATGCGTGGTGACGCCACGCTCTTCACCCGTCGCGACGAGGTCGAGTCCGAGTGGAAAATTATCACTCCTATTGAAGAAGCCTGGGCCAAGCTTCCGCAGCCCAAGTTTCCCAACTATGCCGCCGGATCGGATGGTCCCGAGCAAGCGCAAGAGCTGCTTGCTTCAGACGGCCATCAATGGATGCCGATGCTCAAGCCGAGACTCGCCGATGCCGCTTGAACGCTTCCACCTCGCCGGAGCCGAAATCCTCGTCGGGGACGACCTTGACGAAACCATCCGCATCGCCGCTGGACAATTCGCCGCACTAGCGCGCAAGCTCTCCTCGGAAGGCCGCGCCGTCAGCGCCGCGCTATCAGGAGGCAGCACTCCGCGCCGTTTGTTTCAGATGCTTGCCGCCGAGCCCTTCTCAGCCATCATTCCCTGGGGCTCCATTCAATTCTTCTGGGGAGACGAGCGTAACGTTCCGCCGTCTGATCCAGAGAGCAACTACGCCATGGCGCGCGAACTTCTTCTCTCCCGGGTGCCCGTTCCGTGCGCCAACATCCATCGCATCCCCACCGGAGACGGAACCGCGGTCGAGGCCGCCAATCTCTACGAGCGAACTTTGCGCGAGAAACTTCCTCTCGCAAACGCTTGGCCCCGTCTCGACTACAACCTGCTCGGCCTGGGCACCAATGGACACACAGCCTCGCTGTTTCCTCATCGCCCAACGCTTCACGAGCAGCAGCATCTCGTCGTTGCCGACCACGTTGATGAGGTCAACTCCTGGCGCGTCACCCTCACGGCTCCGGTGCTGAACAACGCCGCCCAAATCACCTTCCTTGTCACCGGAAAGGAAAAAGCCTCTATGGTCAAGCAGGTCATCGAAGGCCCGCGCGATCCCGAAACTTTTCCTGCCCAACTCATCGCTCCTCGTGACGGAGCACTGACCTGGATACTGGACTCCGACGCGGCCGCCAACTTGACCCGCCCTCCTTCTGCGGCGTCGTGATGAGCGGCGCATCTCGATTCATCGCCCAACATTTCCTGGCCTTGCGCAGACGCGTCGAGCGCGAGCCACGGAATTCCACAACTTTCCTCTCTACCGGTTTGACGACCGGGTTCAAGGCTGGTTACAATCTGTCTTGTAACTAACAACAAAGCGCGCCAGCGCCTCCAATATTCCTCAGTAGCTCAATGGCAGAGCATTCGGCTGTTAACCGAAGGGTTGTAGGTTCGAGTCCTACCTGAGGAGCCATTCTTTTCAAACAC
>Ga0302320_10003306_pt1 | contig 37617 bp, 37 predicted proteins | sample Bog_T0_3_FD_202130 | JGI IMG/M metagenome (GOLD analysis project Ga0302320, IMG submission 202130) | Peat permafrost microbial communities from Stordalen Mire near Abisko, Sweden - Bog_T0_3 | ecosystem: Environmental > Terrestrial > Soil > Wetlands > Peat | place: Sweden: Abisko, Stordalen Mire... | reverse complement strand
CCCGTTGGATTTTCCGTTTTTTGATGGTTGGACATAGAGGAATGCCTTTGTTTATGCGGCTTTATTGTATGTCACTAACTCCGGCTTGTGAAGTCTATTTGGGAAATATGGGTTAATGATGATCGTGCTTGCGGTGAACACCAGTGGCAGCTTGAAAATCAGGCCCGCTCGTTTCATGTCCTGATGCTGCTCCCGCCTCCAAAACGGGTCAAGCCAAATCATAACACATACGTTACAATAAATTTGCCAACTTGGAGGGGTGAAGCAAAAAATGGATCTTCAGCTGGCAAAATTCCTGCGCAAGGCGAGGGGTGAACTTTCGTATGCCCAGTTCAGCAAGAAGACCGGGGTTTCACATATGACCTTGCACCGGCTTGAACGGGGCGAACATCATCTGACGCTTTACAAACTGGAGACGATCATGGGCAAGCTCAAGGTGAGGCTGAAAGATGTGTTCCCGGACGAGTATTGATTTTTTCTGCTTTTACATTTTTCTCCCGACGAACCCCACCTCCCTGCCCCCTCCCAATAGATTCAGTCAATTTCTGGTATAATAATATGAATCCGGGCCTTGGTCTTTAAGGCCGGGGTTCATTCTCAATTCTGGATGGGAGAGGTGGGGACGGGTTGTTGATTGCTTAAATGTAGTCAATGGCCCGCCCCCCTCTCTCATCACAAAATCCCATTCCTCCATCCGCTTAACCATCAGTCAACCACCACCCTCAACCAAGAAAGGAAAACAAACATGATCACCCTCGAAACGAATTACAGCAAAAAGATCGGACTGCCCGGTTATTCCTCACACCAATTCAGCGTCAGCCTCAAAACGGAACTGACAGATGTATCGCAGGTTCAGCAGGAGAGCACGCGTCTGTATGGCCTGTTGCAGCAAAGCGTGGACAACAGCATCCAGCAAGTCGGATTTCTCCCCGGCAATAACGGCAACGGCAATGGCAATGGCAGCAAACCCGGCAATGGTCATCAAGCCCCGTCCCCCGAAACTGACAGGTGGAACTGCTCGGTGAACCAGCAGGAATTAATCATCAAGCTCACCGACGAGCACAAGCTGGACAAGAACCAGGTCGATCAGCTGGCCATTGATCGGTTCGGGGTCGGCGTGAAGAAGCTCAATAAATTACAAGCCAGCGGACTCATTGACGAACTGCTGGTTCAAACTGGCCAAAGCAAACCGCGCAGTCAACGGTTTCAGAAGGCCGGAGGTGCCAGATGATAGCGTCTGTTGAGAATGGTGCTGGTATAGTTGATGAACCAGCAACCATCGAGAAGTTGAAAAGCACGGTCTCGGCATCACGGTTAAATTGCTGGCTCCAATGCCGGCTCAAATTCTACTTCCGGTATGTGCTCAAAATCACCAAGCCCAAGACCGCCGCCCTGCATTTTGGTTCGGTGGTGCATCTGGTCTTGCAGCAGTGGAACATGGCGAGATGGCAACGACAGCCATTTGAGATCGGCAAGCTGAAGGAGGTATTCGACACGGGCTGGGCGGATCAAGGGCAGATTGATTGGGAGGGTGAAGAGCCGGAACAAAAGACCTCGGCGTGGAATGTGTTGGAAAAATACTTCACCGACACGCCGATCAAAGCCAACGAGCTGCCCGAAGCCGTGGAAGTGGCGGTCGAAGCAGATCTCTCGAAACATGGTCTGCCGGTATTGATCGGTGTGCTGGATCTGGTTCGGTCGGGTGGTCGGATTGTTGACTTCAAGAGCGCGGCCAAGACCCCGGACAACGAGATGGCGCTGCATACCAACGGCGTTCAGCTTGACTGCTATTCCGTCTTGTATAGGGAAGGCACCGGTAAACGTGAAGCTGGCCGGGAACTGCATCACCTCATCAAAACCAAAGTCCCCAAGGTCGTCATCACGGAAGCGGGGCCGATGCTGGAATATCAGCGCAACCGGTTGTTCCGGCTGATGGAAGATTATGTGGACGGCTTGGACAGAGGTGATTTCATTCCCTCACCTGGCTTTGGGTGCCTGGGCTGTGAATTCCTGCACGAGTGCCGGAAGTGGAATGGAGGACGCCATTGAGATTATGCAAGACAACATCACGGAAGACCTGGTGCGGAAGTTAAAGTCCGTGCTAAAGGACAAACCCAAGGCGTTAAGCATCCTGAAACGGTATTGGCGGGACAAGATTGCGATCATTTGGACGACGGAAAATGTGCATCGGGCGGCCAATGAACTGAAGCTGGCCTTGACCGAAAAGGAGGCCATGACGGTTCTGGAAACCCTGCACCGTCAACACAACCCACAGCTCGGACTGCGCTGGGAAGACCTGACTGGTCACATCGAAGCGTATGTGCTGGGCCGGAAATTAACCCAACGCGAAGTGGAGCAGTTCGTGAAAAACGACCGGCTCACGATCCAGCGTTAAACCAAATCAACCAACCATGGCCGGACATCTTCACAGGTGTCCGGCCATTTTTATGCAACACCAAACCATCAAACAAAAACATGCAAACCCTCGAACAACCAAAACTGGAAAACATCACGCTCTATCACCGTAAAGGCGGCAGCGACAAGGTTTATCAGTGCGCCATCGAGCCGGCGGGTGAACGCTTCGTCGTCAACTTCGCCTACGGACGCAGAGGCTCGACGTTGAATACCGGCACCAAGACCAACGTGCCTGTGAACTTCGAAGACGCCAAACGCATCTTCGACCAGCTGGTGAAGGAGAAGACGGCCAAAGGATATACCGTCGGAGAAAGCGGCACACCTTGCCAGCACACTGACAAACAGCCGTCCGGTCTGCTGCCTCAACTCAAGTTCAAGCCGGAGGACAGCGAATGATGATCAACCGGCGCAAGGTGAAACTGTTCGCCCTGGAGATGGCCAAGTCCAGGGCGCACAAGTTCACGCGGGTGGGCCAGGAGTTCTACGACAAATGCGAAGTCAGCTTGAAAAACTTCATTCGCAGTCAGGTTCACAGCCATCCCTCGAAAGGTAAAACACTAAAGTAAGAATCAGACCAATTGGTCCGATTGTCAGAAAACCAAACCGCCGCCAGTCATGCTTAAAAACGTGGCTGGCGGCCTCATTTCAAACCTCAACCAAAGGAAAAACATGAATACCGAAATCACCCTGCCGGCGTCAGAACTCAAAGCGGCTCTGCCCGGCCTCTCCAAAGTCGTCTCCCGCAAATCTGGACTCCCGGTTCTGCAAAACATCAAGGTCAGCCGTCAGCGCAACGGCCTGGTCACGTTGCAGGCCACCGACCTCGACGCCTTTGCCACTTATACCATCACGGGCACCCAACCCGGACAGCCGGTTGAACTGCTGGTGCCGATGGAACAGCTCAACCACGCGTTCAAGTGCTGCGGCTCAAAGAACGACGTGACCTTGCTCTGCGAAGGCAACGAGACGAAGCTGCGCTATTACATCGGCGGCAATCCCGTTTCCCAACCGGTCACGGTCACGCCCGTAAATGAATGGCCGCCCGCTCCCCAAATCAAGACCGAGAGTTTCGAGCTGGCCCCGGCCTTTGGTCTGGCGCTGAAGCAGGCGCTGGCAAGCTGCGGTGAGTTTCAGGGGCGTTCGACGCTGCGTGGTGCCTGCCTCGATGTCACGGACCAGGCCCTGCACTACGTCGTCGGCTCGGATGGTCGCAGCCTCTTTGCCGCCAACTCGTTCACCTTCCCGCTCAAGGAATCCGTCATCATTCCCGGCTCAAAGTTTTTGGGCGGGAGCGATCTGCTGGACCAGGGGCCGTGCTTGATGGCGGTGCAGTCAGCAGGCAAAGGCCGCAACGTCGTCAAGCACATCTGCCTGCAAACCCCGCGCTGGCAGTTCATCACGCGGGAGGTGGAAGGCCAGTTCCCGGTCTGGAAGAAAAACATCCCGACCCCTTCACCCAAGTGGACGCACCTCAAGCTGGGCCCCTCGGCCGTCAGCCAGTTGTTGCAGGTCGTGCCGAGGCTGCCCGGCGATGATAACAACAATCATCCAGTGAGGCTGCGGATTGAGAAGGGTCTCTGGGTGGAAGGCCGGAACAAAAACGACCAGGACTGGACGCAGGTGGCGGTCGCGGAGGTCACCATCACAGGCAAGCCGCAATTGATCCAGCTCAACCGCAATTATCTGTTGCAGGCCCTGAGGTTCGGGCTGGATGAATGTGCCGTTGAAAGCGACGGCACGCCGATCGTGTTCACCAACGCAGGCCGTAAATTCGTGGTGATGCCGGTCTATGAAAAGCCGGTCGAGCAGAAACCCAGCCCGCCAGTGCCAACCCCGCCAGTCAAACCATCGGCCACGCAAACCTCATCAACCCCGCCGGAAACCAAACCGGCCGAAGAAAGGAAAACCCAAATGCCCAGAACTGCTGCCAAAATCGAACCAACCCAAACCCCGGAACCGTCACCCACCACCTCACTCATCGGCCAAATTGAAACGATCAGGGACACGCTCAAGAACGTGATTCGTGATCTGAACACCTTGGTTGACTCGGTGAAGCTGGCGGAGAAGGAGAAGCGTGCGAGCGAGAAGGAGGTGCAATCGGTCCGCACGACCCTGAAGAAGCTCCAGCAAGTGACGCTCTAAACCCGAAGCACCAATGACGGCCAGGCATCCTCCAGGGTGCCTGGCCGTTTTAAATAAAAGGAGGCCGCATGGATGAAAAGCAGTTCAACAAAATCATTGGCTACATGGTCATGGCCATCATCGCCTACTTCGTCCTCCAGTTCATCGTCCCGTATCTCATTTACGGCGTGATCGGCCTGGTGGTCTGGCGCGTTTATCTCACCTACCAAAAACACAAATGAAAGGAATCTCATGGCTGATTACTACACTAATTTTTCAGTGGTTCTGCCGCTGACCAAGGAACAGCGGGAATACGCAATGCAACTGGCCGCCCAGGTCGAAGCGCACAAGCATGAAGAGGCACCGCTCCCCGAATCATTTCCACCCGGCCTCAAGGACGGGATTGAGGACTGGTATTTTGAAACGGAAGCGGATGATGAGGGCGTCTGGCTCCATTCCCAATATGGCGGCCAGGGAAGCGCGTGTGCCTTCATCCAGCATCTGTTGCAGAAGTTTTCGTTCGCAGGCGGTGTGACGTTTGAATGGAGCCACGATTGCAGCCAGCCACGCACCGACGCCTTTGGTGGCGGGGCGGCCTTGGTGACGGCCAACGACATTGAAAGGTTCACCACCTCGGAGTGGCTGGCGGAAGTCACAGGGACACGCAAGCATGTCTTCAGCCCGGACACCCAACTCTGCATCAAATGCGGCCTTCACGCGGATGATGACTTGGTGGAAAACACCCTCTGCACCAGATGAAAATCATCACCCTCCACCGCGTTGAAATTCAGTTCGATGCGGATCAAATCACGCACGGGACAAACGGTCAACAGGCAGACCAGGCCATTGAACTCATCAACCTGGTTTTGCAACGGAACCCGGACGGCCTCGGCGCACAGCTCATCGTCCACCCGGACGAAATCGAAATCGAAACCCGGCAATCAGAATAAACCCAACCCCAACCTCAAGGCGCAGGGCATGGCTCTCTGCGCCTTTTTCCATTTACCCGGCCAGTGTCTGCGTGAGTGCGCAGCCAGTCCCGGCCGGGAGCAGTCAAACCAACAACGAAAGAAAAACCAAGATGAAAACCATCACAGTCAAATACGGCGTGGATCAGATCAGCAAACAGGTCGAGGCGGACTTCACCTTCGGCGATTTGCGGGAGAGCGACAGCTTCAAGGCGGCCCTGGGCTTTGGCGACAACACCAAGGCGCTCGTGGACGGCATTGAACAGAACCGCGAGACGAGCATCCCGGAGGGTGCCACGGTCCGCATCGAAACGGCCGCAAACACCAAAGCCTGCGCCAGAGCCTGAACCAACAACCCCATTGAACGCCCGTCTGCCTTTCACCGGGCGGACGGGCGTTCGCCCTGCCTATGGAAAAAACTGAAATTGTCCTGCAAAACGACGGCTCTTTCGTCGAGCGGCTGGTCAGCGAACGGACTTTGAACGTCGGTCAAAGTGTTTTGGACACGCTGACCGAGAATGTGTGCCGGCCAGTCCATGATGTCTTCAACCTGCCGAACTGGGGCACGGTTCACGCGAACGTCGGGCTCAATGACACGCTCTGGTCGGTCCCGTTGGATCGCATCCCGCTGCACGCCCGGTTCAAGCTCATCAATCAGGTCATGGTGCCGATGTTCGCCTCCAGCACGGATATTGAAATGCCGCTGGTTTGGAAAGTGCCGGTGAGTGTCAAGGTGGTCTTCGGTGTCCTGACCAAGGCCGAAGACGGCTTTGTGAGTGTGGAAGGCAACTGGCTGTTCGCCTGTGACCAGGACAAGCGCGGTTTTCGTCTGCCCCTCCCCAATCTCCATGACGACTGCCGGATCTGCACCGGTCAGTTTGAGGGAGAGCAGGAAACGGCATTGGAGTGTGTGAAGGCGAGTCTCGATCAGTTTGCGGTTTCAAAATGGAACTCGGACTTGATGCGCACCATTGAGCAGAGCCAGAAGTTCTTCCGGTTTTTGCCAACCAAAGACACCTTCGAGCCGTTACCAGTTCAAGGCGAATGGACATCCCTCTGCAACAAGGTCTCGACAGCTTTGTATGAAAGGGTCGTCATATGAAGGTGAAAGGTTCATTCCAGCTGCTCGTTCAGACCCTCAAAGCCAGCCCTACGCTCGAAACCGGCATCACTCCGAAACTGGTGCAAGAGATCTGGGACTGTATGCGGGACATCAAACCGCAACAGGGTGATGAAGTGACCTCGGCGATGCTGGTGGCGCTCGTCTTGTATGACGAGGAATCGTTTGCGGATCTCCTCACAGACGATCAGCTCAATCAACTGCACATCATCGCGGGCCAGGTGATGCAGAACTACGAAGCGGCCATCAAACCCAAAAACCAGGTCGGCCAGCTTTTGGCTACGACCCTCAAAGAAAGTGAAAAAACATGAACTACATCATCGGTTGCGGGGGCGTTGGTTCAGCCATCGTCCCCTCCTTCTGTCTGTTACGCGATCCCTCCGAGGTCACCTTGATTGACGGGGATCGGTTGGAGAAAAAGAACCTGAACCGCCAGCTGTTTGATGCCAGCAACATTGGCCAAAACAAGGCGCAGGCGCTCGGTCAAAAGTATGGCTGCCGGTTTGTTGCAGAATGGTATGCGAAGGGCAAGGTCAGGCACTATCGCCATGACTGGCTGTTGTGTCTGGTCGACAATCACCGTTCCCGTCTCGAAGTGTTGGAGGTGTGCGATGAGACCGGTTGTCAGGCCATCTTTGCCGCTAACGAAATGCACAGTTCGGAGGCGTATTATTATCGGCGAGCTTGGCAAGGAACAGAGCGTGATCCCCGGGTTTATTATCCGGAGATTGCGACGGACAGGACAGGTGATCCGAGGGTCGCGGCTATCGGGTGCACGGGAGAAGTGCAGGAGCGGAACCGGCAGCTGGTGTCCGCCAACTTCATGGCCGCAGCTTTGGCCGAACATCTGTATGTGTTGTGGTGCATGAAAGCTCCGCGCATGGACAGTGAAACGGTCGAGCTTTTGCCTCACAAGTTCGCTGCAAACTTGAGCCGGCTGGAAACTTACCGTGGAGGCCGCCATGAGTGAAGCCATCCTCGAAGCTCCTGAACGGAAGTGCGCCATTGATCAGGTATTCGACGCCAGCTTCATCGAATTGCTGGAATTGGTTCCCACAAACCCATTCGTCAGGGCTTGGGTTTTAAAGTTCACAGGAAAATTGCCACCCGAAGATTGCGTGACGTTTGAACTGTTGAAGGATTGGGTCGAGTTCAATTGTGTTAAGCGAACCAGACCCAAAACCAAAACCAACTCCCAAGCAGATGACGGCATTGGCATTTTGGTCCACTTCAGCGAGACCGAATATGGCAGGGCAAACTATACAGTGGATCGATCTGGCGAAGACACGTTTCAAGTAGGACAAGATGAACTGTTGGCATTGGTTCAAGAAGCCATTGATGCGGGTGGTGGTTTGAGTGAAGTGGTGGATCAAATCGCTACCCGAATTGATGACGATGCTTGGAATGAATGTGATCCCAGTATGGAAAGTTACGGGGATTACGATTACGACGAGCACGATTCCAATGACTCTGGGAACGGTGAAATCAACTACTCACGCGAACAAATCCAGGCTCGGGTTTTGGCCTTTCTGCAAAACCATCACCCTGAACTGGCACAACAACTCTGAACTATGAAACTGATCAAATTAAAACAAGAAAAGTTGGTGGAAGAAAAAGCGGTAATGGGTCTGGTCACGGCTAAGATCGAGTATGCGGTGGAGGAGGCGAAAGGGAGGCTGGAATATACCGGACCAAAGCTGAATCCTGAACTGTGGCATCAAATCCTGTCGTTCTTCAGGTGGACGTATAAAGAACATCAAAGCGAATGTCAGGTCAGGCTTTACGTCAATGTGAAGCTGGGACGTTGGGCTGCTTGGGCGTTTCCACAAGCGGCTAGAACGGGGATGACGGCGAGAGAATTGCCAGTTCAAGAGACGGAGGAAAAGGCCAGGGAACGGTTCAAGGTCTGGGAATCGGAGCCCAGTGATGATTGGCTCTATTTCGGAACCGTTCATCATCATTGTTCCGCCAGTGCCTTTCAATCCTCGACCGATGAACAGAACGAATGGAATCAGGATGGTCTGCACATCACGGTAGGTAGAATGGACCAGGAACGCCACGACCTGCACGCCCGGTTTTATCTGGCTGGGAATGGCTATGAACCGGACCTGGGCAGTTTTTGGCAGATCGAACCTGATTTGGCTGACCGCATCCCAAAAGGACTTCATCATCACCTTGCCTCGTATCAGATGGCGGAAAAGGTGGTGAAGGATTTTCCGGACGTTTGGCGGGAAAATCTGGTCGAGGCGGTTCAAGAATATCGGTCATCTTTACCAATCCGGCGTTGGGAGGAAGATGAATTCCGAGTTCCCATGATGACGAGGGTGGATGAGGCGTTGGAAGACATCCACCATCAATGCTCGGCGATGTCTGTGGGTGAGGGGGAATGGATGGCGGATCTGCAACATCTGGCCGGCAATGAGGTGGCCCAGGTCATTTTGGCGGCTTGCATCAAAAACCAGGTCACGCCCGAATCGCTGCTCCACGGTCTGTCACAATCAATGTTGGAATTGGGCTGAAAATCACAAAAGGATTCGGGCTAATGCTTGAATCCTTTTTTTAGCCCTGATCCGGAAATTGCGCTGAATGTTTTACAGGCTTCCACGGTTCTGCCAAAATGGGTTTGTGCGCGTCATTCAACTCAAAGTTGCCGACCTGTATGCCTTTGAAGGCAGGACGCCGGATTCAAACCCGGAGCCTGATGCCATCGCTGCGCTTGCCCGCAAACAATTTTCGTTTCTGCCCCAGCCCCTCACCGTGCTGGTCGAGGGTGACAACGTGAGCCTGTCTTTTCCAAAAGAATCCGAGGCCGCCGAAGCCGAGGCCGTCCGGCTCGCCAAGCGTGCTTCACAACGCGCCGGTGAAGGCAGTTACGAAAAAGCCATCAACATATTCAAGCGCGTGCTCGAACTAATGCCCTCCCTGCACCTCGCCCGCCGTGATCTCGCCATGGCTTATGTCGAGACGGGTGACGTGGAGAATGCGGTGAACCATTTGATCGAGGTGCTGCGGCTCAATCCCTCGGACGTTTGGAGCTGGGTGGTGCTGGCCAATCTTTATATCCGCGAGAAGCATGACAAGGAGACGGGTGAAAAATTCATCCGCAAAGCGCTGGAGATTAAGCCGGACGACGCCTGGGCCTTGAACAGCCTCGCCGCAATGAGCGTGGAGCGCGGTGAATTTGAAAAGGCGATTGAACTGTTTGAGCAGTCCATCGCTTCCAACCCTGACTTCGCCAACTCATATTACGGTGAAGCCATCGCCCTCAACAAATCCAGCCAGCCTGAAAAAGCAGTGGTTGTATTGGAACGCCTCTTCGGTCGGGCCAAGGTGCAGGATGCCCGTTCCAAGCCGGTGTATGAAGGCGCGCGTCAGATGTATTTGAAACTTCAGGGTGAGCTGGCTGAACGCAACGAGTCGGAAGTGTTCAAGCTGGTGCAAAGTTACCAGATTGAGGTGGAGGCACTTTCAGGTTATCCGGTCCGCATCCAGACCGGGGAACTGGAAGCCAAGGTTGGTGCGACGATTCAGATGGCTTGGAAATATAACCGCGACTTCCATCTGCTCAAGCTGCGCGAGGATTATCCTCAGCCCCTGACCGGCCATCTGCAAAGCCACGAATTGACGCACCTCAAGCTGGAATCTTTGGCGCGTAAACAAAGCAGGAACAAATTCTTTTCCGTATCCGCAGCTACGCGAGAGACGGCGCTGCGTTCTCTGGGCAACGACATCCGGCGCTGGGAGAAGCTGGGATTTACAGAAAGCAAAATCCAAGAGGTGTCCTTGGATCTCATCAGCGGTCTGTGCGGCTTTCTCTACAACTGCCCGCTCGACATGATCATTGAACGGGAATTGTTCAACCGCTTTCCCCTGATTAGACCGGCGCAATTCATCTCGTCAGGCATTCTGTTTGGCGAGGCATTGAAGACCAACACCCATGCCGACGTCCGAAAATTCACTCCCCGGAAAATCCTCAACGCCAGCCTCGCCTTGAACGGGACGTATGCGCTGTTCCTGGAAGATTTGTTTCACGGGGCCGCTGAGTTTGCCGCCAGCTATCGCCGTGAAGAAACTTTTGGCCTGTCTCAAAGAATTTGGCAGCACTGGCAAACCCGAGCCAGTCAACTCGCTCCCAGTGACGAATATGATTTGGTGGATGAATTCGCTGAAATGGTGGGATTGCGCGGTTGGTTTGAGTGGCAGTCGGATTCCGGCAATCATGAAATCACCGCTGAACCGCTCAAGGAAGGCACCACCAACTCCCCGCTGCTCAAAACCAAGGATCAGGCGGCAGTGATGTATTTTCTCGCTGCATTCAAACGGTTCGATGCCATGACCCCGGAACAGGTGCGTGAGGTTGCCTATGAAATTGCCATGGTCGGTCGCAATGGGCTGGACTATTCCTCGCCTGATCAGAAATACACCTTGAAGTCACTGGCCGACGAAAGGTTCAGCGGTTTGCAACTGATGTGCCTGATGTTCGCCGGCTTCAAGCGTTTTGCCCCGGAACATGATTTGCAGATGGATTTGCACGAACCGTTTCTCGCCGCGTTGCAGATTTACCAGCAGAAGCATGGGGGCGGATCATGAAGGAGCCGGCCCAACTCAAGACACTCGACGATTTGATGGCGCAGGCCGGCCACTACGCTGAATTCTGCCTGCGTAATTCCGGGTCAATGCCGCCCACGCTCTTTTTGATTGGTGATGCTGGGCCGATGATGTTCCTGCCCGGCAAGATGGCCAGTGATACAGAAAAAGACAATTTTGCCAACGCTGCTCGACTCGTCTGTATCGCCCATGCAGCTACGTGCTGTGTGATGGCGTTGGAGGCATGGATGAAAGCGGCGAAGCCAAATGAGACTCTGGACATGACCGAGCCACCTTCCGAGGCGATTGACCGGGAAGAAGTGATTGTGCTCATGGGTGAAGATCGCACCGGGCAGCGGCAACAATTACTGCCCATTATCCGCTCTGACAACGGGAGATTTTTCAACCTCGGCGAATCAACCATGCCAGTGATGGACAATATTCAAGGCCGGTTTGCACAAATTCTTTCGCCCAAAGTTCCAGATGAACAGGGAAAGTTGCTCGCTCAAACAATGCTCAAAATGAAACAAGGGAAGATGATCAAATTGGGAAATCAAGGAAGGTTTAAGAGGTGATGAAGTGGCCGATTTAAACCGGTTAATCCGCAGACCAAAGTCTGAGCTTGTAGTGTGGCTTGTCGTGCTGATCGTCGGGGAAATTGAACATCCATTTCACCCTGCACCCTCACCGTAGCCTTGGTCTTCGGACTGGGGCTGCGGTGGGGGTGTTGGGGTTTGAAATCGAAATCCGAATTTTGGCTATGAGGTTTTTGATCCAGGCGAAATCTGGAACCGGACTTCTGATTGCGCGGACTGGCTGGGACTTCAATGTGCCAATCAAAAAGGCCGTCCGGTGTGGGTCCGCAAGCGGATTTTGAAAGAGACGCGGCTAGTGGGTCAGTTTGAATTTTGGCAAGGCGCGGTTCTCTTTTCGTCGTGACTAATTTTTTCCCATCCCTTAGGAAATATCAGGGATATTTCGTTAAGGAACTCTGTTCGATTGGCAATGCTTGTGAAATAAAATGTTACCTTGCCTTGATTGTGTTTCCATTTGTCATTGCTCGTTCCGGCGGCAGCAATTTGGCGGTTGATTTGTGGTTGACACTGCCGCGCAAGTCTTCGCATGGCCGAGACCATAAACAGCTCACAGGTTTGAACAGTGACGCTAAAATGGAAATGTTCGTGCCGGTTCATATCACATATGGCAACTTTGCGCCCATTCAGGCGGGATGCAATGGAAAATTGGGTGTGGTATAGTTTGAAATTGCCAAAGACTTTCAGCTTTCCGGTAAAATTGTGGCAATGGCTTTGCGCAGATCATCCAACAAAAATGGTTTGCCGATCACCAAATCCACGCCCGTAAGCGGATTGCCGGAAGACTGCGACATTAAGGCATTGCCCGAAATCATCAGGACTGGCTGGTTGGGCAAACGCTCTTTGATGGCGATGGCCAGCGCGTCGCCATTCATTTCCGGCATGGAAAAATCCGTGGTGACGAGGTCGAACCTGCCCTGTTCAAGCATGGCCAGAGCTTCCCTGCCGCTGCTGGCCGTTTGGACTTTGTGCCCGCAATATTCGAGCATCATCTTGATGGCTCTGGACACAGCGGGTTCGTCATCCACCACTAAAATCTGCCATGCCTCTTTTCCGCCCCCTAATTTTTCTTTGGGCTGCAAGCAGGCAAGGATTAAACCCATTTCCACGAAAGGCCAGTTTTAGTTATTAACAAATAAATTCACAATCACAGCACAATCAGTTCTACCATCTCCTCCAGCGTCCAAACGTGATTTGAAATTCCGGCTTCCATCGCTGACGCCACGCGCAACGTCTGGTGAATGCGGCAAAAATTGTAGTGCATGAAATACAGCGTAACCATGTGTTCGTGATTCTCAACTTTTTGCTAAACGCATTTGTCAGGCGTGTAAAACGCCGCATCCCCATTCGCATTGAAGATTCTGGCATTCCGTGTGGCTGGTGGAAACGTGCTGAAAATCAGGCTGGCCGGAAATGATCACTTTGCGAGCACCCATGCACTATGCTGGCGAATAGCGAACTTCCCTGCCTTCCGGCGCATTGCCGTAAATCTTTTGGAGCATTTGGTTCCGGTTGAACAGTGCGTCATCACAAGTATTTTAACAGCTTACGCGTATGCTTTCCGGTCAGCGGTCGTCCGGTCATTTTTTATCCTTGGCCCTCACCAACCAGCTTGATTAACTTGGGAGCGATTGCATTCAAAGGCAGGATAAAATCAACGTCCCCGGTCTTGATGGAATTCTCCGGCATGCTGAAATCCTGCGACGTGGCCCGGTCTTGCGCGATGACTGTGCCGCCGTGCTCCTTGATGATCTGCACCCCGAATGAGCCGTCACCGTCGCCACCGGTGAGCACCACGGCAATGGCGCGCCTTTTGAATATTTCTGCCACCGAAGCAAACAGCGGTTCGGCGGACGGACGAGCAAAATGAAATTTTTCCGCAGCGGATGAAGAAAGTTTAAGTCGTCCATCTTTGACCAAAGAAAGGTGGTGATTGGGTGGGGCGACAAAAACGCTCCCGCGACTTAACACGTCGCCCGTATGAGCCTGCTTGACCGCCAAATGAGTGCGACTGTTTAAAATCTCGGCGAGAATACTTTTATGCTGGGGCTCAAGGTGCATCACGATGGCAATCGCTGCCGAGAAATTCGCCGGCAAACCGCCCAGAATGATCGACAAAGCCTTCAAGCCGCCAACCGACGCAGCCATGGCGATGACGGGGAACGAATGACTCACCGACGCCACCGGGAATTCCAAACTCATACCTTGAGCCGGCTTGGTCAATCGGCGTGCCGATACTGATTTCCCTTTCATGGGATTGGGAAAATTAACCGGCAAACTTGCATGATTTCTTCGGACTCTTAATTTCTCAGCAGTTTCAGCAATGCCTTGGCCGCAGCGGCAGAGGAGGCAGGATTTTGGCCCGTGATCAGCAATCCGTCAGTTTGCACGTAAACGCCCCAATCAGGCCCTTTGCTGTAATGGCCGCCCGCTTTTTTTAATTCATCTTCCAACAAAAACGGCACCACTTTCGTCAGTTTCACGGCGGCTTCCTCGGTGTCGGAAAATCCGGTCACATTCTTCCCCTTAATCAACGGATTGCCATTAGCCAACTTGACATTGAGCAAAGCACAGGGCGCATGACACACCAAGGCCATGGGTTTTCCCTGTTGCTGGAAGGCTTCGAGCAAAGCGATGGATTTGGCATCCTTGGTCAAATCCCACAGCGGGCCATGTCCGCCCGGATAAAAAACCGCGTCATAATCGGAAGCATTGACCTCACTCAATTTCAAAGTGTGCGCAAGCTTCTGTTTAAGTGGTTTATCTTTGTCGAACCGCTGGGTAAATTTGGTTTGAGCGGCGGCCAGTTCACTGCTGGGATCAATCGGCGGCTGCCCGCCTTTTGGCGAAGCCAGCGTGATTTCCGCGCCGCCATCCGCCAATTCATAATAAGGAGCCGCGAACTCCTCCACCCAGAAGCCGGTTTTCTTGCCGGTGTCGCCCAATTCACTATGCGAGGTTAAGACAATTAAAATTTTCATGATGAGATTTTCTGGCATGGTTCGTTCGATTTAAGTCGAGAAGCTCATTTGCCCAACATTTTCGCCACGATGAAAATCAGCACAGCTCCGCCCAGTCCGCCGCCGCAAAGAAGATAAATGAGGGAATAACCGGCCGCTGCAAACATCGGCGCTATGAATAGTGCCAGCATATGTGTGAATGAATAAAATATTGTTGGCCCGGCACACATCTCGCGAATGGTGCCGGGCTACGAGTATTAGTTCAAAGCTCCAGCGCGCTTTCGATTCATACCAGCGGGTCGGATGCCCCGGCGCACAATGGCCGGTCTTGTGTCCGCAGCCCCATCCTCTGATTCATTTTTTCCGCAGCCGCACAATGCTTCGTTATTGCTCCTGGCCCGCGCCAATTCCATGAGCTTTTTGTTGGCGGCCTTTTCTTCGTCGAGAATTTCTTCAATGAGATTGGCGGCTGCTTTGTTTCCCAGCAGCCCAGCCCATTCGTGCAGGCAGCCGTAGGAGGCGATTTCGTAATGCTCGACTTTTTGACCGGCGGAAATCAAAGCGGCGTTGATTGTCGGTTCGCCTTTATTTTCGGCGGCAATTTCATCGCCTTCTTTCAGAAGTCCCACCGTCGCTTCACATTTTTTTGCCTTTGCGACTTCGCCGAAAGACAGGAACACTTTCTTTAGTTTAGTTACGTGTCCTTTGGTTTCTTCCAAATGCGCCAGGAACGCCGCTTTTAAATCGGGGAATGTCGCGGCGTTAGCCAATTTGGGAAGTGCCTTGATGAGGCGATGCTCCGCGTCATATATATCCTTCAGTTCTTCCAGAAATAATATTTTGAGTGTTTTCATGTTTGTTTGTAGTTGGCCGAATTAGTTAAGGCTGCTGGTGGTGGTCTGGGTGACTTCCAGTCGGGTAGAATCCGCCTGAGGATTGGAGGTGTCTTGGGCCAGAGCCGAGAACGCCAGAATTGAGGCGGCCGAGGCGCTGATGATTTGTAATTTTCGATTCATATGGTTTTTCCGTGTTTGTTTCGCAAAGAAGTTTTTTTGTCAGAGCGTTCACAGTAGAGGGGGCATTGCGCGAGTGCCATGGGGTGTTACCCTATCTCGAATCAAGACTGCTTGTCGGGATTTAAGCTGCCAGCACCCAATCCTTGGGTGTTTTTGAAAAGACGGATGGATTTAATTATCTGCGCAAGAAAAAATGCGTTAGCTTCCGATGTGAAACTAATGCGAACCATTTTGCGCTTGGTGGCAGCGATTTTCTTTGTCGTGGCCGGAACGTTTCATTTTTTAAGGCCGGAAATGTATCTGCAAATCATGCCGCCCTATTTCCCTGCCCCGCAATTGCTGGTGGCGGTCAGTGGCGCGGCTGAAATTGCCGGCGGCATCGGTCTGTTGATTCGTCCGTGGCGACGCCCGGCGGGGTGGGGATTGATCACGCTGTTGATCGCCGTTTTCCCCGCGAACATTTATATGCTGCAACATCCCGGACAGTTTCATTTTGCGACATGGATGTTATTGGCGCGATTGCCGTTACAAGGCGTGTTCATCGCGTGGATATGGTTCGTGGCCATTCAACGTCCGCTACAAGAAGAAATCACTTCATGAGTGCCGCCTTGAAAATAAAACGTGTGTGGGTTCCGGCTTTAATCATCGTCCTGTTGGCGGTGGTGATCGTTTGGTTGACTGGCTGCACCACCTGCAATTGCTCAATGCCACGGTTTCACACCGGGGTTATGGGTGCACTACGGATATTGCTTATGGCTTTGGACGACGCCGATCTTGAGCCTTTGTGGTGTCAGATTTCGGAGATTTGAGGCGGCCGTGGGCGTATTTTACCAACTGACCGACTTCAGACACCGACAAACGACTCCGCTACCGTCAACTGCATTCACGTCCACACCAGCCACATTCAGGATCGGCTTGTTCTTGGGGATGTTAAGTTGGGCGGGAAAACAACGACAGGCGTAACTAGATCAGAATCTAGTCCTGCCATTGCACCCCATATTGTACCCGGCGCGTTTGAAATTGAGGCCAAAACAGTCCATTTGAGGCTTTGAAGCAACTAGCCGTTGTCCTGTTAAGTCTTTGTCAGTCCGATTGGTTACTCGTAAGTCGTTGAATATAAACAAGATTTTGAGCCTTTCGCCGTTGCCTTTGGCTGTGCTGTTATTACATTCGATAGCTACGATTTGTGGATTTGAGCTTGAGCCATGAAACATACGCCTAACCAGTCGCCGGAGCCAACCGCCGTTGCCGCTGCGGTTGCAAGCCACGCCGCGAGTCGGCGGTGGCTCAGCTTTTTTCGTTAGGCCACTTGATCATTATGATTGGATTCAAACCTAAGCCATTAAAGGAAATGTCATGCGAAGAGATTCGTTCAGGTGTTTGGTTTTGCGGAATAGTTGCGGGGTGTTTTGTCTGTGTTGCTGGTTTCTTTATTTGGCAAGATAGAGGATTTTCTTTGCCAGCAGTCGTTTTTAGTTTTGTAGCCGCCTTCTGGGTTGCTTGCTCATTGCCAAGCATCCTAGAATTGAGGAGACGCAAACAGTGAGATTTATGACGATGTGGCCTAACCAGTCGCCGGAGCCAACCGCCGTTGCCGCTGCGGTTGCAAACCACGTCGCGAGTCGGCGGTGGCTCAGCTTTTTTCGTTAGGCGTCAGCACCATATTTATATTTATGACACGATACTTCATAGCAGCGAACATCTGGTTGGCACTTGCGATAGTTGCCATTCTTGGATGCACAAACCGGAACACCATGCAGGCGGCGAGGAGTTCATTTTTGAGTGGGCCAGATATAGACGCTTCTTGCTACACGTTTATCGTGGTTGCATTGTTTGCCATTTCGGCATTATTTTTTGTTTTGACATGGATGACTCGCAAAAAGTCGTGACGTTTAGTTTCACATTTGTAGTGCGACAAAAAGGGTGTGGTTAATAATAGACTTCGTTGGGAGTTTTAAAGCCTAGCCGGCATCCGCGTCGAATTCTTCCGGGCCGCCCACCAGCCATTTCAGGGGTGAGCAAATAAAAAACGCGAGCGGCCTCAGACAACGGAGGCCACTTATTTTGAAATGAACGAACTGGTTTAACTTTGTGTCAGAGTCACAATTGCTCAATGAAACCCAAACTCATCCTCTGCCTCGCGCTCGTTTTGAGTGGTGGATTGTCGGGTGTTTTTGCCAAATCTCCCGGCCAACCGAGTTTGCAGCACGATTAAATCCGACCGCGCGAATTGTTAATCTACTCCCCAAACACGTCCGACACGCCGCATAATCAGTTTTAAAACGGAGGCGGCCCAGTTGGTTGCATGCCCTTACCTTCAAAAGACGCATCCTTTCCGCTGGTGGTCGTGTTGCTGGTATTCGTCCCTTCCTTAATCTCCTTGGTCTGCAAATTCTGATATTGTGATTCAGTGGTGGGAAAAAAGGTCGAACAGCCGGAACCTGCCAACAACGAGCAAAAACAAACCAAGGCCAAGCAACCTCTCCACCACCAGAAATGGTTAATGGCATTGATGGGGTTCACCTTGGCGGAATCTGGACAAATCGATAACATAATATCTGGCGCAAACATGGGTCTTTTGAATGCTGATCGCAATAAGGTGGTATAGTTGATGAACCAGCAACCATCGAGAAGTTGAAAAGAACGGTCTCGGCATCACGGTTAAATTGCTGGCTCCAATGCCGGCTCAAATTCTACTTCCGGTAGCCTACAATATCATCTTGGCAACTCAGCCAATATGCCGGCGTTTGTGGCTAATTTCTTAGCTATTGCTGGGAGCGACCTCATCCTCGTCGACGCCGGACGTCGCCGTTCTCCCGACTGTGCTTTATAATCGAAGATAGGTGGAAGCGTTATCGCAGCAATTGCCGCTTAAAATCGATTGCAAAAAAAGTCATCGATTCATGTTGTCAGAGCGGTAAGTCAGGCGTATAACAGTGCTGGTCTTACGGTTTATGATTGGTGCGAAAGCTTAAAGTTCTGAATTGCTTGGCCCATGCAAAATCTTTAGGTCGTTGGGGGAAGCTCGGTCGGGACTGGATGCTCTTGTCCATATCGAATGGCAAAAACAATTACCATGTGAACGCACAAGCCTGATAAACTTCGTGAATGGGGTGGCTGGCTTGGCGCGGAAAAAATTATAAATAGGACAACTTATGGCATCGATCACTATCACCTACGCGACGATTTTCAGCTCCGGCGGACACGGGCGTCAACCGAGAATGGGATCAAGCACCGGTTTTGCTACATTTTTAACCGCCATATATCCGAACCCCCCGACCAACCCGTTTACACCTCCCCCCCCGTCAGCGGCCCAGTGGCCGGATATAAATAATTACACATTGCTGTTTATGAGCGTGACTGGTGGCATAGTCACCACTCCGCCCCTGTCCCCGATAAACATAGGAACGGACGATATAAATATACTAATTGTTTATGCCCCGCCAGGCGGCCCCACAGGCATGGGCATGGGCGATACATATGCAAATATTGATGCGTTTGATTCCGATACCGGAAGTCTGATTGATAATACTTTTATCCAACAAACTATTCCTGATTCAGGCATGGTGGCTGTAACGGCGAACGTGGATGGCTGCGTTGACACAACGAATTCCGGATATCAAATAGTGGCCGACGCTCCGAATATTGGAGCCATTTCGGGTTCTCCATCTGAAAATGCCCCCTTGAGCGCCATATTTCAGAAATGGCTTATTCTGCCAGGCTCAAGCGCGCCCACGACCCCATCCGGCTCTACTCCCAATCTGAATGTGGCAAAAGGAGGGTCATATTACGCGTTGGCCATTTATAAGGCGCCAACCGTTATAAAAAAAGCAGGTAAAGATAAGGAATTTATACAAGATGCTAAAGCTGCCAAGGATGCCAAAGATGGCAAAGAGGGCAAAGATACTAAGGATGGCAAAGAGGGCAAAGACGGCAAAGATGGCAAAGATGGCAAAGATGGGCTCAAAGATGGGCTCAAAGATGGGACCAAAGACGGCAAAGACAATCCGGGACATAAGGAACATAATAAAGATAAAGATAGTTTCAAAGACAAAGAAATTGCCGTAGACATCAAAAACGCGCTGGACTGGCCGGGAAAATGGGGGCCTGACACCCATCATGGCCAGCAAGATAAAATAGGAAATCCGACCGGGGCTGGCGATCCGCAGTTGCGGGCGCTCATCCAAAAGACGGATGCTTTGGAGGCCAAACTTTCAACGGCGTTAAAAGGAAGGGCTTTCATAAAACAGGCGGATAGACCGGTGGTTGGAAAACCGCCAAAAAAGAAAAAATAGGCTTCCCCTGATTTTGATTGTCAGCAATATTGGTTGCGAGGAACGAAAGGACTTGCAAAAGATGTTCCCCGCCGGCTCGGCCTGCGTGGTGACCGCTTCTGAATTGAACAAGACATTCAAAACGGCGGTGTCCTTTGATCGTTTTGGCTCTTCTGAAATTGCATTGGAGGGGGCAAAAATAGCCGCGAACCAGATCACGGGCGTCATTTCGACGATCTCAAATTTTTTGCCTCAGGAATTTTTTTACATCGATCCGACCGACCGGGAATATGTCTGCGCTGAAACAAACGCGTTTTTCACATATTTTCTTTCCGAGCTTTCTTGCAAAAAAGTTAATCCGCCCTCGCCTAGAAGCTTGTCCGGGTATTATTTACATCCTGTTGAGTGGGCTCAAATTGCGATGGACCATCACGTGCCTGTCAGACCTGTGATCATGAAAAATGGAATTTTGACGGTGGCTGACCAGCTAAATCTAGGCCAGCCGCTACGGGCAACAATGGTTGGTGAACGGATGATTGAGAAGGATATCCCTGAAAGCGTTCAGCATTATATGTCCGTGCTGTCGAAGACCTTTGAAATGCCTTATTTGTCCTGTTTTTTTGTGCCTCACCAAAAACCCGGGGAGTATTTTCTCGTGGACATCAGTTTCATCCCCGACATTTCATCTCCCGGGCATCGCGAAGCCATTGTGAGTTTTTTGACGTTATGATTCTTTTATGGGGTTTATTGGAAGACGATTCGACGGGATTAGTCCATGACGCCTTGGAAAAATCCGGCGCGAAATTTTTTTTCCTGGACCACCGCAGGATATTCACCTCCGAGGTCGAATTTGAGGCCGGCCTTGGTTCGGATATCAAAGGCACACTTTCGGATGGTCAAAGAAGTCTGAACCTCGCGGAGATAGGGGCCGCCTATTTCAGGGGATACAATTTTCTGGACTACGAAGAAATGCAAGGGAAGGGCTATGACGATCCCCTTGCCCTTAAAGCGACCGGCTTTGAAACGCAGTTGATCGGATACTTAAACTCGTCGAAAGCATTGGTTTTAAACCGATCAGAACCGTCCGCCACCAATGGGTCGAAACCATTCCAACTGAAAATCATTCAAAACGCGGGCTTTCATGTTCCGGAGACGTTGATAACCAACAACCCGGAGGCCGCAAGGGACTTCATTGCCGCGGGCGATGGGACGATTTGCAAATCAATAAGCGGGGTGCGTAGCATTGTGCGCAAGGTTACGGACGCTCAAATTGATTCGTTAGCGGACATCCAATGGTGCCCGACGTTGTTTCAAAAAATTGTGCCGGGCATCAACTATCGGGCGCATGTGTTGGACGACCAGGTCTTCGCTGTACGGATCGAGTCGGATGAGTTGGATTATCGCTACGGCCAGACTAAAATGTATCCCGATACCGTACCCGTCGAGGTGGCTCAAAAATGCATTTCCCTTAACCAAAAACTCGGTTTGGGTTTTAGCGGGATTGATTTGATGCGGACGCCGGATGACAAGTGGTTTTGTTACGAGGTGAATCCATCGCCGGCATATTCATATTTCGAGCGTGGCAGTGGCATGCAGGTGAGCCGGGCCGTGGCTAAATTTTTGGTGGATGCGGATTCCGGAAGAAGACCTTCATAGCATCCTTGGATCTCGCATGATTGCACTCGAACCCATTTTATAAATTAGGGGCGGTACTAGGGCGAAGGGCTGATATCCGCATTATTCTTGTTGCGGCGGTGAAATTTTTTTGGAGAGATGACCCTATTACAAGCACAGTTATTCGCCCGAATCCGCGTTGGGAGCAAGCTGATTCGTCGTTTACTTTGTTTATTAAATTTGTCGGCATAAATGGAAGGGTTTAGTGCCGTTGTGCGATGGGCTGGAATGGCTCGACGTAGAAAGGAACAGGTTGTCCACCGAGCCGCGCACTTTAATCGTGCGCGTGTTGGGATCAATGAATTCAGAAACATTGTCCACGCGCCCCGTGAAGATCTCATCTGGAAAAGCGCGACTGGTGAACCTCCGCAAATGTAAAAACCACTTGCAGACGGTATACCGCTTGTTATGTTGCAAGCACTTTGCAAGACAGAAAGTGCTATTTCAGCCGCCGTATGCGCCTGCGTCTTTATCTGGCGGCAGGCGTTTTATCGCTGGCAATCTGGCTGTCCCTTTGGCGGGCGCGTCCATCAACACGATTGCCCGTTTTCAAAAACAAACTAGTTCTCAAAGATCTCCAATTTGCGTTATCTACCTACTCCCGACCTAAATTACAGAGCTGGGCTAATATCCCAAATGCAGGTTCACCATGCCTGTAAACGGATGACTCTGCGTCCCTCCAATTTTGCTTTTGAACCGGATACAAGGCCAACGGATAATGTTTTGTTCGGTATCGCAGAATCTGAAAAAGCAATGAGCAACACCTGTTGATTATTTGGACAGCATTCTGCTGGGGGGGGGGGTTAATACCCCGGCTGAAAATGCCGCCCAGCGTGGCTTTGGACAACGATTTAGCTTGACGCTGGACAATGAACTGTCTATTTTTTGGCCAGAAGCGACAGTCATGCTCGCACTGACCAGTTTGAACAAGGAAGTAAATGAGAACCCAATGTATTGTTGGCTTGACCGTGGCTTTGATTGCCCTCGGCGCGGCGGCAGTGCGGGCGCAAGTCGCGGATTTGAGTTTGACCGCCAGCGCTCAGGAGCTCACTAACACCCTCACGGTCGGCAATCCCGGGCCGGCGACGGCCACCGGCGTGGTCGTCATTAACCAGATCCAAGAGATGGATTCCGTCTTCCCCGGCAGACCCAATTCGAACTACGACGTGGAAACCCTGTATCTTACCCCTTCCAACCGGATCAATCTCAGTTTCAGATATCCCCCGAATGACTCGCTTAAATCTTATAACCAATTGCGGGTATTTTTACAGCCATACATCCCTGCAAGTGGAATCATACATCGTATTTTTTTTGCTTTTCATAAAATTCCTTCGGCAAAGTATGTCGGAGAAAAAGAAAGTATACGTCAACTTGGAGCGCGTTCGGAACGGTTGAGCCAGATTTACCCATTGCCTAAAAGGACTTGCAGCACCCAGGGGCAGATATAAAGTCCCGAATATCGGTCATAAATACCAACCAAAGTCAAAAAAAAGGACCATAATGAAAAGTCTTACAAAGTATTTGCTATCTGTCTTGGCCGGATGGTCAGTCGCAATGTCTGCTCACGCCCAGTCAGCCGTTCCCATTTTTTCTTTCGACGCGAGCGGCACCAACGGAGCCTACCCCGAGGCAAACTTGACCCTCGGACGGGACGGCAACTTTTATGGCACCACCGAAAGCGGCGGTCCCAGCACCAATGGAACCATCTTCAAGGTGACGATCAATGGGAATTTGACGACGCTGGTCAGTTTCAACGGCACCAACGGAGCCACCCCACTCGCGGCTTTGACGCAGGGGCCGGACGGGAATTTTTATGGCACCACCGAATACGGAGGTAACACCATCGGCCGCCCCAGTCTGGACGCCGGTCTGGGTGCCGGCACTTTGTTCCGGGTGATGACTAACGGGACTCTGACAACGCTGGTAAATTTTGCCGCAACCAATGGAGCCAATCCCCATGCTGGTTTGATTTTGGGCTCGGACGGCAATTTCTATGGCACGACTGCCAATGGCGGCCCCAATAACGATGGCACCTTGTTCAGGGTTACGACCGGTGGCACGCTAACCACCCTGACCAATTTCAGCGGAACCAACGGAGCCAATCCCTATGGCGGTTTTACCTTGGGATCGGATGGAAATTTTTATGGCACAACTGAATCTGGCGGCAGGGCGGGCTATGGCTCGGTGTTCGAATGGGCGACCAACGGGACTTTGACGACCCTGGTCAATTTTAATGGCACCAACAATGGTGTCGCTCCTCAAGTCGGTTTGACGCTGGGGCCGGACGGGAATCTCTATGGCACCACCAGTTCCAGCTACCTCTTCGCATACACCGTCTTCCCGGGATTCACCATCAACATACCTTCAGGTAATGGCACCATTTTCCGAGTCACGACCGGTGGGGCTTTTACGAACCTGGTGGATTTTGACAACTACTCTGCCGGAATTACTCCCAACGCAAAACTGACCTTGGGTCCGGACGGCGATTTGTATGGCGTCACCTACACTGGCGGCAGCTCCAACCTTGGCACCATTTTCGAGGTGACGACCGGCGGAACGCTGACGACCCTCGTCAGTTTCAACAACACCAACGGAGCTGATTCGCTCGCCGGTCTGACCTTGGGCCCGGACAACAATTTTTACGGCCCGGCCACCAGCGGGGGCGCTGGCGGAAATGGAACCGTGTTTGAGTTCGCCCTTCCAGCCCATTACATCGCCTTGGCTGCCGGCGGCGGCAACTACAGGGTGTTTGCGGGGAGTTATCCCAACAGCACAAATCGGATTTGGGCCACCACCAATCTGGCTTTGCCATCTTCTTGGCAAGTGCTCGGCACGATCATCACGGACACCAACGGCCTGGGCCAGTTGCTCGATACAAATACGGCGGCCATCCCGGCCAAGTATTACCGGCTGTCGTATCCATGAGACACAACCTGTCTGACCCAATTACTCCAACCAAGGAGGTCTTGACGCTTTAATAATTGAGAAAGTTTGGTCTGATCCAATGAGTTAAATTCCAAAAAGTAATTATGAATCGTCTAACCTTGGTCGTCTTGTTGGTTTGGGTCGCTTTGGCAGGCGTCCTGAAGGCAGATGCCCAGCCGATTACGACGATTTATTCCTTCCTCCATGGTCCGGCGAATCCTCAAGCCGGTTTGACGCTTGGAAAAGACGGCAATTTCTACGGCACCACTCTAGCTGGCGGCCAAAACAATGAGGGCACGCTGTTCAAGATGACGACCAACGGAATCACCACCACCTTGGTCAATTTTAATGGCTACGGCAACGGGGCTTCGCCGGTCGCCAATTTGATACTGGGACCGGATGGCAATTTTTACGGCACCACTAAATTTGGCGGCATCAATGCTGATGGCACGGTGTTCAAGGTGACCACCAATGGAACCTTGTCGCCCTTGGTCAATTTTAACGGCACCAACGGCGGGCAACCCCAGGCTGGTTTGGTTCTGGGACCGGATGGGAGTTTTTACGGCACCACCGCCTATGGCGGCACGAATGGTGATGGCACGGTGTTTCAGGTGCTGACCAATGGGAACCTGACGACGCTGGTCAATTTCAACGGCACCAACGGAGCCAATCCACTCGCCGGCCTCGCAGTGGGGCTGGGCGGGATTCTTTATGGCACCACTGAATATGGCGGCACGAACGGAAATTATGGCACCGTGTTCGCCGTGACAACCAACGGGACATTCTCCACCTTGCTTCATTTTAGCGGCACGAACGGAGCCTGGCCGTATGGCGGAGTCACGGTCGGACCGGACGGCAATCTTTATGGCACCACGGCATTTGGGGGTAACCCGAACGGCGATCTATCCGGTGGCAGCATTTTCGAGCTGACGACCAACGGGCTGCTGACGACGTTGGTCAGGCTGGCCGATTTGGGTGGCACCAACGGCCTGAATCCATATGCCGGGCTGACGCTCGGGTCGGACGGCAATTTCTACGGCACTAGCTATGGCGGCGGTGCCAACGGCAATGGCACCGTATTTCAGGTGACGACCAACGGCACCTTGGCCATGCTGGCACAAGCTGGCATCCCATTTCAGACTATCTTCACCCCCCAAGGTTACGAGTATTACACCACCAACAACTTTGCAACCAAAGCCGAGGTGTTCAACGGCACCTTGACGGGGCTTTACAGTTTTTCAGTTCAGACCAATAGCATCAACACGGATGGATCCCAACCGCAGGCCAGTTTGACTTTGGGGTTGGACGGCAAACTCTATGGCACCGCCTTTAGCGGCGGAACCAACGGCTATGGCACGGTGTTCAAAGTTACGACCAACGGCACCTTTTCGACTTTGGCCAGTTTCAATGGAAACAATGGTGACAATCCCCAGGATGCTTTGACGCCGGGGCCGAACGGGAGTCTTTATGGCACCGCTAACACTGGTGGCACCAGCGGCTATGGCACGGTGTTCAAGCTGACCATCGGCGGCGCAATCACGACGTTGGTCAACTTTGACCGGGCGAACGATGGTGCCAATCCGCAAGCGGGATTGATTGTAGGGCCGGGCGGGAATTTCTACGGCACCGCTGTCGGCGGGGGCAGCAACCTGCTTAATCTCGGTGGCAACAACTATCAAGCCGTGTCCGACGGCACGGTCTTTGAGCTGACGACCAACGGCGCTTTCACGCCGCTGACTTATTTCAACGGCAACGACGGAGCCAACCCTTACGGTGGTCTGGCTGTGGGAGCCGACGGCAACCTCTATGGCACCACCACCTACGGAGGAATCAACAATGATGGCACGTTCTTTCAGTTGCTGACCAACGGGACGTTGACCACCTTGACCAATTTTAACGGTGGCAACGGAGCCAATCCCTTTGCCAGTTTAACGTTGGGGACGGACGGCAATTTTTACGGCACCACTGAGGCCGGAGGAGCCAGCAACGAAGGCACGGTGTTTAAGGTGACTACCAACGGCACGCTGACGACCTTGGTTTATTTTAATGGCACCAACGGGGCGAATCCCAACGCAGGTTTGCTCCTGGGACCGGACGGCAATTTCTATGGGACCGCCTGGGACGGCGGCACCGACAACTACGGCACAGTATTCAAAGTGACGACCGGCGGCACGCTGACGACTCTGGTCAACTTTGCCCAAACCAACGGCGAGTTTCCCGTGGCTGGGCTGGCGCTGGGGCCGGACGGAAATTTTTACGGCACCACGGAACTGGGCGGCATTGCCGGCAATGCCGGAACCCTGTTCAAAATGACGACTAACGGGACACTGACCACGCTTTATGGCTTTGTGTATAGCGCCACGAGTCCCAATGGGAATTATCCCTTTGCCGGTTTGACCCTGGCGACCAATGGCAATTTCATTCATTTCTACGGCAACACCTACAATGGTGGCAGCGGTGGCGGCGGAACCGTCTTCCAGCTTGATTTGACGACCGCCGAAGCCGTGGCGGAAAATTCCACGAACACATTTTATGCCCTGACCAATGAAGCGTTCTGGGTAACCGGCGGCACGTTGAGCCTCGTGAGCGCCGCCGCGACGAATGGAACCGCGCAGATCACCGGATCGGGCATTGTCTTCAAGCCCGCAGCAAATTTCATCGGCACGGCCACCATCAATTATGTCGTCACGAACAATGCCGGCGGCACGAATGCCAGCCTGATCACGGTGCTGGTGACGAATGTGCCGCCCGTGGCCAACCCGGATGTTTACACGGTCGTCGAGAACAGCAGCGCGAATGTGCTCAGACCGCTGGCTAACGACCTGCTTGGCACCGGCGGCGGCGTCTTAAGCCTGGTGAGCGTCAGCCCCACCAACGGCACGGCGGTCATCAACGGCACCAATGTTCTTTTCACACCACAGGCGAACTTCACGGGAACGGCAACGATTGGTTACACCATTACCGACAACGTGGGCGGCACGAACGCTTCCCTCATCACCGTGACCGTGGCCAACGCCTCTGCCGATTTAAGTTTAAGCGCCAATGCCGCGCCCGAGCCGGTTGGGGTGGGGAGCAATCTGGTTTATTCCATCACGGTCAGCAACGCCGGGCCTTCGGTGGCGAGCGAAGTGGTCGTCAGCAACCAGCTTCCCGCCGGTGTTAGTTTTGTCTCGGCCACGGGCGGGGCCACGCCCACCAACGGCGTGCTGTTCGCCAACCTCGGATCGCTCGCCGAAGGCACGAATGTTTCCGTCCAGGTCGTCGTGCAACCGACGACTGCGGGCAGCCTCACGAACTCCTTTCAAGTCTTCGCCAACGAATTTGATCCAAACGTGACGAATAATGCCGCCAGCGTCATCAGCATCGTCACGAATGCGCCGGCGTTCAGCGAAGCCGATGTGAGTTTAATTGCCACCGAGTCGCCGAATCCGGTCAACGCTTCGAATTTGTTGACCTATACTTTCATCGTCAGCAACGCCGGGCCGGCCACGGCGACCGATGTGACAGTGAGCAACCAGCTTTTCACGCCGGGTTCCCAGTTCTTTTTTAATTCTGCCACGGGCGGCAACACGCCCACCAACGGCATCCTGCTGATCAATCTCGGCTCGCTCGCCCCCGGCGCGACCAATGTGGCGCAAATGACCGCCAATGTCCGCACGGGAGTCCAGAGCATCAGCCTTTTCACCAATACCTTTCAAGTGTATGCCGACCAGGCCGACCCGCAGCCCGCCAATAATTTTGCCACGGTGACGCTGGAAGCCACCAATCCCCCCGTCGCTTTTTACACCACCAGTTCGGCAGAGTATGACACGACCAACACGACGACGGTGAGCCAGCAGGTGACGAATGACACGACGGAGCTGATCGCCAAGTTGCCGAATGGAACGGTGGTGTATGACCAGACTTTCACCGCCGCTTTCTCGAATGTGACGGTGCAGGCGGCCATCGCGACCGCCGCCCTGGATTTGACCAACGCCGGGGCCTCGGCCTACACCGGGCCGGCGCAAACGGGTTTTTCGCAAACGACAAACAACTCATCCGTCACCATCAACGACGGCACGAATATCAATGTGGTTGTCGGGGTAAAGCAATGGGTCGGTCCGGTGACGTTTGCGGAGGGCAACTTCGGCGTGGTCACGGGCTACACCTTTGATCCGGTCGTCACCAACTACGCCATCCCCACCGGCGGAAATCCGCAATCCGTGACGCTGACTCCCGGCGAGACGGATAACGACACGATGATTTTGAGCCTATTTGACTTTTTGCTGACGACAACGAACACGAGCACCTACACGAACGCGTCGGTCTATGTGATGACCGGGGTGGCGGCGCAGGCGGATGTGAGTTTGAGCGTCACTGCCGTGCCCGAGTCGGAGATTGTGGAAAGCAATATGGTTTATTTTATCACGGTCAGCAATGCCGGACCTTCAGCGGCGACCGGCGTGGTCGTCAGCAACCAGCTTGCCACCAACGTCACCTTTGTCTCGGCCACGGGCGGCGCCGTGCCCACCAATGGCGTCCTGCTTCTGAACCTTGGCACACTCGCCGCAGGTGGGACTAATTTAGTCAAGATCGTCGTGCTACCAGACTATATACAACTTGATGGCGAACTTATTGGTGTCCAGTCTTCGGTTACCAATACGTTTCAGGTGTTTGCCGATCAAAACGATCCTGACCTGACCAACAATTCCGTCACCGTCGCCACCAACATTGTCATATCGGGTGCAACAATTTTTACCACGAGTTCTGCGGAATATGACTCGAACCAAACGACAACCGTGAGCCAGCAGTTGACGAATTATTCAACGGAGTTGATCGCCAAGCTGCCCAATGGAACGGTCGTCTATGACCAAACCTTTAACCTCGCCTACTCGAACGCGACGGTGCAAGCAGCCATCATGACCGCCGCCGTGGATTTGACCAATGCCGGAGCGGCTACCTACACCGGGCCGGCGCAGACAAGCTCTTTGAAAACCACAAACAGCGTATCGGTCACAGTTACGAACAGCACCAGCACTAATTATGTTATCGGGACCAAGGAATGGATCGGACCAGTAACGAATCTTGTAGGCAATTTCGGCGTCATTTCGGGCTACACCTTTGATCCGGTCGTCACCAACTACGCCATCCCAACGGGCTGGAATGGTAATCCAGGAACCGACGCTTTGCTTCCCGGCAGTATTGATTATGACACAATGGTTCTTGTCCTCGCGGACATTTTTAAGACGACGACGAACACGAGCATCTACACGAACTCGTCGGTCTATGTGATGACCGGAATCGTCGCTCAGGCAGATTTGAAATTGACCGCGAGCGCCGCGCCAGAGCCGGTCGGCGTGGGCAGCAATCTGGTTTATTCCCTCGCCATCTCCAACGCCGGACCAAATGCGGCGAGCGGCGTAGTCGTCAGCAATCAGGTTCCCATCAGCGTCAGTTTTGTTTCCGCGACGGGCGGAGCCACGCCGTCCAGCGGCATCCTGCTCGTGAACCTTGGTTCACTGGCAACCGGCGCAGTCACCAACGCTCAAGTCACCGTGCAGCCAACGGCGGCGGGCAAGCTCACGAATCTTTTCCAAGTCTTCGCCACCACAGCCGATCCCGTGCTGACGAATAATTCCGCCACCGTCATCAGCACAATCACAAACGCGCCGACGGTCAGCGGAAAGGTGGACGTGGCGTTGAGCATCACCGCCGCGCCGAACCCGGTGTGCGTGGGGTCGCCGCTCACTTATTTGCTGACGGTCACGAACAACAGCAGCACGACGGCCACGGGCGTGGTCGTCACCAATTTCCTGCCGTATGGCGTCTGTTTGATTTCAGTTTTGCCCAGCCAGGGTTCGGCCAGCACCAACGGAGCGGTCGTCAAATTTAACGTGGGCACAGTGCCCAATGGCGACTCGGTCACGCTCGCCATCGTGGTCGTTCCAAAAGCGGCAGGTTGCCTCACCAACGTGGCCGTTGCTTCCAGCGTGCAACCGGATTCGCAACCGGCGAACAACAGCGTTACGAATGTCACAACCGTCATTGCCACGCCGCCGGCCAATCTGGTGCTGACAGTGTTGACGCCCGTTTCGCCCTGCAACAACCAGCCCGGATTTTTCCAGCAGCAGGTGCAAGTTCACAATGCCGACTGCACGATTCGTTCATGGGTGCGGGTGCTGGTTGGCGGGCTGCCCGCGCGCACGACGTTGTATGACGCCAGCGGCACGACCAACGGCACGCCGTTTGTTCAAAGCAATTTACCGCTGTGGCCCGGCTCCAACGTGGTTTTTCTGCTGACCTATTACGCTCCGAATCATGTGCAGCCGGCGACTCCCACGTTCACCGTCCAGGCCGGGCCGCCCGTGACGCCGCCAGCAGGCGGCGGTGGCAACTGCAACATCAGCGGGATGCGCGTGCAACCTGACGGTTGCGCGCAGGTCAATTTCGACGCCGTGACGGGACGGATGTATGCCATCCAATACAGCAGCGACCTCGTGACGTGGCGGACAGCGACACCGGCCTTCACTGCCACGACAAACTGCGTCCAGTGGACAGATTCCGGCCCGCCCCAGACCTGCAGCAGCCCGGCGCAGCAAGGCGCAAGGTATTATCGCGTGATCCTACTGCCCGCCGACTGAAGCTGGCACCTTCAACTAACAAAGAACATTTGGCCGGGTTTCGGAGATTTAATTTTTAGACGAACCACAGAATTACACTTAGATTATGCAAAATGAAAATTCAAGACCTCACCATCGGCTTAAAAATCAAGCATCCGCAATACGGAATGGGTGTTGTCAAAACCTTGAACGAACACACCGCAGAAATCCGTTTCGATGATGGCACGCGCACAATCGAACCTGAAATGAGCGGAGTGACACCAGCCGAGCCGACCCTGTCAGTCAGCGGATTACAAATACCGCTTAAACAATTCGTTGAATCCGCCATTGAAGGGGCGGTGGATAAACTCGGTTTTGAAAGGCCGGATGCCGTCGTTGAAAATCTGGGCGCACGCTGGCATGGCGGAAAACTTGTATTGCATCCCGCAGACGTAACGTTGCAGACCAAGGAGGTTCCGCTCGAACTGTTCTTCCATAAAATCGTCGGCATCCGAAATCAATTGCGGGTGCTGGAACAAAAGATAAACGCGAACGAAAAGTTGACCGACGGCGAAAAAGTCGAGATGCAGCAATACATCACTCGCTGCTATGGTTCGTTGACCACGTTCAACATACTGTTCAAAAACAAGGAAGAGCAATTTTAAGACTGAGAGGATGGCATGACATCAAGCCCAAAAAAATCAAAAGTTGAATTTGCAGGATTATGACCGCAGGAAATGTTTGCAGAGGCTATCCGCCCGATTTTTTATACCAGTGAAAGGGAATAGCCAGAAGTGAGATTTGAGGCTGGCGTGGGCGTATTTTACCAACTGACCGACTTCAGACACCGACAACCACTCTGCCTGCTACCGTCAACTGCATTCACGTCCACACCAGCCACTCTTCAGCTGCTTCTAGGTGTTGTTTGTTTGGGTTGGGCAAAGGTTTCATGGAATCAGATCCAACCCTGCACCCATTTCGTCTTATCTGTCAATTCCTCCCACCTCATCATAAATGAGCGGCGAGTCAACACCACATCAACTTCTACAAACTCAATCAGGTGCTTGGGCTGCTCCGGATCAATCACCTTCGTCACCAAAAAATGCTTTTCTTTATGACGTGGTTCCAGCGCCGTCCATTTGCTTTTCCAGAGCTTTTGGGGGTTCAGTGTTGGTCGGTTGGATTGCGTCACAGATTTAGTTTGGAATGAAATGGCCTGACCGCGAACAAAAATGTCACGGTTTAATTCCTACGTGTTTTCTCCATCATACATTCAGGCGAACGGCTCTCATTTGCGCTTTTGTGTAGCAGCTTTGGTCTTCGCTTTAGGAGGTTGCGGCATCACTGAAAACCACCGTTTGCCAGCCTCTTCGGTGGCCAACTCAAGATATTCCCGCTGAATGATTCGGGGTGAGTTGCCGCTCTCCAAAGCAACTTTCGCAACATCATGAGTGACGGCAACGCGATAGCTGATGTAGGAATTCCGAAATTTATTTGCGCCAACGTCAATCCCCTGTCTCTTGCCGTGACGCTCAAAAGCCTGAATGAGTGCCTGTGCGCGTTTCCATCGTGCACAGATGCGGCCAGTTTCCTTTTTGTAAGGTTTGAGCCATGCAATCAGATTGGCCGGGATAGGAATGAGCCGCCGTTGTTTGGTTTTGGTCACTTCGGCAGGGAGCGTGATATATTTACTATCCAGGTTCAAATGCTCCCAGCGAAGATTTAACATCTCTTCGGTTCGCACTCCAGAGAATGCCTTGATCGCCATGGGAACGAACAGGCGTTCCGGCGCGTTGTGCAAAACCTTTTCAATTTCTTCGATGGTAAAAATCTCGTTGGTCGGCGAAACCACATCCAAAGATTTTACCGCCTCAGCTTCAGTGGGCATACCTTTGGGCAAATAACCGTGGTCTCGTGCCATGTTGAACAGTTGCACGACGGAATTGCGATAGTGATTGCGGCTCTTGGGGGCAAGCTCCACTGCATTTCCCTTATTGTCCCGTCCCTTCAAGTTGCGAATCCAATCAGAAATTTCAGCGGTCTTCACCTCCATGATTTGTTTCGGGAAAGCCACAGCAAATGCTTCGAGCCGGCGCTTCATGTCACGACGATGGTATTCCGATTTCCCATCTGCTTTCAGATTTGAAAGCAGTTCCTGGACGATTGTGGGGATCGATTTCTTGGCCGTCACTGTCTTGCCAAACCGATCGTAAAACCGGACGGCTTCCATGACCGTAATCTCCCCGAGAATTTCGCGCACGGCAGCATGCTCTTTGGCAACCTCGTCCAAAGAGACCCCGAGATGCTTTATCAAATTCTTTGCCCGGGCATAAACGAGGCTGTCCTCGCCCTTCAGTGTGAGTGCTGTCGCGTCGTCATTAAGAATGGCGCTCTTGACAGAATCAGCTTTGTCCCGAGCCGACTGCAATGAATTGTGCCGGGTGCGAATTCGCTTTCCTCCTTGGTAGTAGCTGACCACGTAGGAGTCGTAGGACTTGCCAGCATGAGGTTCGGCGGCTGAGGATTTGCTGGATTCCTGACCCGAAGCCTTCAGTGGGTTGAGGTAAATCTTGATGGCGGTGGACCCCGCCATAATCGTGATGGGAAAAGTTGGTTGTTTCGCCATAAAAGGTGAAACAGTGTCACTAAACCGTCACTAAAAATCTAGTTTTTTCTGGAAACCCCTCGAAACATTGGGAAATAAGTGGAGCGGGTGAAGGGAATCGAACCCTCGTTACCACCGTCGTGGTTTTGAGTGGTTAAGAGTGGCCTACTTCATTGGGCAATTCAATTGAAGGGCAGGACGTTTCCTGCACTACTTGCACTCAAACAAAATGAATGCAATATGGCCTATCTATACCGCAAAAACCGCTCGCCTTATTGGTATATCCAATATGTAGATTCGGAAAGCAAAAAACACGACAAATCCACCGGCCTCCGTGCCGACGATCCCAACGACACCGCCAAGGCAAAAGGGATGCGGGCCGAATTGGAAGCAAACGAACACAGAAAAATTCCGCTGGTCAACGGCGCAGCCTGGGACAATTGGGTTCTGAAATACTTTGAACGCCACTGCCAAAGCCCCCGCACGTTGCACCGCTACACCGGAAATTGGAAGTGGCTCGCGCTTTGGCTGCAATTAAGGCGGCTGCATTCGCCGCGCGCCATCACCTACCGCAACGCGCTGGATTACCTCGACTGGCGCACGACCTTCAAAAAGAAAACCGGCAAAATTGTCGGTCGCAATACGGCCATCATGGAAATGAAATTGTTGGCGATGATCATGGGCGAAGCCGTCCGGCTCGGCTTTGCGGACGCCAACCCGCTGGTGAGCTTGAAATTGAAACGCGACAAGGCGAAGAAAAAACCGGAACTGACCGACAACGAAATCATCTTGATTCAAGAGGGATTGAAGGAAGAACCGGAGTGGATGCAGGTGTCATTTGAAATTGCACTTCACACCGGTTGCCGGCTGCGCGAAACACAGATTCCGCTTTCCTGTCTGGCCTTTGATGAAACCAAAATCACGTTTCCGAGTCCCAAAGGCGGAGAGGACAAGGCGTTCTCGATCCCGATGCCAACAGTTTTGATGCCGTTACTGGTAAAATTGAAAGCCGAAAGAAAATCGAACACCCTGGATTTTCCCTTTCAGCCATCACGCCGCTGGCAGCAATTTTTCATCAAACTCAAGCTGACTCACCTGTGCTTTCACTGCCTGCGCGTCACCTATATCAACCGGCTGCGTCGGGCGGCCGTGCCGCGCGAGGCGGCGATGCGTCTGGTCAACCACGCCTCGGCATTGGTGCATGAAGTTTATCAGCGCGAAAAAGTGGACGACGTGATGCAATGGCGCGATGCGGTAAAATTTCCAACTTCAAAAACATCTATGGTGTTAGCTGCATAATAGCCGATTGCAATTTTCAGAGCTGCATCTAGCGCGACGTGTTTTAGATAGCTTTCGCTCAGGCTTTTTTTGCTTCTAAACGAAGACTGATGAGCCGGTCGCGCGAATCTTCAAGGGGACTGCGGATGATTCTCCTGCTCCATCGCAACCGGATGAAATCATTTAGCCTAGGGTTGCAACGAACGAGCTATTTGCACGGGAAATTCGTTAATGTCAATCCGCATTCATCAGTGGTTGAAATTTTTATGGGGTGTTCACCCCATTCATTTTTCCGCGTCCAAAAGATAAAATTTTCAGTGTGTCGCGTGATTCAGAAACTTAATTTTATGCAAACATCAAATCATATTGCGCCGGGTGCTCCCGGCATTGCGCCGCGCTGGGCGTCCAGCGCCAAACACGGCGTCGGCACGGCCTATCACAGCAGTTCCTGCGTCTGGTTCACGTTGAGCCACGGCATCGTCAATGAAATTTATTTTCCGTATGTAGATTCGCCCAACACGCGCGATTTGCAGTTTCTTATCACCGACGGTGAATCATTCTGCCATGAGGAGCGGCGCGACCTAGATCACAAGACTGAATACCCGGAGCAAAACGCATTGTTTTACCGGCTCACAAATTCCGACCGCGAGGGACGCTATCGTCTTATCAAAGAAATCCTCGTGGATCCGCACTCGCCGGTTTTTTTGATGCACACGCGGCTGGAAATTTTGGATCCAAAGCTGCTCGGCAAGCTGCGTCTTTACGCCTTGTTAGCTCCGCACATGGCAGGCACAGGTAGCCGCGAAGTTTATCCCAAAGAAGAACGCCAGGCTGACGACGAAAGCCCTCGGCAAAATCCAGCGCCAGCGGACGATGACCGGAACGGGTGACATTTTCCCGAAGCTGCTCCTTGTCTGGCGTAAAAATGCGAATGCCGCGCCGACCGCGTGAAATGGTGACATACCACTGCTGGGCATTGGTAGCCGCCTTGATCGTCGAATCAGAAAAAAGAACATAATCCACCGACTTTCCCTGCGAGCCGTAAGAAGTCACGGCGTAGCCCGGAAGAAATTCACGGAATTGATTGTCCAACACGCGGCCATCCGTCAGTTCGACTTCGCCATTGGCGCGAACGGATTTTACCGTGACCAACTCGCCATTGGTGACACGGCCACCGGCAGTCAGTTTGCGATTGGCTTTGAGATGCAGCCGGTCATTTTTTGCGATTGAAATTTCACGCGGCAGGCAAATCGTTACCCGGTCGAGCAGCCGATTCGAGACTGCAACCATTCCGCCGTTGACCTCGACGAGCGCACCCCATTTGAAAATGTTCGCCAGCTTTCCTTTTGACCCCGGCTCAACCTCACGCACTTTCTGATTAAAAATAATCACCGCATCTTGCGGGTAAAAACGCTCATCGCGTTTCTGCGCTTTCGTCAGGTCAAGTTTGTCCAGCACTTGAATGGCCGTGTCATTCGCGCCGAGCAGTCCTTTTAATTTCAGCGCATCGCGCACGGAGGCATTGACGCGACGCACTTCATCCCAGGTTTGTGAGACAACGACGGCGGAAGCATTTTGTTCCGCAAGCTGGCCGCTGAATCTCCGTGCAGCCGCAACACATTGCTTCGTCTCACGGGCTATCGGTCGCTCGTATGCCTCACGACCACGCCCGTTCCACTACGCAAATCCGCACGCTCGTCACGAGCGGCATTGGCAGATTGCCACAGCAGCGGCGGGCTTCCGTCTGCGGCTCGGCGGCGGGCGTTGCACTCCGACTCCACTTGCCTGCTCGCCGAACCGCAGACCGAAGCTGGATTAAACTCCATTTATCCCGGTAAATTCAATCGAAGGCTGCTTTGGATTTGTTTACGCCAATCATTCATGACCTGCGCCTGCTCCGCGTATTCCGGCCATTTTGCCACGGCAGCCCGGACTTCCTCAACGATGGCCTCGGCCCGACCGCGTTTCATCAAGGCACTTTTGGCACAGGCGCGAAAATCAGCCAGCGTGAATCCATCATGCTTGCCGTTCATCGTCATCTGATGCCGGGCGGTCCAGTCACCGCCTGGATTGTAGCTGTAAATCACGTCGAAGGCCGGCGCGAGTGACCAACGCCCCGTCTTGTCCATCAGAAAGGCGATGTTCTTGACGTGGTCGTCCTGGTTGCGGGCAATGATGTTGAATACCATCCGCCGGAATTGCTCCTCCACCGTTGCCATCGGCAAGTTCAACTGCCGGATGACCAAGAACGCCTGTTCATAGGCATACGCGCCCGCGTTATTAAAATCAAAATGTGCGAGCGCACATAATGACTGCATGTGTAATTTCTCACCGCCTTCAAGCCGGTCAAACCGCCGGGTCATGAAATGTCGCCGCCCGCCTTCTTCCAGCAAGCGGCATTCACTCATGGTGATGCCCGCCGCCTTCGCCATCAAATAATACGCGTATTCAATCGCGCCGTAACCCTTTGGATCTTCGAGTTCCTTGTCCTTGTTGCCGGTGA
>Ga0302320_10003304_pt1 | contig 37643 bp, 21 predicted proteins | sample Bog_T0_3_FD_202130 | JGI IMG/M metagenome (GOLD analysis project Ga0302320, IMG submission 202130) | Peat permafrost microbial communities from Stordalen Mire near Abisko, Sweden - Bog_T0_3 | ecosystem: Environmental > Terrestrial > Soil > Wetlands > Peat | place: Sweden: Abisko, Stordalen Mire... | reverse complement strand
GTTCATGATCTGCCTTGTGGCAGATTTTCATGAAATTTCCAACCTTTTTTTCAATTTCCTATGGGATGGCTGTGATTGCTTTTAAGTATAATCCGTTTTGTATCTAAGTATGGCATAGTTGGGGAAACATTATCAACAACTCGGACTTGCATAACCTGTAAAGATCATGTTCTTCCTTTCAACGCAATCGAGAGTGTAAAAATCGTAAAACCAAAAATTGAAAGCGCTGTCTTTCTTTTGGAAACCATGGATTTTTTTTTATTTAGCTTTCTTGTTTTGCTTCTATTCCAGTTTGCTTCAAAATGGTCGATTAAAAGCACATTTGGAATATTAGTCTCTTCTATTATATTAATTGCAATTTTGCAAATTAATTATTATCTTTTTATATCCAGCCGGAAAAAAATTACGATGTCTTTATTATCGAAAGGACAAACGCGCAGGATCTGTGCGTTAAGTTCCGGAACATCTATTGGGCGAGATTGTTTGCTTGCGTTCTAAATCAGTTGCGGAAAGGGGGTGTCCATTAAATAAAACGTCACAACCCAACCACAGCACCTATAAACGGGTCACCCATTAGTATACTAGCCGGCTTGTCGTTGGGAAGGCGGGAATAACTTGACCGGCGGCGCGGGGTGTGGCAAGCAGGGGCGTCCGCCTCCCGGCTGCAACCGGTCAACGCCGGCCACCAAAACCCCTGATTCCCCGTCGCCGAGCCTGGCCGGGCGGGCCTTCCCCTGTGCCAGACTACGCCGCCCCACCCGGCCAGAAGTGAACTCGACAAGCCAACCACAGCACGCGGGATGCCGCGGAAAATTTGGCGCTGGCACGGGTTGGCTCCCAGCATTGACCGGCAGACGGACCTGCTGCGGCTCATGGAGCCGCGCACCGCATGGGGCGGTACGGGGTGGTCCCTCGCGCGGGGGGCGGTTCCGTCGCCTGACGCTTGCGCTCGGCGACGGGGACGGCGCAGCGCGCCGTCCCTACCAAAGGGCGCCCCTGCGGGGCTTGGCGGGCGGGGGGCGGTTCCGTCGCCTGACGCTTGCGCTCGGCGACGGGGACGGCGCAGCGCACCGTCCCTACCAAAGGGCGCCCCCGCGGGGCTTGGCGGGCGGGGGGCGGTTCCGTCGCCTGACGCTTGCGCTCGGCGACGGGGACGGCGCAGCGCACCGTCCCTACCAAAGGGCGCCCCCGCGGGGCGGGGTTGCAAGGCTCCGGCGGGCGGTTTATATTGCGCCCCATGAGCCGGATGAGTCTCGTGGCAATGGTCGGGCTGGCAGTTTTTGGCGCGGCTTGGTCCGCGGCGGCGCAGACCAATGTCACCGCGGCGCCCGCGGCCGCGGTTTCCGCGGCGGCGGGCGAGCAGTGGCGGGCCCGGTGCATCGCCGGCCGCCGCTCCATTTGCGGCAAGATTTTGCGGATTTTTCCCAACGGCCTGCTGGTCGAAAGCGGCTATACGAATTTGCCGCGGGCGCCGCTGACCAAGTCCTGGCTCGTGCCCGGCAGCGTCACCGCCGCCCGCGCGGAAAATCTGGTCGAAACCCGGGAGCCGGGGGCGCTGTGCGCGGGCACGGTCTTCCTCACCGATGTGCCGCGCGGTCAGCCGCATCAATACGATTACGTGATCATCGCGGGCTATCCGACCGGCGAGTTCACTTACACCTCCGTGGGCACGATCCAGAAAACCGTCCGCCGCTTTTCCGCGAATCTGGACAAAGCTGTGAAAACCAATCTGGCCGCCGCCGGACCGCCGGCCACGAAATGAAGGGCAAAATGCCCCGGGCGGGTTTTTATTGGACAGGCTCTCAGCCGTGAAGTCCAGGGTCACTGGTGCAACCGAAAAAAGCCGGCCCGGTTGGTCGCGGGCAGGATGACCACGTTGCAATTGCTGACCAGGCTCAACGGGGCGTTCAGCGGCGACCACGTCGTCGGTGCCAGGCTGGCGGCGGATTCCAGCATGTAATTGGAGGCCCAGGCGGGATAAATCAAGGCCAACTGGTTGGCGTAAGCGGCGACGGTCAGCACCAAGGAATTGGTGGGGCTGGTCGCCAGGGAATTTTGGGCGATGGTCTGGTTGACCATGTCGTTGAGGGAGGTGATTCCGGGGGGCACCGGGTTGGTGGCCACGGTGATGACGGTGATAATCGGGGGGGTGGTGGGAATCATCAGCGGATTGCCGACGATGACCGGGGGCTGGGTGAAGGAGGCGGCTCCGGTCTCGAGGTGGCCGGCCAGATGGCGCACAAAATTGGTGTCGGACGCGGCGGTCACGGTCACATCATACCAGCCCAGATCGTTGGTCAGCACGGGAAAGGTGCAGTTGGTGGTGGCGGCGGGCGGCAGGGCATAGGTTTGCACCTCTGCGGGGTTCAGGTTGTCCGCGACGGTGAAGGCGGCCGGGGCCGCCGCCGAATTCAACAGCCCCAAGGTGAGGCTGCCGTCGGCGGGATTGAGCGAGGAGGTGATTTCAATCTGCTGGCTGTCGGCATTGATATTGCCGGCGAACCGGCGCTGGAAACCATTGGGTCCGTAACAGGTATAATCATATTGTCCGTTGTCGCCGGCCGGGATCAAGAACGAGCCGGTGACGCAGCCGCCGGGCGGGGCGTCGAATTGCCAGGGGCCGGCGGCGCGAAAGCGGTTGGGATAAACGGCAAAATGAACGGCGGCGGTGCCGGCATTGGTCATGGTGAGGTTGACCCGGTTGCTGTTGCCATCCGTCGTGCAAGAGGCGTCCGGCTGGTAGGGCAGGGGACAGGCGGGCAGCACGCCGGGGTCCTGGACGGGCAGGATTTGAACGGCGGGGACGGAGGGGGCGAGCACGGACTCGTTGCCGAAGGTGACTTCGGGCAACGCCGGCAAGCTGGTGTCGGGATGGGCAAAATCCAACGCGGAGGTCAGATCGCCGCAGGTTTGCCGGCGCCAGTCACTGATGTTTGGTTCCACCACGCCGGTCCAGGTTTCCAAAAAGCGGATGATGGAGGTGTGGTCAAACACCTGCGAGCAGACCCGGCCGCCGCGGCTCCAGGGCGAGACCACGAACAGGGGCACCCGGATCCCCAAGCCGAGCGGCTCGCCGTTGACAAATTCATTGGTCGTCCCCGGCGGCGGCACCGGCGGGGGGACATGGTCAAAGAACCCGCCGTTTTCGTCGTAAGTAAGAATGAACACCGTGGAATCATACACTGACGGGTTGGCGGCCAGGGCGGCCACGATTTGCCGGACAAACCATTCGCCCCGTTCGGTGGAATAAGGTGGATGTTCCGACCACGACAAATCCTGGGGGATGATCCAGGAGACCTGGGGGAGGGTGCCGTTGGTGACATCGGCGGCGAAGGCGGTGAGGACATTGGTCACCGTGGCCATGCCGCGGTCATGGAGAGGATTGCCGCGAGCCGCTTTTTTATATTGGGTGAACCATTGCAGGGCGTCACCAAACCAGTCGCCCACCGGGCGGTACACCTTCCAATCCACCCCGGCGGCCTGCAACCGTTCGGGATAGGTCGTCCAACTATAGCCGTTGGTCGGAATGTTGTTGTCCAGGGCCGGTCCGCCGCCGGTGCCGGCGGGATCCACCATGCCGGAGAAGAGATACAGCCGGTTGGGGAAGGTGGGCCCGGTGAAGGAGCAGAAATTGGCGTCGCACAGGGTGTAGGCATCCGCCAGGGCATGATAAAAGGGCAGATTGGTGCGGCTGTAATAGGCCATCACTTCGGGCCCCTTGACCGGCACCCATTGGTTCCACCAGCCGTGGTTCCAGGCATCCAGCCCGCCGTTTTCCGAGTGATCCACGTCGTTGATGCAGGGGTTGGTCACGGGGAAGGGGAGGGCGAACGTGGCGCTGCCGGCGGGCTGGAACAGGGCGGACGAGCCGTTCTGAAACAGGAGGAGGTTCGGATCATTGAACCCGCGGACGCCTTGGCGGGTGCCGAAATAATGGTCAAAGGACCGGTTTTCCTGCATCAGAATGACCACATGGCGCACGTTTGCGAGGGTGTCCGCCCGGGCCGCCGGTCCGCCCGCCAGGGCCGTCAAGGCCGCCAAGGCCGCCCACAGGCAGACCCGCAGCAAGCCGTAACCATGCAATAGAAACGCCGCGTTTGTTTGGTCTTTTTGCGTAAGGACATCGTCGTGAGGTGCTTCCAGATCCATGAAGGACAGGCCACGCACCGCACTCCCCGCCTGACGCAAAAATCCACGGCGCAACCACTTGCGTTTTAATTGCATGGTTACGGACAAGGCGGCATTTATCGCGGTGTTTCTGATTTTGATAGCAGGGCAGTTTAGAGCAATTGAGCGAGGCCGCCACCGCCCCTAGGGGCATGTGGCCGTTTCGTGCTGCATTGGCATCGCCGCCTTGTCCACAGGCAAAATCCCTTGCCGCAGAACCCCTGTCAATTTTCAGACAGGCTCTCAGTTTTTCACCGCGTGCGCCTGGTTCCAAACACTCTGAATCTCTCCATCGAAGACGACGGCAACGACCGAATCAGCGGGCGAGGCCGTCCGGTCAATATCGCGAATGGTCACCGCCTGGTCCCCGTCGTACGGGAGGGACCGGCCCGTATAGACCTCGGAAACTTTCTTCACGTGCAACGCGCCCAGCGGCGGCATTTGAAAGGTGTTGCCGGCGTAACTCTTCAACAGATGCACATACACCACCGGGCCCTTGTAGCAACAGCCATACTGCCGGTCCACCGGCTCCCAGGGTCCGCCGCGGGTGCCGTAGATGGCCTCCCCCATCTTGGCCATCCAATCGCCCAGCTCCCGCAGACGTTGCTGCTCCAGGTCGGGAATCACGCCGTGCCGGTCCGGCCCCACACTGACCAACAACACCATGTTGCGAACCACGCAGTTGGCCAGGAAACGCACGAGCTGATCCCGCGTCATCACATCGCCCTTCGCGATGGCTTGCGCGTTGTAACCCCAGCCGCCGTTCTGCATGGTCAGATTCTTGTCACAGATCACGCTGGCGCGGATCTTTCCCGTGGTCTCGTACGAGCCTTCTTCCTCGGTGAGGTCGCCCAGCCAGCCGTAGCGCGGGTTGACAATCGCCCCGGGCTGGTACTTGCGCACCATCCCCATGATGCCCAGGGCTTTGTCCGATCCCGCTTCCAGATCCACGTATTGCTTGCCGACGGGCCAGCGGTTTGCCGGGTCGAGGTACCGGCCGGGCTCGTGAAAGAAGGCGCCATCGGCATCGGAGCCTTGTTGGCCCAGCCAGCCGCCATCCCAGTAGATGTGGTCAATCTGGCCGTAGGCGGTCAGGAGGTGTTTGACGTTCACGTAGTTTTCCTCCTTCATCAGCCGGGCGTTCTCCAAGTGTGAGGGGTCCGTCTGATAACCGAATTTGTTGGGGAGGCAATTGGTGCCGGTCACGTCGTAATAGCCGGGATAACGCCAGCTCAACGGCGAGTAATAAAGGCCGACCTTCAAGCCGGCCCCGCGGCACGCCTTCACATATTCGGCCACCAGATCCCGATGCAGCGTCTGCATGCTCGTGAACGCGTTGGGATGCGGGCTGTCGAACAGGCAGAAGCCATCGTGGTGCCGCGCGGTCAAACACATCCACTTCATGCCCGCGTCCCGGGCGAGCTTTGCCCAGGCTTCCGGGTGATAATCGGCGGCATCGAAATAGTCCTCGCCGCTTTCCGGAAAGGCGAACTGGCGGTACTTTTCCGGCAAGATGCCCTGATTCTCCATGTACCATTCCCCGCGGCCCGGCCCGGAGTACAGGCCCCAATGGATGAACATTCCGAGCTTGGCGTCGAGCAACCAATCGAGTTTGTCGTTGGCGAGCTGCGTGATGCCCATCTGGGTCTGGGGCACGCGCCGGCCCAGTTCGGCCGGAACGCCCGGCGGCGCCTCCGCGGCTCTCGCCATCGCCACCGTGCCCCACACCAACGCGGCGGCGAGTACACAGGGAACTTTTCGCACCCGGGGGATTGCTTTTGCGCGCACATTCATGATGACGGCAGGCTGTCAAATCCAAAGTGGATTGTCCAGAGCAACGGCGGAAGGCTATCGACAAAGTCGGAACGTGAGCAAACGATACGCCGGGTGGGGCTCCAGCCTGCAAGCCGGGCACAGGGGGGAGATCGCTGGACGGCAAACCCGAAGGGCCGGGGGGACGAGGCGGTGGCCGGATGTGGGGACGAGCCCGTCCCCACCCCGACTTTGTCGGCAGCCTTGAGCAACGGCGGTGGTTTGTCGGCTGGCGGTGAATCTATTTGACACTGATCGAGATCTGCCCGGCCGAAAGGCCGTCGGCCTCGGCCCGGAGGGCCAGCTTGCCGGTCGGACCCAGCGGACGCAAAATCGCCAGGCAGCGGCCGTGGAAGGCGGTGTGTTGAGGCTGGCGGAAACTCTCCGGCACGTTGGGGGCGCCGCTGCCGACGGCAGCCAGTTCGCCCGGACCGCTCAACGTGAAGCGCACCAGATTCGTGGCGTCGGGCAGGGGATTGCCGGAAGCGTCGGTGATTTCCACCGTCACATAGGCCAGGTCGTCGCGGTCCGCCCGGATGGTGGAACGGTCAACGGTGAGCCGGACCTGCTGGGCGGGGCCGGCCGTGCGCAGGATTTTGGTGGCGACGGTCTTGCCGCTCTTGAGGCCGACGGCCTTGAGTTCGCCGGCCGCATAGGGAACCTCAAAGCGCGCCGTCAATTTGCCGCCGTTGATGTGGTTGGTGGCGATGGCCTTGCCATTGAGCTCCAGCCGCACCGTGTCGCACCGGGAATAGACATTGACCTGCAGCGGCTGGTTTTCGTTCCCCGGCCAGGTCCAGCTTGGGAGTTCATCGGGCCAACCCCAGCCGCTGACAACCTCGTGGCGGCCCGGCGGGATCGGGCGATGCACAAACAGCTCCAATTCGCTGCGGCCCCAAACCACGTCATGGTAATAGGATGGCGCCTTTTTGAAACCGCAAATGTCCAAATCGCCGCAATTGGCGTCGAACCACGGCCAGGAGGTCCCGCGCTGGTTGTCGAGCTGCGCGTTGCCGCAGCCGGCCTCCCCGAGGTAATCCATGCCGGTCCAGTCAAAGTCGCCGAGCACCCAGGGGTCCCGCTCCACGGTGCGCCAGATGTTCGCAATGTCGCCGGGATACGATTCAGTGCCGACGATGATGCGATTGGGGAATTTCTGGTGGTCCCGTTCGTATTGTCCGACCTGATAATTGTAGCCGCCGACGTCGAGAAAGGTAAACGCCTGCTCGGTGTCCGACCACGGTTTGCCGGGGCGGTCCCAAAAGCCGCAGATGGCTTCGGTGACCGGACGCGTGGGGTCCAGGCGGCGGACCTCTTCGCTCAATTTCTTGGCGATCACGTAGCCGCTCTCGTCGGCGCGTTCGTTGATTTCGTTGCCGATGCTCCACAGAATGACGCAGGGGTGGTTGCGGTCGCGCAGGATCATTGAATCCAGGTCGCGCTGCCACCAGTCATCGAAGTATTTGCCGTAGTCGTCGGGGTTCTTGCCCTTTTCCCAGCAGTCAAAGGCCTCGTCCAGCACCAGCACGCCCAGGCGGTCGCAGGCGTCCAGAAACGCCGTGGAGGGCGGATTATGGCTGGTGCGGATGGCGTTGTAGCCGCTGGCTTTCATCAGCCCGACCCGGCGCTCCTCGGCGCGGTCAAACGCGGCGGAGCCGAGCGGCCCGTTGTCATTGTGCAGGCAGCCGCCGCGCAGCTTCACCGACACGCCGTTGAGCGTGAAGCCGTTGGTCGCGGAGAATTTGATCTCCCGGATGCCAAACGTCGTGGTGGTGGCATCCACCACTTTGCCGCCGAGCAGCAGCTCCACCCCGGCCTGGCAGAGCAGCGGGGCCTCCAGCGACCAGAGCGGGGGCGACTTGACATCGATGGCCAGCGGGATTTCCACATGGCCGCCGGCGGCCACCTGAACATTGGTTTCGCCGGCCTGCAAGGTCCGCCCGGTCGGGCCGCGCAGTTTGACGCGCAACGTCAGGGGTGTTCCCGCATTCCCTCCGTTCTCCACGGTTGTCACCAAGTTGACCGTCGCCCGTTCCTTCGAGACGAGGGGCGTCGTCACGCTGACGCCCCACTGGCCGATGCGCAGCGGGTCGGTCACCTGGAGAACGACGTGCCGGTAAATGCCCGACCCGGAGTACCAGCGGCTGGTCCGGCCCTCATTGCGCACGCGCACGGCGAGCACATTCTCCTGGCCGGGCGGATTCAAAAACTCCGTAAGGTCGTAAGCGAAGGGAGTGTAACCGTAAGGATGGTTGCCGAGATGGTGGCCATTGAGCCAGACGTCGGAATCCATATAGACGCCGTCAAATGCAATGGTGACCCGCTTGCCGGACGTCTGCTGGTCGAGCACGAAGTGCTTGCGGTACCAGCCGGTGCCGCCGAGCGTCCAGCCCGTGGCCGTGCCACCGGGGCTTGCGGGTGAGAACGGCCCGACCACGGCAAAATTAGCGCGCGCGCGCCCGCGGCCGTTGGCGGGGGAGTTCGTCGGAACCGCGGCAGCCGGGAGCGCGGCTGATAGTGCATTCGTGGCCGGCTGCGGCAGGTCTTCCAGGCTCCAGTCATGGGGCAGGTCGAGGGTTCGCCAGGCAGCATCGTTGAAGGCGGCGTCTTCCGCGCCGGGGGCATCCGCCTTAAGGAAGCGCCACCCGAGGTCGAAGTTGTTCGCGCGCTTCAGCTCCGGCGGCGCGGCGGAAAACGCAGTGAAGGCTTGGGCCGCAAGGAGACAACCGATGGCCAGGATATGACGTTGCATGCCGGTTATTATATAGGTTAGGGCGTGGTTTTCAAAATATTCTTGAACCGGACAATTGGGCATGCCCCGGATTGGCAAGGCAGAACCGGGCAACCTGGATCAATGCCATTTGATGGTTCATGATGGCCTTGGTCGCGGGAGCCGCCGGCTACTTGATACGAACCGTGACTTCCGCGGCCGAAAGGCCGTCGGCCTCGGCATGGAGGACCAGTTTGCCGGTCGGACCCTGCGGCCGCAGAATCGCCAGGCAGCGGCCGTGGAAGGCCGTGTGCCGGGGCTGGCGGAAACTCTCCATCACGTCCGGCGCGCCGCTGCCGACGGCGGCCAGTTCGCCCGGACCGTTCAGGGTGAAGTGCACCAAGTTCGTGGCGTCCGGCTCGAGGTTGCCGGCGGCGTCGGTGATTTCGACCGTCACATAGGCCAGGTCGTTGCGGTCCGCCCGGATGGCGGAACGGTCAACGGTGAGCCGGACCTGCTTGGCGGGGCCAACCGTGCGCAGGACCTGGGTGGCGACGGTCTTTCCGTCCTTGAGGCCGACGGCCTTGAGTTCACCCGCCGCATAGGGAACCTCAAAACGCGCGGTCAATCGGCCGCTGTTGACCGGCTTGGTGGCAATTTCCTGGCCGTTCAATTCCAGCCGCACCGTGTCGCACCGCGAATAGACGTTGACTTGCAGCGGCTGGCTTTCGCTGCCCGGCCAGGTCCAGCTTGGGAGCTCATCCGGCCAGCCCCAGCCGGCGACGGACTCACGGCGGCCCGGCGGGATCGGGCGATGCACGAGCACTTCCAAGGCGCTGCGGTCCCAGACCACGTCGCGGTAGGAGGACGCCGCCTTCTTGAAGCCGCAGATGTCCAGGTCGCCACAATAGGCGTCGAAGTACTCCCCGCGGGCGTTGTCGAGGCGCGCCGCGCCGAGGCCGGCTTCGCCGATGTAATCCATGCTGGTCCAGACAAAGTCGCCGAGCACCCATGGATCCCGCTCCACGGCGCGCCAGTTTTCGGCGGTGCCGTTGGGATAGGATTCGGTGCCGACGATGATGCGGTTGGTGAAGGTCTGGTGGTCCTTCTCATACTGCCCGACCTGGTAGTTGTAGCCGCCGACATCGAGGAACGAAAACGCCGTTGTGGTCGCCGACCACGGCCGGCCATCCCAGAGGGCGCAGATGGCTTCGGTGACCGGGCGCGTTGCGTCCACGCGGTGGACTTCGTCGCTCAACTGCTTGGCGATCACATAGCCGGTCTCTTTGCCCCGCTGGGGGACTTCGTTGCCGATGCTCCACAGAATGACGCAGGGGTGGTTGCGGTCGCGCAGGATCATCGAATCCAGGTCGCGCTGCCACCAGGCATCGAAGTATTTGCCGTAATCGTCGGGATTCTTGCCCTCTGACCAGCAGTCAAAGGCCTCGTCCAAGACCAGCACGCCCAGCCGGTCGCAGGCATCCAGAAAAGCCGACGAAGGGGGATTATGGCTGGTGCGGATGGCGTTGTAGCCGCTGGCTTTCATCAATTCGACCCGGCGCTCCTCGGCGCGGTCAATCGCCGCGGAGCCGAGCGGCCCGTTGTCATGATGCAGGCAGCCGCCGCGCAGTTTCACCGACACGCCGTTGAGTGTAAAACCGTTCTCCACGGAGAATTTGATCTCCCGGATGCCGAAGGTGGTGGTGGTGGCATCCACCACTTTGCGGCCGACCAGCACCTGCACCTCGGCCTGGCAGAGGAGCGGAGCCTCGGGCGACCAGAGCGGGGGTGACTTGAGCGCAAAGGCCAGCGGGACGTCCGCGCGGCCGCCGGCGGCCACTTGAACATTGGTTTCGCCGGTCTGCAAAGTCCGCCCGGTGGGGCCGCGGAGTTTGACGCGCAACGTCAGGGGCGTTCCCGCGTTCCCCCCGTTTTCCACGGTCGTCACCAGATTGACCGTCGCCCGGCCCTTGGCGACCTGGGGCGTCGTCACGCTGACGCCCCATTGGCCGATGCGCAGCGGGTCGGTCACCTGGAGAACGACATGCCGGTAAATGCCCGAACCGGAATACCAGCGGCTGTTCCTGCCCGCATTGCGCACGCGCACGGCGAGCACATTTTCCTGGCCGGGCGGATTCAGAAACTCCGTGAGGTCGTAGGCGAAGGCGGTGTAACCGTAAGGATGGTTGCCGAGCGGGTGGCCGTTGAGCCACACGTCGGAATCCATATAGACGCCGCCGAACTCGATGGTGACCCGCTTGCCGGACGTCTGCTGGTCGAGCACGAAGTGCTTGCGGTACCAGCCGGTGCCGCCGAGCGTCCAACCCGTGGCCGTGCCGCCGGGGCTTGCGGGTGAGAACGGCCCGACCACGGCAAAATTAACGCGCGCGCGCCCGCGCCCGCCGCCGGTGGCGGGGGCATTCGTCACCACCGCCGCCGCCGGGAGCGCGGCCGACAATCCATTCGTGGCCGGCTGCGGCAGGTCCTCCAGACTCCAGTCATGGGGCAGGTCGAGGGTGCGCCAGGCCGAATCATTGAAGGCGGCGGCTTCCGCGCCGGGGGCGTCCGCTTTAAGGAAGCGCCAGTCACGGTCGAAGTTGTTCTCGCGCTTCAGCTCCGCGGCCGCGGCAGAAGCAGCCCCGAGGACTTGGGCGGCGATGAGGCAACCGATGGCGGCGGTGCAGAGCCTCGCGGCTGGAGTCCCCCACAACTTTTTCGCCGCGGGGAGAATGCTGGTCAAATAAACGGATTCAACTTTTTTCATAATGTGAACGGTTTTCTTTTCTTTGCGTTCCTGGTTCAAATCTCGCCACGCCTGAAGGCGGTGGCGTTCGTGTTCGCCAATTCCGCGCCCGCGCAACCCCGATCATTTCCCCGACCGCCTACCGGGCGATCAGGGCGTCCACGGCCACCGGTCCGGGGCCGCGATTGACAATCTTGAGGACATGTTTGCCGGCGGTCAGGCTGGTCGCGGCAAACACCACCTGTTGCGCCAGGCGCGCGCCGGGGGTGGATAAATCGGCGGTCGCACGGCTTCGGCCGTCAATCTGGATCTCAATCTTGCCGGCCCCCGCTTCTTTGGGGGCGATGACGGAAATGCTCTTGCCGGTGAACGAAGAACTCCAGACGTCCCCCGGCATGTCGCTGGTGGTGAGGTCGTTGTTGAAATCGCCGGTGCCCAGGTTGCAGCGGCGAACCCACCCGGGATACGTCGCACCGGGATCATCGTCATTGATCCAGCCCTTGTCGTGGGTGATGCGCAGAACGCGACAGGCCGAGGCCAGGGATTGGTTGGTGATTCCCGGCAATGGCGGCACGGTTCCGCCCGGCGTCACGGTCAATCCTTGATCGTCCTGAGAGAACGTCAGCGGAACGTCGGAGCCGAGCAGTTCGACTTTGGAGACTTTGCCCAAGGTCGTTCCGCCGGCGCGGAGCGCCTGGAGCGTGACCGGGCCGTTGGTCCATTTCATCAGCGCGGCGTAAACGTTGCCGTGGTTGCGCGTGTAGCAAACGGCATTGGCATTTTCCTGACAGACTTCAAACGGGCGCGACGCATAGACCGCTTCGCCGTTGACCTTCAACCACGCACCGATGTCCCGGGCAATTTGAATCACCTGCGGATCGAGGTCGCCGCGACCGTGCTGGGTGAGGTTGAGCAGCATGGTGCCGTTGCGGGAGACGTTCTGCATCAGGGACTGGACGAGGCTTTTGGCATCTATGTATTTCTGACCGGTCCGGTAGTGCCAGTCCTGAATGGTGGTTTCCGTCTGGAAGGAATAAGCCGTGATCTGCGATTCGATGATGGCCTCCGTGCTCTTGACCAGGGAATGGTCAACCAGGGGAAGCAGGTCGGGGCTGTTTTGGAAGCTGTTGTATTGTCCGCCCACTCCTTTGAGGTTGAGCACGGCCTCCATTTTACCGTGATTCCATTGCAAGGATTTGTTGTAGTAATTCGCGGCCAGCGTCGGTGCGAGAAATCCCAGCCCCATGTGGACGCCCACATCCGTCTGGGAATCGCCCGCGTGTTCGTCAAAATAAATCACGTCGGGATGATACTTGGTGACGGCGTCGTCCACGCGCCACATGAACTGATTGGCAAAGGGCGAGAGCAAGGGATCGTTCTCGGGACGGCGCGGCCCCCTGGCGATGGTGTGTTGCGGCCCGTAAAGATCCACCGGATCCAGGCCGTCCCACCATTTTCCCTTTCCATCCCGAATCGTTTGCAGCGCGTCATAAGGCACGCCCTTGTTCGGCCCATTTCTGTCGCTGGTGTAACGCACGGGCATGAACTGGCCCCAAGTCCGGCCCGGAGTGTCGTGAAAACCGATGCCGAACCGCAGGCCGTGCTGGCGCGCCACCTTCTCCCAGGTGCCCACGATGTCGACCTTGGGGCCAACGTTCACCGAGTTCCACGGCTGATATTTCGAATTGAAGTTGTCGAAGTTGTCATGATGCGCGCCCATGGCCATGAAATACCGCGCCCCCATTTCGACATACAAATCCATCAACGCATTTGGTTTCCAGCGGTCAATCACCCAGTTGTGAGCGATGTCCTTGTAACCGTATTCGGACAGAAACCCGAAATGATTGGTGTGGTAACGGTATTGCGCGCTGCCCTCCTGATACATGCCGCGCGCATACCAGTCGCCCTGCTCGGGCATGGACTGCGGATCCCAGTGCGCCCAGGCGCCAAACTTGGCGTCGCGCCACCACTCCGGCACGGTGTAAAGCCGGCTCAACGCCTTCCAGTCGGCGGCATAAGGACCGGCGGCCACCGGCAACGGCGGCAGGTTCCAGATGTCCGGCGACAGGCCCAAATCCCCGTTGCCGACCACGATGCGATCAATGTTCACCGCCACATCATTGGTCATCAGACTGATGGTCAGCGTCGCCCGGGCGGGAATCGCCACGTCAATGATCGCCTGGAGCACAGCATTGGTCAGCGCGCCCGAGGAATGAACATTGACTTTGCGGGCCGGCTGGTCGTTGACCGCCACGCTGATGGTGCCCACCGCCACCGACCCATAGTGAATCACCAGTTTCCCGGCCGCCGGCAGGCCCGTGAACTTGGCGGCCTGGCCGGGCCCGGTCAAGGCGACCTGAGAACCTCCGGCCCCCGCACCCACGGAGACGAGGGCCGCTCCGCCGCCGGCTTCGGCCGATGCCGCCGGGTACGCGTGTTTTTCAGCGGCGCCGGCCGCCCCGGAGGCGGACAGCCACACCAAAGATCCAAACAGAAATATCCGGATGTCATGGAGGATGTTGCGTTGCATAACCTGATGTTGCCACCTTGGCCGGAACCATGCAATAAAAACGCAGTGTTTGTTTGGTTTTTTGTGTAACGACATCGTCGTGAGGTGCTTCCAGATCCATGCAGGACAGGGGGGATTGCTGGACGGCAAACCCGAAGGGCCGGGGGGACGAGGCGGTGGCCGGATGCGGGGACGAGCCCGTCCCCACCCCGGTTTTTGAATCCGCCCGGCGGGTCGTTTCGTTATCAGCTTGACAGGCCTTCCGGACCGGGGGAGACTGTGGGCATGATCAACTTCACACTCCGCGGCATCCACTTTATGGGCTTGGTCCTGGCGTTGGCCTTCGTCTCAACCAGTCGCGCGGCGGACCTGCCGGCGCCGGTCACGCCGACGGAGCGCGTGGACCTCTTCAACGGCAAAGATTTTGCCGGCTGGACTTTTTGCCTGCGCAGCAACACCGAGCCGGCGCTGACGTTCACCGTCACCAACGGTCTGATGCACTGCACCGGCCAGCCATACGGCTACGCGCGCACGGAAAAGAGCTTTCGCGAATACAAGCTTACGGTTGAGTGGCGGTTCGTGAAAATCGCGCCGCGCGCGGACAACACCGGCGTGTTTGTTCATCTGCACACCCCGGACGCGGTCTGGCCGGAGGAGATTGAGAACCAAGGCCAGTTCCATCATCATGGGGATATTATTCTAACGGGCGGCGTGACGGCCACCGGCTATGAGGGGCCGAAAATGCATTTCGTCAAAATGCAGCAGCCGCAGAACGAGAATCCCGCCGGGGAGTGGAACACCTACGAAATCATCTGCCACGGCGACACGGTGACGAATTATGTAAACGGCAAACTGATGAACGGGGTGGCCGGGCTGAATGTCACTGACGGCGCCATCGCCATGCAGAGCGAAGGCGGCGATTGGGAAATGCGAAAGATCTTCATCGAGCCGCTGAAGTAATTTTGGTTCAGACAGGCTCTCAGGCCAGTTGCCACGGCGCGCGATAGCCGCGGGTCAGCATTTTGCTGGCTTCGGCGTCGTCGAGAATCGTTTCGGTTTTGACATTCCACCGGATTTTGCGGCCGGTCAGCATCGAGATCAAACCCAGATGGCCGGGGATGGCCGAGTGATGGGCGGTGGCCACCGGCGCGATGGCGGGTTGGCGGGATTTCACGCTGTCGAGGAAATTCCGGTAGTGGTTGCTCGATTCGTAGAGTTTCACTTTGCGCAGTTCTTCCGGCAGGTTCCGGCCTGGTTTCCAATCGGGATTCGAGGCGTCGAAGCCGCCGCGGTCCACCCACACCCAGCCTTGCGTGCCAATCCATTTGGTGCCGCTGCGAATGTCGTTGTAGCCGCCGGCAATGACCATGGTGATATTCTTGGGATACTTCAACTCGATGCGGTATTTGGGGGAGGTGTTGAAGACAGCATCCTTCGCGGGGAATTCGCCCTGGCCTTCGATTTCGGACGGGCCGTCGTTGTCGCAGTCCATGCCCCAGTGCGCAATGTCGCAATGATGGCCGATCCAATCGAGCAATTGTCCGCCGCCGGTGTTGTAGTTCCACCGCCAGTTGTAGTGGACGCGGGCCGCGATGTAAGGTTCCTGCCGGGCCGGACCCAGCCACAGGTCGAAATTCAATTCCGGCGGCGGATCGCTCACGGCGAGCTTCCAGGCCTCCGCGGTCGCCGGGGTGACTTTGCTGAGGCTGTTGATCGGGTCAGGCAGCGCCGCCAGCTTTTGCATCAAGTCCCGCGGGGCGCCACCTTGGCCGCCGGGCAGGCCGACTTCGACGCGGACGAGGTCGCCAATCAAGCCGTTGCGGACGATTTCCGCCGCCTTGTGGAAGGGCGCCTGCGAACGTTGCCACGATCCGGTCTGCCAGATGAGGTTGTGGGCCTGGGCCGCTTTGACGATGGCCTGCTGCTCGGCAATCGTACGCGCGAGCGGCTTCTCGCAATAGATATCCAGCCCGTGCCGGGCGGCTTCCGTGGCCACCAACGCGTGCCAGTTGTCGGGCACGGCGATCAGCACCGCGTCCAAATCCGGGCGCGCGAGCAATTCCCGGTAATCCTGATAGGCGGCGCAGTCCTTGTTGCCGTAGTGTTGATTGATGGTGTTGACCGCGGTCTGCAAATGGCTTTTGTCCACATCACAGGCGGCGACCATTTGGCAGTCCTCCTGCCCGTACAAGGACAGCGCGTCGCCCGGTCCCTGGCTGCCCCAGCCGATCACGCCCATGGTGATTTTGCCCGAGGGCGGGGCTTTGCCATCACGTCCCAGCACGCTGCCGGGCAAAATGGCGGGCAGAACGACGGCGGCCGCGGCGGTTTTCAGGAAGTTACGGCGGTTGATGGACTTCAACGGCCCGGCACTTTGAGGTTTGGCTTGCATGTGGTTACTGCTAATAATTAGCAGAACCTCCGATGATCGGTATATGTGACAAATGTCATATCCGCCGGGGCTCGCTTGCTCAGCCGTAACCAGGCAATAGAAACGCAGTGTTTGCCTGGTCTTTTTGTGTAAGGACGTCGTCATGAGGTGCTTCCAGATCCGTGAAGGATGATCTCTCATTGTTTCTTGCAAAATCAGCACCCAGAGGGGTCGCCGCTTTGCGTATAAGACCCTCTCCGTTTCCGCTTTCCCACTTTCCGCTTTTCCCCAAATTGGGGTTGCGGCGGGCCGGCGGAAACTCCCATGTTCAGGCGCCGGGAAAATTTGAGGGTTGACGACATGGGGAACGGTGTAATATAGAAACTGTTGGCAGGAGCCGGCGGAGGCCGAACGGAAAAAGTATAAAGAGGAGGGTGAGGGGCAGTTGCCGGCGTGATTTTGTGTCCGGGTGCGGTTGGCGCCCCGGGCGGCGGCTGGATGCAGGCCAGCCGGGTTCTTTGACATCAGGCCGCCAGAGGCGGCAAGCTCTGGGCTTGGGGCGGAAAAACTCCAAGGTCCAAAGTCGGAGAGATCCACGCTAATCCAACCTAATCCAAGCTTTGAATCAGGTTGGGGGGTGGATTGATTGCATGGGCAATGTTGGATGACAGGCTGGAAGCCTGTGCCACCTTTCGGCCACTGGTCAGGGTGAGTCCGGCTGAGTCGCGCTGAGTCCAAGTATGTCCAATTAAATTCTTTGGTTCATTGGGGTTCATTGCAAATGCAATTCGCGACCCAATTGATCAATTTTCCAAGTGGAGATGGCTTTGCGAAGGCACCGGAATTTACATTGATCACAGATTGGAGTTCGGGCGGGGGGCCGACCGACGGTCGTCGGGTCGCGCGCCACCGGCGGTTGGAGTTTGCGCGTGACGATAGGCCGGGTCGGTGGTCCATTTACATGTAACGTGACGCGTAAAAGTTGCGACTGCGCATTGACTTTTGTGCGGGCACATGAAAACTATGGGGCGGCCACCCGAATTTAACAGTAAGGGGGCACAAAGATTACTGTGGCAGAAAAAGACGATTATTTATTGGACCTGTTGGTGGACCTCGGCTTTGCCAACGCCGCGCAGGTGGCCAAGGCCCGCGAGGAAGCCGGCGGCGTGGGCGTGGTGGATTATCTGGTGGCCAACAAGATCATCCGGCCGGCGGACGTCACGCAGGCCAAGGCCGCCCAGTTTGGCGCGGAAGTCGTGCATTTGGCCGGAATGGCGATCCCGGACGAGGTCATTTCCATCATCCCCCGGCACGTCGCCAAAAAATACCGGGTCATCCCTGTTTTCAAGGGCGAGGACAAGGTGGCGGTGGCCATCTCCGATCCGTCGGATCTGAACACAATTGACTCGCTGACGCATCTGCTCAACGCGGAGATCGAATTGCGGGTGGCGTCGGAACCGGACATTGAGGCGGCCCTGACGAAGTACTATGGCGGAGCCACCGATTCGGTCATGGAGAAGGCGGTGCAGGAACTGACCATGAACGAGGTGCAGGCGGAGGCTGTCGCGGGGGCGGATGACGGGGGGGTGGTGGAGGCGGATGCGCCGCTGATCCGGTTGGTGAATCAAATCATCATTGACGCGTTCAAGATGCGGGCCTCGGACATACATTTGGAGCCGCTGGCCAAGACGTTCCGGCTGCGCTACCGCATTGACGGGGTGCTGCAGGAGATGAAGTCGCCGCCCAAACGGTTGCAGGCCTCGATCATCGCCCGGCTGAAAATTCAGTCGAACATGTCCATCTCCGAACACCGCATCCCGCAGGACGGGCGCATTCAGACGAAGGTGGGCGCCAAGCTGATTGACTTGCGCGTCTCCTGTCTGCCGACCAACCACGGGGAAAGCATCGTGATGCGTATTTTGGACAAGGAGGGCCTCAAGCTGGGGTTGCCCGAACTAGGCTTTTTTCAGGATGACCAGAAACAATTTGAACGGCTCATCGCCCTGCCGGACGGCATTCTGCTGGTCACCGGTCCGACGGGTTCGGGCAAAACCACCACGCTGTATTCCTGCCTGCATTTCATCAACCGGCCGGACCGGAAGATCATTACGGTGGAGGATCCGGTGGAATATATTTTGGGCGGCATCAACCAGGTGCAGGTGTCCGAGGCGGTGGGGTTGACCTTTGCGATGGCGTTGCGCTCGATCCTCCGCCAGGCGCCCAACGTGGTGATGATCGGGGAAATTCGCGACTTGGAAACCGCCAGCATCGCCATCAACGCCTCGCTGACCGGGCATCTGGTGTTTTCCACCCTGCACACCAACGACGCCCCCGGGGCGGTGACGCGGTTGGTGGACATCGGGGTGAAACCGTTTTTGGTGGCGTCGTCCACCCGCTGCCTCATGGCCCAGCGCCTGGTGCGGAAAATCTGCAAAAAATGCGCCGGCCCCTATCAGCCCACCGATGCGGAGATGCGGGCGTTGCAAATCTCGGAGGCGGATCTGAAGACGGCGACGCCGCAGAAAGGGCGGGGCTGCAACAATTGCAACAACACGGGCAACCGGGGACGCTTCGGCATTTTTGAAATCTTTGTCATAGACGATGAGGCGCGCAAATTGATTTACGACCAGGTCCCCACCTCGGTGTTGCGGGCCCGGGCGCGGGAGATGGGCATGCGCACGTTGCGGGAGGACGGCGTCCGGAAAGTGCTCGCCGGCCTGACCACGCCCGAAGAGGTCATCCGGTCCACGGTGGGGGATGCCGACTAATTTTTTTATGTCATACTCGATGTCAGATTTGTTGCAATTGGTGGTTTCCGAGGGGGCTTCCGATCTCCACGTCCGGGTGGGGTGCTCCCCGACGATCCGGGTTCACGGCACGTTGCACCGGGTGGAAGGGCCGCCGCTCAAACCGGAGGACACCGAAGATTTGATGCGCAGCATCACCTCCGAGGAACACATCCAGCAGGTGCGGGAAAACGGCGGCGCGGACTTTGCCTTTGCCTTTGGCGAGGCGGCCCGGTTCCGGGTCAGCGTGTTCAAGGAAAAGGGGTTTTTCGGCATGGTGATGCGGCAGATTCCCAGCAAGATGCTGACCTTTGAACAGATCGGCATTCCGGAAACCGTCCGGGAACTGCTCTTCAAGCCGCGCGGTTTGATCCTGGTCACCGGGCCGACCGGTTCCGGCAAGACCACCACCCTGGCCTCGCTGTTGAACATCGTCAACGAGACGCGCGATGACGTGCATCTGATCACCATCGAGGATCCGATCGAGTATTACCACAAGCAGAAGAAGGCGCTGGTCACCCAGCGGGAAATTCATGTGGACGTGCCGAGTTTTGCCGAGGCATTGCGCCGCGCGTTGCGCCAGGATCCGGACATGATTCTGGTGGGGGAAATGCGCGACTTGGAAACGATTGAAGCCGCCATCACCGCGGCGGAAACCGGCCACTTGGTGTTCGGCACCTTGCACACCACCGGGGCGGCCAAGACCATTGACCGTCTGGTCAACGCCTTTCCCGTCAACCAGCAGGAGACGATTCGCATTCAGTTGTCGACCGTGCTCCAGGCGGTGATTTCCCAATTGCTCATCCCCCGGTGCGACAAGCCCGGCCGGGTGGCCGCCTTTGAAATCATGATCAACACCCCGTCCATCGCCGCCCTGATCCGCGACAACAAAACCTTCCGTATTCAATCCGACATTCAGACCGGTTCCAAATACGGGATGGTCACCCTGGACTCGTTCCTCATGGAAAAATACCAGGCCGGACTGATCGCCCGCGAGGAAGTCATCACCAAGTCGCAGGATCCCACCACCATCCTGGCCAAATTGCAGGAAATGGAGCTGGCCCAGGCGGTCAAACAGGGCAAAAAATAATATCCACCATGGCCGACGAAATTTCCAGCCCGCTATTGTCCCTGATCAAAGACCAGGGGTTGATTGACGATCTCCAATACGAGGAGGTGGTCAGTGAAATCCAGCGCAGCAACACCCCGGTCATCCAGGTGCTGCAGGATTTCGGCATCATGAAGATCAATGACATCCTGCATGTCATTGCCGGGGCGGTGGGGGCGGAGGTGGTGTCCCTGCGGGACCGGGAGTTCCCGGCGGAGTTGGTGGCCTCCCTTTCCAGCAATGCCGCCCGCATGTACCGCTGCGTGCCCGTCGCCAAAAAAGACGGCGTTCTTTCCGTGGCGCTGGCCGATCCGTTGGACCCCGCCCATGCGGATGAAATCGCCTATGCCGCCAAATGCGACGTGCAAATCTGCGTGGCGGACCCGGCCGAGATTGACAAGGCCGTGGACCGGCTTTACGGCCAGAATGAAGACGAGAACTTCAACGAAATCCTCAAGGAACTCGGTTCGGACACGGACATCGCCCGGGAGGTGAACGAGGTTGGCGACGGGATTGATGACAAACTGGTGATTGACCTGGCCAACGAGGTGCCCATCGTGAAATTCGTGAATGTCATCCTGCAGCAGGCCGTGCAGGACCGGGCCAGTGACATTCATTTTGAGCCATTCGAGACGGAGTTTCGCATCCGCTACCGGGTGGACGGCGCCTTGTATGAGATGGCCCCCCCGCCCAAACACCTCGCTCTGCCGGTGATTTCCCGCCTCAAAGTCATGGCCGGTTTGAACATTTCCGAACGCCGCATGCCCCAGGACGGCCGCATTGCGGTGATCATCAACAACCGCCAGGTGGATTTGCGCATGTCCACCCTCCCGACCGCCTTTGGCGAATCCGTGGTGTTGCGCGTGCTGGACCGGGCGTCCGTCAATCTGGAGATTGAGTCCCTCGGCCTGCCCAAAAGCGTCTATGACTTCGTCACCGAGGTCATTCTTCGACCCAACGGCATTTTCGTGGTCACCGGTCCGACCGGCTGCGGCAAGACCACCACGCTCTATTCCTGTTTGCGCCGGGTCAACACCATGGATTCCAAGCTGCTCACCGCCGAGGATCCGGTGGAATTTGACATCGAGGGCATCATGCAGGTGGCCATTCATGAGGCCGTGGGCATGACCTTCGGGAAGGCCCTGCGGTCCTTTTTGCGTCAGGACCCGGACATCATCATGGTCGGGGAAATGCGCGATTTGGAAACCGCGCAGATTTCCATTCAGGCGTCGCTGACCGGGCATCTGGTGTTGAGCACCCTGCACACCAACGATTCCGCCGGCGCGGTCACCCGGCTGGTGGACATGGGGGTGGAACCGTTCCTGATCTCCTCCACCCTCATGGCCGTGCTGGCGCAACGGCTGGTCCGCACCGTCTGCAAAAATTGCCGCACCCCGTTTGAGCCCACCGAAAGCCAGTTGGCGATGCTCAACCTTTCGCCGCACGACCTGGGCGACAAAGTGTTCCATTACGGGCGCGGGTGTCAGACCTGCCATGACAGCGGTTACAAAGGACGCAAAGGCATTTTTGAACTGCTGGTCATTTCCGAACAAATCCGCACGCTCATCAACGAACGGGCCCCCACCGTGGTCGTCCGGCAAAAGGCCATCGAATTGGGCATGACCTCATTGCGGGAGGACGGTTTGCGTGGTATCTTTGATGGTGACACAACCATAGAAGAAGTGGTCAAATACACTTAAGCATATGCCGAAATTTAATTATACAGCGCTGGATGCCCGCGGCAACGAGACGAAGGGCACCGTCGAAGTGGCCAACCAGAATGACGCCATCGGTCGCGTCAAGGACATGAACCTGTTCCCCGTCAAGATTGTGGAGGCGGACAAGGAACCGGCCAAAGGCGCCAAGGGGGCCAAGAAGGGCGCCGCCACCCGGCCGGGGGCCAAGGGCGGCAAAAAGGGCGGCGCGATCAACATCAAGATTCCCGGTCTGGGCAGCGGCGTGAAACCCAAGGTGCTCACCACCTTCACCCGGCAATTGGCCACCTTGGTGGACGCCGGCCTGCCGCTGCTGCGCGGTTTGCGGGTGCTCGAAAAGCAGGAGAAAAGCCCCGCCCTCAAGGAGATTCTCGCCCAGCTCGCCGTTTCCATCGAAGGCGGCAGCACCTTTTCCGAGGGCCTCGCCCAGCATCCCAAGGTTTTCAACCGCCTGTTTGTCAACATGGTCAAGGCCGGCGAACTGGGCGGTGTTTTGGAAGTCGTCTTGAAGCGCCTCGCGGAATTTTCCGAAAAAGCCCAGAAAATCAAAGGCAAGGTCAAGGCCGCCCTCTTCTATCCCATTGCGGTCATGATTGTGGCCATCGGCATTTTGATCCTCCTCATGGTGTTCGTGGTGCCCAAGTTCCAGGAGGTGTTTGCCGGCATGGGGGTGACCATGCCCGGGTTCACTCTGTTTGTGCTCTATGTCAGCAACATGATCAAGAACCACATCCTGACCACGATGGGAGTGATGGTCGTCATGTTTATTGCCTTCCTGCTCTTCATTAAAACCAAGTTCGGCCGGCTCGTCTGGGACAATTTCCAGCTTAAAATGCCCGCCATCGGCCCCGTCATCAGCAAGGTCGCCATCTCCCGCTTCACCCGCACCTTGGGCACCCTCGTCAGCAGCGGTGTGCCCATTTTGCAGGCCCTGACCATTGTCAAGGAAACTGCCGGCAACGTGGTCATCGCCAACGCCGTCGCCAAAATTCACGAGAGCGTCAAGGAAGGCGAGACCATCACCGCGCCCTTGGAAAGCTCCGGCGTCTTCCCCCCCATGGTGTGCAGCATGGTGGACGTCGGTGAGCAAACCGGCGCCATGCCGGAAATGCTCATGCGCATCGCCGATGACTATGACGAACAGGTGGACAACTCCGTGGCCGCCATGACCTCGCTGCTGGAGCCCATCATGATCGTCTTTCTGGCCGTCGTGGTGGGCAGCATTGTCATCGCCATGTTCCTGCCCCTCATCAGCATGATCACCTCGTTGAGCGGTGACGAACCCGACACCAAGTAACCCAGCCGGTCTCCCGCCAGGTGGTCGCTCCCCGGAACTTCGGGCGCCACCCCTTTTTGCTTGGCGGCCCGCCCATTCGGGGTCATTATCCTTGTGACCAAGCGGTTGGTGTTGGGTCTCCCCTGCCGGGCACCGGTGGTGAATCAGGGGAGTTTTCGGCCTTCCAGCCCGGTGCCGGTTCCGAAAATAGCCGCCCAAGCTTAAATAAAATTTGACATAGGCCCGGTATTTGTGTAAATACAAAGTAAACACAATGCATGGGCGATCTATTTACAATTAACCCGCCGATATGGAGTTTGATTGGAATAACCCGCCCTTCGAATTGGATGGTTCTTTGAGTCAACGGGAAATTGAAGAATCCTTTGAAGATGCGTTCGCCATCCGGCTCCTGCCGGATTCCGCCCGCTTCTCCGTTCAGGCGCGATTCTTCAATCTGGGCGTCACGGCCGGCGGCACGGGCATTTTCAGCGTGTACCGCACCAACGGCCGTCTCATCCGCGTCTTGTACGCCCGCCCCTTTGCCCCCGAAGAACGGTTCTTTTACCAGCGCAAGGTGGATCAAACCCTGGCGCAATAGCTGGTGTTGCCGGGAATCTCCGGCCACGCTGAAAAATGCAGTTTTAACGCGATTTTTATCGTGCAAACCTTTGCCAATTGGGAAGATGTGCCGATCTTCGACAGCGAAGTGGCCGAGGCCGTTTTTTGGGCGGATAACCGCCCCGACCTCCGCCTCATGGCGGCCGCCACTGCCGGCGTCGGCGAGGCGGCCGAATCCGTGACCATCACCCTGCGGATAGATCCCCGCATGTTGGCGCGCATCAAGCGGTTGGCCCGCTCCCGGTATTTAAACTATCAAAGCATGATCAAACAATGGTTGAGCGAACGCATGGAACAGGAATTGAGGGACAAATGACCACGCAACCCAATACTCATATTCGTAGCCGCCGAGGTGACGAGGCTCCGGCTGATTCTCTTGCGCCCAAGGCCCAAAGCCCACAGCCCACAGCCGTGGTCTTTTCCGCCTTCACCCTCATCGAACTCCTCGCCGTCATCGCCATCATCGGCATCTTGGCCGGCTTCCTCATTGTCGTGCTGGGCGGCATGTCCAGATACAAATATATCTCCGCCGCCAAGTCCGAAATGGCCGCCCTGCAAAGCGCGCTCGACTCTTACAAAAACGACCTGGGCTTTTATCCCCCCAGCAACCCCGACAACAATCCCCTGAATTACCGGGCCAACCCCCTGCTGTTTGAACTTTCCGGCGTCTTCAGCACCAACCTCAGCGGGGCCCCGGGTTTTCAAACCCGGGATGGCAACTATTCCGTCACCGCCGCCCAGCTCAACGCCCTCTGTGGTTTGTCCGGGCTGGTCAACTGCTCCCGGGGCGCCGGTGACAGCGCGGTCCCGGCCAAGAGTTACCTCACCGGCCTGAAAGCCAACCAGGTGGCCTATACCAACATTCTGGGCGTCAGTGTGCCCATCCTCGTCACCGCCGTGGGCGGACCCGACCAGAACAACAACCCCTTGGGGATCCCCGGTGCCAATCCCTGGCGCTACAATGCCACCAACCCCACCAACAACCCCGGCTATGAACTGTATGTGCAGCTCAAAATAAACGGCAAAAAGTATCTCGTCTGCAACTGGAGCAAGCAAACCATCGTCAACAGCCCCTTGCCCTGATCAACCCAACCACCCCTATGCGCCCCCCTTTGAACCCCCGCCCGCGCCGCACCCCGCAATTCGTGGCGGTGGACTGGCATGATTGCGCCTGCAGCCTGCCCATCATGCGCAAAGCCTTCCTCCCGGCTCGTGCATCCTTTTTCAACTCTTGGATTCCGGGCAACTTGACCGGCGACCAACGACCGGGCGACGGCCGGAGGGGGACTTCCCCAACCCGGAAAATGATGCTGCCAGTGTTTGCCCGCCGTCGTTCCGCCCGGCGGAACCAGGCCGGGTGCCCCATGTCCGCTTTTCCCCAACGATTCACCATGAAAACACCCCGTTGCCCCCGCCGCCCGTCTCGGGCCGGCTTCACCCTCATTGAACTCCTCGTCGTCATCGCCATCATCGGCATCCTCGCCGCCATGTTGATGCCCGCGCTCACCGCCGCCAAGATCGCGGCGCAGAAAAACAAGGCCAAACTCGAGATGAGCGCCCTCGTCACGGCCATCGAAGCCTATAATTCCGCCTACGGCCGCTTCCCCGTTTCCCTCGCCGCCCAACAGGCTGCGGCCAACAACACCACCAATAACGATTTCACCTACGGCGGTACTTTTCCCGCCCCCGGGGGAATGACCGCTTCCGTGGGAACCTCGTCGGATGGTGCTCTCCTGCCCAACTCCGAGGTCATTTCCATCCTCATGGATTACACCAACTTCCCCAACAATCCCGGCCAATTCACCGTCAACACCAACCACGTTAAGAACCCCCAGCAGACCAAATTCCTCAACGCGACCATCGCCCCCGACGCCAATTCCCCCGGCATCGGCCCCGACCTCATTTACCGCGATCCCTGGGGCCATCCCTACGTCATCACCATGGACCTGAATTACGACGACCAGTGCAACGATGCGTTTTACGGCCTGCAGAGCATTTCGCAAACTGTGCCCAACAGCCCCCTCGGCATATACGGTCTAAACAACAGCACGGATCCTGGGGGCGCGGGCAATCATTTTCAATTTCACGGCAAGGTCATGGTCTGGTCCGCCGGCCCCCGGGTCGGCTCGCTGCAAGGCGTGGACCCGAACAGCAAAGCCAACTTCGGCGCCAACAAAAATCACGTCCTGAGCTGGCAATAACCGTTGTGAACGCGCCTCTGACCAAAACCGTCGTGAGCCTGCCGGCGATTCCCCCTCTCCCGGGGGAGCGGGCCGGGGTGAGGGCGGATGTATGTTGTCCTCCAACATTATCCTTTTATAATTTATCCTTTATCCTTTATCCTTTTAGCCGTCCTCGCCGCGCCGCCTTCTCCCTCGTCGAACTCCTGGTCGTCATCTCCATCATCGGCCTCCTGGCCGGCCTGGCCGTGCCCGCCATCAAAAACCTCGGCAAATCCAACGTCACCGTCAGCGCCTCCCGCCAGATGCTCGATGAAATCGCCCGCGCCCGCCAGCTCGCCCTCAGCCAGCACACCACCGTCTACATGCTCTTTGTGGACGCCAGTTTTTGGCAAACCAACGTCTGGTTTGCGCCCGACGGCCATCCCGTGCCCTGGCCGGCCACCACCGCCGTCACCAACCTCTGCGACAAACAACTGACCGGCTACAACTTTGTCAGCCTCCGTTCCATCGGCGACCAGCCCGGGCGCAGCAGCACCAACTATCTCGCCGCCGGCTGGCAGAGCCTGGCCGATGGCGGCTTCATCCCGCCGTGGAAGTTCGGCCCGCGCGCCACCCTCACCTATTTTAAAGATGCCACCGGCGTCCGCGCCTATGCCATCCCGGGCTTTTCCCGGACCGCCTTCAACCCGATCCCGTATCCGGTCCTCAATTCGCCCGTCACCGCCCTCAACCTGCCGTATATCGCCTTTAACTATCTCGGCCAGTTGACCACCGAGGAGCAGTCCCCCGCGCCCTCCCCGCAGGATGAATACATCCCCCTGGCCCAGGGCACCGTCGGCCCGGCCATGTATCCCAACTCCAAAACCTACCAGGTGGGCGCCGCCCCCTCGGTCACCGAAGTTCCCCCCGGCAACAGCACCAACGCCACGGCCTACAGCGTCATTCACATTGACTGGCTCACCGGCCGCGCCCGGCTCGAACACTTCCAAGTCCAATGAACCTCCCGCCTCATTACAACCGTGTCCGTGGCCGCCGGGGTCAGGGCGTGTTGCCCAAACACAACAGCGGAATAAACAGCGCTCATTCCATCAATCGGGCACACGAAAAACCCGGCAATTTTATCGGTTTCAACGTTGCTCTGCCCGAGGACGGGCACGCTCCGGGACTTGGGCAACACGCCCGTGACGAGGCTCTGACTCATTTCCTCCTTCATCCCGGCCGCCGCGCCTTCACCATGGCCGAGATTGCCATCTGCCTCGCCATCATCGGCATCGCCCTCGTCGCCATCATCGGCATCCTGCCCAAGGGCATGGATGTCCAGCGCCGCAACCGCGAGGAAACCATCATCAACCAGGACGCCACCGTCCTCATGGAATCCATCCGCAACGGCGTTCGCGCCGGCGCCGACCTTACCAACTACGTCTTTGCCATCACCAATTACCAGACCCTCTGGTCGCCCGCCGGGGTTCCGGGCGTCACCACCATTTACGGTTACGGCTACACCGGCTCCCGGACCAACGGCACCGCGTCCGCGTTCGCCCTGAACACCAACGCCAACATCATCGGCCTGTTAAGCACCCCGGAGTTCATGAATTTGTCCAACAACCTCCCCGTCCAAATTGGGGGCGGTTACAGCAACCATGTCGTGGCTTGCGTCCATTCCCTCAGCGGACCGGCCGTGGAAAAACCGCCCCAGGACAACCAGCTCCTCATCGGCGACTCCTTCAGCTACCGCCTCTGGTGTGTCAACGCCCCGCCGCCGCAGGACACCAACTCCAGCACCCATGGTTTCGGCCAGCAGCTCGCCGCCAATCTCCACGAAGTCAGCCTCACGTTCACCTGGCCGCTCCTGCCCAACGGCAACGTGCCCGTCAACCGCGTTCCGCCCCTGACCCAGCGCCTCCTGGTGCCCGGCTCCATTTATCAGACCAACATCCTCGGCCAGCCCCTCTATTTCTACGAGTATCAAACCTTTCCGTGAACTTTCCGTGAACCTCCCACATTCATCCCCCAAAGTTTGTAGCAGCCGAGGTGACGAGGCTCTGACTAATTTTTCCGGCTTCCATCCGGTTAACAACGCCTTCGATTCCGCCGGAAGCCGGCGGACCATTCCCCCTCTCCCCCCGGGAGAGGGCCGGCCTGCCCGCCGTAGCTTCAGCGGAGGAGGGGGTGAGGGGGAAGCCGCCGCACGCTTTACCATCAACCATCGCCCGCCCCCTTCCACCCCGGCCGCGGCGTCCCCCTTTTATCCTTTAGCCTTTAGCCTTTATCCTTTCGGCCGTTCTTTCGGTCGTCCCTTCCGCGCCGCCTTTTCCCTCGTGGAAATCCTCCTGGTCGTCACCCTGCTGTCCCTCATCATGCTCGCCCTCATGGCCGTCTTCAGCAGCACCCAGACCGCCTTCCGCGCCAGCATCACCCAGAGCGACGTCCTCCAGGGCGGCCGCGCCATCATGGACATGGTCTCCGCCGATTTCCGCCAGATGGCCCCCTCCGACAGCATTTACGCCCCGGAGATGACCATCGGCACCAATTTTTATAATATTCCTTCGGAAACGTACCTCACCGCCCCCGTGAATTTCTGGTTGAGCACGCCCGCCACCACCCTGCAACAGTCGCTCATCGGCGTCTCCCAGGGTCAGTCGCGCACCAACCAGGTGCAGTGCTTCTTCATCCTGAGCTGTCAGAACCAGATTTGGAAGGGCGTGGGTTACTTTGTGGACACCCGGTCCTCCACTTACATCTTTCCGTTGTATCGTTATGATTCCTCGTGGACCACCCTGAGCAACCGCTGGGGGCCCACGCAGATCTTCTCCAATTTTCTCGCCAACCTCTCCACCCCCGTCCTGGAAGCCAACCCCAACCTCCATCACCTGCTCGACGGCGTCGTGAATTTGAATGTCCGGGCCTACGACCCCAATGGCGTGATGCTCACCAACGGCTACGCCTACAACCAGCCGTACCTTGTGCGCAACGCCACCTTCAACCAGGTCCCGCCGGTGTCCACGTTCAGCGGCGATGTCAGCATGATCATGTGCAGCAACACCCTGCCGGCCGCCGTGGAAATCCAGATGGGCGTGTTGGAAGACCGCTCCCTGGCCCAGGCCGCCTCCTTTGGGTTGACCTATTCCGGGACCCAACCCTACTACTACAGCAACTATCTCTCCCAGCAGGCCGGCAAAGTCCACCTCTTCCGCCAGCGCGTGGACATCCCCAACGTTGACCCCACCGCCTACCAATGAATCCCATGAGCACAAGCGGAAAGCGAAAAACTGGGAACGCGGAAACTTTTACCTGCCCGGCCGGCGGCCCGGCGGAGCCCTCCCCCAATGTTTGTCGCCGCCGGGGTGCGGGCCTGTTGCCCAAGCCCCGGAGTGTGCCCGTCCTCGGGCACAGCAACGTTAAAATCGATAAAATTGTTGGGTTTTTCGTGTGCCCAATTGATGGAATGCGCGCTGTTTTTTCCGCTTTTGTGTTTGGGCAACACGCCCGTGACGAGGCTCTGACCAAGTCCTTTTATCCTTCAGCCTTTAGCCTTTATACTTTTCGTTCCGCCCCTTTCCCCGCATGAAAACGCCTTTACCCAACGCCCGCCCGCGCGGCATCGCCCTCGTCATCACCCTGATCATGCTCTCGGTCACGCTGATCATGGCCGTCGCCTTTCTGGCCGTCAGCAATCGCGAACGCGGCTCCGTTGCCACCGTCACCGATGCCGCCCATGCCCGCCAGGCCGCCGATTCCGCCCTCGCCCAGGCCGAGGGCCAGATCATCTCCACCATGAAGGCCGCCAACCCCGCCGTCTTCAGTCTCGGCCCCCTCGTCTCCACCAATTACATCAATCAGTATGGGTTTGTGCCCGGGACCCCGGCCATCCCCAAGGTGCTCGCCGTTTTCACCAGCCCCACCAACGTCAATTATAATTACACATTTAATGGCGCGCCGTACAACAATGCCGACCTCGTCCAAAACATCGCCAACCTCTTCTACCTCCCCCGCGCCCCCGTGTTCGTCCCCGTCAACGGCGGCCATGATTTCCGCTATTACCTCGACCTCAACCGCAACGGCCAGTTCGACGATTCCGGCGTCGTCCCCAACACCACCTACACCGGCGGCGTCTACACCACCAACGGCACCGTCTCGGAATTCGGCGACCCCCAGTGGATCGGCGTGCTCGAACATCCCGACCGGCCCCACGCCCCCGACAACCGGTTCATCGCCCGCTACGCGTTCATTGCCGTCCCCGTCGGCAACACGCTCGACATCAACGCCATTTACAATGACGCCCTGGCGCCTGATGAATTCATGCGTCCGGCCAACAAGGATGGCTTCTTGCGCAACGAGGGCGTCGGCTCCTGGGAGCTGAACCTGGCGGCCTTCTTGGCGGACTTAAATACGAACGAGTGGGACAATCCGATCTCCCCTTACAATTATCAGACGCCTTACAACAATTTGAATACCGGCGCGGCGTTTGACGATGCGCTCTCCCTGCTCGCCTACCGCTATAATTTTGACGTGAACAACCAGTGGTCCGCCAACCAGTTGTTCGGCAATCTAAACGCCTTGCAGTACAGCGCCATTGATAACTACAGCGTGGGCTCCCTGATGACCACGCCCCGTTTGCCCGTGCCCATGGGGGTTTATTCCAAGCCCTGGGCCGGCTCGCCCAATACCAACCACTTTTTCTCCCCGGCGGACTTCTTCGACCGGACCAAGACGGAAGCCACCGTCGCGCCCGGGGGCTTCGGCTTCACCGACCGCCTGCTGCAGGCCGGCACCAACACCATGGGCAATCCCAATCTGTCCCAGGTGCCCACCTACAACCGCTACACCTTTTACAGTCTTCTCCAGCAGCTTGGCACCGACACCACCCCCGACAACGGCAAGATGAACCTCAACTACAAAAATATCATCAATGGCGTCGTCGTCCCCGGCATGGAAACCAACTTTATCCCTTGGACCGCCCTGGATTTCTTCACCAACGCCGCCAGCCGCCTCCTCGGCGCCTACACCACCAACTGGTATGCTATTAATCCTAATTATGTGGATACCAATGGGAATGTCTATCTCCACTATTACTTCACCAACACTTTTGGCACCTACAACGGGCCGTACGGCCCAACCAACGGCGGGCCGTTTGGAGTGTTCAACATTCCGGTCCTGGTGGGCGGCCAGTTCGTTTACACCCCCGCCGTTCATCGCCTGCTCCAGCTCGCCGCAAACATGTACGACGCCACCACGAATGCCTACGTCACCTACGGTAGCGGCCCGCCCGTGGCCTATCCCTCCGTTTTCCGGCCGACGTTCGCCCACGACAGTTATGGGAATGTCTTTATTAATGGTTATACGAACGTTGACTCGGTGACCGGCCTCAACGACTCCCGGTTGTCCTCCCCGGTCAATGCCACGGCGCTCGACCTGGGGCTCACGACGCTTGACTTGAACAACGTCAATGTTTACGGCGTCCCTTGGATTTTCGGCGCCAAAAAGGGCCTGCCGAGCTTCAACGAATTATACGATCTCAACTCGGCGCAGGTCACGCGCCTGCTGCAGGTCAACCGCTTTTCCACCAACATCTTTACTTCCGGTAATTTCACCACCAACGAGATGTTTGTGGTCGCCATCACCAACACGGTGGGCATGTCCTTCTGGAATTCCTATTACAACACTTACACCGGGTCCGGCAACATCACGGTCTTCATGCAGGACAATATGAGCCTGGTCTTGACCAATGCGGCCAATCCCGCCCCGGCCAGTCCGTATATTTATACTTACGGCTATACGAATACCCTGGCTTCCTGGCCCGGTTCCCGTTGGGATTTTCGATCCGCTCCGCCGTCCGTAGGCTCGGTGAATCCTTATTCGTTTCAGGCCGCCACTTGGAATTTTACCTTCCTGCCCCCGTCGGCCTACATGTCCGCGAGCGGTAATTTCGTCCCGCTGCCCGCGGTCCCCCCGCCGGCTTCATTCTGGGAAACCAATGTGACCAGCAATTATCCGTTTCCGCAAACTGCCTTGATGTCCACCAATTGGGTGCAGGCTTACATTTTGGATGGTCCGAGCGGTAACATGCATATCATTGATTATGTCCATTTCAGCGGCCCCAACAGCACCCGCAACCTGACGGCGGAACTCGCCGACCCCAATTATGTTGGGCCGCCCCAATTTCGTTACAACTGGAGCACGAACGTCGCCGGTTATGGTCCCGCCTCCACCGTGACGGCACCCACGTATGGGGAGGTTAATCAACTGGGCATTTCCCGCGGGCTGACGGGTTTCGGGCCTCCGCCGGGCGGTGCGTGGACGACAACGGCTGCTTTTGGCGGCAACGATGGCAGCCCGGCGGCACAGCAGGCCTTTTTCAACGGGCTTTATACTCCCACCTGGCAGTACAATGGCAAAACCTACGCCAACCTTCAGTACCTCGTGCAGGCCCCTTACACCCCCACGCGGACCATGTATGATTACACCTTGTGGCAGGCGAATGATCCCCTGGTTCACTATCTGGCCACTGATCTCAATTACGTTGGCGGCAGCACCACCGGCTTGCAGAAATCGGACTATTATCCCCCCGTCTTAAACATTAATAATGGCTTGAACTTATACCAAGTGGGCTCCCGCTATCAGCCCTGGGGCCAGCAGGGTCAATTGGCCCAGTTGACCGGGGTGGACACCAATGCTTACAATCTGGCCTACAAGGATCCGCTCGTCTGGGGTTCGGATTTCTGGGGGTTCCCCACCAACAAATTCCCCACCATCGGCTGGCTGGGCGCCGTGCATCGCGGCACGCCCTGGCAGACGGTTTATCTCAAATCCACCGACCTGATACCTGAGACCGTGACTAATGCCAGATACACCCAATATCTCGGCACCAACACCTGGCAGGTTTGGAGCGGCAATGCCGGCAATGTGTTTGATGCGGTGAACGCCTCGCCGGTGCAGGACCGCCTGTTGTTCGACCTTTTCACCACCGGCCCCGATGAGAACGCCACGCTCGGCAAGCTCTCCGTCAATCAGCCCCATCTGGCCGCCTGGTCGGCCGCGCTCAGCGGGTTGGTGGTTTACACCAATTTTAACACCAATGTCGTGGATGCCACCATCATGACCCCTGCCGGGCTGAACGGGCTCAATTTCGTTCCCGGCGATTCCGACACCTACCTGGCCGGCCTGTGGAATTCCATCCAGCAGACCCGCACAACTATGCCCGGCCAGGTGTTTCAGCATGTCGGCGACGTCCTGGCCTCGCCGGCGCTCTCGGCCGGCTCGCCCTTCCTCCCGGTGAACAATCTCGTGCAAGCCCGGACGGGCATCAGCGACGCCATGTATGAATGGATACCGCGGCAGACGATGTCGCTCCTCACGCTCGGGGCGCCGCGATACGTCATCTACTGTTACGGCCAGGCCCTCAAGCCCGCGCCCAATGGCATTGTCACCAGCGGCCCCTACGCCCTCCTGTGTACGAACTATCAAATCGTCTCGGAAACCGCCCAGCGCGCTGTCCTCCAGGTGCAGTTGTCCAACAACGTCCCCACCCGGCTCGTCCTCAAAAACCTCAACCCCCTGCCGCCGGACCAATGAAAGCCAACGGAAAAAGCGGTACGCAAGAATTCCCCATGCCCCGTGGCAGCCGGGGTGAGGGCGTGTTGCCCAAGCTCCGGAGCGTGCCCGTCCTCGGGCACAGCAACGTTGAAACCAATGCAATTGTTGGGTTTTTCGTGTGCCCGTCGGATGGAATGCGTGCTGTTTTTTCCGCGTTTGTCTTTGGCCAGCACGCCCGTGACGAGGCTCTGACTAATGTCGCCTGTCGCCGTCCGGTTCTCAACCCCGTCCCATCTGTCCTGAGCCAGCCGCCGATTCCCCCTCTCCCTTGGGGAGAGGGCCTGCCTGCCCGCCATGGCTTCAGCGGAGGAGGGGGTGAGGGGGAAGCCGCCAAACGTCTTGCCATCAACCCGGGTTGGTCGAAATTCCCCACCCCGGTGGCGGCCCCCGCGCTTTTTTCTTTGCGCTCTTTGCGTTTTCTTAGGAAACTGGCGTCGCAACCTGTTATGGCAACGCTACATGTGCATTTGCCTATGGCGACTCGCGAAGCGTCTTGGAGTGCGCCAGCCCTCTCTGCGCCTTATGCGCATCTATCGGTTTCAATTGCTAAAGCGGGGACGGACCGGCTTTTCTGTGGCGGCGGGCCTGTCCGCCATAGCCTTGGCGACGGCGGACGTCCCGCCTGCCGTCTTGTCCGCCGTAGCTTTAGCGAAGGCGGAAGCTGGCGGCATCTTGCCGCCTGGTCTGGCGCCCGGGTTTCGACCGAGCTCGCAAATAATTCAACCTTCCCGGGCCGGGGTGCCCTTTTCCGCCGGGCGGGACGCCCGGCTCTACGGCAGGCAGGATGCCCGCCGCTACCAAAAGATGCGTATAAGGTGCAGAGCCCTCTGGCGCTTTTCGCCGTCCAACCTCCGGACCGCCTTGGCGCATCGCCCCGCCCCCCCAGTTTCTTCCATGAACACAGCTTGTCCTGTTTTTCGGGACAGGTGGATGTTTTGCGGTTAAACAAACACTCAATTTTATGAAAGCTCGTTCGTACCGATGGTTGTGGCTGGTGGTGCCGGTGTTGCTGGGCCTGTGGCTCTTTTGGCCCCGGCCGCAACGCGCCCCGGCGCCGTTCCTCGCCCCCGCGGCCCGGCCGTCCACCGCCCAAAAGACGGCGGCCACCTTCACCCTCCACTCCTCGCCCTCGAACCTCCGGCTCACCTCGGCCGCGCCCACCAATGACGCCCCCGCCCGGCCCGCCACCAATAGATATGCCGCCCGCCTGACCAACACCCGCAAATCCTTGGCCGAGCTGGAGCACGATCCCCGGGCCATCCTCCTCGCCAACGCGTTCATTGACACCCGCGACCCGCTGAATCTTAACATCCCCAAAAAATTGCAGGCCCAAGGCGATCCCGGCGCTTACGTCGTCCAGGCCAAGGGGGAGACCGGCCCGGGGTTCCGCGCGATGCTGACGGCGGCCGGGGCGCAAATCGTCTCCTACATCCCCAACAACGCCTACTTGGTCCAGGCGTCGTCGGCCCAGACGGCCGCCATCTCCGCGGACGCCCTCACCGCCGCCGTGCTGCCCTATGAACCGTACTACAAAGTTGCCGGCAGCCTCCTCACGTCCGCCACCCCCGGTGCGCCCGGTGCGCCCGTCCTCAACCTCGGCCTCTTTCCCAATGCCGATGCCGCCGTCATCGCCCAACTGCATGATTTGGGCGTCCCGATTGTCACGGAAGACCGCTCGCCCTTCGGCACCATTTTGCGCGTCGTCGCGCCGCCCGACTGGATGGCGCTCGCCCAATTGCCCGGCGTGCATGTCCTCGAGCCCGCCAGCCGCCGCACCCTCGCCAACGATCTGTCCCGCGTGGCCCTGGGCGTCTCGGCGGACACCGTGACCAATGAAACATGGCTCGGCCTGTCCGGCTCCAACGTGGTGGTGGAAGTGAATGACTCCGGCATTGAGGCCACCCACCCGGATTTCACCCTCGGCGGATCGGCGGAGGGCGGGCTGGGCTCGGGCACGGGCACCCGCGTCTATGGCGACTCGCCGGGGAGCATCACCGACACCAACGGCCACGGGACGCACGTGGGCGGCAGCATTGCCGGGAACGGTGCGGCCAGTTACACCCTGACGAATACCCCCAGCGGTTCGGTCACCAACGCCGATTTCCGCGGCAAAGCCCCGCTGGCCACCTTGTATTCCGTGGCGTTTGCCGGCGGATTCAGCATCGGGCCCGTCGGCTTCAACAACGACTGGCAGGGGGCCTCCGACCCGGCGTACAGCGCGGCCCTGGGCAATCCGCCTTCCGACTTCGCCGATGTTTCGGATTATTATTTGCAGTCCGCCGCCGTGGCGTTGACCAACGCCCTGATTTCCAACAACAGTTGGACCTACGGCGGGGACAACGCCTACGACCTCGCGGCCTCCAGCTATGACGCCGCCGTGCGCGACGCCCTGCCGTACCTGCCCGGGTCCCAGCCGGTCCTCTTCGTCTTCGCCGCCGGCAACGCCGGCTATGGCAACGACGATGGCACCGGCGGCGACCCCGACAGCATCGAGTCCCCCGGCACGGCCAAGAACGTGATCACCGTCGGCGCCCTTCAGCAGGACCGGAACATCACGAACATCGTCACCGTCACCGATCAGTATGGCAATTCCAACTCCGCCGCCGTGTGGCAGCCCGGCACGTCCTCCTCCGACTTGGTGGCCTATTATTCGTCGCGCGGCAATGTGGGGATTGATTTGGAGGGGCAGTATGGCCGGTTCAAGCCGGACGTCATGGCCCCCGGCACGTTCGTCATCTCCACCGCCTCCAGCCAGTGGAATCAGCAGGCGTATTACGACCCCACCAACGACTCCACCACGATTTATCAAGATCAGATCGTGAACACCAACGGGCTCGCCTATTACTTTGTCTCCGTGCCGAACAACACCGTGGGGGTGAACATTCAAGTGGAGAACGATCCCCCCCTCTCGCCCGTGCCCTTTCCGCCGAACATGCCGGTTTATGTGGAGCTGCTCAATCCGCCCGCCCCGCCCACCTATGATTTCGTCTCCTCCAACAATGTGGTGAATATTCCGCCGGACCTCGCGCTGCTGCCCGTGTTGGAGAATGGCGGGTTTTGGTTTGCGGTGGGGAACCCCACCAACTTCCCGGTCTTCTACAATGTCGCGGTGACCGTCATCACCACCAACGACGACGGCAATTTCTTCCAGGTGTTCAGCAATCTGAACGTGACGCTCGGACCGTATTACCGGTATGAGACCGGCACCAGCATGTCCGCCGCGTCCGTGTCCGGCGTGCTGGCGCTGATGGAGGACTTCTTCACGAACACGCTGCACCAGACACCCAGTCCGGCGCTGCTCAAGGCGATGCTCATCAACGGCGCCCAGACCACCGCCGGCAACCAGCTCACCGTGACCAATCCTCCCAATTTCCAGGGCTGGGGCCTCGTCAACCTGCCGTCCTCCCTCCCGGCGGGCCTGACCAATCTGGTGAACAATCCCACCAACACCCCGATGTTCTTCCTGGATCAAAGCCCGACCAACGCCCTCGCCACCGGGGACAGCCAGACCTTCACGCTCTCGGTCTCGCCGCAAGCCCAGGCGTCCGGGATGCGCCTGACCCTCGTCTGGACCGATCCGCCCGGCGACCCCTCCGCCGCCATCAAGCTGGTCAACAACTTGGACCTCATCGTGACCAATTTGGATGAGACGAATGTCTACTATGGCAATAATTTTGCCGGCGCCGGCACGCCCAGCTACAGCCTCCCCACCAGCACCAACGCGCCGCCGGTCATTGACATGGTGAACAATGTGCGCAACATCTTCCTGCCCCCGCCCGTGGGCACCAATTTCACCGTGACCGTGCTGGGCCGCAGCGTGAACGTCAACGCCGTGACCGCCCAAACCAACAACGTGGTCCAGGATTTCGCGCTCGTCATTTCCGCCGGCGACGGCACGGCCGGCAGCGGCGTCAGCGTGGCCGCCGCCCCGGTGCTCACCAATCCCACCGGCGCCCAGACGGTCACCTACGTCACCACCACCAACGCGCCGCTGCTCAACCAGATCGCCGGCGAGAACTCGCCCTTGCTCGGCACCAACACCGCCGCCATCG
>Ga0302320_10003303_pt1 | contig 37643 bp, 32 predicted proteins | sample Bog_T0_3_FD_202130 | JGI IMG/M metagenome (GOLD analysis project Ga0302320, IMG submission 202130) | Peat permafrost microbial communities from Stordalen Mire near Abisko, Sweden - Bog_T0_3 | ecosystem: Environmental > Terrestrial > Soil > Wetlands > Peat | place: Sweden: Abisko, Stordalen Mire... | reverse complement strand
GCCGTTAGGTGTGCTCGAACTTTTCAGGATCCGCCTGCAAGAATCCGAGATGAAGAGAGCCAAAGCGGAATCGATTCGATCGGAAACGAAATCGAGGGCCGAGCGGTTGGAGGCCGATCTTGCCGCTGCCAGAGCTGCTGCCAGGGCATTGGCGGAAAGATTTGATGCAGGTCCAAAGCAACGGATCGAAATCTGGCGTGCAGCTTCCGATTCTGTCCTCCGTTGGCGCGCGGGCCGATGGTCGGAAGGATGGACAAATCCAGGTGCATTGGTCTGGGCGAAAGAGAAACTCATCGAGCCCGACATTAACCAGAAATCAGCCGACGAAATCTTCCATGCTGCGCGCCAAACTGCGGAAAGCGCACTGGCACAAGCCAAAGCCGCTGCGTCAAAATTCAAAACGACGCTGCCAGAACAAACCGTCGACGGGCAACGCTATGCTGACGCGTTGCGGGGTCTGGCGCAGGCAGAAGAAATCGCGAGAAACTTCGGATTGATCCGATTGGGCTTGATGAAATCTTCCGATCACTCGGCCGGCCGAACATGGGCAGATAATGAGTCGCGCCGTCTTTCAGAGGCCGCCAAAACGCTGATCGACGACAAGTCGACGGCTAAGGTAATCGTCGATGCCTATAATGCTATGGTCGAAACAGAGAAATCTGCGCGGACGGCAGTGCTCGAGAACATCGACGCCAGAAGAATTGCCGTCGAGGCCCGATTGGCAATCCCGGAATTGAGAACCGGACCAGCCGGCCACAGTGAGCGGGCCATTCGGACACGACCTAGAGAAATCGACCGATCATTGTAGGCCAATCGCTATCCATCGAAATCCACGCCTGTGCATGCACGCAGGCGGCGACGGACTCAAAATGTTTTTTCGGTACAGAGTACGTCTTGCTGGGTCCGCTATGGGTCCGCCCAAAATAATATCTAATCCACATGAAACCAAAAACCCCTAAAAACACAGGAGTTTTCAGGGGTTTAAGTGGTGGGCGCGCACAGGATCGAACTGTGGACCCGCTGATTAAGAGTCAGCTGCTCTACCAACTGAGCTACGCGCCCGCACCGGGAGGCCGGTTCTTAGCAAAGGGCACCGGCAATGTCGAGGCTATTCCGCCAGGGCGGTGACGGCCGTTTCCGCTTCACACATCGTCCGAGGCACCGCGCCGGCCGATATGCACATCGCGGTGGATATAGGCGCTCATCACCAGCCCGAAACCGAACAAAAGCGACAACATCGCGGTGCCGCCATAGGAAATCAGCGGCAGTGGCACGCCCACCACCGGCACCAGTCCCATCACCATGGCAATATTGATAAACACATAGAGAAAAAAGGTGGTGGTCAGGCCCAACCCGGTCAGACGGCCGAATTGGTTGCGGCTTTTCAGGCTCATGGCATAGCCGTAGATCAGGATCAGGCTATAGAGCCCGACCAGAATGACGCCGCCGACCATGCCCCATTCCTCGGCGAGCATGGTGAAGATGAAATCGGTCTGCTTTTCCGGCAGAAAATTGAGGTGGCTCTGCGTGCCTTGCAGGAATCCTTTGCCAAACAATCCCCCCGACCCCAAGGCGATCTTCGACTGCAAGATATGGTAACCGGCGCCAAGCGGATCATTTTCCGGGTTGAGGAAGGTAAGGATGCGCTGGCGCTGATATTCGTGCATGAACTTCCACACCAGAGGCACGCCGCCCAGACCGGCGGCGATCACCAGAGCGAATTGCCACACCCTTACGCCGGACAGGAAGAACATCGCCCCGGCTGCCAGAGTCAGCATCAGGGCCGTGCCGAGATCGGGCTGCTTCAGCACCAGCACGACCGGCAGCAGCACCATCACCAATGGCGGCAGCAGGAATATCGGACGCCCGACTTCCTGATAGCTGGCGCCGTGGAAATAGCGCGCCAATGCCAGAATCAAGGTGATTTTCATGATTTCCGAAGGCTGCAGCTGGATGAAGCCAAGATCGATCCAGCGCTGCGCCCCCATGCCGACCGAGCCGCGCAGCTGTACCCCGATCAGTAGAATCAGGGCGATGAAATACAGCGCATAGGACCAGCGCATCCAATTGCGGATATCGACCAGCGACACCGCAAGCATGACCGCCAGCCCGACGGCGAAGCGCATCATCTGGCGCGCCGCCCAGGGCTCGACGCTGCCATTGGCGGCGGAATAGAGCGTGAGGAAGCCGAAAGCGCACACCAGCGAGATCAGCAGCACAAACGACCAGCTGACATGCCACAGCTTCTCGCGCAGCGTCATCTCGCCACGGCTGAACCGGAAATGTCGGTCTTGCGCAGTCAGCATGATCGCTCAGCCATGATCGTGCGGCGCGGGAGTGCCGCAGCATCCTTCCGGCTCGAGCGCGCTCCGCAGCGGATAACGTTTCTGCACTTCGATCAGCACGTCGCGGGCGATCGGCGCCGCTGCCGAAGCGCCCCAGCCGCCATGTTCCACCACCACGGCGCAGGCGAAAGTGGGCGCAACGACCGGCGCGAAGGCGATGAACAGGGCGTGATCACGCATTTTCCACGGCAGCTGGTCGGGCTTCTTGCCGCCTTCCAGCTTATGCTCGAAGGTCTGCAAATGATGAACTTGCGCGGTGCCGGTCTTGCCGGCCATCGCCATCGCCGGATCGGCGATGCGCATGGCATAGGCGGTGCCGCCCGGCTGGTTAGCCACCGCGGTCATGGCTTCCACCAGCAGCGCCAGGGAGGGTTGCGATATCCCCATCGACGCGAATTCGCGCGTTTCCCGCGGCTCATCCTGGCTGCCGGAGAGCTGCGGTCGCACCAGATGCGGCTTCACCGCGAAGCCGCCATTGGCGATGCGGGCCGCCATGGTGGCGAGCTGCAGCGGGGTCACCAGCAAATAGCCCTGGCCGATGCCGGCGTTGAAATCTTCACCCGAGGTCCATGGCACCCCCATCGTCGCCTTCTTCCAGGCGCGGCTGGGCACCAATCCGGTGGCTTCACCGGGCAAGTCGATATCGAGCTTGTCGCCCAGCCCGAAGCGTTTGGCCATGGCAGCGATCGTGTCGATGCCGACGCGGCGCGCCACATCGTAGAAATAGACGTCGCAGGAATATTGGATGGCACCCTTGAGGTCGAGCGTGCCGTGCGCCTTGTCGCAATACCAGGTGAGATTGCCCAGATTCATGCGACCGCCGCAGGTAACGGTGTGGTCGCGGGTGATGATGCCGGATTCCAGGCCCGCCAGCGTCACCATGGTCTTGAAGGTCGAACCGGGCGGATATTGACCGGCGATCGCCTTGTTGGTGAGCGGTGCGCGCGGATTGGTCGACAGATCGCGCCACTCATCGGGCAGCAATCCGCGATTGAAGGCATTGGGGTCAAAACTGGGTGTCGACGCCATCACCAGCACTTCGCCACTATGGATATCCATCACCACGATCGACGCGCTTTCGTCGCCCAATCGCTGAGCGGCGAATTGCTGCAGATTGAGGTCGATCGAGAGAGCCAGGTCGGTCCCCGGCTCGCCTTCATTGCGTTTAAGTTCGCGGATGGTGCGGCCGACCGAATTGACTTCGACCTGGCTGGTGCCGCCTTTGCCACGCAGCGCCAGATCATAGATCTTTTCGACGCCGGCCTTGCCGATGCGAAAGCCGGGCAATTCCAGCAGCGGATCGGTCGATCCCTGCAGATCGGCTTCCGACACCGCCGAGACATAGCCGAGCAGATGGGCACCCAAGCCGACCAGCGGATAGGAGCGGCTCTGTCCCACATCGATCATCACGCCGGGCAGGTCCGGCGAATTGAGTTCGATGCGCGACACATCTTCCCAGGACAGGTTTTCCTTGACGGTGACCGGCACGAAACTGCGATGGCGCTTCGCTTCGCGGACGATGCGCGCATAGTCGTGCTCGCCGATCGGGATGATCTCGGCAAGGCTGTCGAGCGTGTCCTCGAGATCGTCGGTCTCCTCCGAGACAATCAGCACCCGGTAATTTTCCTGATTGACCGCCATCGGCACGCCGTTGCGGTCGAGAATGCGCCCTCTGGGCGGCGGCAGCAGCCGCAGATTGATGCGGTTTTCATCCGCCAGCGTGGCATATCTGCCGGATTGCATCACCTGCAGGTAATACATCCGTCCGGCCAGCATCGTCAGTAGCGCAGTCTTGCCGCCGGCCAGCAATAGAGCGCGGCGGCCGATGACTTTACTGCGGTCATTGTCCTGGATCATGGCGCCATCCTCATTCCCGCAACCATGACAATTGCAGCTGCGAGAATAGCCAGCTGGGCAGGGGGTAACAAAAAACCGTCAGAACATATTCGACCAACAGCGCGTGCGCTATCGGCGTGCGGCCGAACAGGATCGAGGACAGCGTCAATTGGATCAGCACGCCGCCCGCCGCCAGCAGGGCAAACCCGGACCACACCATCAGGAACGACTTGCCGTTGAAAAAGCGGCGCTGCGACGAGGTCATGCCCTGGATACCGAGAAACACCAGCGACGAAATTCCGATCGGCCCGCCCAACGCGATGTCGTTGATCAGACCGATCAGAAACGCCACCCACGGCATCATCAGATCCGGCCGATAGAGCGACCAGTAATAGATGCCGATCATCGGCAGCAACGGCACCACGCCGGCAAATTGCGGCAGATGCCAGGGCACCGCCTGCAACAGCGCCAAAAACACCACCAGCGAAGCCGGCAGCAATTGACGCAGCAGGTGATCCAAGCGCTGCCATAGATTGAATTTCATTTGTCGGGCAAATCGGACGGCAAGACGCCCGGCAGGCCGTAATCGACGACCGTGACATAATCGAGCTGATAGCGATGGACAAAAGGCTCGACTCGCACGATGCCGTCCTGTGCCGAGGCGATCACGCCGACCGGCAGACCGGGCGGAAAGGCACCGCCATGGCCCGACGTCACCACCCGATTGCCGGGAACGGCTGCGCTGTTGGGTGCCAGATAATTGAGCCGCGCCCGATCGGAATTGTCGCCGGTCAGGATGGCTTTGGCATGCGACCCCTCGATAACGACCGGAATATGGCTGTTGATGTCGGTCAGCAACAGAATGCGCGCCGAGCGATCCCCCACTTCGGCGATGCGTCCGACCAGATTCTCGCCGGCGATCACCGCCTGACCCTTGCGAATACCATCGCGGGTGCCGGCATTGAGCAGCATTGAATGCACGAAGGCGCCGCCGGTGTCGCCGATAACGCGTGCCGTGATGAAGGCCGCTTCGGGACCGGGCAGGAAATTGAGCTGGGCGCGCAAGGCGCGATTTTCATTGTCGAGTTCGCGGGCGACCGTTTGCCAATGCATCAAACGGACGTTTTCCTCGGTCAGGCGGACATTTTCGGCGCGCAACGCCGCCAGATCATGAATGGCATTGAAGACCGAGGAGACCGCCGCCGCCGGTCGCGACATCACTTGCAGGACCGGAGTCACGGCATCGTCGACGAACACCCGAAAACGTTCCACCAGAACGGTGTCGGCCTTGCCCAGCAGCATCAAGGCGAACGAGGCCATCACCAGAGTCAGGAAGGCGAAGCGCTGAGCGAGAAGCCGCAGCGTTGCCAGTCGCCCGACCATTCCCGTGTGCTGCTTCACCTTTCACTCTCCATCACCTGTCAATACATGCTGGTCAACACGTTGCGCAGCTTGGGCATTTCCTCGAGCGCCCGGCCGGTGCCCAACGCCACGCAGGACAAGGGATCGTCGGCGATCGATACCGGCAAGCCGGTAGCGTGTCGCAGCACCAGATCGAGATTGGACAACAGCGCGCCGCCGCCGGTCAGGACGATACCTTTGTCGACGATATCGGCGGCAAGTTCGGGCGCGGTATGTTCCAGCGCGACCTTGACCGCCTCGATGATGGCGCCGACCGGTTCCGCCAGGCTTTCCGCAATCTGGCGTTCGGAGATAATCAGTTCCTTCGGCACGCCGTTCATCAGGTCACGGCCTTTGATCTCCATGGTACGCCCCTCGCCGTCTTCCGGCGGTGAGGCCGAACCAATTTCCTTCTTGATGCGTTCGGCAGAGCCTTCGCCGACCAGCAAATTGTGATTGCGCCGGATGTAAGCGATGATCGCCTCGTCCATCTTGTCGCCGCCAACCCGCACCGAACGGGCATAGACGATGCCGCCCAGACTGAGCACTGCGACCTCGGTGGTGCCGCCCCCGATATCGACCACCATCGAACCGGTCGGCTCGGTTACCGGCAGACCGGCGCCAATCGCCGCCGCCATCGGTTCCTCGATCAGAAAGACACGACGGGCACCGGCGCTTTCCGCCGATTCCTGGATGGCCCGGCGTTCGACCGCGGTCGAACCCGACGGTACGCAGACAATCACCAGAGGGCTGGCGAAACTGCGGCGGTTGTGCACTTTGCGGATGAAATGCTTGATCATCTCTTCGGCGACTTCGAAATCGGCAATCACGCCATCGCGTAGCGGCCGGATCGCCTGAATGTAACCGGGCGTTCGGCCCAGCATCATTTTCGCTTCGTCACCAACCGCCAGGACTTTCTTTTTGCCCTTTTCTTCGGCAATGGCCACCACCGATGGCTCGTTGAGGACGATGCCGCGTCCCTTTACGTAAACCAGCGTATTGGCAGTGCCCAGGTCAATCGCCATGTCCGCAGACATCCACCCCGTTACTCTGGAAAACATAAGACCTCACTCACGAAAACTTCGATTTCTGGCTGCCGCGTCGTCGAGATATTGAGCCCTGCGGCACGGCGACACAGGCACTCTTTCGGCGCCACCCACGTAAAGTCGAACCAGACCTTGGGGGGTAGACCGGGGATTTATATACGTCAACGGGTTAATACCCTTTGAAGAAATTCATGTTTAATGGGATTTTGCCGTCTATTTCTGCAGGCGCGAAATCCACCGGCAATAGGGCGCACCGGCGAAGGAAAGTCAAGACCCTGACTTCCGGGAAAAAGATAGAGTGCTGCGCCCAGGCGACCGCTCGGTCGGGACGGACTGTTGCGCCGACGATTCCGGCGCTTTGCGTCTGGTGACTCAGTCGAGTTGGGTGGCACGGAGACAAGGTATTTAGAATCAAGATATTTTTGCTTTAGGACCTGGTTTCGCCGGTCGATCCGGCGCACTTCCCTTATTCAGGCGCACGCTTGGGATGATTTCGCCCTTGCGAAATCGTCACGAGCGGGCGCAACAGAGAGCGCGAGAGCTGGCTCTCGCTCGCTGTAAGGCGATCCACCGGCCGAAGAACGACTCCGCGGCGAGAGATTTCGCCTGACGGCGAAGCGAGAGCCCGCTCTCGCCCTCTCGGTTACGCTCCGGAAGATGCTTTCGCTGCGCGGAAAGTATCTCCCGGAGCGCCTGGAAAGAGATTATTTTTTCCAAGTTGGATCGTTCTGCGTCAGGCCCCGATTCACAACCCCGGCACCGCCAGCGCTTAGGCCAGACTCAATTCCTGCTTTTATCCACCAGCTTGTTCTTGGCGATCCAAGGCATCATCGCCCGCAGCTTTTCGCCGACCGCTTCAATCGGATGTTCGCTCTGGATTCGTCGGATCGCCTTGAAGGAGGGTTGCCCGGCTTTGCATTCGAGCATCCAGTCGCGTGTGAAACGGCCGGATTGGATGTCGGCCAGCACCCTTTTCATTTCCGCGCGGGTCTGCTCGGTGACGATACGCGGTCCGGTCACATAGTCGCCATATTCGGCGGTATTGGAGATCGAGTAGCGCATATTGGCGATGCCGCCCTCATAGATCAGATCGACGATCAACTTGACCTCGTGCAGGCATTCGAAATAGGCCATCTCCGGTGCATAGCCGGCTTCCACCAAGGTTTCGAAGCCCTGCTGGATCAACTGCGTCAAGCCGCCGCACAGCACCACCTGCTCTCCGAACAGATCGGTCTCGCATTCCTCGCGGAAGCTGGTCTCGATGATGCCGGATCGGCCGCCGCCGATCGCCGAGGCATAGGACAGCGCCAATTCAAGCGCATTGCCCGACGCGTTCTGCGCCACCGCCACCAGACAGGGCACCCCGCCGCCGCGCGCAAATTCGCTGCGCACGGTATGGCCGGGGCCTTTGGGAGCGATCATGAAGACGTCGAGATCGGGGCGCGGTTCGATCAGCTTGAAATGGATATTGAGGCCATGGGCAAAGGCAAGCGCGGCACCCGGCTTGAGATTGTCCTTGAGGTCATCACGATAGAGGTCGGCTTGCAATTCGTCGGGCGTCAACACCATCACCAGATCGGCCCAGCGCGCTGCCTCGGACGGGGGCAGCACTTTTAGACCTTCGGCTTCGACCTTCTTGGCGGTAGCCGATCCCGGCCGCAGCGCCACCGCCAATTCCTTGACCCCGGAATCGCGCAGATTGAGGATATGGGCGTGGCCCTGGCTGCCATAGCCGACCACCGCCACCTTCTTGGCTTTGATCAGGCTGACATCGGCATCGCGATCATAGTAAACGCGCATTTCTGTGATTCCTTTCTTGCTGCAAATTGTCCCTGTTGTCCTGACCGCGGTCACAGCGGATTCGGTCCGCGGGCGATCGCCACGACGCCCGTACGCGACACATCGGCGAGCCCCAAAGGCTCCATCAGGCCAATGAAGGCGTCCAATTTGTCGGTGGCGCCGACAATCTCGAAGACAAAGGATTCGTTGGTCGAATCGACCGCGCGGGCCCGGAAGATGTCGGCGATCCGCAAGGCTTCGACGCGGCGGTCGCCGGTGCCGACCACTTTGATGAGCGCCAATTCGCGCGCCACCGAAGGGCCGAGCGTGGTCAGATCGGCGACCTTGTGGACTGGCACCAGCCGTGCCAATTGCGCCTTGATCTGTTCGATCACCATCAAGGTTCCCGAGGTGACGATGGTGATGCGCGACAGCTTCTGCTGCCGGTCGACCTGGGCCACCGTCAGACTTTCGATATTGTAGCCACGGCCGGAAAACAGCCCGATGACGCGGGCCAGCACGCCGGCCTCGTCATCGACCAGCACGGCGATGGTATGAGTCTTGACGGCGGATTCGGGCATCAATGTCACACCAGCACCATGCCGTCGTCCGACATCGGCTGTTCGGCCTCGTCACCGGGTCCCAGCAACATCTCATTGTGGGCGGCACCCGATGGAATCATCGGGAAGCAATTCTCCTTGGCGTCGACCCGGCAATCGACAATGACGGCGCGCGGTACAGAGATCATCTCGGTAATGGCCGAGTCGAGGTCGTCCAGCTTGTCGACCTTGAGACCGACCGCGCCATAGGCGTCGGCAAGTTTGACAAAATCGGGCAGGCTGTCGGAATAGCTTTCCGAATAGCGACCGCCATGCATCAGTTCCTGCCACTGACGCACCATCCCCATATATTGGTTGTTGAGGATGAACAATTTGACCGGCAATCGATACTGACCGAGTGTCGATAATTCCTGGATATTCATCTGGATCGAGGCTTCGCCGGCAATGTCGATCACCAGCGCGTCGGGATGCGCGATCTGTACCCCCATCGCCGCCGGCAGCCCATAGCCCATGGTGCCAAGCCCGCCTGACGTCATCCAGCGGTTGGGCTGCTCGAATTTATAGAACTGCGCCGCCCACATCTGGTGCTGGCCGACCTCGGTGGTGATATAAGTATCGCGGTCCTTGGTCAGCTGGTAAAGCCGCTCAATGGCATATTGCGGCTTGATCACCTGTCCGCTTTGGCTGAAATGCAGACAATCCTTGGCGCGCCAGGTCCTGATGCGGGCCCACCAATCGGCCAGCGCCGCCTGATCGAGCTGATAGCTTTTGGCCTGCCACTGCTTCGTCAGGGCAGCGACCACCGTTCCGACATCGCCAACCAGCGGGATGTCGACCGCCACATTCTTGTTGATCGAGCTGGGATCGATATCGATATGCACCTTCTTCGAATTGGGCGCGAAGGCGTTGAGGCGACCGGTGACGCGATCGTCAAAGCGGGCGCCGACGCAGATCATCACGTCGCAATCATGCATCGCCCAATTGGCCTCGAAGGTGCCATGCATGCCGACCATGCCGATCGACAGCGGGTCGGAGCCCGGAAATGCCCCCAACCCCATCAGGGTCTGGGTACAGGGAATGCCGGTGCGCCGGATCAGTGCCGTCAGCGCTGCACAGGCAACCGGGCCTGAATTGACGACGCCGCCGCCAATATAGAACAGCGGCCGCTTGGCCGTGGCGATCAATGCCGCCGCCGCGGCAACGCCGGCCGGCTCGGCCTCCATCTGCGGCCGATAGCTTTTGGGACCTGAGCGGGAGGGAGCGACATAGGGCGCCGGCCCAACCAGAATGTCCTTGGGCAGGTCGATCACCACCGGACCGGGTCGGCCATGCGCCGCGACATAGAAAGCTTCGTGCAACACGCCGGCCAGCTTGGCGCCGTCCTTGACCAGATAATTGTGCTTGGTGCAGGGTCGCGTGATCCCGGTGGTGTCGGCCTCCTGGAATGCGTCATTGCCGATCAGATGCGTTGGCACCTGACCGGTCAGGCAGACCAGCGGCACCGAATCGCACAGCGCGTCCAACAACCCGGTGACGGCATTGGTGGCGCCAGGCCCCGACGTGACCAGCACGACGCCGACCTTGCCGGTTGAGCGCGCATAGCCTTCGGCGGCATGTACCGCTGCCTGTTCGTGGCGCACCAGGATGTGGCGGATCTGATTCTGCTTGAACAGCTCATCGTAAAGCGGCAGTACGGCACCGCCGGGATAGCCGAAAATCACCGTGACACCCTGGTCGACCAGTGCTTTCAGCACGACCTGCGCCCCGTTCATCCCTTGGTCTGCCATCGCCTTCGATCCTTTCAGCGGCGCCTGCTCCCTCCGCGGCAGGCAAACTAGTCGGTCAGACCGCGCCGGTCAACAGGAACTGACGAATAAATGAAAAGATTTTGTCTACCAAACTTTCCGAAAATTTCTCCTCTAGCCGCATTTGTGGAATTAATTGATGTCGAAACCAGGTCGACTGTCTTTTGGCGTAATTTCGCGTCGCCTGGCGGGCCAGCGCCAGCGCAGCGTCGAGGTCAAGCGAACCCTGTAAATAGTCGGCGAGTTGGGCGACGCCGAGCGCTTTCATGACCGGTTGCCCGGGCGCCAGCCCGAGCGCCAACAGCCCCGCCACCTCATCGAGCGCACCCTGGCGCACCATGGCGGCAAGCCGATCGTCGCATGAAGCGTAAAGTGAGTCGCGCGGCGGCGCCAGAATGACCGTGCAGCAGTGCGCCGGGACCCCTCCCAGGCGCGGTTCTGCCTGCCAGTCGGCGAGGGATTTGCCGGTGGCGGCCAGCACTTCCCAGGCGCGCACCAGCCGCTGGCTGTTGCCGGGATCGAGGCGTGCCGCCATCACCGGGTCGCGCAAGGCCAGGCGGCGATGGAATTCCTGATTGCCGAGCGACACCAAGAGCGCCCGGCTCTCATCGCGCAGCGGTGCCGGAATGTCGGGGATCGGCGAAAGACCCTGCAGCAGGGATCGGATATAGAGTCCGCTGCCGCCCACCAGCACCGGCAGACGATTGTCCTGCCAGGCCTCGCGGCAGGCCTCGGTCGCTAGCCCGCGCCAGGCTCCGGCCGAACAGGATTGCCAAGGCGCCATGATACCATAGAGCCGGTGCGGTTGGCGCGCCTGCAGCGCCGCCGGCGGCTGTGCGGTGAGAATGCCGACCCCTTGATATACCTGCATCGAGTCGGCATTGATAACGACAGCATCCAATCTTTCCGCTAGCCTGGCGGCGATCGCCGATTTGCCCGACGCGGTCGGGCCGGCGATCACCACCAGCTTTCCTTCCTGCCCGCCTTGATGAACCTCCATGATGACGTCTGTACTGACTCTGATCGCCGCCGAGGGCCTCGACGATAACACGCTTTCCGCGCTGCGCCAGACGCTGGCTGCGGCCGGCGCCGACTGTGCTGCCGCCGATTGGCTGGCGCCGGGGCGCGCCGCCGATCTTGTCGTTCGCGGCATCGACCGGGCGGCGATCGTCGCTGTGGCGCGGCCGCATTTGGCTGGCCTTCCCGTCGATTGGCTGGTGCAGGCGGCCGACAACCGGCGCAAGATGCTGCTGATCGCCGACATGGACAGCACCATCGTGCAGACCGAGACTCTGGACGAACTGGCGGCCTATGCCGGACTCAAGGACCGGATCGCTGCCATTACGGCGCGCTCGATGAAGGGCGAGATCGATTTCAAGGATGCCCTGCGGCTTCGGGTCGGCCTGCTCGCCGGCTTGCCGGAAGCCAGTCTGGCGGCAACGGAAGCCGCCACCCTTCTCACGCCGGGAGCGGCGTTGCTGGTCGCCACCATGCGACGGCATGGCGCCTATACGCTCCTGGTGTCGGGTGGCTTCGAATATTTTACCGAACGGGTGCGGCGCCGCTGCGGTTTCGACGCCGATCGGGCCAACCACCTGGACATCGAAAAGGGCAAACTTACCGGAACGGTGCGCGAGCCGATCCTCGATCGCGACGCCAAACTGGCTTATCTGGAGGAATTCACCGCTGCGCGCGGCCTGTCGGCAGAGCAAACCCTGGCGGTCGGCGACGGCGCCAACGATCTGGCGATGATCCGCAAAGCCGGGCTGGGGGTGGCGTTCCACGCCAAACCGATCCTCGCCGACATGGCTGCATTCCGGGTCGACCACAATGACCTGACCGCGCTGCTGTTCGCGCAGGGCTACCGGTTGGACGAGTTCACCTTATGACATCGGCGCGGGCGCCAGCGTCACTTCTTCTTTTCCTTTTCCGCCGCGTCGTCGACTTTGAGGGGAAGAAAGCGCAGCGCGCCGTCGCTTTGCACCAGCAGCAGGAGGGATTTTCGGCCGGCTTTACGGGTCGAGTCGATCTTGGTGTTGAGGTCGGCGACCGTCTTGATCGGCTCCTGACCGGCCTCGACGATGACGTCGCCGGGCCGCAGACCGCGTTCGGCGGCCGCGCTCGATGATTTGACCTCGGTCACCACCAAACCCTTGGCATCGGCAGCGAGATCGAATTTCTCGCGCAAGCCCGGCGTGACCGGCACGGCCGAAAATCCGAGCCCGGCCACATTGCCGACTGTGGCGTCTTTCTTGCCGGACGGCTTTTCACCGGCGCTGGCCTGCTCGACCTCCTTTTCGTCGGGCATTTCCGCCACCACCACCTTGACGTCGAGCTTCTTGCCGTCGCGCAGCAGTTCCAGATCCACTTCGCGGTTGATCGCGGTCTCCGAGACCATGCGCGGCAGACGCCGGAATTCGGTAATATCCTTGCCGTCGAATTTGAGGATGACGTCGCCGGCCTTCACGCCAGCCTTGGCGGCCGGGCCGCTGACGGTGACATCGGCAACCAGGGCGCCGTTATGTTCCTTCAATCCCAGGCTTTCGGCGATGTCGTCGGTTACCGACTGGATATGCACGCCAAGCCAGGCGCGACGGGTCTTGCCGTATTTTTGCAGATCGGCCACCACCTTTTTGGCCTGGTTGGCGGGGATCGCGAAGCCGATGCCGATCGAACCGCCGCTTTGCGAATAGATCGCGGTGTTGATACCGATGACCTCGCCTTTCATATTGAACAGCGGACCACCGGAATTGCCCTTATTGATGGCGGCATCGGTCTGCAGGAAGTCGTCATAGGGTCCGGCATTGATGTCCCGCGACCGCGCCGAAACGATGCCGGCCGTCACGGTGCCACCCAGGCCCAAGGGGTTGCCGATCGCCAGCACCCAGTCGCCCACCCGCATTTCGTCGGAATTGCCGAAGCTGACGGCGGCCAGCGGCTTGGGCGCCTTGATGCGCAGCAGCGCCACGTCGCCTTTGCTGTCGGTGCCGACCACCTCGGCCTTGAACGCCTGCCCATCTTGCAAGGTGACGGTGATTTCGTCGGCATCGGCGATCACATGATTGTTGGTCGCCACCAATCCGGACGGATCAATGACGAAACCCGAGCCCAGCGAAGTGACTTTTTGCGGTCGCGCCTCCTGGCCGCCGCCACCGCCGCCACCGCCGCCATGACGTTCCATGAAGTCGCGGAACAATTCGTCGAACGGCGATCCGGGCGGGAATTGTGGCACTTCCATGCCCCGCTCGGCGTTCTTCAGGGTCTGGGTGGTGGAAATATTGACCACCGCCGGCAACAAGCGTTCGGAGAGATCGGCAAAACTATCTGGCGCGGGACCGGCTCGTCCGGCGGTGGCGGCCAGCAGCAGTGCCAGCGCCATCAGCGTGGTCATCAAGCGGGCAAGCGGCAGCATGGGCTGCTGCGCCGCAGCCGTGCCAGGTCCAAAGCGAGTCATGACGTTCACCAGAGATCCTCCATTGCGGGCGCGGTGCGCTATCCGCCGACTAAAGATGTAGAACGGAACGCGTGGCGGTCAAGCATGCCGAACGCGTACCACGCGCGAGATGTGTTCCGCAAATATGTCCGTTTTGCGGCGCAAGTCCCTGTTTCAGCGCCGTTCCGGCGGGTGAGCGAAATATTTGAAGAAATCGGAATCGGGACTCAAGACATAAGTGGTGCTCTGATCGGTGAGCGCCTGCTGGTAGGCATGCAACGATCGGTAGAAGGCAAAAAACTGAGGGTCCGCCGAATAGGCCTCCGCATAGGTGCGGTTGGCCTCGGCATCGCCCTGACCGCGCAATATCTGCGCCTGACGCTGCGCCTCGGCCAGGATCACCGTGCGCTCGCGTTCGGCGGCGGCTCTGATCTCCTGAGCCCGCTCGGCACCCTGGGCGCGCGCCTCGGCCGCTTCGCGTTGGCGTTCCGACTCCATGCGGCGATAGATCGCCTGGCTGGTCTCGAGCGGCAAATCGGCGCGGCGGATGCGGACATCGACGACATCGACGCCGAGCGCCTTGGCCACCTCGGCGACCTGCGTCTGAATGTCATGCATGATCGATTCGCGTTCGGCCGACAGCACGGACGGCAGCATGACATTTCCGAGCACCCGACGGGTCGAGTTATTGACGATTTCGCGCAGGCGCGAACGGGCGGCGTCCTCGGTCCGCACCGCCTGATAGAACAGCAGCGGGTCGACGATCTTGAAGCGGATATAGCTGTCCACTTCAATGCGCTTCTGATCGGCCAGGATGATCTGTTCGGCCGGCGGATCAAGATCGAGCACGCGGGCGTCATAGCGCACGACATCCTCGATCAGCGGCTTTTTCACATGCAGGCCGGGACCGAACACCGGATGGTCGGGATAGGCGACCGCCCCGAAACGCAGCACCAGGGCCTGTTCGCCCTGCGTGACGATGAAGAGCGATGACCAGGCCAGCAGGAAAAACGCCAACACGCCCACGGCGAAAAGGGTTGCACCGATATTGCGCATCATTTGGCTCCCGGCTGCGGCGTCGACAGCAGAACCGGCGGCGTCCGGGTCCTGCCCAGTTCGGACAGCGGCAGATAGGCCTGCAGGCCCTTGACCTGCGGATCGACGACGATCTTTTGCGAGTCTTTCAGCACCTGTTCGACCGTCTCGATATAAAGTCTGCGCGCCGTCACCTCGGGCGCCGCCTTGTAGGTCAGATAGACCGAGGTAAACCGCTTGGCTTCGCCCTGGGCCAGATCGGTCACCTGCTCCTTATAGGCCTCGGCCTCCTGGACAATGCGCTCGGACTCGCCGCGCGCCTTGGGAATGATATCGTTGCGATAGGCGTCGGCCTCATTGCGCAGACGCTCCTGGTCGGCCTTGGCGCGCTGCACGTCATTGAAGGCGTCGATCACCTCGGGGGGCGGATCGGCTTTGAGCAATTGCACCTGCGTTACCGAGATGCCAGAGCCATACTGGTCGAGCAATTCCTGCATGCGCTTGCGGGTGGAATCGCCGATCGCCTGACGGTTCTCGAACAACGGCGCCCGGATCGGCAATTGGCCTATCACTTCGCGCATGGCGGATTCCGCCACCATTTTGACTGTGCCTTCCGGATCGCGAATGGCGAACAAATATTTTTCCGGGTCATTGACCTGCCAGAACACCGAAAAATTGACATCGATGATGTTCTCGTCACCGGTCAGCATAAGGCTCTCGTCATTGGTGCCGCGCCCGCTCACCGGCCGGCGCGGATCGGACACCGAACGGTAGCCGAGCTCGATGCGGTTGACTCGGGTCACCGCCGGCGTCAGCACCGTCTCGATCGGGCTGGGCAGATGGTAATTGAGACCGGGCTGGGTGTAGTGGACGAATTTCCCGAAGCGCAGCACCACGCCGATTTCCTCGGGATTGACCTTATAGATGCCGGTCAGCCCCCACAGCACCAGCACAGCCGCCACCGCCAGCACTACCCCACGGCCGGCGTTGAAGCCGCCCGGCAGGATGCGCCGCAAGCGGTCGCGTCCCAGTTTCAATATTTCTTCGATATCGGGCGGCTGCCCGCCGCCACCCGGACCTTTCCCCCAAGGACCCTGACCGCCGCCATTGGGACCACGGCTCCAGGGGCCACCGCCGCCTTGGGAATTCCAGGCCATAGACTCTTTCTCCGAGGGGTGATCGCGCCAGGGACGATCCCCAGGCGTTGCCGCTTTTCAAATTCACACTGCCGCCTTATATGACACAGCGGCGCGGGGTGCAATCAAGCGCGTATCCGTCTAGAAGAATGGGAGGACAGATGGACGCGGTCAATGAGGCGATGGTTCGCGCCGCCCTGCAACAGATCGTCGACGACGAAAAAGGGCAGGACATCGTCAGTCTCGGCATGGTGTCCGGCATTGTCGTCAAAGGCGGGCATGTCGCCTTTTCGTTGGAAACCACGCCGGCGCACGCGGCGAAGATGGAGCCATTGCGCAAACGCGCGGAACAGCATGTGCACAGCCTGCCGGGTGTGCTGACGGTTTCGGCGGTGCTGACCGCAGAGCGGGCACCGCCACCGCCGCCGCCCCGAATCGGGGGTCATGGATCGGGCTCGGCCGAGCCTCTGCTGACCGGGATCGGCGCCGTCATCGCGGTGGCCTCGGGCAAGGGCGGGGTCGGCAAATCCACCACAGCCGTCAATCTCGCCCTCGCGCTGAAGAATCTCGGCCTCAAGGTCGGGCTGTTCGACGCCGACATTTTCGGTCCGTCGCAGCCGCGCATGCTGGGCATTGCCGACCAAAAGCCGACCTCGCTGGACGGCAAGACCATGCAGCCGATCCTGGCGCACGGCATTAGCGTCATGTCGATCGGCTTCATGCTGCCCGAAGAAGCGCCGGTGGTGTGGCGCGGCTTGATGGTGATGGGCGCGCTCGAGCAGCTGATGCGCGACGTCGATTGGGGCCCGCTCGACGTGATGGTGATCGACATGCCGCCCGGCACCGGCGACACCCAACTCACCATTTCGCAGCGGGTGAAACTGGCGGGCGCGGTGATCGTCTCGACACCCCAAGACATTGCCCTGCTCGACGCCCGCAGGGGACTCAACATGTTTCGCAAGGTCAATGTGCCGGTGCTGGGCATCATCGAGAATATGAGCCTCTATGTCTGCCCCAATTGCGGTCACGAGGCGCATATCTTCGGCCATGGCGGCGCGCGCGCCGACGCGCTGCGGCTGGGTGTCGACTTCCTGGGCGAATTGCCGCTCGATATGGCGCTGCGTCTGTCGGGCGATGACGGCACGCCGATCGTCGCCGCCGACCCTACCGGCGCGCTGGCGCTGGCCTATCGCGGTATTGCCGAAAAGATCAACGCCAAGTTGCAGGACCTTCATGCCGAAAAAGACCGCTGAGACACCGATCGCGCTGCTGCGCCGCGAACTCAAACGTCGCCGGCTCGACGGCTTCATCGTGCCACGCGCCGACGAACATCAGGGCGAATATGTGCCGCCCTCGGCGCAAAGGCTGGCCTGGCTGACCGGATTCTCCGGCTCGGCCGGCACCGCCGTGGTGCTTTCCGGGTCCGCTGCCTTGTTCGTCGACGGGCGCTACACGCTGCAGGCGGCGAACGAAGTTTCAGCGGATTTGTTCGCCCTGCATCATTTGATCGCGGAGCCGCCGCACCGCTGGCTGGAGCAGACTCTGACCGGCGGCGCGCGAATAGGCTATGATCCCTGGCTGCATACACCGGACAATGTGCACTTCTTGCAGATCGCCTGCGGCAATGCCGGCGCCCGGCTGGTGGCGGTCGCCGGCAATCCGCTCGACGCGGTCTGGCGCGATCGGCCGGCGCCGCCCATGACGCCTGCGGTCGCGCATGCAATTGACTATAGCGGCCGCGCCGCTGCCGACAAGCGCGCCGAGATCGCGGCCGGGCTTGTCAAAGCCAAATGCGACGCCGCCTTCCTGTCGGCCCCCGACTCGATCGCCTGGCTGCTCAATATTCGCGGCAATGACGTCGAATTCTCGCCGCTGCCGCTGTCCTTCGCCCTGATCCATACCGACGGCACGGTCGATCTGTTCATCGAGCCCTCCAAGCTGTCCGACGCCACGCGGCAGCATCTCGGCACTGCAGTGCGCGTGTGGGCACCCGTTGAGCTGGCCAACCAACTGGCGGGATTGAAGGGCAAACGCATCGGCTTCGATCGCGCCGGCTCGCCCGCCTGGGTACAGGATCGTCTGCTGGCGGCGGGCGCCGTAATCGTGGCGCTGCCTGACCCCTGCCTGCTACCGCGCGCGCGCAAGAACGATGTCGAACTGTCGGGTACCCGCAATGCGCACCGACGCGACGGCGCGGCCTTGACCCGCTTTCTGGCCTGGCTCGCGACGGCGGCCCTGGAAGGCGGCGTCGATGAGATGTCGGCAGCGACCCGGCTGGAAATGTTCCGCAGCCAGGATAAGCTTTACCGGGGCCCGAGTTTCCCGACCATCGCCGGCGCCGGTCCGAACGGCGCCATCGTGCATTACCGTGCTTCGCCCGCCAGCAACCGGCCCTTGCGCCCGGGCGAGATTTTCCTGCTCGATTCCGGCGGCCAATATCTCGACGGGACCACCGATGTCACCCGTACCGTCGCGGTGGGCCCGGCCGGCGCCGAGGAAAAGCACAATTTCACGCTGGTGCTGCAGGGGCACATCGCGCTGGCGTCGGCGCGCTTTCCCCCCGGCACCAGCGGCGCCCAACTCGACTGCCTGGCGCGCCGCGCGCTGTGGGCGCAGGGACTCGACTATGATCACGGCACCGGCCATGGTGTCGGCAGCTATCTCAGTGTGCATGAAGGCCCGCAGCGCATCTCGAAACAGCCCAACACCCAGGCGCTGCTGCCCGGCATGGTGCTGTCCGACGAGCCCGGCTATTACAAGACCGGCGCCTATGGCATCCGCATCGAAAATCTGCTGGCGGTGCGGCCGGACGATAGCGGCGGCGGACAACCGAGCCTGGCCTTCGAGGTGCTGACTCTGGCGCCGATCGATCTGGCGCTGGTCGATCGCAGCATGCTCAAGGACGACGAGGCGGACTGGCTCAACCGATATCACCATCGTGTCCGCGACTCGCTGACGCCGCTGCTCGACTCCGCCGCCGCCGGCTGGCTTGCCGAAGCGACGCGGGCAATCTAAGGCGTGATCGCCACCTTGAGTACGCCGTCGCGCTGGTTGGCGAACAGATCATAGGCTTCGACGATCTGGTCGAGTTTGAAGCGATGGGTGACCATCGGCTTGAAATCGACCCTTCCGGAACGCACCACCTCGATCAGCCGGCGCATGCGTTCCTTGCCACCGGGGCATAGCGTGGTGACAATCTTGTTGTCGCCGAGCCCGGCGGCGAACGGCCCGAGCGGGATGTGCAGATCGGTCGAATAGACGCCCAGGCTCGACAGCGTGCCGCCGGGTCGCAGCACCTTGAGGGCGGCTTCGAAGGTTGCCTGGGTGCCAAGCGCTTCGATCGCCACGTCGACGCCACGGCCGTCGGTCAGGCGCAGGATTTCCGCGACCGGATCGACCTCGCGGAAATTCACCGACTGATCGGCCCCGAAACGGCGCGACACTTCGAGACGTCCCTTGATGCCATCGACGCCGATGATGGTGGTGGCGCCGCAGAGTTTGGCGCCGGCCGTCGCGCACAGGCCGATCGGGCCCTGCGCGAATACCGCCACCCAGTCGCCGATGCGGATGCCGCCGCTTTCCGCGCCGGAAAATCCAGTCGACATGATGTCCGGGCACATCAGGACCTGCTCGTCGGTCAAATCGTCGGGCACTTCCGACAGATTGGCCATGGCGTCAGGCACCAGGACATACTCGGCTTGACAGCCATCGATGGTATTGCCGAAACGCCAGCCGCCCATCGCCTTCCAGCCATGGCGGGTTCCGGTGCCGTCCTGACTGCCGACGCCGCACAGGCACGCATTAGAATGGCCGGACGGCGTGATCGCCCCGGCAATCACCCGCTGACCGTCTCGATAACCTTGCACCGCCGAACCGAGCTTGACGATCACGCCGACCGGTTCATGCCCGATGGTCAAGCCTTTGGCGACCGGATATTCGCCTTTCAGGATATGCACATCAGTGCCGCAGATTGTGGTGGTGGTGATGCGCAACACGGCATCGAGCGGACCGGGATCCGGGATTGGCTTGTCGGCCAGTTCGATGCGGCCGGGCGCGACAAAGATCGCGGCTTTCATTTTCGGCATGATACGACCCTCCGATACAGAAGTCCCATTCTGATGCCGGGCCTTCCCCGCCGCATTGACGAGGATCAAGTTGCACTACTGATCGGTGTCGACCTCCGACCAATGCGCCGGCTTGGTCGGGCCGGCGCGTCGCTGTTGACTCAATTTCTGAAGATGCACCAGATTCTTTTCGGTGACTTCGGCCAGACGGGTGGCGCCGAACTGGCGATAGACCTCGAGCGCACCCTTGATCGCGGCCGTCGCCTCCGCCAATTCGACGGCGCCGCGGCTCAGTTTGGCCAGCATGAACAGCGCCGTGCCCAGGGTATTCTGGCTGGCGGCCCAATCCAACGGTACGCGGGCCCGGGGCCGCAGCTCGATGGCGGCGCGGGCGGTCTCGACGGCGCGGGCCAGCACCTCGGCGTTTTTCATCTGGTCGCCATAGACCTGAAGCACCTGGGCAAGATTATGCGTCACCTCGGCCCAACGGTCAGGCGCGTCCTGACGTGGAAAAGCCTGTAAGGCCAACTGAAAGGCGACCATCGCCTCCTTGAGCAATTCCGGGCGGCCGCTGACCAGATCCAGGCGATAGAGCGCCAGTCCTAGCCGGTTCTGGACGGTGCCCCATTCCAACGGATAGCGCGTCTTGGGCAGGCAGTTCGCCGCCCTCTTGAAGTCGAGGATCGCTTGTTCCAGCCATTCCGGGTGGCGGTCGCCTTGGGCCATGCGCAGCACGCCGAGATGCTTATGCAGCTCGGCGGCGTCGATTCCCTGTTGATCGGGCGGCAGACGCAGCAACGCGGCGCGGTAGGCATCGATCGCCTGTTGGCCCCAGGGTCCGGTGGGATCGATCACCGACAAGCTGGCCAGGGCAAGGCCGAAGCCGGCCAAGGCGGTGCGCTGCTGTTCCAGATTCCAAGAGGGCGGCATGATCGTCAAAAGATCGTGCAGCGGCAGTTCGGCGGCGCGCAGCAACCGGGCATGCGCGGCTTTGCGCGGCTCGGTCGGTTCCAGCGCCGCCAGCAGCTGGATCGTCAGCACCTCGCCGGCCGGCGGCAGCTGGTCCCCCGGCAGTTCGAGGCTGGTGAACAGGTTGAAGGAGCCCGGCCGCTCGTCATTGTCGCGTCGCTGCGGCGAAAACCACAGGCTGTAGCCATCGGCATGGACATCGCCCCAGATCAGCAAATCGAGTTCCTGGTGGCGTGCCAGCATTTGGCGGGCGCGCAGTGCGGCGGCGGCGGCCTGGGTCTGGTCGGCGCCCGGCTCGATCATCAGACTGACCGGAAGAATCTTGACGCTGAGGTCGGTTTGGCCGTCGAGCAGCGACGCCAGCGCGCGGGTCCAGGCCCCGTCGACATCATTGTTCACGGTGGCGATGCCAATCTGGAACAGCTGAAGGCCATCGCCGTCGGCGGGGCGGCGGCCGCCCAGTCGTGTCTTCAGCCAGCCGCGCAGCAATGACCAGGTCCGATCGCCGGCCGGCGCAGCGGAACCGGCCAATCGCCCTTCATGCTGGGCCAGCACCTGCCGATGCGCGCCACGCAGACGCTCGACCAATTGGCTGCCGATGCGGCGGGCCGCGGTCGGGTCGGAATTCAGCCATTCCACCAGCAGGTCGCGCCGCATCACGCGAATTCGGCTCTTCTCGGCGGCGCGCGCCGAGACGTCGTAAGGCGTTTCGTCGAACAGCGCGGTCTCGCCGAAAATATCCATCGGCCCCAGCAGGGCCACCAACAGCGGACCTTGACTGCCGCGCTTGGTCAATTCGACATGGCCCTGCACCACCACATAGGCGGCCTCGCCGGCCTCGCCTTCGCGGAAGATGACCTCGTCCTTGCCGAACAGCTTCTCTTCGAAATCCACACTCTGCTCCGGCGGCAACAGTAAAGGGGTCGGAACCGGGGTGCAAGACGCCGGCGGAACAGGTACTTTTGCTGATGCGCGGTTTCCTGTTGCCTTTGTGGCTTTGTGCCGTCTGCCTCGCGCCCTGCGCCGCGGCTGCGTCGCCAAATCTGTCGGCGGCCGGCTGTGCCGCGCTGGCCGGCCGCGTCGATGCCGACTCCGGCCAAGGACCACTATTGCTGCGCAGTTTCGATGCCGCCGCCGGCAGCGGCGCCGCCGGCAATCCCGCCCTGGCCGGCGCCGCCTTCACCTATGACAACGCGCTGGCCGTCATCGCGCTCACCGCCTGCGGCCGGCAAGCCGAAGCCTTGCGGCTGGGCGAGGCATTACGGAATGCAGCATTGCAGGATCGTGCCGGCAGCGCCGGACGGTTGCGCAACGCCTATCGGGCAGGGCCGGGCGCACCGCTTCCCAATGGCTGGTGGGACAAGGCGCGCGGCCAATGGCTGGAAGACGGCTATCAGCTCGGCACCACCACCGGCAATGTCGCCTGGGCCGGCTTGGCCTTGCTGACCTTGGCCGAACAGCATCGTGATCGCCGCTTTCGGGAGACCGCCCTGTTGCTGGGCGGCTGGCTGCTCGATCATTGCCGCGACAAGCAGCGCGACGGCTTCTCCGGCGGCGTTTTCGGCGATGGCACGGGCGAGCGGCTTCTCACCTGGAAGTCGACCGAACATAATATCGATGCCGAGGCGCTGTTTCGCTGGCTGGCGCGCCGCGACGGCGATCCTCGCTGGCAGCAGGGTGCGGACTCGGCGCGCCGCTTCCTCGAAAGCCAATGGGAGGCCACTGACGGCCATTTCCGCATCGGCACGCTGGCCGACGGCATCAGTGAAAACCTCGCCACTTCGGGCCTCGACGCGCAATTATGGCCGCAATTGCTGCCGGCCGCCGCGCCCGACTGGCGGCGCGCACTCGACTACGCCGAACGGGCACATGGGGTGGCGGGCGGCTTCTCCTTCAATAACGACCGCGCCGGCCTATGGACCGAAGGCACCGCCCAGGCGGCGCTGGCATTCAAGGCCGTTGGTCAAGGCTTGCGCGCCCGTGCGCTGCTGGACAGGGTCGCCGCCGAAATCAGTCCGGGCGGCTATTTGTGGGCGACGCCTGAGGCGCGACTCGGCACCGGGCTGGCGATCGGTCCGGACAGCGTCACGGCCGATTTTTTCTATTTTCATGTGCCGCATCTGGGGGCGACGGCATGGGCGGTGATCGCCGCACTCGGCTGGAATCCGCTGACCGGCCGCCAGCTATAGCGTGAAATATTTGGCCTGCGGATGCAGCAGCACGATCGCCGAGGTGCTTTGTTCGGGTTCCAGCTGCCACTCCTCGGACAGTGTGATGCCGATCCGCTCGGCGCCCAACAGAGCCAGCAATTGCGCCTGGTCCTCGATATGCGGGCAGGCCGGATAGCCGAAGGAATAGCGCGCGCCGCGATAATGCTGCTTGAGCAGGCGGTCAATGTCACGATCGTCAAAAGCGGCGAACCCCAATTCGGCTCGGATGCGCGCATGGACATATTCGGCCATCGCCTCCGCCATCTCCACCGACAGACCATGCAGATACAGATAGTCGCGGTAGCGGTTCTCGGCGAACCATTGCCGCGCCACTTCGCTGGCCTGTTGGCCGACCGTCACCACCTGCAAGCCGATCACGTCGCGCTCGGGCTCGTCGATGTCGCGGACGAAATCGGCGATGCACAGCCCGTCCGCGCCGGGCTGGCGCGGCAGGGCGAAGCGGGCCACTTCGCGCCCGTCCTGCTCGCCGAACAGCACCAGCGAGTCGCCTTCGGCGGCGCAGTGCCAATAGCCGTAAGCCGCTTTCGGCAATAAGATGCCGTCCTTGGCGCAGGTCTTCAGCAAGGCCACCGCCATCGGCCGCAGCTCCTTGGCCGCCCATTCTTTCCATTCTTCCAGGCTGCGCCCGGCCTTGCGATAGCCCCAATGGAACTGAAACAGCATGGTCTCGTTCAGATAGGTAACCAGGGTCTGCAACGGCACATGGTCGATGATGCGCGGTCCCCAGAAGGGCGGAGTCGGCACCACGGCCTGGCGCGCCAGTTCGCCGCGCCTTAATTTGATTTCGTCGAGATCGAGCGGCCGCAGCATCGAGGAGGGCGCCGGCGCGCCGGCCCGCAGGTCACGATCGGGGCGATTGACGCGCTTGGCCTGCTGTTCGGCGAGATGGTCGTCGAAGCCGCCGGAGGCTACCTTCGCCATCAGATCGAGCCCGTCAAAGGCGTCCCGTGCATAGGCGACGCGGCCGGCGCCATAAGCGGCGACGCAATCCTCCTCAACGAATTTCCGGGTCAGCGCCGCCCCGCCCAGCAGCACCGGCAATTCCAGGCCTTCGCGGGTCAGTTCCTCAAGATTGTCCTTCATCACCACCGTTGATTTCACCAGCAGACCCGACATGCCGATGGCGTCGGCGCGTTCGCTGCGCGCCGCTTCGATGATCGAGGCGATCGGCTGCTTGATGCCGAGATTGACGACCCGATAGCCGTTGTTGCTGAGGATGATATCCACCAGATTCTTGCCGATGTCGTGCACGTCGCCTTTCACCGTGGCCAGCACGATGGTGCCTTTCTGCTGGCCCTCAATCTTGGTCATCAAGGGTTCGAGATAGGCCACCGCCGCCTTCATGGTCTCGGCCGATTGCAGCACGAAGGGCAATTGCATTTTGCCGGCGCCGAACAGTTCGCCCACCACCTTCATGCCGTCGAGCAGCAATTGATTGATGATGTCGAGGGGCGCCCAGCGCGCCAAAGCCTCGTCGAGGTCGGCTTCCAGGCCGGTGCGGTCGCCGTCGACGATGCGCAATTTGAGGCGCTCCTCGACCGTTTCGGCGCGCACGCGGACTTGCTTGACCTCGCCGTCCCGCCCCTCGAACAGGGCGATGAAGGCGTGCAGCGGATCATAGCCGGGCACCCTTCGGTCGAAGATCAGATCCTCGGCCACCTCGGCTTCGCGGGCATCGAGCTTGTAGAGCGGCACGATCTTGCTGACATGGACGATGGCGCCGGTCATGCCGCGCTTCAGCGCGTGATCGAGGAACACCGAGTTCAGCACCGTTCGGGCCACCGGTTTCAGCCCGAACGAGACATTGGACAGGCCAAGGATGACCTGGCACTCCGGCAGTTCGGCGGCGATCCGTTCGATGGCGTCGAGCGTATGCAGCGCCAGCTTGCGATCATCGTCATTGCCAGTGCAGATGGTGAAAGTGAGGGGGTCGAACATCAGGTCGGAGGCCGGCAGCCCATGCTCGGTCACGGCAAAATCATAGAGCCGGTGCGCCAGCGCCAGCTTGGCATCGACCTCTTTGGCCATGCCCTGCTCGTCGATCGTCAGCGCGATCACCGCGGTGCCGAATTTGCGCGCCAGCGCCAGACGCTGCGCCGCCGATTCCTCGCCATTCTCGAAATTGATGGAATTGAGGATCGCCTTGCCGCCGTAAAGTTTCAGCGCCGCCTCCAGCACCGGCAGTTCGGTGGAGTCGATCACCAAGGGCGCGTTGACGCTGCCGACCATGCGGCTGACCACGGCGGTCATGTCGGCGATTTCATTACGGCCGACGAAAGCGGTGCAGACATCGAGCGTGTTGCTGCCTTCGCGCACCTGTTCGCGCGCCAGCGCCACGGCGCCGTCCCAATCCTCGCGCTCCTGATATTCGCGAAATTTGCGCGAGCCATTGGCGTTGCAGCGCTCGCCGATCGACAGGAAGGCGTTTTCCTGCCGCAGCGCTACCTGTCCGTAGAGCGAGGCGACCGAGGGCAGCCAAAAGACCTGGCGCTTGACGGCGGCCGGGCGCAGATGATCGCCGCCCCGTCGACGCAGCATGGCGTCGACCGCCTTGATGTGGTCTGGCGTGGTGCCGCAGCAGCCCCCCAGCAGATTGACCTTGTCGTCGGTCAGAAAACGTTCCTGCCAGATCGCCAATGTATCGGGTTGCAGCGGATAGGCGGTGCGGCCTTCCACCAGTTCCGGCAGGCCGGCGTTGGGCTGCACCGAGATCAGTCCCGGCCAGTTGGTCGCCAGCCAGCGCAGATGGTCGCTCATCTCCTGGGGACCGGTCGCGCAATTGAGCCCCATCAGCGGCACGTCCAGAGACTGGATCACGGTGGCGGCGGCGGCGATGTCGGCCCCCACCAGCAAGGTACCGGTGGTTTCCACCGTCACCTGCACGAAAATCGGCACGTCCTGGCCGGCAGCTTCGCGCGCCAGTTTGACGGCATTGACCGCCGCCTTGATCTGCAGGGGATCCTGGCAGGTTTCGATCAGCACCGCGTCGACGCCCCCCGCGATCAGACCGTCGGCCTGAACGCGCAAGGCTGCCTCCAGCGCATCATAGCCGATATGCCCGAGCGACGGCAGTTTGGTGCCCGGTCCGATCGAGCCCAGTACGAAACGGTCGCGGCCGTCACCGCCGAATTGCAATGCCGCCTCGCGGGCGATTTCACCGGCGCGCTTGTTGATCGCGTAAGCCAGATCGCCGATGCCGAATTCAGCCAAGGTGATGGGGCTGGCGCCAAAACTGTTGGTTTCCACCATGTCGGCGCCGGCCGCGAAATAGCGGCCATGGATGTCGCGTACCACGTCCGGGCGCGACAGACAGAGGATGTCGGTGCAGTTCTCGTGCCCCTGATAATCCTGATCGACCGACAGCGCCATGCCTTGGACCAGCGCGCCCATGCCGCCGTCGCACAGCAGCACCCGCTCGTGCAGTTTGTCCAGCAGCCGGCTCACGGACCCGCCGACCCGGTCGGTCTGACGCCGAGAATATGGCAGATGGCGTAGGTCAGATCGGCCCGGTTCAAGGTGTAAAAATGGAATTCGCTGACGCCGCCGGCCGCCAGCGCCCGGCATTGCTCGGCCGCCACCGTCGCCGCCACCAGCCGTCGCGTCTCCGGATCCTTGTCGAGTCCGGCGAACAGCTGTGCCAGCCAATCGGGCACCGCGGCGCCGCAAACCGCGGCAAATTTGCTGAATTGCGCGAAATTGGTCACCGGCAAAATCCCCGGCACGATCGGCACCAGGATGCCGGCGGCAGCGGCGCGATCGCGAAAACGGAAAAAAACTTCGACATCCACAAAATATTGGGTGATTGCCCGGCTGGCGCCAGCCTCTATCTTGCGTTTCAAATTATCGAGGTCGGCGGCGGCGCTGGAGGCATCGGGATGAGTCTCGGGATAGGCGGCGACGCTGATCTCGAAATCGGCGACCTGTTTCAGTCCGCGCACCAGATCCACCGCATAGGGATAGCCGTCATTCGCAGCCCGATGGCCAGGCGGCAAATCGCCGCGCAACGCCACCAGATGGCGGATGCCGGCCTGCCAGTAGCGCAGCGCGATCTCATCGATTTCGTCCCGACGGGCGCCGATGCAGGTCAGATGCGCCGCCGGCTTGAGGCTGGTTTCGCGGGCGATGCGCAGGACCGTGTCATGGGTGCGCTCGCGCGTTGTGCCGCCGGCGCCATAGGTGACCGACACGAAACTGGGCCGCAGCGGCGCCAGGCGGCTGATGCATTCCCACAGCGCCAGCTGCATTTGCTCGGTCTTGGGCGGGAAGAACTCGAACGAGACTTGCAGACTGTCGGCCGGCGCTATGACCGAGCCGAGCGGCGATGAACCGGGATTTCCCTGCACGCGCACCACCTCCTGTCATGAAAGGGCAGACAGCTAACCCGACTTCGACCCTGGGAAAAAGCAAAAACTTGCGTGCCGCCGTGGCCAAACCGCGATCAGTGCCGGTACCGACGTTATTTTAACACTGCAACCGGTTGTTACCGGAGGGCGGCTGGTTTTTTGGTAAAAGCTATGCTACCCAACACTCCCTTGCGTCCGGCCCGAACCGGCTGCGCTGCCGCGGATCGGTAGATGACGGTAAAATACAGAGATTTTTTGCTCTCGCTGCCAGGATGCGTTGTCCTGCTCAGCTTACTCGTGGGCTGCGCCACCCCGCCGCCGGCCGACGATCCCGATGCGGTGGCCGAGTTCGAGCAGAACAACGATCCGATCGAACCGACCAACCGCGCCATCTTCGACTTCAATAATTGGGTCTATGACAATTTGCTGACGCCGCTTGCGCTTGGCTATCGCGCCGTCGTGCCGCGGCTGGTGCGCCGCAGCGTCCTGGATTTTCTTGGCAATCTGAAATCGCCGATCATCTTCGCCAATGACCTGTTGCAAGGAAATACCAGTCGCGCCTTGGTCACCTTCGAACGATTCGCGCTCAACACGACTTTCGGCGTCGGCGGTGCGATGGATGTCGCCACCCCGCTCGGCCTGCCCGGCCATGTCGCCGATGTTGGCGAGACCTTGGCGGTATGGGGGGTGGGGGAAGGTTTCTATCTGGTGCTGCCGCTGTTTCCGCCCTCCAACCCGCGCGATGCGATCGGTATCGGCGTGCAGGGTTTCTTCGACCCCTTGACCTACTATCTGGTCAACAATCACATGCGGTGGGTTTCCATCACGCGCTCGGTGGCGGACGGATTGACGACCTATGAAGCCAATCTCGATACCTTGCAGAATATCGAAAGGACGTCGCTCGATTATTATTCCGCTTTGCGCAGTCTGGTACGCCAGCACCGGCAATCCCAGATCAATGATGCGCGATTGGGCGTGGTCGCCCCGGACGCCCTGGGTGGCCATTAAAATGGGAGAAACCCGATGAACATCGCTGTGCCTGGACTTATCGCACCCCGTCTCAAAGCCGCCGCGATCCTGCTGGTTGCTTCCTTGCTGACCGCGCCGGCCCGCGCCGACCAGACCCCCGACCAGGCCAAGGCTTTCATCGAGAACCTGGCGCAGCAGGCGATCTCGACGGTCGCCGGTGCGCAATTGTCCGACGCCGAGCGCAATGAACGCTTTCGCCGTCTGTTCGTGTCCTCGTTCGACCTGCCGGATATTTCGCGCTTTGTGCTGGCCCGCTATTGGCGCAGCGCGACGCCCGAACAGCAGCAGTCATTCCTCAAACTGTTCGAGGACATGCAGGTGCTGAACTGGGCCCAGCGTTTCAAGGACTATAAGGGTGAAAATCTGCAGGTCACCGCATCGGCGGCGGATCCAAACCAGGGTGGTTTCGTGGTCGACTCGCTGCTCAACCGCCCGAGCGGCTCGCCGATGGTGGTGCAGTGGCGTGTGCATCAGGGACCTGACGGCCATCTGCAGGTGACCGACATCGTCGTCGAAGGGGTGAGCATGAGCATCACCCAACGCTCGGAATATAATTCCATGCTGCAGGGCAATGGCGGCAAGATTGACGTCCTGCTGGCGGCGCTCAGCAGCAAGGTCGAGCAGCTGCAAGCGACAAGGTGACGCGGGCTCTGCGCAGATCAGCTTCATTGTCCGGGCAAGGCCCGTTCATTTTCGATCTCGATCAGATCGCGTTCAGTTCCAGGACCTGCATCCAATTGGGCAATGGCCGCAGCCAAACGCGCCACATTCGCCGGACTTTTCAGCAGGTGCAGCATTTCCATCATGCTGTCAAACTCGTCCACAGAAATCACCGCAACCGAGCGGCCCGACTGACCTGTCACCGTGAGCGGTGCCCGCTCATCGCACACCCCATCCATTTAAATGCGCAATCTTGCCAGGATTGGCAAACGTTTTGCCAAGCGCACCTATTCGCAGTACGTTTTGGCGCTGTGTGGAGTTGCGAGATGCGCCAGTCGATGACAATTCGCCTTGATCAAGATGTTCTCAGAGTGGCAAAAATTCGTGCCAAGGCTCAGAACCGCACCGTGACGAACTATATAGAAACACGCGTCAGGCACGACATCGCCACAAAGCCGTCCCCAACATCTGCCGTCGATTCGCGCGAGGATGCCAGGGTCGCCGTCTTTCTGGCCGAACCTGTCACCGAGAGGTTGCTCACCAACCTTCGCGATGGCGACACACCAGAAGAAACAGCAAGCCGTCAAGAGTACGCAGCGCGCCGCCGATCGCCGTCGCCAGCGGCACTCCGCCGATGTCGCCCAGATCGAGCGTGGTGCTGTCCAACAGCGCGAAAGGCTGAATGGCGTCCCGCAGCGCCGGCAGCAATCCGGCCATCACCAAAGACGTCTTGCCGCTGCCACTGGGCCCCAGCACCAGCACCAGGGCGTGGCCGCCCGCGACTTGTCGGACGACAGCGTCTTTGAGGCTGGCGATCGCCGCATCGCGCCCGAAAAACACCCGTGCATGCGCGGCATCGAAGGGATCCAGCCCGACGAAGGGCGAACCCTCCGACCAGTCGCCCAGCACGGGTGGACCGGTGCTGCCCGGCACCGGTGTCACCGGCGCGATGGTGCGATAGCCGCGCTTACGGATATTCTCGATATAGCGCGGCTGGTTGGCGCTGTCGTCGAAGGCGCGCCTCAGCTGGGCGACCGCCTTGTGGACCTGGTTTTCGCCGGCAAGGATGGTATCCCAACAGAGGCGCAGCAGATCATCGGCACTCAGGATGTTGCCGGCATGGGTGCATAAAGCGACCAGCACATCCATGGCGCGCGGCTCGATACGGATCTGCCGCGGCCCGTCCTCCTGCATGATCAGGCAGGCTTCGCGATCGACCAGCCACGCGCCGAATTGGAACTGTCTTTCCCTCAACGCCTTCCCCAACGACCCGCCATTGAAGAACACATCGCCCGGAGTCCGGTCTTGTGCCGACTGTCCTAATCGTGCCGGCAAAAGGGTCTAAGCGCAACCATGAAGTGCGTCATTGTGGGTAAAAAACAGGCCGTTAGCGACTGCTGTCCGCTGTTCGGTGCCTGCCGGTCAGCCCCTGACCAAGGGCTTATATTTGAGGCGATGCGGCTGGTCGGCGTCGGCACCCAGGCGGCGCTTCTTGTCGGCTTCGTAATCGCCGTAATTGCCCTCGAAGAACACCACCTGGCTGTTGCCCTCGAAGGCGATGATATGGGTGGCGATGCGGTCCAGAAACCAGCGATCATGCGAGATCACTACGGCGCAGCCGGGAAACTCGACCAACGCTTCCTCGAGCGCGCGCAACGTATCGACGTCGAGATCGTTGGTCGGTTCGTCGAGCAGGATCACATTACTGCCGCGTTTCAGCATTTTGGCCAGATGTACACGGTTGCGTTCGCCGCCCGACAGCTGCCCGACCTTCTTCTGCTGGTCGGCACCCTTGAAATTGAACTGGGCACAATAGGCGCGGCTCGGCATTTTGCGCTTGCCGAGTTCGATCTCGTCGAGCCCGCCGGAAACTTCCTCCCACACCGTCTTGTTGCCGTCCAGACTGTCGCGCGACTGGTCGACATAGCCGAGCACGGCCGTCTCGCCGACCTTGAAGCTGCCGCTATCGGGCTTTTCCTGGCCGGTGATCATGCGGAACAAGGTGGTCTTGCCGGCGCCGTTCGGACCGATGATGCCGACGATGCCGCCGGGCGGCAGGCGGAACGAGAAATCTTCGATCAGCAGTCGGTCGCCGAAGCTCTTGCGCAGATGCTCGGCTTCGAACACCAGGCTGCCGAGCCGCGGGCCGGGCGGAATGACGATCTGCGCGGTGCCGGCCTGCTTGTCTTGCGATTGCGCCACCAGATCCTCGAATTTGGTGATGCGCGCCTTGTTCTTGGCCTGGCGCGCGCGTGGGCTGGCGCGCACCCATTCCAGCTCCTCGCGGATGGTGCGCTGGCGCGAGGATTCCTCTTTTTCCTCCTGCTGCAGGCGTTTTTCCTTCTGTTCCAGCCAGTTGGTGTAATTGCCCTCGAACGGCAGGCCGTGGCCGCGTTCCAGTTCGAGGATCCAGCCGGTGACATTGTCGAGGAAATAGCGGTCATGGGTGACGATCACCACCGTGCCGCTATAGTCCTCGAGGAACTTTTCCAGCCAGCCCACCGATTCGGCGTCAAGATGGTTGGTCGGTTCGTCGAGTAGCAGCATGTCGGGATGCGACAGCAGCAATTTGCAAAGCGCGATGCGGCGGCGCTCGCCACCTGACAAGGTGGTGACATCGGCATCGCCGGGCGGGCAGCGCAGCGCGTCCATGGCGATTTCCACCTGCCGCTGCAGATCCCAGGCGTCGAGATGGTCGATCTTTTCCTGCAATTCGGCCTGTTCGGCGATCAGATCGTTCATCTCCGCGTCGGTCAGGTCTTCGCCGAAACGTGCCGACACGGCCTCGAAGCGGTCGAGCAGCGCCTTGGTGGCGCCCACCCCTTCCATCACATTGCCGAGCGCGTCCTTGGTGGGATCCAGCTGCGGTTCCTGCGGCAGATAGCCGATCTTGACGCCGTCCGCCGCCCAGGCCTCGCCGCCGAACTCGGTGTCGATGCCGGCCATGATCTTCAGCAAAGTGGATTTGCCGGCACCGTTATTGCCCAGCACGCCGATCTTGGCCCCCGGCAGGAACGACAGATTCAACCCTTTCAGGATCTCCTTGCCGCCCGGATAGGCCTTGGTCAGATGCTTCATCACATAGACGTACTGGTAACTTGCCATCTAGTTGTTTTCCTTAAATAATTTCAGTCTTTTTCAGGCGGCAAACCGCCTGTTGATTTTCTGACCCTCGAACGATGTGATCTTAGTTCATCAAACCGCATTGCGACAGTCGCTTCAGAGTAACTTCTTCCGATCCACTCCAGCCGCCGCCCAGAGGTTCTGGAGATCGCGCGCCTCGCCTGGATCGACTGTGCGCGATCTTTGTCGCTCCAATACCAATCGAACAAAGTATGAAGAGATGTCTGCGCGTCACGTGAGACAGTATCTAGGTCCTCAGGAACGAACGACTGGTTTCCTGAAAACGTCTATGAGATCTTGCATTTTTATCTGTTCTTGTTCCGCGGTTTTATAAAATTTGATATTGTAAATATTAAATATTTTATCAAATAATTCAATTTCTGTGGATTCATAATGCTCAGGATGGCGAATCGCCATGTCCCAATCGCCGAATGATCTCTTGTCAATATCGGCATCATAAACTATGACAACATCACTATGCCGATTATCTTTCAATATTTTCTCGTATAAAGTCTCTATTTCAATACGTTCGCCCTCGATAAACTGTAAGAACTTTCCATTGGCAGAATAAAGAACCCCCGTTATTCCATGAGCCCTATTATAGGTTATCGCATTCTTGACAATACTCTCGATTTCACCCTTCTTGAGAAGTTCAATTGCATTGCTGATATATCCAATAGTTGCAAGCATGGCCCATCTCCTCGAGGTGGCCGGTCTTGTTTGAGCGGGAATCGGTATTGATTAACGGGGTTCTCCGTCGGTTGTCCTCGCCCCGTGCCGTTTTCGCAACATTTCGCCGGGACCGCATTGCCCGACCAGGATGACGCCGGGAAATCTCTATCCCGCTACCGCCAGCGGCACGTTGCCGAAGTAGGCCTGATCCGGCGCTTGCCGGTCAAGACTGGAGTGCTGTCGCCCGCGGTTGCAACAGAGATGTCGGCCGATCGATGATCGCATCTCGCTGATCTTGCCCGGCCTCTCCGATTGCCGGGACCGGAAGACGTTCAGAGGTGGCCGGGGAAATTCGGACAGCGGGATAAGCAGATTTTCTGCCTGAAGGCGGCGAGGATGCCGCGGATCAGGAGAAAAGCCGAGGGTCTCGATCACCATGGAGACCGAGTTCTGTCTGGAAGCGGTCGAGGAGGCACTCGCCAGGTACGGCAAGCCGGCGATCTTCAACACCGACCAGGGCAGCCAATTCACCAGCGTCGATTTCACCAAGCAGCTGCTGGACAACGGCATCTCCATCAGCATGGACGGCAAGGGCGCCTGGCGCGACAACCTGTTCGTGGAACGGCTCTGGCGCTCGATCAAATATGAGGAGGTCAACCTGCGCGCCTACGAGAGCGTCAGTAGGGCGTGAGGGTCGATCGGGCGCTATCTCGACTTCTACAACCGCCGCCGACCACACTCCAGTCTTGACCGGCAAACGCCGGATCAGGCCTACTTCGACAACCTGCTGCAGGCGGTGGCGGCATGAAAGTCTTGGGGCTATTTTTTGGTTGTAACTCTGGTCGGGCTACGACCTCCCGACGTTACAACCAAAAACTCATGGGTGACGTTGAGACCGGCAGAGGATCCACTTACTCGACCCTGAAATCTGTCCAAACAAACCCGGCCACCTCTTTGTTCGCGCCGCCAGCTTGCGCAGGATTTCGGGCTCGCATCGGGAAATCCTAAAGATGTCATTCAGGCAATATCTATCCAGCTTTCGGGCGAATCGCACTTCATGCGCGGCCGCCTTGATCCTGACGATCTGCGCTTTTGTCATCGCGGTCGAGCCGGCGGCTGCGGGTAACCCTGCTCCGACCGCCGATGAAAGCGCCATCAGCCGCACCGACAATGATTTCTACGCCGCCAGCGTGGAGCGGGGTGGCGCCGCCTGGGGCGAATTCGCCGACGAGGCCGCCCATAGCGGCAGCCTTTCCGGCAAAGCCGAAATCGCTGCGGCCTTCACCCGAGTCTATGCACAGCCGGGTTTCAAACTACGCTGGCATCCCGACTTTGCCCGCGTCTTCGGTGACGTAGGTGTCACCAGCGGTCCCTATCAGCGGCAGATGCGGGGAGGATCAGGTCAGGAGGAAAGCGAAACAGGTCGCTACGTCACCGTCTGGCATCGCCAGGCGGATGGCAACTGGCGCTTTGTCTGGGATGGCGGCACCGCCGGGGCGCCGTGAAGCAGCCGATCGGGGTTGGCGCGGGTCATCCGAAGCGACCTTCGACATAGCGCCGGGTTCGCGGATCCGAAGGCCGGTCGAATTGCCACAGCCCAATGGACCGGTGATGACGGTCACCTTGCGGTCGAGGATAGCCAAGGTGATGATCGGAAAAGGGAAAGTCGCACCGGCGCCGAGAATATCGTCGTCTGCCGCAGAACCGCCGAGCACCGCGCAGGTCAGCACTGCGGCGGCCCAACGCAGCGGCCCTGCGGTTGTGCCCGCGAACATGCCAGGCCTCACTCAGCGACGGTTGGAGATGCGCCGAGCAACTTAGATCCTCGCGACCGCCGGCGAGAGACACGGAACATACTCAGATCGATTGCGTGACAGTATTGTTAACGATCGGCTCCGCCTCGCACCCCCCGCATCCGGCCGCGCTTTTACTTGCCGGGGGTCAAACTCCCGCCCGCCAGCTTTTCGCAGCTGCCCTTGGGCAGCAGCACGAAAGCCTGACGATTGCCGTCGACCTTGTTGGTGCCGGCGCAGGACGACACCGGAGTCTGGCAGTCGTTCTTGCCGGCTTTCGCCACGCCATAGCATTTTTCGCTGGCCGGCTGCCTGTCGTCGGCCTGGGCCTGGCTGGCGGCCACGGCGGCGCCGACGGCGGCGGCGATCAGGATGGCGAGATGCGTTTTGCGATCATGCATGGTAGGGGGGCCTCGCTGGTGGAAACCGCGCCACTATCGCCCAGCCCGACGGCGCTGGCAAATATCCCGCCGCTATGGATTTGATAGCAGCCGCATATTTCACAATGTCGATTGATTTGCGCAGACTGATCGCGTTTTCTTCCACCCCGCAAGGAGACCTCCGATCATGACATCTCGCCGGTCCGCTCGCGTTGGATTGCTGGTCGCCGCTTCCGTTACCGGCGGCGGCACCTTCGTTCTGATGCGGCAATAAGCGGGAACGGGACACCGATGTCGGTCACCTTTCCTGCCGGCTCGCCGCCGCCTGCGGCCGGGATCAGCCTCAAGGCGCAGCATATGTCGCAGCTGCTGGAGCGGCGCCCGGCGCTCGGCTTTCTGGAAATTCATGCGGAAAACTACCTGTCGGCCGGTGGTCCAGGGCAGCGCTGGCTGACCGCGCTGGCCGAGCATTACCCGCTGTCGATCCATGGCGTCGGTCTTTCGCTGGGCAGCGATCAGCCGCTCGACGTCGGTCATCTCGACCGACTGGCCGCGCTGGTGGCGCGCACCGGCCCCATGCTGGTCTCGGAACATCTCGCCTGGAGCGTCTTCGACGGCCGCTATCTCAACGATCTGCTGCCGATCCCCTATGACCAGGCGTCGCTGCGGCTGGTCGCCCGACATCTCGATCAACTGCAGACCCGGCTGCGGCGGCCGGTCCTGGTGGAAAACCCGGCGAGCACCATCGCCTTCAACCAATCAACCCTGGACGAGGCGCAATTCCTTGCCGAACTCAGCCGTCTCAGCGGCTGCGGCATCTTGCTCGACATCAACAATCTCTTTGTCAGCCATGTCAATGTCGGGCTGAAGCTGGACGGCTATTTTGCCGCCCTGCCGGCCGGCGCCATCGGCGAAATCCACCTGGCCGGGCATTTGCGGCGCGACATCGCGCTGGCCGGCGGCGGCAGCGCCGAAATCCGCATCGACGATCATGGCAGCGCCGTCTGCGACGCCGTGTGGGAACTCTACCGCGACGCGCTGAGGCAATTCGGGGCGCGGCCGACGCTGATCGAACGCGACAGCAATATACCGCCGCTCGACGCGCTGCTGGCCGAGGCCGACGCTGCCCATTATCTGCAACAGACTGAGACCGAGCGCCATGCCGCGACTGCGTGACCTCCAGTCGATGCTGGCGGCAATGGCGTTCGACGGTCCGGTTGCGCCCGCTTTGCTGCTGGCGCTGCGCGACGACCGTCCGATTCCGCTGGCCGATCGCCTGCGCATCCACCGCAACAACACCATGTTGGGTCTGATCGATCCGCTGGCGGCCAATTTTCCGGTGGTGGCAACCCTGGTCGGCGCCGATTATTTCGCCGAACTGGCCAAGGCTTATAGTCGCGCCTTTCCCCCCAATCGGCCGGAATTGTCTTCATTCGGCGCCGAGTTGCCGGGTTTCATCGCCACCCGGCCGGGAATCGACGCGGTGCCTTATCTGGCCGACATGGCGCGCCTGGAACTGGCGCTCACCTTTGCCGAGCACGCCGCCGAGGCCGAGCCGCTGGCCGCCGCCGCCCTGCAGAAATTCTCGCCGGAATCGCTCGAGGCGCTGCATTTGACGCCGCACCCCTCGTTGCGCTTCGTGGTGTCCGATTTTCCACTGCTGGCGATCTGGCAGGCCCACCAGCCGGACGGCTCGCTGGACACGCCGATTGCCTTCGATCAGGGCGGCGATCAGTTGGTGGTGGTGCGGCCACGGCAGCAGGCGCTGATCCGAAAACTGTCACCCGGCGAATTCGCCCTGGTGATGACGCTGGCCGCCGATCAGCCACTGGCCGCCGCCTGCCATTCGGCGCTGGCCAGCCAAAGGGATTTTTCGGTCATCGACGGCCTGGCCGGCCTGCTGGCGGCCGAGCTCTTCTGTGAAGCGAGATTGCCATGATCACCATCATTGCCAGCCTTTTGCGCCGCCTCGAATCGGCCCCCTGGTGGATCAACGGCCTGCT
>Ga0302320_10003302_pt1 | contig 37643 bp, 30 predicted proteins | sample Bog_T0_3_FD_202130 | JGI IMG/M metagenome (GOLD analysis project Ga0302320, IMG submission 202130) | Peat permafrost microbial communities from Stordalen Mire near Abisko, Sweden - Bog_T0_3 | ecosystem: Environmental > Terrestrial > Soil > Wetlands > Peat | place: Sweden: Abisko, Stordalen Mire... | reverse complement strand
TTCTCATTGAGGCGGGGATGGCTTCACGGCAGATCCTCACCTTCGTCCGATAAGGTGATCTCTCCGGTATTGCCGTCCGGTACCTCGATTGGCTTCAATTCTGCTTTCGTGATCAAGCTGTTGAGTGCCGACAAGTCCTGTTGCAGGTGGGCCTGCCAGTTTTTTGTTTGCTCGGAAATCGCGCCGGCCAAGGATCTGGCGGTCGCCGCCTGAACCTCGTTTGGCCCGCGGTCGGTGGTTTCCAAATCCTCCTCGAGCGCCGTCATCTGGTCGGACAAGTCGGGCAGCAGCTCGGCGGCTTGGGCCCAGGCCGCCGCCTTCCCCAGCGCGGTGGACAGGACTGGATCATTGGACTTGAAGTCCTTGATCTGCGCCGCCACCGCCTGCGATTGGCGCAAGGTCCGCCGCGCCTCGGCCAGCGCGTCGCCAATGAAGCGGGACAGGTTCAGCGAGGCTTGCATCTCCGCCAACTCCGGTTTGGTACGCGGATCGCACTCAAGGGTCAGGGTTTGGCTCCCCATCTCCTTGCCATCAATCAATAGGGTGACCTTATAAGATCCCGGCAGAGCCCAGGCACCGGCGGCCTGCACCGGCGTGTCCAGGCCGGCGATCGCCGCGATCGAGGTTTTGAAGGCGATCGCGTTCGGCCGGGGCCAACGCTCGTTCCAGATCATTCGATGCAAGCCCGCATCATGGGACGCCAGGTGAGCCGGCTTCAGCCAGTCGGCGGCAAAATAACGCTCAGTCTTGATCGGCGCGGCGGACTGATCCGAAAGAGACTGAACCAGGTTGCCCGAGGAATCGCGGATCTCGATCGAGACCGATCTGGCTGGCCTTGCCAACCAATAGTCAATGATCGCGCCCGCCGGCGGATTTTCGCCGACCGGCTCTTCGGGCGGCATCGGCGTGTCCTTATTATTGTTCGAGCGCACCCGGATCGCCGTCGCCGGGGTAAACAGATGCGCCCGCGACGCCGTGACCGATGGCGTGAATTCCCGCAAAGGCGCGATATCGTCGAGGATCCAGATCGCCCGTCCCTGGGTGGCGGCGATCAGATCGTCGCCATGGATGGCGAGGTCGCGGACCCAGGCGGTCGGCAGGTTCTGCTGCAAGGATGCCCAGTGCTCACCATCATCGAGCGAAGCGAAGACCCCCGTCTCGGTGCCGGCGAACAATAATCCGGGCCGTTTTGGATCGACCCGCACCACGGACGCGAAATGTCCCGGCGGCAAAGTCTTGCCGATCTCCCGCCAGCTCTTGCCGTAATCATGGGTGGCGAAAGCGCGCGGGGCGAAATCGTCCTGGCGTTGATTATCGACAACGATGTACGCGGTACCGTCGTCGCTGTCCGAGAGATCGATCGCTGCGATTTTTGCCCAGACGGGAACGCCAGGCGGCGTGACATCGGTCCAATGCCCGCCATCATCGCGCGTCATCTGCACCAGTCCGGAATCCGTGCCGACCCAAAGCTCGCCGGGATGGCGGGCGGAGCTGCGCATCGACCAGATCCCGCCATAGCCACAGGCCCTGGCGGCCGCAATGGTGACATCGCCATCGCAATCCTTGGCGTCATTTGACTTGCCGGTCAGATCCGGGCTGATGCTGGTCCAGCTTTGCCCGCGATCCTTCGACATGAAGACGGACTCGGCGCCGACATAAAGGGTGACCGGCCCGGTCCGCGAGATCGCCATCGGCGTGATCCAGACAAAATGATGTGCGACCGTCGTCTGGCGCTTGCCGTAATTGGGCGCGAGAAAAGGTGCGATATTGGCAACCTGTCCGGTGCGGTCGTCGTAACGGGTCAACCGCCCGCCCAGCCCGGTCGCATAGACGATCGCCGGGTCCTCGGGATCGGGGATCACATAGTCGCGCTCGTCGCCGCCGGCTGGCTTCCAGTCGCGGAAATTGGGGGCGCCGTAATCGCTGCGGCTGGCCATCATAACGGTGCCGGAATCCTGCTGGCCGGAATAAATCCGGTAGGGGAACCGATTGTCGGTCGCCAGATGATAGAATTGCGCGGTGGGCTGATTATACCAGCTCGAGAAGCTCTTGCCGCCATCCACGGTAATAGCCGTGCCCTGGTCCGAGGCAGTGGCCCAACGCCTGGGATCACTGGGATTGAGCCAAATGAAGTGATAATCATCGCCGCCTGGCGCGCCCTTGATGATCTCGCAGCGGGCGCCGCCCTGATCGCAGCGGCGGATCGACTGGCCGACCAGAGTGACCGTGTCCGGGTCAAAGGGTGAGACGGCGACATGGTTGGCGTAATAGCCGGTGAAGGCCAGTTTGTCATTGACTCGAATCCAATTGGCGCCGGCATCGTCGGAGCGATACAGCCCGCTGGCGGCGGCCGCCGCGATGACGGCATAGAGGCGGAGTCCGGCGCTGGTCCGGGTGGCGGCGATGCTGATGCGTCCGAGCGGGCCGGTCGGCCACCCTTTGCCGGCAAGTCTGCTCCAGCTGGTGCCGCCGTCATCGGACCGCCACAATCCCGACCCGGGGCCGGCGACCGGGGTGAAATAACTCATCCAGGGATATTGTCGCGCCTGCCAGCTGCTGGCGAAGATCACATTGGGATTGGCCGGATCGGCTGCCAGATCGACCGCGCCGGTGTCATCGTCGATCTTCAATCCCTGCACCCAGGTCTTGCCGCCATCCTTCGAGGCGAACACGCCGCGCGCCGGATTGGGACCGAACAAATGGCCGACGGCGGCGACCAGCACATGGTCGGGGTCACCGGGATCGACCCAGATCCGACCGATGTGGCGGGTATCCGCCAGACCGAGCGCGGTCCAATGCGCACCATTATCGCTTGAGCGAAAGACCCCCGCGCCGCCCGCCACATCATAGCGCGGCGTCGGCTGGCCGGTTCCGGCATAGATGATATCGGGATTGGACGGCGCGACCGCGACGGCACCAACCGGCGCCGTCGGACCCTGATCGAACAGCGGCTTCCAGGTCCGGCCAGCATTGTCGGTGCGCCAGATCCCGCCGCCAGCGGCCGCCATGACGAAACTGTCGGGCCGCTGAACCGAGCCTTCCACCATCTCGGCCCAGCCGCCGCGAAACGGACCCAACAGACGCCATTTCAGCTCGGACCAGGGTTGGGCAGGTTCGGCGGCGCCGACGGTCAGGGGAACCAGCGCCGCAAGGCAGGCAAATCCAGGCAAACTGCGGCGCATACGGGTCATCAGCATCTGTTTATTTTCCGCTTTCGAGGCCGGTCAGTTTGGTGGACTTGAATAGACTCCAATGCGCCAGCACCGGCTCCAGCTGCTTGTGCAGACTGTCGTACATCGCCTTATGTTGGGCGGTCGGCGGCGTGTCCGCATCGTCCTGTCCAGCCAGGAAGCTGGCATAGAGCTCGTTCAGCTTGCCGGGAAAAGCGAGATTGGCTTCGGACCCCTTCATATTGACTTGCATCAGGGTCTCTTCAATCGACTCCATCTCAGCGGCGAGCGGCGCGAGCTGGCTCGGCTTCGTCGCCAGCAGCGCGCGGGCATTACGCAATTCGTTGACCGTGTGATGCAGCCGGTCGATATCGCCCAGCGCTGCCAATTGCAAGTCAACCTTGGCCTTGATCGCCGCCTCGCCGCCCTTCGAGCGCGGATCGCTGATTACGGTCAGGGACTGATCGACGCTGTTGCCATCGATGGTCAGCCTGACGGTGTAGGGACCGGGAACCACCCGTGGACCGCGCGGCGCGATTCCGGAATAGAAGGCGCCGGGGATCTGTTCGGGATCGGACATCCGGAGATCCCAGACCAGACGGTTCATGCCGGCCTCGGCGGGAATGATGTCCATCGGCACGATGCGGTCCGGCCATTCGGGCGGCTGGATTTCCTTGGCCGTCCGGGTACTCGACAAATGGCGCATCACTGCACCCGTCGCATCGAGGATATCGACGGTAACCTCGCTTTTGGGCTTGTCCCGGAAGAAATAATCGATCAGGGCACCGGCCGGCGGGTTGGTTCCGACCGGACGGCGATCATTGACCTCGTCGGGATAGGACAGCCGCAGCGCGGTCTCGGGCTTGTAGAGCGCCGCCGCCTGTTTGGCAGTCTCCGCGGTGATCTGGCGCAAGGGAGCGAGGTCGTCGAGGATCCAGAAAGACCGGCCATGGGTGGCAGCCACCAGATCGTCGCCCCTGATTACCAGATCATGGATCGGTGTCGCCGGCAGATTGAGCTGCAGCGTCTGCCAGTGACCGCCATCGTCAAAAGAGACAAAGACGCCCTGTTCGGTGCCGGCATAGAGCAGACCGGGCTTGGCCGGATCCTCGCGCACCGCATGGACGATCGCGCCGTCGGGCAGGCCCTTGGTAATCGGCGTCCAGCTCTTGCCGCCATCCCGGGTCTTCCAGGCATAGGGTCTGATATCGTCGAGCCGGTGCCGGTCGACGGCCAGATAGGCGACGGCTTCATCCGCGTGGGACGGATCGATCATGCTGACCGTGCCCCATTCCGGCATATCCTTTGGCGTGACATCGGCCCAATGGCCGCCATCGTCGCTCGACAGATGCACCAGCCCGTCATCCGAGCCCGCCCACAGCATGCCTTTCGCTACCGGGGATTCCTGCAAGGCGAAAATGGTGTCGAAATATTCGACGCTGGTGATGTCCTTGGTCAGCGGGCCGCCCGACGCCTGTTGCTTGCTCTTGTCGTTCTTCGTCAGGTCGGGACTGATGACGATCCAGCTATTGCCGTGATCGGTCGATTTCCATACCACCTCGGAAGCGACATACAGCGCATCGGGATCATGCGGCGACAGCATCAAGGGGGAGGTCCAGTTGAAGCGGTGCTCCAGTTCAGCGGCTGGATGGCCCGACGAGTCGAATGGCCAGGCACTGATGTCTTGGACTTGTTCCTCATGCTTGTCGTAGCGCCCGATGGAATTCTCGGCGTCGCTGTAGATGATCAGGGCGTCGCGCGGGTCGGGCACGACGAATCCGCTCTCGCCGCCGCCGGCCGGATACCAGTCGCGCGGTCCGATCACTCCTTCGTCGTCATAGCTGGCGACGGCCAGGTTGCTATTGTCCTGTTGCGCTCCATAGACCCAAAAGGGAAAGCGATTATCGACGGCGACATGATAGAATTGGGCGGTCGGCTGATTGTCCTGCGGTGACCAGGTGTCACCCTGGTCGAGGGATATGCTGGCGCCACCGTCATTGGCATTGATCAGATGCCGGGGATCTTTCGGATCGATCCACAGTCCGTGATGGTCGCCATGGGTGGCGGCGACCAGTTTGAAATTCTTGCCGCCATCGGTCGAGCGTAACAGGCCGGTATTGAGCGCATAGACAGTGTCGACCGCCTTGGGATCGGCATAGATCTTCGAGAAATACCAGGCGCGCTGCCGGATACGGCCATCCTGGCTGACCACGCGCCAATGATTTCCGCCGTCGTCCGAACGGTACAGCCCGCCTTCCTTGGCCTCGACCATCGCATAGACGCGGGTGGATTTGGCGCCCGATACCGAAATGTCGATGCGGCCCAGAAGACCGTCCGGCAGGCCGTTGCCCTTGAGTTCCGTCCAGGTGACACCGCCATCGCTCGAGCGGAACAGGCCGCTGCCCGGGCCGCCGCTGGAGAAGTTCCAGGGCTGGCGGCGAACCTGCCACAGCGCGGCATAAACGATCTTGGAATCATGCGGATCGAAAGTGACATCGATGGCGCCGGTATTCTCGTCGCGATAGAGCACCTTTTGCCAGCTCTTGCCACCGTCGGCGGTACGAAACAGGCCGCGCTCGGTATTGGCGCCAAAGGCATGACCAAGTGCCGCGACCATCGCGATGTCTGGATTGTGTGGATCGACGATCAGGGCGCCGATCTGGCGCGTGTCCTTGAGACCGATATTCTTCCAGCTTTTGCCGCCATCGACCGATTTATAGACACCGTCGCCATAGGTGATGTCGCCGCGCAGCGCGCCCTCGCCGGTGCCGACATAGAGGATCTTGTGATTGGACGGTGCCACCGCGATGGCGCCGATCGACGCATTGGGCTCGGCGTCGAAAATCGGCTTCCAGCTCGCGCCGCTGTCGGTGGTCTGCCAGACGCCACCCGCCACGGCGCCGAAATAGAACAGTCCGGGTTCGCCGGAAACGCCTGCCACGGCAACGGCGCGACCGCCGCGAAAAGGGCCGATGCCGCGCCACTGCATGGCCTTATAGAGGGACAAATCGATCGTCGTTTCGGCCTTGAGCCTTTCAGACGCTCCGACCAGAAGCGCCAGCATGGGAAGGCTGGCGAGAAGGGAACGGCTAAGGCGTGCCGACAAACGAATCATGGGGCTCCCCCTGCGACGTTTCGTGCGCCAAGAAACCGGCGGCACACCAGGATGAACACGCCAAGCCGGCAAGACAAGGCACTTTGTATCAAAGACTTGCTCTGACGATTGACAGCCCGTTTGGCAGCTCCAACACTCGGGCTCGGATTGTTTGGGGGCGAAAGATTAATTTGGCAGGTCAGGATTCACGCCGCATAGCGATGCGGCTTGCCTTGTGCTCCGGCTGGATCTTGCCGATGGTCGCGCTGGCGGCCGATTCCGGAACGGCGCTCGAAGAAGTCGTGGTCACGGCGCAGAAATCGGCACAAGACCCGCAGCAGATCGGTATCGCCGTTTCGGTGGTCAGCGGCGAGACTCTGCAGGCGCAGCACATTCAGCAGCCGCTGGCACTGGCCTCGGTCGCCAGCAGCCTGTCGACGATGAATGCGACCACCGATGCAACGCCGCTCTTTCTCATCCGCGGTGTCGGACTCGATGATTTCAACACCAATAACAGCAGCGGCGTCGGCACCTATCTCGATGAGGTGTTCGCCGGTTTCCCGGGTTTCCTGACCGAGGCACTGTTCGACATCGATCGTGTCGAGGTTCTTAAGGGCCCGCAGGGCACGCTCTATGGCAAGAACACGGCGGGCGGGGCGATCAATATCTTGTCGCGCCAACCGACCGACCAGACCGAGGGCTATGTCGATCTCGATTACAGCCGCTGGGATACCCTCGATGCGACCGCCGCCATCGGTGGGAAGCTGACTGACTCGATCAAGGCGCGGCTTGCCGCGACGGTGACCAAGCAGGGCGCGGGATATCAGACCGACATCGACAGGGGGGAAAAATACGGCAAGCTCGATCGCGGCGGCGCGCGGCTCCTGCTCGATATCAGGCTCGCGGACAATGCCACGCTGCAACTCAATCTGCACACCGCCTATGATCATTCGGTGCCGTCCTCGCCGTCGACGCCGAATGTCGAAGCCCAGGTACCGACAAATCTTCCGTTCCAAACCAATGGCTTGCTGAATAGTCCCGCCGGCGGGACGCTGGTCCGGGTCGGCGGCCTGCCGCTCTATAAGGATGAAAACAGCGCCGGGTCGGTCGCGAAGTTTAAACTCCAATTGGATGGCATGACGCTCACCTCGATCAGTGCCTTCGATGGTTTCTATTCGCACAGTCTCGACAATTATGACGGCTACCCGGCCGCCGACAATAATTGGAGCAAGAATTTCCAGCAAACTCAGCTCAGCGAGGAAATTCGCTTGGCGTCAGACCCGGGTGGTGTGGTCGATTGGATCCTGGGCGCCGACTTTGCGCAGAACTGGTACCGGTGCCGGGACTCCCTCGACTGGAGCTTTGTCTATGGACTGGCCGATTTCATCACCGACTCCGGCAAGGCCATCACGGCGACGAACTTTACGCAAGTACAGCGATCGGAGGGGGTTTACGCCCATGCCGAGACCCATCTGTCCTCGCGCTGGAGCCTGGTCACCGGACTGCGCTTTTCCCGGGATATGGTCAGCTTCAATGGCGCAACCCTGGATCCGACCGGTGAATTGACCTATGCCGCCAATGGCTTCACCGGCGCTATCGTGCCGAACACGGTGCTGGCCGCGCTTGACCAGACGCACCACAGCCGGGATGTCTCATTCCGGTTCGAAGCCGATTACCATGTCACCGACAAGGCGATGCTTTATGCCAGCGTTGCGACCGCTTACAAGGCCGGAATTTTCTATGGCCAACCCGCCCAAGTGCAGGTGGATTGGGGCTATGTTAACCCCGAGCATGTCGTGACCACGGAATTTGGCGGCAAAAGCCGGTTTTTCGGCGACTCTTTGCAGATCGACGCTGCTTTGTTCGATACTGTTCTGTTCGATCGGCAGTCGAGCCTATCCCTTTGGGCCGGCCCGGTCGGCACCCAGCCTTTGATCGCCGGATTGGGCAATGTGCCTCGTTCGAGGATAGACGGCGCCGAGAGCGAAGTGGCGTGGCGCCCGCTCGGCGGACTAGAAATTCGCTTGGGCGCCGCCTTTCTCAAGGCCCGAGTCACCGAAAGTCTGTCCAGCGATAATGGTCTGGCGCTTTATACCCCGGTCAGGGTCGGGCAAAGTCTTCCCGATGCGCCTGCGCTCAGCGGCAACGGGTCGGTGCGCTATGATTATCCGTTGAGCGCGGACCTTGTCCTCTATGGCCAGGCCAACGACCACTATACCGGGGCGGAGCATCCCTATCTCGGCGATCCCACGACCTTCGGACGCGGGCATTCGCTCGGGGCGCGGCTCGGCGTCAAACACTCCGTTCAGCATTGGGATCTCAGCCTGTGGGGTACCAACCTGACAGATAGCCGGCCCCTGACCTATGCTTTCGCCGGCAGCGAAGGCCAGCGCGTGTCCTTCTATCAAAAGCCGATTTCCGCCGGTGTGACCCTGGTTTACAGCTACTGATGGCCTGCAGGAGGCGCTCGGGGCCGCAAACATCGGTTTTCCGTCGCGCGGCACCACAGCCCTCCCTCACCCTGGCGGGCTCATCTGCGCGCCCGGCAGCGGATTGAAATAATGCAGTTTCACGGTGCGTTTACGGATCTTCCAGACCTTGTTGCGGCGTTCGAAGCGATCGTAATAGCTGGCGCCGACGATCATCACCTGATGGTCGGGCGACGCTCCCATGCAATCGACGTCGCACTCGCCGCGGGCATGATCTTTGTCGTCGAACCAGACACGCAGATTGGTGGTGAGATGATGCGTTTCGCGCCAGGCCGGCCACAGCACCTCCTGCACCGCCCGCTTGATGCCGGCAAGGCCGGTGAAGGCACCGAACGGCGGCCCGATTTCAAATTCGCAATCTTCCCACCAGATCGCCTCGAAGCGGGCATAATCATGCTTGTCGAAGCCGTGGCAATAGTCGGACGCCAGATCGCGCATCGCATTGCGTGACTCCAATTGGTCGATCCGTTGCAGCAGTTCCGCAATCGACGCTGGTTGCTCGGACATGGTCATTCTCCCTGGTTGCGGGCGCCTGCGCGCCGTTGCACGAACGCCAACCCCAGCGGCGGCGCGGCGGAGGTAACAGATGTTTCCCCATTCAGGCTGAACACCAGCAGAGTCGAGCCATGCACCGGGGGTTCGATCTCCGGCGTCAGATTCTGCTGCAGAACGTCGTTGGGGTTGCCGCCGCCGGTGCTGATGGCGACATATTGCTTGCCGCCGGCGGTGAAGGTGATCGGCGTCGAGCTCGGCTTGTTGTCGAGCCTGGTCTGCCAAAGTTGCTGCCCCGATGCGCTGTCGGAAGCGCGAAAAACCTGATCGCGCCCGCCTTCGAAAACCAGCCCGCCGGCCGTGCTCAACACGGCGCTGGCTTCGGCGGCGCGGTGCTTCCGCGACCATTCCAGCTTGCGTGTCTGCAGATTGATCGCGCTCACCATGCCGTAATCGCCGTCGCTGCCGGGCCTGGGTTTGATGGCATAAGTGATGTCCCAGTCCTCTCCCTTGTTCCAGATGAAATCCATACAGGAATCCGAACTCGCCACGAACAGCAGATGGCGGATCGGGTCATAGGCGGTGGCGGGCCAATTGCGAAAACCGATGGCGAACGGGCAGATGAATTTCGGCGTTTTCGGATCGGGCTCGAGCGCCGGGTCGGTGGTCTTCCAGCCGGTCACCGGATCGATGCTCTTGACCAGATTCTGCAAGCCGAGATCGTAGGAGAATAGATACTTGCCGGTCTTGGCGTCGAGCAGGTCGAGAATGCCGAGCTTGCCCATCGTCATCACGACTTTCTGCGGCTTGCCGCCCAGCTCCAGTGTCGCCACGGTCTGCTCGAAGGCCCAATCGAGATCCCAGACATCGCGCGCCATATGCTGGTAGTACCAGACCAGCTTGCCATTGTCCGGGTTCAAGGCCAGGGTGGAGTCGGTGAACAGCGCCGCATTGGTCACCAGCGGCTTGGCGGTCGGTGCCATCAGGGTGGCAATGTGATAGGTTTGGCCGGTGCCGAAATAGACCAGATTCTCTTCGGCGTCAAAGGTCCCGGCGGTCCACACCGAGCCGCCGACCCGGTTTTCGATCGGCGCGTCGTTCCAGCTGTCGCCGCCCGGCTCGCCGGCCAGCGCCACGGTGCGGAAGCGCCAAAGCTCGGCCCCCGTTTTGCCATCCAGTCCGACGATGAAGCAGCCGCCTGGTTCGCCGCTGCCGGCACAGCCCGACATCCCTTGAATCACCTTGCCATGCGCGACCACCGGGCCGGCGGTAATGCGCAGCGATTTATGCATGCCGGTAATCAGATGGTCCCACACCACTTTGCCGGAATGCAGGTCGAGCGCGATCATGTGATTGTCGCTGGTCGGCACATAGAGCAGATTTTCGAATATCGCCATGCCGCGCGGCTGGGTAACCGGCGGACCGATCAGCGTGACAGAGGCGTGGCGCTCAAAACTCCACAAACTGTCGCCGGATTTGGCGTCAACGGCAAGAACCGTGCCGCTGCTGTTCAAAAACATCACCCCGTCCCGCACCAAGGGCGTGATTTCATTGGTGCCGAGCGGCAAGGTCCGGCTCCAGGCCAGCGCCAAACCCTGCACATTGCCGCGATTGATCTGATCGAGCGGGCTGTAGCCGGTTCCATCATTGGTCCGCCGCCAGCTGGTCCAGTCGCCGTCAGGCGGGTGCCGCAGACTTGCCTCGTCGACCGCGGTGAGCTTGTCGAGCAGGGCGGCACGCTCGGCCATGGCGGCACGATAGCGCGCATCACGGTTTTCATCGGCGGCACCGACACCGCCCGACTCGGACCGCTGCGTCGCATCGGAAGTTTTTGCGGCGGGCTGACCACTGCCCTGCACCAGACTGGCGAGAGACGGTGCCGCCAGATGGTTGACCCCGGCGACGAACAGGGCGATTTGGCCCACGGTCTCGGGTGTCAGGCTGCCGACGCTGGCCGGCGGCATGGTGCGCGAAATGTAATCAAAGAGCGCGGTTTCCTGTTGCGCCTGCCATTTGGCGCGAAACACCGTTCCTTTCAACTTCGGCGCGAAGGCACCGGCCAAGGTCTGGCCGTGGCAGCTGCTGCAGTGCAGCAGATAGGCTTTGGCGCCTTGCGACGCAGGCGCTGGCCGGCCAGCCGGTGCCTCGGCCGCCGCGACAGAATGCGCCAGCGGCCCGGCCAAGGCGAGCAGCGCCAGAAAGACGAACCGCATGCGTTTCACTCCAATTTTCTTGCGGCACCGCGTGGCGTCGCCGTGTTTGATTGCCGATATTTTATATCGAGAAAACCTTGCTTGTATAATTCAAAGCTCATTCCCGCCGTCGCGTGCGGATAAACAGGCGCAAATCCTCGCGTTCGGCGTCACTGATATCGCGAAATCCCGGCATCGCTGCCGCCAGCAGGCTGCCGTCCCGCACCACATGGTCGAAGGCGAGCCGATCGAGCGGTACCGGCGATGCGCGCAAATCGGGCGCGGCGCCGCCGGCGATCATGTCGAGCCCATGGCAGATCGCGCATTTGCCGGCATAAATCGGCTGGCCGCGCGCCGCGGCTGGCGGATCGGCGACAAAATCAGGGTCAACCGGCTGCGCCGCCGTTACCCTCGGCGGATCGGCAGGGAGGCTGGCGCCGCCCTCCAGCACGAAGGTCAGCACGCGGCGTCTTTGGGTTCGGTAGTCGAGATCATATTTGTCGAGCAGCGGGCCGAACATGGCTGCCGAACTGCCGAAGCCGGTAAGCACCGTAACATATTGGCGGCCCCCTGCCCGGTAGCTGATCGGCGGCGCCAGAATTGCGTTGTGGGCGTCGAACGACCACAGCAACGCGCCGCTGGCCGCCGCATAGCCATTGAAGCGGCCATCGATTTGTCCCTGAAACACCAGATCGCCCGCCGTCGCCAGCACGCCGCCATTCTCGAATTCCGGCGTCGCGACTTTCCAGACCGGCTTTTGCGTCACCGGATTCCACGCCAGCAGCGAACTGGTGCCATAGTCGGGCGCGCTGCTCCGCATCACGAACGACATCGCCACCGCATTGTCGAGATTCATGCCCGGTCCGCGTCGCCAATGGCTGAGGTCGATGTCCTTGTCCGAGAAATTCGACGCCAATTCGATGGTCGGGATATAGGCCAGCCCGGCCTTGGGACTGAACGCCATCGGCAGCCAATTGTGGCCGCCCATGGTCGAGGGCCGCATGACGAAGCTCGCGCCGTCGGCAAAGCGGGCGCCGGGATCCTCGATTGGACGCCCGCTGGCGAGATCGATCCGGCTGGCCCAGCTGACCGTGACGAAAGGCTCGGCCGAGATCAATCGGCCGTCGGTGCGGTCGATGACATAGAAAAAGCCGTTCTTCGGCGCCGTCATTGCCACCTTGCGCGGCCGGCCGTCGATCACCAGATCGGCCAATTCGATGTCCATCGCCGCGTTATAGTCCCAGCTCTCGGCGGGATTGACCTGATAATGCCATTTATAAGCGCCGGTCCTGGCGTCGAGCCCGACGATCGAACAGAGAAACAGATTGTCGCCCTTGCCCTGGCTTCTGACCTTATGGTTCCAGGGGGCGCCATTGCCGGTGCCGAGCAGCAGGGTCTTCGTCTCGGGATCGTAGGTCATGGCGTTCCACACCGTACCGCCGCCCCCTTTTTTCCACCAGGGACCCGACCAGGTCTTGGCCGCCATCGCCATCGCCGGACTTTCAAAGCCTTGGGCGGGATCGCCAGGCACCGTATAGAAGCGCCACAATTGCGTGCCGGTTTCGGCGTCATAGGCCGTCACATAGCCCCTGATCGCGCCGAAATCGGCGCCGCCATGGCCGATCACCACCTTGCCGTCGAACAGCCGCGGCGCGCCGGTAATTGAACGCTGGTCATGCTTGCCGACCGTCATGACCGACCAGACCTGATGGCCGTCCCGCGCATCGAGCGCGATCAACCGGCCGTCGGCGGTACCGACATAGAGTTTGTCCTTCCACCAGGCCAGGCCGCGGCTGCCCCAGCTGCCGCGCAATTTATCGCCCGCCGCCTGCGGCGCCTTGGGGTCGAAGCGCCACAGCAATTTTCCGCTGACGCCGTCGAGCGCTTCGACCACGCTGTGGCCGCGGGCATAATAGATCACGCCATCGACCGCGATCGGCTGGGTGGTCGAGGGTCCGACCGGCAGATCATGCCACCACGCCAGAGCGAGCCGCCCGATCGTGCCTGCATTGATCTCGGCGAGCGGACTGTAATGCTGCTCGCCGAAGCTGCGGCCGTAGCCCGGCCAATCCGCGCCATCGCTGCTGTCGCTGTATTTTGCGGTGGACAGCGCCGTGCCGGACCCGGCCGGCAGCGAACGCGGCAACCATAGGACGGCCAGCAGCAACGCCAACCACAGATATTTGCCCGACGTCACCGGAACAGGTCCATCGCCAGCGGCCGCAGCAACTCGGCGGCGCTGCCGTCGCGCCGCGCATAAGGGACGCCGCGCGCCAGCACGATCGGCCGCCCCTCCGCCGCCTGCCCCATGATCAGCGAGGCGGCCGCCGCCAGCTCATCGGCCATTCCGATCTCGGTGGTTTGCAACTCGCGTCCGTACAAATCGGCGACGCCGCGCAAATCCAGCAATCCCGGCAGGCCGCTGACGCCGAGCGCGGTGCCGATCGTGCCGTTACGCCAGGCGCGTCCCAGCGAATCGATGATCAGCACCGCCACATCGATGCCGGTCTTGTCGAACAGACTTTGGCGTATCTGCCGGCAGGAGCGGTCGGGATCCTTGGGCAGCAGCAGAGCGCCAGCCGAGACGTTGGATTGGTCGATGCCGGCGTTGGCGCAAACGAATCCCAGACGATGCACGACGATCAAAATGCCGCGCCGTACCCGCAGCACTTCGGAGGATTCCGACAGGATCAACTCGACCAGGCGTGGGTCCTTGTCGGTCGCCAGACCCAGTTCTCGGGCGCGCGGCGATGGCGTCACGCTGGCGAGATCGACCTGCCGCCCTTCCGCTTTGGAAACGATTTTCTGCGCCAGCACGAACACATCGCCCGATTTGAGCGGGTGAGGCGCCATGCCGGCCAGCACCAGATCAGCCGGGTCATCACCAGAAACAACCAGTGGTATTCCCTCCAGCGCACGCAGCGTGAGTTCGGCCGCCATCTCAGGGGCGCACCAGCAGGCCGTTATCGACCAGGAATTCGGTGCCGGTAATGAAGCGCGATTCGGGCGACGCCAGATACAGCACGTAATTGGCGACGTCGCCGGGTGCGCCCAGGGCGTCGGCCGGCAGCACACCGTCTGGCACCGGAATCTCAACCCCGGGCCGGCCCAGCGCGCCTTGTACCATCGGCGTCTCGATTGACGCCGGATGCACTGAATTGCAGCGGATCTTGTAGCCCTTCTCCTGGCAATGCATCGCCACCGATTTGGTCATCGAGCGCACTGCCCCTTTGGCTGCCGAATAGGCGAAAAAGACCGAAAAACCGAGATGCGAGGCGGTGGACGACATATTGATGATCGAGCCGCCGCCGCTTTTCGCCATCGCCGGAATGGCGTGTTTGCAGCCGAGAAAGACCCCCTCCGACATCACGCCGTTGGCGCGGCGGAACTGCTCCAGGCTGGTCTGCTCGGGGTCGGCGATGATGACGATGCCGGCATTATTGACCAGCACCGTCAGCTTGCCGAACTTCGCCACCGTGGCGGCGACCACGCTTTGCCATTCGCTCTCGCTGGTCACGTCGTGGCTGATGAAATGCGCGCCGATCTTTGCCGCCGCCGTCTGGCCGCCCTCCTTATTGATGTCGGTAATCACCACCTTGGCGCCTTCTTCCACCAGCCGCGTGGCGCAGGCCAGGCCCAGGCCCGATGCCCCCCCCGTGACGATCGCCACTTGTCCGTCTACCCGTCCCATGATCAACGTCTCCTCTTTCTTGTTATGTTATGCGAGGGGATAGCTGCTCGCACAAGAAAAAGGGGTTCGGGTGCCCGTCGGCGCCCGAACCCCTTGCCGTGACGACCGGCGTCGCGATCAGAAGGTGTAGTTCAGATTGACGCCGAAGGTCCTGGGCGAGCCGGGGATGGCGGTGTTGATACCGTCGGTCGCCATTGTGGCCAGACCGCCGAGGAAATATTGGCGACCCAGCGCATTGCGGACATAGGCCCCGAGCGAGGCGTTGCTGCCGAGGATGCCTTCCCAGTCATAATGCAGATTGAGCAGGGTATAGCCTTCCGCTTTCGAGCCGGGCACTTGGGCGAAATAGAACGACGAGAAATAGTCGTCGGTCTGGGTGTAGGTGTCGACCTTGACCGACATCGGGCCCCATAGTTCGGGCGTCGGCAACTGCGCCTTGACGAAGAACGAGGCCTGCCATTTCGGCGTGTCGGCGACGTCGGTCAGGCTGGTGACCGAGCCGAGCAGCGTAACTTCGGGCTTGGTGAAGATCGCCAGCGTATAGGCGCCATTGCCGCCGACCCGCAGCCACTTGTTGATGTGGTACTCGGCGTCGATTTCGATGCCCCGGGTCTCCTGCTCCGGCACGTTGAGAGTCGAGGAAGATGGCACGCCGCCGACGGTCAGATAGATGTTCTTCTGCACGTTGTGGGTAATCTGGTCGTACAAAGCCAAATTGACGCGGGTGGCATGACCGAAGATTTCACCCGAGAACTTCGAGCCGACTTCGAAGTCGTAGGTCTGTTCCGGCCCGAAGAAATTGAAATTGTTATAGGGGCTCTGATCGTCATAGCCGCCGGCGCGCCAGCTGCCACGATTGGCGAAATAGACCATTTCTTCCGGCGTCAGCTGATATTCCAGACCGACAGTCCAGCTCTTGTCGGCTTCGCTCGAGCGCTCGTTGGGGCCGCCGGGGAACAGGCCATTTTTGCCCTGGCTCTGATCCAGACTTTCCCAGGTATAGCGGAACCCTTCGGTGGTCGACAGGCCCTGGATGCCGGTCAGACGCGACAAATCATAGGTGGTCTGCGCATAGAGGCCTTTGGTCAGATCGTTGGTCATATATTCGTAATTGAGAATGGTGCCGGCGAAATCGACCGGATAGTCGTAATACTCATAGGTGTTGGCGGCGTAGGCACCAAAGATGTATTTCAGCTCGTTGTTGCTGGTGGCTCCCAGGAACTGCAGTTCTTCCGACCAGTTGTCCTGGTTGAAATGGAAGCTGTCGATACCATGCTTGCCGCAGCAATCGGCTGGATGCACCAGGTTCAGCACATTGAAAGGCGCGCCGGTATTGTTGGCGCCTTCCAGCGTCACCGCGTTGGTGTAGCCGATGATATTCTTGATCTGCAGATTCTGTGTGATGTCATAGCTGCTGGTGTTCTGAATGAACAGGCTGTGGTTGGCGTTGGGTTCGCTGCCATACAGCGTGTCGATCTTGTAGATGCCGAGCTGCTTCTGGGTCGTGTTGAGATAGTTGAGGATGGCGCCGCCGGTCACCAGATAGCCGGTGGCATTCAACGCCTGGCCGCCATTGATCTGACCGGGTGAGGCCACCGCATAGAGCTCGGACATATATTCCAGGCCTTGTTCCTTGCTGTACTGGAACACGGTGGTGCTCTTGATGTCGTCGGTCGGCGTGAACAGCACGCTGAAGCGACCGGATTCATATTCCGTCGTGCCGGGATGCTTGCCATCCTGGATATTGGTCATGAAGCCGTCATAGTCGGTATAGATGCCGGCGGCGCGCACATCGAGCTTGCCGGGAAGCACCGGGACCGTCACCGCGGCTTCGACTTCCTTGAGGTTGTAATTGCCGAAATTGGCGCTGACATTGCCGCCGAAGCTGTCGGTCGGCAGAGCCGTGTTATAGAGCACCGAGCCGCCGGTGGCGTTGCGGCCAAACAGGGTGCCCTGCGGTCCCTTCAGCACTTCGACGCCGGCCATGTCATAGAGGCCATGCGCCGATTCCACATTGCCGTTCAGCGCGATGCCGTCGATATAGACGTTGACGCCCGGCGGCGAACCCGACACCGCGTCGAGAGTCTGGCCGCGTAGCGCGAAGTTCAGCTGGTTGCCGGTCTGCGCCACCTTGATCTGCAGACCCGGCACTACGAACATCAGATCGCGTTCATCCTTGACGCCGGCATCGACCAGTGCGTCATTGGACAGTACCACTTCGGCGACCGGCACCTTTTCCAAAGACTCTTCGCGGCGACGCGCGGTGACGATGATTTCCGACATTTCGTCGGCCTTGGACGCCGAGGCGGATTGGGTTTGGGCCAACGCTGCCGGGCCGTTACCGAACAGCAAAAGCGACGCGGCAAAGGCGACCAGACTGGTTCCAGCGCGCCAAGCGGATTTTTTCGAAACATTCGACAGACAAGTGGATGGAAGGCGAGAGATGAGGTGCATAATCTTACGTTTCCCTTGGATCGGTTCAGTTGGTCGACTCGTTGCGCGTAACGCCCAATCAAACGCTTCCCGTGATCGCATCCTTGACGGACACGACGAACAGCACCGCTGGCAGTCATCTGGCTGGCAGGCAACATTTCATCCCAACGGCAACCGTCTTTGAGAGACTCGTTTACCGAGCTGACAGGCCCAACGCTCTTCGGCGTCCTCGATCGAGTATATTGAACTGTAATCTGTTGTATACCCACTTTGTTTCGGCATTATACAAATTTGCCCCACAGCAGCAAAACTGCAACAATCCGACAGCATTGCTGGTGCTTCTCGGGCAGCCGTTGGTGGCGCGCCGTGCTTCGCTCCGCAAGGCTTCGCGCTTTGCCGTTGCCGACCAGGCGGCGATCGGTCGGTGGCCGGCGAGAAATATATTCCGCTTGCACGGCCGCGCACCGCCATGGCACCATCAGACCCTTGAACGCCCGCACGGGTGCGCCGGTAACTTATTGTTTCCGGCTGTGAAACCACAAAATTTAAAGGGAGACAAAGTGATGACGGAGACCAAAACCGAAGGGAAAGCCCCGGTCTTTGATCCGGTCAAACTCCAGGAAGTCAATGCCGGCAAAGATTATCCGATGGAGCCGGACGAATTCGAAGCCCTGTTCGTGCACAATTGCTATTGCTCGATGGCGCATATCAATAAGAAAGGCTATCCCATCGTCACGCCGATGTTCTACATCATCAAGGATGGCTTTTTGTATATGAGCAGCATCAAAAAGTTCCGCCACAAGGTGCTGGATCTGGAAGAAAACCCGAAAATCTCGGTCAGCATCGCCAATGACGGCGCCAATGCGCGGCGGCAGAAGGCGATCCTGCTGGTGGGCCACGCCGAAGTGTCCTACGACCCGGCGCTGCTCGAGGAAATCCATTGGAAGATCATCGACAAATATTGGTCGGACGCCAAGACTCCGGAAATCCGTCAGGCGGCCTTCAATGGCGTGCACACTTCGCTCCGGGCAATCATAAAGGTCGTCCCCGAGAAGACCATGAGCTGGGATTTCGGCAAAATGGTCAACGCCTATGAGAAAGGCGTGTGGTTCAACGAAGCCTACGAGATGTCCAAGCCGCACGACGTGAAATGAGCGCGGTGGTCGCACCACAATGATAAAAAAAGGGGGCAACGATGGTCACGCTCGTCGTCTGCATTCGCAAAAAGCACGGCCTGTCGACGGAAGCATTTCAGAAGCATTGGCGCGAGGTGCACGGGCCGCTGGTTCGCAGCGTCCCCGAGTTCATGCGGCATGTGCGCAAATACATCCAGTATCATGTGATCAGCGCGGAGGACATGTCGCAGAAGACCGTCGGCCATGCCGCCGACTATGACGGCATTGCCGCGCTCACCTTCGACAGTCCGGAAGCGATTGAGACAGCGTTCTCCGAGCCGCGCTATCTTGAACTGATCCGTCCCGACGAAGGCAATTTCATCGACCCCGACAAATGTCTGACCTGGATGACCAACGAACTGGTGTTCGCCGGATAAGCGGCGGGTGTCATCCGGGTTTCAAGACGCTTCGGCTTTGGGCGGTGTCCCTTTGTAATTTGGGTCGTAGCGCAGGCCGGCGGCGGCGCCGAGCGGGAACATGTCGTTGAGCGCGGCCAACTCGGCCGGTGACAGGTTTATCTGTTCGGCGGCGACATTCTGCTCGAGATATTTGATCCGCTTGGTGCCGGGAATCGGCAGCATGTCCTTGCCCTGATGGAGCACCCAGGCCAGGGCGATCTGGCTGGCGGTATAGCCGCGGGCGTCGGCGAAATCGGTGATCCGTTGCACCAGCGCCTGATTGCGGACGAAATTTTCACCCTGGAAACGCGGCGAGGTGTGGCGGATATCGTCGGGCGCCAGGTTTTCCGGCTTTTGAATGGCGCCGGTCAAAAAGCCCCGCCCAAGCGGACTGTAGGCGACGAAGGTAATGCCCAACTCCCGGCAGGTCGGGATCACGTCGTTTTCCAGTTCGCGGCTCCACAAGGAATATTCCGACTGCAATGCTGCGACCGGATGCACGGCGTGGGCCTGGCGCAGCTGCTGGGCGCTGACCTCGGAAAGACCGATAGCGCGAATCTTGCCCTGCTTCACCAGATCGGCCAAAGCGCCCATGGTAACTTCGATCGGCTGCTTGGGATCGACGCGATGGACATAATAGAGATCGATATGGTCGGTGCCGAGACGCTTCAGCGATTCGTCGCAGCATTGCCGCATATAGTCGGGCGCATTGTCGATGCCGCGGTCATAGGTGCTGCCTTCCGGCCCATCGGGATCGCGCACCACGCCGAACTTGCTGGCGATGACGACGCGATCGCGCTTGTCCTTGGCGAATCGACCGACCAGGCGCTCATTGGCCCCTTTACCATAAACGTTCGACGTGTCGTAATGCGTCACGCCGAGCTCGAAAGCCCGCTCTAGGGTCTTGAGGGATTCCGTATCGTCATGGGCGCCGTAAAACTCGGACATGCCCATGCAGCCCAACCCCATGACGGAACATTCAACGCCGGATGCGCCCAGACGAATTTTACGCATTCTTGATCACTCCTCCAACCGAGGTGGCATTTTGTCCGCGGCACCAGCGCCGTTATTTTTTAAGTGGTCAACTATATAGATTTCAGTCGCCAAGCTAAAGCTTATTTGCCAGACTCGTTCGTGCAATTGCGCCACCCGTGTCCTGAGCCCCTCGACCGGTTCGGGGCGCCAAGTCCGCGCGGCAGCTGAGCCTCTGTGATAGCGGAGGCACAGGCGCCGTGACAAACCGAGCGCAATCCGGAGGAAACCATGATCGATCTCTATGGCGGTCAGACGCCCAATGTAATCAAGGTTTTGATCGCGCTCGAGGAATTGGGGCTGGACTACCGCCGCATCGCCGTCGACATCATGAAAGGCGAGCAGTTCGCACCTGCGTTCCTGGCCATCAGCCCCAACAACCGGGTACCCGCCATCATCGATCACGCCCCGGTCGACGGCGGCGCCGCGCAGGTTTTGTTCGAATCCGGCGCCATCCTGATCTATCTGGCGGAACGGACCGGCAGATTGCTGTCGGTCGACCGGGGCGAACGCTATCAAGCGATTGAATGGGTCATGTGGCAAATGGCCGGACAAGGCCCGATGCTGGGCCAGCTTGGGCATTTCCGTAATTATGCGCCGGAAAAGATCCCTTACGCCATCGCCCGCTATCAAGACGAAGCCGCCCGGCTCTATCGCGTCCTCGACCGGCGCCTCGAAGGACGCGACTTTGTGACCGGGGCCTATTCGATCGCCGATATCGCCTGCTGGCCCTGGATTCTGTTTCGCGAGCATCACGGCATTCAATTGTCCGACTTTCCCAATGTCGCACGCTGGTTCGCGGCGATCGCCCTGCGCCCCGCCGTGGTGCGCGCCGTTGGCTCGCAAGCGATTCCGGCGCCCATCACCGTCACCGACGAAATCAGGGCGGTGCTGTTTCCCGCCAAACCGGGAGAATAGGATGACAGCGCACTATGTCACCGCCGAAGACGCAATCGGCATGCCCGGCCTTCGCATCGCCTTCTCACAAGGCCTGCCGGCTCCCTGGGGCGAGGCGGTGCGCGCCATCTTCACGCTAAAGAAGATCCCTTTCGTCGCGGTGGCGCAGCAACCGGGTGGCGACAACGAGGCGCTGCTGCGTTGGACCGGGCAATCCTCGGCGCCGGTGGCGATGTTCGGGACCGAACGGGTGCGCAGCCGCTGGGACGAGATGCTGCTGCTGGCGGAACGCCTGGCGCCCGAGCCGCGCCTGATACCCTTGGACGAGGAGGATCGCGTCACCCTGTTCGGGCTGTGCCATGCGCTGTGCGGCGAAGACGGTTTGGGCTGGAATTTGCGGATTTTGCTGCTCGATGATCTGGAGCGCAGCGGCGCCTTTCCGGTCGCATCGATGAAAGCGCGCTATACCGACGGCGCGCCGCTTGCCGCGGCGCGGCGGCGGGTAAACGCCATCATCGCCCTGCTGGCACGACGGCTGTCGGCGCAAGGCGGCGAAGGAAGCGGTTATTTCGTCGGCAACGCCGTGAGCGCCGCCGACATCTATTGGACCACCTTTTCCAACTTGCTGTCCGCAATGTCGGCCGATGTCTGTCCAATGCCGGACTTTTATCGCGACTGCGCCAAATTCGGCGCGGCGCAACTGGAGGCGCCGCTTCCTGCCATCCTGCTCGACCACCGCGAGCGCATCCTGCGGCGCTATTTTTGCTTGCCGATGTCGTTTTGACGGCCCGATTTTTTGTATAAGCCTTGAAGGCAGCCTGTATAATGCTAGCGCTCCGTTTGCGAAATTCGAAGTGCTTTGTTCACAGGATTTTCGAATTTCGGAAACGATCAGAGCACGAGGTAAATTATTGAATCTAGGGGATGCTTTATGTTTTTGAAGGTCCGAAAATCGCCGGTGGCAAAGTTGTCGGAACTGCAAAAACGCACCCGCTTGCGGATCGTAAATCGAGCGGCGGCATCAGACAAGCCGCAGCCTTTGGGAGGTTGAGCGACACCATGACCGAGAAAAGCACCCAAGTCTCCCGTCGGGCGGTCATCGCCGGCGTGGGAACCGCCGGCGTCGCCGGCATGCTGCCGATTGCCGCACCGGCCGCGGAGGCGGTCACCTGGACACACAGCGCCGACATCGTCTGTGTCGGCAGCGGTGCTGCTGCCCTCAGCGCGGCGATCACCGCGCTCGGCAATGGCGACAGCGTGATCGTCGTCGAGAAGATGCCGATATTGGGCGGCACCACCACCAAATCGGGTGGGGTCGCCTGGATTCCCAACAATTTCCTGCTGCGCGAGAAGGGCATCGCCGACCCGAAGGCCGAGTGCATGCGCTATATGGCGCGTTTTTCCGATCCCGAGCGCTATCAGCCAAACAGCCCGACCCTGGGTCTTGGGGCCGACTCCTATGCCTTGATCGAAGCCTTCTACGATAACGCTGCGCCGGCGGTCGACCGGCTGCGCGCGCTTGGCGCCTATCGCGCCTGCGCCTTCACCGTGGCGTCCTGGCTCGCCAATCCCGAAGTGGCGCAACTGGTGCAGAGCAGCCCCGATTATTTCGATCACGACCCCGACAACAAAGTGTCAAGCGGCCGCATGCTCGGCGCCCAGCGCGAAGACGGCGGCGCCGGCACCGGTTCCGAACTGATCGCCCAGTTCGAGGATTTTCTGACCGGCAAGAACGTGCCGATTCTGCGCAGCCATAAGGTCGAGCGGCTGATCTTGGACAAAGGCGGCCGGGTGATCGGCGTCGCCGCCACCCACGAGGGCAAGACCGTCACCGTCAAGGCGAAAAAGGCCGTCATTTTCGGCACCGGCGGCTATGCCCACAATCCCGAATTCGTCAGACTGTATCAGCAGTGCAACATTTATGGCTCCTGCGCGTCATCCGCGTCGCAGGGAGATTTCATCCGGATTGGCGGGCAGGTTGGCGCCAAGCTGGGCCATCTGGGTGGCGCCTGGCGCACCCAGGTGGTGGTCGAGGAAGCCCTGCTCGGCAAGCCGCTCGCCGTGTGCGCCTTCGTGCTGCCGGGCGACTCCAAGCTGCTGGTCAATAAATATGGCCGGCGCGTGGTCAATGAGGCGCGGGACTATAACGACCGCACCCGCGTGCATTTCACCTACAACCCGACCCAGGAAGAATTTCCCAACCATTTCCTGTTCATGGTGTTCGACCAGCGCACGCTGGATCTGTTCGGCGGCGACTATCCGCTGCCGGCCAAAGGCACGCCGTCGCCCTATGTCATCAGCGGCGACACGCTGGCGGCGCTGTCGGCCAATATCGGCGCGCGCCTGACGCAGATTGCCGCCAAGTCCGGCAATCTGGCCTTGGCGCCCGATTTCAGCGACGCGCTCGCCAAAACGGTCGATCAGTTCAACCTAATTGCCAAAAGCGGCAAGGACCCCGACTTCCATCGCGGCGATCAGGCCTATGACCGCGAGTGGTTCTATCTTTTCTCGACACCGACCGACTTCGCCAATTGGCAGAAGGACCATCTGCCCAACCACACCATGTATCCGCTTTCGGCAAATGGCCCCTATCACGCCATCATCCTGGCTGCGGGCGCGCTCGACACCAATGGCGGCCCGGTGATCAACGCCAAGGGCCAGGTGGTCGGCTATGACGGGAGGCCGATCGCCGGCCTGTACGGCGCCGGCAATTGCATCGCCAGCCCGACGCGCGACGGCTATTACGGCGGTGGCGGCACCATCGGCCCGGCCCTGACCTTCGGCTATATCGCCGCCACCAACGCGCATAATGAAACGGTTCATGCCTAGCCCGGCGGGGCCGGCCAGGCTGGCAGGGTGGGAAGCGCTGCTGGCAACCATCCTGATTGCCTCGCCGATCCATGCCGGCGACCCGGCATTCCAACCGACCGTTCAGCGTATTCTGGCGCGCAATTGCGCCGGTTGTCACAATTCAGTCGACCGCCAAGGCGGCCTCGATCTCGAGCCGGATCACGCTTTTGCCAATCTGGTAGGGGTGAAGTCGATCGAATCGCCCCTGCCACGGGTCATGCCGGGCGACCCCGAACGCAGCTATCTGGTTCGCAAACTGACCGGCACGCAGGCCGAGGCCGGCGGAGAGGGCGCCCAGATGCCGGCGAACGGAGCCGCCTTGCCGGGCGCGCAGATCGACGTCATTCGCCATTGGATCGAGGCGGGCGCCAGCAAGGGACCCTCCTGATGGCGGAATCGCCGCAAACAGAACTTTTTGCCGGCCCGCGCGGGCGCATCATGGCGATGGATTCCGCCTATCATGTCTGTGCCGCCAATCAGGGCCAGGACGTTGTCGTCAACGCCTCCTATTGTGGCGTGCTGCCGGCCCGCTTCATCGCCGAGCAGCGTCCGCGCGCGTCGATCGCGGTCGATTGCGGGGTGGGCCCGAACGGCGCCGGGATCGCCGGATTGTGGTATCTCGAAGCCTTGAATATCCCGGCCGCCGTCGCCGACGTGATGACCGTCCGATTGGGCGACGGGGTGGATCTCTATCGCCACGGCGTCATCAGTTTCCTAAACCAGCCCGCCGCCGATTGCGGCGTCCGGCTCGGCATGCCGGTGCAACAGGCGGCGCAGCTGTTGCTCGAGGGCGACGCGGCGACGCCGCCGGCGGCGGGGATCACCAACCGTACCATCGTCGATCACGGCCCGTCGGGACGTCTGGTGGTTTGCACCGACTCGATCGCTTTTGGGCTCGATGAGGATCGCAACAATGTCCTGGTGACCGCCGGCCACACCGGACGCAGCGCCGTGCCCTATCTGCTGCGGGTGCGGCCGTTCGGTTTCATCTGTTCGGATGGCGGCATGGGGCGCGACCGATCCGGCATCGCCGGGCTGCTGGACGAAGCCACCCAAGGTCTCGCCGGCGCCACTGTCGATGCCCGCACCGCGCAGATGGGAAGCGGCCTCAGTTCTTATCGCGAGGGCACCATCAGCGCCGCCAATCCTCTCGCGGCGGCCTGCGGAATCCAGGTCGGAATGCGGGCGGTCGATGCAGCGCGGCGAATGCTGGAGCGCCCAGCAAAATAAATTGTCATGGCAATCTATATAGTGCTAGTGCTGTTACCTGCTGTAACAACAAGGCGAGCGGCTTGCCATGTCTAGTCTTCGGCCGGACCTGTCCCCGGGGGATCACTCCCCCGCCCTTGGCGGCGACCGCACCGGCGTGAAGACCACCTTGACCGAAGCCATCCGCCTGGGAATCGAAAGCGACATATTTTCCGGCCGTTTCCCGCCCGGCAGCCTGATCGACGAGGAATCCATCGCTGCCCGCTTCTCGGTGTCGCGGACGCCGGTGCGTGAAGCCGTCATGCAATTGATCGAATCCGGTCTGATCGAAAAGAATTCGCGCCAGCGCGCCAAGGTCGCGCGCCTCGACGTTCGCCGCCTGCTGCAGCTGTTCGAGGCGCTCGCGGAAATGGAAGGCACCTGTGCGCGTTTCGCGGCGCGGCGCATGACCACGGCGGAAAAAGACGAACTGGTGCATAATCACGAATTGGCAGGCATTGCCCTGCAGTCCGGCGTTGACGAGGACTATTTTCGCCTGGGCCGCCGATTTCACGCTTTGATCATTCGCGGCACCCACAACAATGTTTGGATCGATCTGACCCACAAGCTGGTCGCGCCGCTGCTGCCCTACCGGCGCTTCCAACTGCGCCGCGACGGGCGTCAGTTGGCCAACCAGACCGACCATGAAGCGATCCTGGCCGCCATTCTCGAGGAAAACGCCGGCGCGGCTTATGACCTGATGCGGCGCCACAACACGATCCAAGGCGACGGTCTGGCCGACTATATATCCATGGACGGCGTACAAATTCTGCCCTGATCCTTTTACGAGGCCGAGGCCAACAACACATCGAGGGGATGATGGCCTGGTTGACGTCGCGCGTATGGCCCGTGGTTCCGGTCAAGCGGCTTTCCGCCGCAAAACAGCGGCTGCGCGGTGCCTTGGGGTCGCGCGGCGATGAGTTCGCCCGCCTGCTGGCACGGCGCACAATCGAGACGCTGGCGCGGTCGCGTACGGTGGCCGGTATTCTGGTCGTGACGTCGGATCCGGTGGTGGTCGAGGATGCCCATGCGGCGGGCGCGCTGGTGGTCGACGACGCCGCACACTCCCTGAACGCGGCCTACGCGCTTGGTATCGCCGCGGCCGGCGGTTTCGGCGCCGACCTCTGCGCGCTGGTGCCGGCCGACCTGGCCTTGCTGAGCGCGGCGGGGTTCGACGCCATCGTGTTCGGTTATGACGACCATCGTCAACGCGCCGGCCGCAGCGCGGTCGGTCTGGTGCGCTGCAAGGACGGCACGGGGACCAACATGGCCTTGTTCGATCCGCACTCGGATTTCGTGCCGGAATTTGGCCCCGACAGCTTCGCTCGGCACATGCACACCGCCGGCACCGACGGTCATGAATTGCCCTCCGACGAGGCGGCATTCGATATCGATACGGTGGAGGATCTGCGCAATTTCGCGCGCCAAATGGGCGCTGCCGGCAGCGACGATTGGCTGCGGCTGATCGCGGCGGCATCCGCCACGGCGTGATGGGAGGACCGTCCTTATCGTCGTCACATCAGGACAGATCGTGCCTGACGACTCGTCCGACCATCGCGATCAGGCTGGCAATCACCTCGGACTCGGCGCGGCGCCCGTTCGGACGGTACCAATTGGCAATCCAGCTCAACAATCCGCCGATCCACAAGGCCGTCATGGCCGCATCGTCGATGTCGAACTGTCCGAAACCGCGCCCGCGTTCCAATATCGCCGCCAATTGCTGGTCGAAATGGTGCCTGAGTCCGAGAATGCGCCTGGCATCGGCGGGGGCGAGACTTTTCATCTCGCGCTGATAAACCATCACATGGTCCTGATAGCGGATCACCTCGCGGGCGACTCCGGCGACGATATCCGCCAATTGCCGCGCCGGGTCGGCGCTTTTGGCCAGGGCCGCCTCGACCACCAGGAGCGATTGCCTGATGCCGGTTTCGCAGATTTCCACGAGGATTTCGCTCTTGTTGGTGAAATAGGAATAGATGAAGGGTTTGCTGACTGCGAGCCGCTGGGCCAGCAATTCGAGTGTGCCGGTCTGGTATCCCTTCTCGAAGAACATCTGGCTGGCCTGCTGCAGGATGCGCTGGCGCTTATAGGCCGCCACCTCGCTTTTGATCGCCGTCACCATGCCCGCTCGAGGATTTGCAGAACGTCCGCCGCGGTGGCGATCGGTCTTGGATTGGTGCGCCCCCAGATATCCTTCAAGGTATAGTCCGCCACCATGGTCAGGCGGTCTTTGCCGACCCCGACCGCGGCCAGCCGGCGCGGCATGCCGAGGCTGCGAATGAAGCGGTCGAACGCGCTGGCCGCCGATTGACCCGGCGCGCCCAGGCAATCGCTGATGCGGCCTTGGCGGCTGGTATCGCTCTCGGCGTTCCAGGCCAGCACGAAAGGCGACATGACACAGGAAGTATAGCCATGCGGCACGTCGCAGCTGCCGCCCAGAATATGGCCGATGGCGTGACTGGCCCCCATCGGCACGCCGCCGACGATCGGGATCATCGACTGCCAGGCGCCGATCTGGCATTTGAGACGCCCCGCACTATCGCCGGGATCGGCCTTGATGCGCGGCAAGCCTTCCGCCAGCAGCCGAAGCGCACTGTCCGCCACGCCATCGCAAAAATCGTCGGAGTGGTACGACGCCAAGGTCTCGACGGCGTGATCGGCGGCCCGCACGCCGGTCGACAGAAACAGCCATTCCGGCGTGTGGCGGGTCAGCACCGGATCGAGCACCACCGCCACCGGCGCCATCATCCTATGCATATAGCCCTGTTTATGCTGCGTCAGCTCGTCAGTGGCGCCGGCCAACGGGTTGAACTCGCCACCGGACAGGGTGGTCGGCAGGCAGACGACGCGGATATCCGGGGCGGCAAATACCGGCTGCACCACCCGGCCGTCTTCTTCGACAGTGGTGCGGAACGGCTCGAAGCCGGCGGTGTCGGTGACATTGTGCTTGAGCAGCAGCGCGGCGATCTTGGCGGCATCGGTCACCGAGCCGCCGCCGACGCTGACGATCAAATCGGCCCCCGCCTGGCGCGCCGCCTCGGCCGCCGCCAGCACGGAAGTGCGCGGTGCGTGCGGCACCATGCCCGACCAGGTCGCGGCATGGCGCGGTCCGAGCGCCGCCTCAATCTTGGCAATTTCGTCGGTGGCGCGCCGCAGATGGCCGCTGACCAGCAAAAAGACGCGCGACGCCGCCAGCTGTTCCGCTTCCGCGCGCAAAGCCTCCGCCGCCGGCTCGCCGATGTGAACCCGCTCGACCGATGACCAATGCATTACACGCGACGCCATGTTCCGCTCCATCCCGGTTGATGATCAGTTTGCCTTCGAGGCGAGGGAAAGACATACCGGTCGGTATAAGGCTCCGCAACTGCTTTGCGCGGCGCCCGCTTCTTGCTAGTTTGGCCGGTAATGAGAAACAGGGGGAGGAAACCGTCGGAATGACGCCGAGCACGGAACAGCGTGACTTTTTTGATGGCCGCATTCCCAATCGCGACCGTTGTGTCGCGCGCTATCTGATCGACCGCTGGGCATCCGTCAAGCCGGACGCTGTTTATGTCGCGTTCGAGGATGGCAGCCAATGGAGCTATGCCGAGTTGCGCCGCCGCGTGCTGGCCAAGGCGGCCGGCCTGCAGCGACTGGGCGTGGCCAAAGGCGATCAAATTGTGGTGTGGCTGCCGAACGGACAGGATGTCCTGTTGACCTTTTATGCGGTGACCTATCTCGGCGCCGTGTTCGTGCCGATCAACACCGCCTATCGCGGCGGCATTCTTGCCCATGTGCTGGCCAATGCCGGGGCCGGGATCGCCATCCTGCACCCCGACCTGCTGGCCCGACTGAAGGAAATCGAGCCTGTTCCCCTGACTCAGCTGGTGCTGACCACGTCGATCGCCGCGCCTGATATCGGCCTGCCGGCGGTACGCTTCGACGCGATCGACGGCGACGCCCACACACTGATGCCGCCCGACGCGCCGATCGAACCTTGGGACCTGCAATCGATCATCTACACCTCGGGGACCACTGGCCCGTCCAAGGGTGTGCTGTCCTGCTATCTGCATATGTACAGCAATGCCGGGCCGGAATCTTGGCCGATGGTGACCGGGGTTGACCGCTATCTGGTGGCCTCGCCGTTTTTTCACATCGGCGGCATGGGCGCGGCTTTCGTCATGCTGGTGCGCGGCGGCTCGATTGCTTTGCTCGAAAATTATACCACCGAAGGGTTCTGGGCCTTCGCACGGCAGAGCGAAGCGACCGTGGTGTTTCTGCTCGGCGTGATGGCGAATTTTCTGCTGAAGCGGCCTCCCTCGACCGCCGATCGCGATCATGCCGTGCGAACCGCCTTCGTCGTTCCCTTGACCGACGATGCGGCGCTGTTTCGCCAAAGATTCGGCGTCGATGTCTATACCATCTTCAATATGACGGAAATTTCGTCGCCGCTGGTGTCGGCATGCAATCCTGTCAAGCGCGGCACCTGCGGCCGGCCGCGCCCTGGCGTCGAGGTGCGTCTGGTCGATGCCCATGATTGCGAAGTGCCGATCGGCGCGGTCGGCGAAATGATCCTGCGTACCGACCGGCCTTTCGCCATGAACAGCGGCTATAACCGCGCCCCGGAGGCCACCGCGGCAGCCTGGCGCAATGGCTGGTTCCATACCGGCGACGCCTTTCGTCGCGATGCCGACGGCGATTATTTCTTCGTCGACCGTGTCAAGGATGCGATCCGCCGCCGTGGCGAGAATATTTCTTCGTTCGAGGTCGAAATCGAGGTTTGCGCCCATCCCGAGGTCAGGGAAGCGGCCGCCATCGGCGTCACCAGCGAGCTTGGCGAGGACGACGTCATGATCGTGGTCGCCGCCGTGGCCGGCGCCCGCCTCGATCCGGTCGCGCTCTATCATTTTCTTGTGGCGCGCCTGCCGCATTTCATGGTGCCGCGTTATATCCGCCTGCTTGACGCATTGCCCAAGACGCCTTCCGCCAAGGTGCAAAAGGCGCTGTTGCGCAGCGAAGGCGTCACCGCCGACTGCTGGGACCGCGAGAAAGCAGGACTGCGCAGCAAGCGCGAGATCCTGTCGCGCTGACCGGCTGGAGGGACGACTCTACCGATTGGTATAATTATTGAATAGTCAGTATAACGCCTGCGCAATGAAGAGGGGCGGAGGAATGTCACAAAAACCTGGCGGTCCGCTGGCCGGCATTCGCGTCGTCGAGTTCGCCGCCTTGGGGCCAACCGCGTTCACGGCGATGATGCTCGCGGATCTCGGCGCCACAATTGTCCGCATCGATCGGTCCACTGGCCCTGACCGCCGCGCCGGCGATCCAAAGCTCGATTTGCTCAATCGCGGCCGCCGGGCGCTGGCGCTCGATCTCAAGCAACCCGCCGGCCGCGCCATCGCCCTCGCGCTGGTCGGCCGTGCCGACCTGCTGGTCGAAGGCTTTCGACCTGGCGTGATGGAGCGATTGGGACTGGGACCCGATGATTGCCAGGCCGCCAATCAAGGGCTGATCTATGCGCGCTTGACCGGATGGGGCCAGGACGGCCCGCTCGCCGACAAAGCCGGGCACGACATCAATTATATCGCCCTGGCAGGGGCGCTGTTTCCGCTTGGCGACCCCCAATCGCCGCCCCCGCCGCCGCTCAATCTGGTGGCGGATTATGGCGGCGGCGCCATGTTCGCGGTAACCGGCATTCTGGCCGCGCTGGTCGAACGGCAACGCAGCGGTCGCGGCCAGGTGGTCGATATCGCCATGGTCGACGGTGTGTCGCTGCTGCTGACTCAGATCTATGGCTGGCAGGCGATGGGATTCTGGCAGACCCGGCGCGCCGCCAATCTGTTGGATGGAGGTGCCTATTTCTACCGCTGCTACGCCACGCGGGACGGCCGCCACATCGCCGTCGGCGCCATCGAGCAGAAATTTCACGATGCTTTCCTGACCGGCCTCGGTCTCGACAGTGCCGACTTTCCCGATTTGTTGGATCGTCGGTATTGGGCCGAGCGCAGCGCCAGGATTGCCGCCATCGTCGCCACCAGAGACTATGCCGACTGGCTCGCTTTGTTCGACAAGCTCGACGCCTGCGTCAGCCCTGTGCTCTCTCCCGACGAGGCGTGCAGGCACCCAGCCAACCTTGCGCGCCGGGTGCATATCGATATCGAGGGCGTGCTGCAGCCGGCGCCGGCGCCGCGATTCGGGCGGACCCCGACCGCGACGCCCACCCCCCCCGAACTTCCCGAGACGACGATGGAACAGGTGCTCGCCGATTGGGGCATCACCCCTGCCGCGCCACGCTGACCAGGAGAACCGTATGGTTTCGATCGCCCCCACGCCGACCGGGATTGAAGCCAGGCCGCTCGATGTCGTGATCATCGGTGCCGGATTCGCCGGGATCGCCATGGCGCATCGCCTGGCGCGCGACGGGCGACTGACTTTTCTGGTGCTGGAAAAAGGTGACCGCCCCGGCGGCACTTGGCGCGACAATGTCTATCCCGGATGTGCCTGCGACATTCCCGCGCCGCTCTACTCGCTGTCTTTCGCGCCCAACCGCAAATGGTCGCGTCTGTTCGCCACCCAGACCGAAATCCTCGACTATTTCGACGATGTGGTGCGCGACTTCGCGCTGGCTCGGCATATCCGCCTCAAGGCAGAGATGCGGGGTGCTCGCTGGATCGACAGCCAGTGGCAGGTCACGCTGACCGATGGCAGCGTCATTCTGGCACGCTCGCTGGTGTCGGCGATGGGAGTGCTGCATCATGCCGACTACCCCGAGATCCTTGGCCGCGACTCCTTTGCCGGCAAGGTCCTGCACACCGCCCACTGGGATCAGCAGTTTGACCTGGTCGGCAAACGCGTCGCCGTGATCGGTACCGGCGCCAGCGCCATTCAGCTGGTGCCGGCGATCGCCGACAAAGTGGCGCATCTAACGCTGTTCCAGCGCACCCCGCCCTGGATCGTGCCGAAGTTCGACCGGCCCTTCGATGACGCCACCCTGGCGCGGCTAAATTCGTCGGCCTTTGCCCGCTGGCGGCTGCGTTTCCAGCTGTTCCTGGCGCATGAGCGGCGCGCCACCGCCTTCACCAAACGCAATCAGGACTCGATCGCCGCCACCCTGGCTCTGTGCAAGAAGCAACTCGAACGCCAGATCCCTGACCCGGCCTTGCGGGCCAGGCTGACTCCGGATTATGAATTGGGCTGCAAACGCCTGCTGATCTCATCAAACTATTATCCGGCGCTGATGCGGCCCAATGTCAGTCTGGTGACCGATCGGATTCTCTGCGTCGAGCCCGACGCGGTGGTGAGCGCAAGTGGGCATCGACACCCTGCCGAGGTGCTGATATTCGGGACCGGCTTCGATGCCCAACACGCACTCAAGCATGTGTCGATTGCCGGGCGCGACGGCCGTCTGCTCGCGCAGAAATGGCACGAGGAAGGCATGAGCGCGTTCCTCGGCACCACGGTCTCCGGTTTTCCCAATTTCTATCTGATCACCGGCCCCAACGCCGGCGGCGGACACAATTCGCAGATCTTCATGATCGAGGCGCAGGTGCACTATATCGTGGCGGCAATCAACCGCATGCACGCCCGGCGCGCTCGCTCGATCGAGGTCAAGCCCGAGGCGGAACGTCGCTTCGCCCGCGAAATGGCGGCGCGCATGGGCAAATCGGTGTGGCAGAACGGCCGCTGCCAGAGCTGGTTTCTCGACCCGCGCACCGGCCGCAACACTCTGTTATGGCCCAGCTACAGCACCAGCTTCTGGCTGCGCACACGACGGCTCGGCACCGGCGATTACCGCCTGACCTGGGACCGCTGAGTATATTCCGTCCCTGTGAAGCGGTGCGGTTTCACCTAGCTTCTGAACGACCGGAGAAAATCCGGCGGGCCTGCAGGATGGAGTTTTCCCGATGATCGAGCACTGGCGTTTCGGAACCGTGGCCGTGGCATTTTCGGCCCTGGTCGCCTCGTCGGCGATCGCTTTTTCCGCTGATGCGGCGTCCACCCATAACGGCTGTGCGGCCGGCGCCAGGGTCGACGGTTCCACGGCGATGTCGGCAAAGAAGAAGATGCACGCCGCCGGCTTTAGCCACATTAACGGCCTCAAGAAGGGTTGCGACAATTATTGGCACGGCAAGGCGGTCAAAGACGGCGTAGCGACCCGTGTCGTATTGCCGCCTGATGGAAGCGCCATGCCAGAAGGTAACTGAAATCATCTCGGATTACTGGATAACTGAAAATGAATCGCGCAAACTTCCAAAATAATACGCGGTAATACTTATCTGTGTTTATTTTTGGCTTAATTTTTCTTCTGGCGTAACCTAGCCTAGGTATTTTCCGACCCTATTTTTGTAGGTTTGTCGATTGTACCCTCTATTCACACGGAATTTGAAAATGTCAGTAACGTGACCATCGCGGTTGCGTTGCCTTGGAAAGGGACCATTATGAAATATCTGACGCCATCACTTCTTTTTGTCGCCGCGCTCGGGCTGGCTGCCTGTACCGGACCGGCCGGTCCGCAAGGCAACACCGGCAATACCGGATATACCGGGGCGACCGGTGCCAAAGGCAACCAGGGCAATACCGGCTATACCGGGGCAACCGGAGCAACCGGTAACCAGGGCAACACCGGGTACACCGGCGCCCAGGGAGCCGCCGGTGACACCGGCGCCGCCGGCGATACCGGTGCAACCGGCAGCCAGGGTGTCGCTGGCGACACCGGCGCCACCGGCGCCACCGGCCACCGCGGCTCTGCCGGGTCGGCCGGGTCGACCGGCGCCACTGGCGGCACCGGCACCACCGTGATCGTCCAGCCGCCGCACTGACGGTCCCGACCAGGGCGACCACCAGATTTATTGGCTGTGGCCGCCCTGGTTGTCATGGGTTTTGGATAAAGACGAGGCCCGCCCCGTCTCAGTGACCCGCCGCGGCCGGAGCCTGTAAGGCGGTCGCGGCGATTTGTTGTGCCAGCTGATCGATAGCCAGGGTCATTGCCAAGGCGATGGCATCATCGTCTGGCGCTGTCGCATTCACCGCAAATATTCCGGAAGCGCTTTTGACGGCGTTTTGTCCGTCGCCCGCGGTGATCCTCCATCCTGCCGCCAGCAGGCAGCGCCCATCGTCACCGATGTCAAAACTGTCAATCTGCACAAATAGGCGCAGCGCGGGATGCGGAACCGGTGCCGTGGTTACTGCCATGGCAGGCAGGTCTCGAGTCAGGGCTGATTGCAACGCGTCGGCGATGCCTTTCGACAATCGCTCGCCCCAGCGTCCGGTCGAACTGGGGACGATTTGACTGGCGCCGCTGCGCCTCAGAATGTCGGTCGAATCGAGATAGTCCGGCAGCACGATACGGGCGAGCGCAATGATCGGGATTCCGGTTTCCGGCCTGACCCCGATTGTTGGTGTTGCCGGGTCGCCGAGCAGATAGAGCCGTTGCTCGGGGGCGGCGCTACAACCGGATAGCGCAGCCACCAGCGCGGCCAACAGCAGTGGGCAAGTGGATCCGCTTTTCATGGGGTCGGCTTTCCACTCAGCAATGAAGAAGGATTGCGTTCGATGGTATGGGTGAAGCCGCGCAAGGAACTGGCGCTCGACGCCAGATCGCGGGCGGTGGCCTCCAGATCGCTGCGCAACGAAGAGTCGGCGGCGGTCATGCCGGACAGGCTGTTGACCAAGTGATTGACCGAGTCCAGCGTTCGCTCGGTCGAGTCCAACACATGCTTGATTGCGTCGCCATCAATGGTGATCTGGCTCTGGCCTGCGATCGCCAAGCTGTCGACATCGTGCAGGGTTGCCGTTGCCACCGCCGAACTGGTCATCAGGCTGTCGCTCAGCGGGATGATCCTTGGCGCCAGCGCGACCGTCACTTGTCGAATCGCCGCCATCGCCTGATTGGCATTGTCGGCCATCTCCTTCAACGGCAATTCCGCCAATTCGGTCTCTAGGGTCTGCAGGCGGGACGGTATTGACGGAATTTCGGTTCGGCCGCTGTCGCTGCCGACCAGGATCGTCGGCGCGTTCGGCAATATATCGAGATCGACCAACAGCTGGCCGGTGATGATGCTCTGCATGGTGAGCTGCGCCTTTAGCCCTGCCTTCAACAGGCGATCGAAATTGGCGGCGTTTTTTTCCGCCCCAAAGTTGCGGAGCGAGATCAAATTCGGATTCAGATCGATAAAGACCGGAATTTGCGCGGTGAGGTCGGTCATATTGAGAGAAACGCTGACACTGGTGACATTGCCGACCCGAACGCCGCGAAAGGTCACCGGGGCGCCAACGTCAAGATTGGCGACCGATCCCTTGAAATAGACCACCGCATGCACGGTTGGACTGAACAGAGTGCTGCCGCCGAACAACAAAATCGCGATAACGCCGAGCGCGGCGCCACCAATCACGAAAATGCCGACGATGGCGGGCTTCAAGCTGCTCATGGCGCGACTCCGGCCGGATCCGGCTGGAGCGGAACGCGCGCGCGGTTCATGAAAGCTTTCACTGTCGGATCGTCGCAGGACTCGAGGAGGGCGCGCGGCGCGCCATGGGCGATCGCGGTTTTGCGGTCGGCGTCGAGAAAGATGCCACTGTCGCAAATGCCCAGCAGGCTGGACAATTCATGGCTGACCATCACCACCGTGACACCGAATCCATCGCGCAAATCGACGATGAGATCGTCGAGCCGGCGGGCGGCGATCGGATCCAGACCGGCGGAGGGCTCATCGAAAAACAGGATCTCCGGATCAAGCGCCAGGGCACGCGCCAGTCCGGCGCGCTTTCGCATACCGCCGCTGAGCGCGTCGGGCATGACATCGCCGTCATTCTCGAGTCCGACCAGCGACAGCTTCAAGCGCACCAATTCACCGATCGACCCTTCATCGAGTGCGGTGAGCATGCGGAGCGGCAAGGCGACATTGTCGGCGGTGCTCATTCCGCTCCATAGCGCGCCACCCTGAAACAGGACGCCGAAGCGGCGGCCGATCTCGGTGCGACGGGCGTCACTGGCGCCCCAATAATCATCATCATCGACATCGATGCGGCCGCGGGTCGGCCGCAGCAACCCGATCATGGCTTTGAGCAGCGTGCTCTTGCCGCAGCCGCTGCCGCCCATGATGGCAAAAATGGCGCCGCTGGCAACCGAGAACGACAAGTCGTGCTGGATCACCCGATCGGGATAGCCGATCGAGAGTCCGCTCACCTTGATTTTTGGCGGTGCCGGCATCGCTCAGACTCCAACTGCGTGGGCGCAGAGCGCGAATATCGCGTCCAGCAGGATGACGCCGACCACGCCGCTGACCACCGCCGTGGTGGTCGCCTGACCGACATCGGCTGCGCTGCGGCCGGCCCGCAAACCGACCTGGCATCCGACCACGCCGACCAGCGCGCCAAAGGCCAGGCTTTTGATGAGGCCGAAGCCGAACTGATCGAGCGCCAGCGAGGCGCGAAGCTCGGTCAGGAAGGCGATCGGGGCGATATGCAAAGTGACCGTCGCCACCACCCAACCGCCGAAGATGGCCACCGCGCAGCCATAGAGATAAAGGATCGGCAGCATCGCGGTCAGCGCCAGGACGCGCGGCAAAATAATGTAATCGACCACACCGATGCCGACCACCTGCAGCGCATCGAGTTCCTCATTGGCCTGCATGGTGGCGACCGTCGCGGCATAGGCGCCGCCGGTGCGACCGGCCATCACGATCGCCGTCATCAGCGCCGCCATTTCGCGGACGGCGGCAATTCCGACCAGACCGGCGACATAGATATCGGCGCCGAAACGGCGTAACTGGATCGCGCCGACAAATCCCAGAATTGCACCGATCAGAAAATTGACGGCCGTCACGATCGGCAGCGATGCCAGCCCGGCCCGTCCCATGCCGTCGAGGAGGTCGCTGCCACGCATCGCCGAGGAGCGGCCGGGCAAGGCAGCCAGGCGAAGGCAGATCTTGCCGAGCAAGGCGGCGATGGCAATGGCCTCGGCGCCCAGCGACAACGCCCACAGACCGACCTGATCCAGCCACGGACCTTGCGGCTGTGTCGCCCTTGGGTGCGCCGTTCCGCTGGCCATGGCCAGCAATTTGCGCGCCGGGGCCGGCAAGCCGCTTTCATCGAACGCCAACTTGCCGCTGCGCGTCGCGGTACGAAGATCCACCAGAAACACGATGAGCGCACTATCCCAGCGTCCGAGTCGGCTGGCGTCGAAGGCCAAGCCGCTGGCGCCGGCGGACAGAATTCTCGGCACCGCATTGCGCTCGGCGGGCGAAACGCGCGCAATCCAGTCGCCCGACAGGCCGACGACCAATTGGGTGCCGACCAACGCCGCCTGCCAGCCTCGGCCCGTCAGCGGCGCAGTGAAAGGTTTCGCCTCAATTCTAACGGCCCGAGACATTATGCGACGATGTCGTCAATTGACCGGCTCTGAAATGTCGGCACGGCCCTGCGACGATTCTTGCTTTATAGATTCTGACGGATAATACTCAAAACAGAATAAAAGAACAAAAAACATGGCGAATAGAACA
>Ga0302320_10003299_pt1 | contig 37678 bp, 34 predicted proteins | sample Bog_T0_3_FD_202130 | JGI IMG/M metagenome (GOLD analysis project Ga0302320, IMG submission 202130) | Peat permafrost microbial communities from Stordalen Mire near Abisko, Sweden - Bog_T0_3 | ecosystem: Environmental > Terrestrial > Soil > Wetlands > Peat | place: Sweden: Abisko, Stordalen Mire... | reverse complement strand
GGCAGAATTTCGCGAGGTCGGCTGCGGTGGAAAAAACGCCGGCATGACCTGCCACGCCTCCCATATAGCGGGCAGTGGGGTCGTGCACTACGCCGCGCAGAATGGTACCGGCGTTGGGCGTTCCGGGGGGCAGCATCTCCGTGGGCGCGATGCGCGGCCGCAGTGCAGGATCGGGCAGATAACCGGTATCCTTCATGCCCAGCGGATCGAAGAGAATCTTTTTGGCGTATTCGTTTTCGGGCATGCCGCTGAGGCGTTTGACGATCTCGCCCAGCAGAATGAAATCGATATCGCTGTAGACGAATTTGGTTTCGGGTGGCCCGCTGGGTTTATCGACGAGCGCGCGGTGAATGCCGGTGTCATAGCCGGACCATGGGGGTTCCAGATCGAGATCGGGTCGCAGACCGGAAAAATGCGTCATCAGATCCCGCACCGTGATGGCGCTCTGCCCGCCCTGGAATTCCGGCAGATACGTAGTGACGGGGGCATCGATCCAGACTTTGCCTTCCTCGAAAAGTTTCATGATGCAACTGGTGGTCGCGACCACTTTGGTGAGGGAGGCGATATCGAAGATAGTGTCCGCGGTCATCGGCTCTTTGGCGGGAACAAGGGCGCGGTTGCCGTAAGCCTTGCTGTAAACCACCGCGCCATCATGACCGATGAGTAAGACGGCGCCGGGGATTTTATCGTCGCGGACGGCCTGATTCACAGCGCTATCCAGATCGGCGGCGGCGCGAAATGTCTGCGCGTACGCGGGGATACAAAGGAGCGCGCTGGCGAACAGGATGTTGAGGCGGCCGTTCACTATCCTGAGGGTAGCAATTTTGCCGCAGCCCATATTCACTATCGGACATTCCACGCGATCGCTGGAAGAACTGATTGCGATGTTGAAAGCCCACGGGATCGAAAGGCTGATCGATGTGCGCAGCGTGCCGCGGTCGCGCATGAACCCTCAGTTCAATCGGGAGAGCATGCCGGGGGAACTGGCTGCGCACGGAATCGCTTACGAGCACGAGCCGCGGTTGGGCGGATTGCGGCGCGCACGTGCCGATTCCCCAAACATGGCGTGGAAGAACGCGAGTTTCCGCGGTTATGCCGACCACATGGGGACGGCGGAATTTCAGCAGGCCCTCGATAGCCTGATTGAAGCGGGGCAGCGCGAACCTGTGGCGATCATGTGCGCGGAAGCTGTGCCGTGGCGTTGTCATCGCAGCCTGGTGGCGGACGCACTGACGGCGCGGGGAGTGCCGGTGGAACATATCATGAGCGCCGCGAAGTCGCAGCCGCATACGATGACAACCTTCGCCCGCGTCAGGCACGGCTCGGTGATCTATCCCAAAGAGACGTTGGATTTCGATTGAACGAGCGAGGGCGCCATCCATGGGGCTAGCCCGCGTTGGCCTGAGTTCGCAACTGCTCGAGGCTGGGGTTTCCCAGGAAATTGCGATTCGGCGCCCTTGCTTAGAAGTGGAAGCCTATCAATGCCGTGATGGCGCGCGGCGAAACATAGTGAGTCCCGCTGAACGTTGAAAGGAAATTGAAGACGGCTTCCTGGTTCGTGACGTTGATGACCGTCAGGCGGGCGCTCCACTTGTACTTATCGGTGTGGAACAGATTATCGTCCCCCACCGCAATATCAAACAAATTACGCGATGCAATGCGAGGCGGATTGTGGTCGGCGCTCTCGGTCCCCGCCGCCGGAATACTCAGCAATGTGGAACCATACATCGACGCGGTGCAGAGTCCGTTCGCGCTGATGGGAGTGGTGGGTGTCGCATGCACGCTTCCGCAGTACAATCCGCCTTCAAACTGCTGATCGGGCGTCAGGCCCGAAACGTCGACGATGCTGTTGGTTCCATCGGGGCCGTTGTTGCATTGCCCGCCCGCGCAGGGCGACTGGCCGGCCACCTGGCCGCTGTCGTAACGCCAGTTGACGCTGATATAAGGGAGTGTCTTTTTGGGCTGATACTGCAGATGTGTGGTCTGGTTGAAGCGCTCGTCGTGGTCGATGCGGAACACGCTTATGGCGCCCGGCGTGGATCCGATCCCCGCCACCTGCGGCCCGAAAAAGCGCGCCGCCACGCTCGACATCACGATAAACGCCGACAGGCCATGATAATCGGGCACGGTAGCGCGGATAGCAGTGCCGGGAATTTTGGCGCTGCGCCATTCGATGGGGAACGTGATGGGTGTGTTGCCGAGCACGCTGAAGTCGAAGGCCTTGTGGGTGTACTTCCAGATATATTCCGCATCGATCACGAGGTACTTGCCGAAGGCCTGTTGAAAGCCGGCGTGGAATTCATTGCGGTGCCCAGGGCTTAGCGGAGTAGTGGTAACGCAGGCGCCGCCCGGGACCAAAGTCTGGAACGCGGCGATCACCGGATTGGCGCAGCCCACGCTGGCCAGCACCAGATTCTCATTGAACGGAGTCTCCATGGTGCGGGCATAGGAGAGGCGCAGCACGGTTCCGGTGGGCTTGATGTTGTAGGCCAGACCCAGGCGCGGTTGCCCTTCGGCGGCGCCGGTCAGGCCGTTGTATTTGTCGAAGCGCAGGCCGAGGTTGAAGGTCCAGCGCTTCAGGCTGATGGTGTCCTGAATGTAGAGCGCAAATTCCTTGATGTCCGAATGCCCGTAAAACCCGTAATAGCGGCTGGTGCTGTTGGGGCAACCGTCCGAGATGGGCAGGGGCGCCGTTCGGGTCAGATCGTAGCAGGCAAGTGTGGGGATGAAGGCGGGGACCGATCCCTGGCCGTTGTTGACCAGCAACCCTCCGGTGCAATTCGCCGGGTTGGTCAGCAGAGGATTCGTGTCCGCGGTTCCGTCGGCGTTCAGGCAAGGGGCATTGGCGGTCGGGTCCACCAGACCGAAGGTATCCTTCTCCGTGATGAAAGTGTGCTCATAGGTTGAGCCCATTTTCATGTTGTGGACGCCTTTGACGTAAGTCACGCTGGTGCGCGCGCCGGTATTGGTCAGGGTTCGATTCTGCCCCACGCTGGCGGATTGCAGATCGGGCGTGAAGTCGGCAAATGGATCGTTGCTGGGGTAGTAATTGTATTGATCCTGGCGGACGAAGCCGCCCAGCGTCAGCACCGTGTTGGGATTCAACACGCTGGTCCAGACCGGCGCTACGTTAAAGGTTCTGATCTGCGAGCGCTGATCCTCCGGCCCGACCGGCAGGCCATTGGGGCCGATGCCGCCGTTATTAACCGCCAGGCCGTTCCATGCGGTGGCGTTCTGGGCGTCATACGAGTTCGGCGTCTGGAACCACGAGCGCGTGAATTCGAGATTGAGCGTGACCGAATTGTTGTCGTTGATCTTGTGGTCCACGCGGTCGAAAAAATTCAGCTCGTTGCCGTGATCGTGGAAGACCTGATATTCGGGGCCATCGAGAAAGCGGCCCGTATCCAGACCGCTGGCGGAGATAAAGTTTCCCCACGTCTGCCCCCCATAAGCCACATCAAAACTGCCGTTGGTGCTGCCGAACGTGCCGTAGGACGCGGTTACGTCGCCGTGGGGCGTGGTCGATCCCAGGCCCGAGCGCGTGGTCACGACGATCACCAGACTGGTCTTGCCGCCATACTCGGCCGGCGGCGCGCCTTCGATCACTTCCATCGACTGCACGGAATCGACCGGAATCTGGTTGGAGAAAACTTTGCTCTGCTGGTCGGTGATGGGCTGGCCATCCACCGAAAAGGAATTCGACGCGTGATCGCCGAGCCCGTGGAAGAGACCGTTCGAATCGGCCGAAACGCCTGGGGTGGCCAGCGTTACCAGCGAACTGAGCGACGAGGTGGCGCTTTCGAGAGGCAGTTTGTCGATCAGATCCCGATCCACGTCGGTGTGGGTCGCGGGATCGGTTTCGACCAGATCCCCCGAATCCGAAATGGTCACGCTCTGATTCGCCACGCCGATCTGCAGCGAAATCTTCACTTCGACGGGCAGTGGAGAGCGCACGTTGGCATCCTGCTCGGCGCCCTGGAATCCAGTCGCGGTGGCGCTCAGGTGGTAGCTGTTATAGGGGATGTTGTCGAGCTCGAAGATGCCCTGGGCGTTGGTCTGGACGCTTTTGTCATAGTGCGAAACAGGATTCTGGATTTCCACCGTGGCGCCCGGGATGGCGGATCCCGAAGGATCGAGCACCGATCCGCGAATGGTCCCGGCATTGGCGCTGGTCGACTGCGCATGGAGTCCGGCGGCCGTCGTGGCGATCAGGATCGTGAAGCAAATTGTGGCCGACTGTACGGATCGTAAGAACGCAAGTTTGTGCCTGGAGTCTGTAGTCACTCATAGTCGATTTTGGAGCCGAAGTCGGATTCCTCCACGCAAAATCCGGCAAGCGGCCATCTCCGGGCGAGGAATGAACTGATTCGTGGGGTGAGCGGGTTTGCCGATCATACCTTCAGGACATCGTCACGCCGCGCCATGATCGCGTAAAGCACTGGAGCCTGTGCGGCGCGTAAGCCGTGGCACCGTTCGACCGTGAATGCAGACATACGGCGAGGCCGCTCCCCTGCCCGTGCATGTTCATCCCCACATGCTGCGCCACGCCTGCGGCTTCGCCCTCGCAGACCAAGGCGCGGATACTCGGCTCATTCAGGGTTACACGGCCACCAACCCGGCACGGTTCGAGAAGCTTTGGCGGTGAACGCCTGTCGCTTTAACTCTTCGTTTTCAAATGAGCTTGAATGGGCGCAGGAGCGGCAGCAGGAGCCGGTTGCGCTGGAACGGCAGCCCCTTGCGGCATCGGAATTTGCACCCTCACCGCTCGCATGATTAGACTTTCCCTCAAATCGGCAGGAACGACGTTGTTTTGACTTTTATCCATCATTCGCTTCCCAACGGTATTTTAACACTGTACATCGCGGCGAAATAGTCCACCGCCTCTTGTTCGGCTTCAGCCACGAAGGCTTCTTTTTCTGCCAGCCCATGGGGGAAGTTTTTGCGCTCTGCCTCGTGTTGCAGCTTCTTTAGCTTGTGTCGCCGATTCATGATTTGCTCGTCGGTGTAGCGACCAGAAAAAATGTTTTCCCACTCCAACTGAGCGTCTATAAACATGCTGTTTAGCGTGACGGCGTGGTCACACGCGGCTTGTGGATTTTGGTGAAAGGAAAGACCTCTTTAAGGGCGTCGGCAAGTTGTGAGGCCGCGATGATCGTCCCCCATAAGAACGCGCATTCTTTCCAAATGGCCCAGGCTGCAATGCCGCCGCTCGAGGCGATGGCCTTCACCGTTGCGAGGGCCGTTACTTTTTTGCCGAGATCATCTCGGTAATGGCGGATATATCCGGCGGCCACCTTCAGTTCAATCATCTGATTCCAATAGAGATTCTGCTGCCTATGGGAATTGGTGTCCTCTGCGTTCATTGGGTCTGGTCATTTTCTCACCCCCGCCTCTCCCTGCCCGTCCCTGAATTTGCTGCGCAAGGCTCGGAGGGCGACGGCCAGCGCCGCCTACAATTTTTAGGCCCCTTTCCTTCCCCTTCTGCGGCCATTGCCCCTAGAAAGGTGACGAACGACGAGCAGCGCGGCCCAGCGAGGGAAAATTAAGACAACCCGTGGATGATCCCCGCCAGCACGGCGATCCCCGTGATAGAAATTATCTGCGCTCCTGACTCAGTGTCGCGCCAGCCGGTTTGCTGTTGAGCCTTAAGCGCCGCAACTACCCTGCTGAGTTTGTCTTCGGGAACACAAGCGGCGATGACAATTCGAGTTCCAGCCCAACGTCTTTCCTTTTCGAAATCGCGTGTACAAACGAAGTTCAAAATGCGGGTGAAACACAGCATGCCTATCGCTTGCCCGAAGCCAATTTCGCTCCCGTGGATTGCGGGGGCTAGAAACCAGTTCCAGACGTTTTCCAGCACTAGTCCGACATATACGAATGCGATGAATGGCAGCAGAGCCACCCAGGAAAGCTTCGCGAACCTTTGGGCGTTTCGTAACATGTAAGAAAGATTACCCTGGCTGACCAGATAGAGGGCAGTGCCCCGTTTAGTGACCCAGCCGGTTTTCAGCAAAAAGGCTGATGCTTAGGAGACAACATGTCGGAAGAGGTCCGAGGCGAGTTCGCCGAACTAACCACAAAAGACGGAATATTTATGCTGCGCGTTCAACCTATCGAGAGCGGGTGTGTGTGGAGTATCAAGAACGCCAAAAATCCCGAAAATGACCAGCACGGCGTGGTCAATAGCTTAAAGGAGGGAAAAGAACACCTCGAACAAAAATTTGGGGATGTATTTCTGGAATGGGCACAATGGTTCCCTATCGACGGAGGCGCATCCCTCCTCAAGAAATAGAACGCCGCCTGGGCCCCTTCCCTGTCCCGTGGCCTCGTTTTCCCTGCCTTAACCTTACTTCGTTTTAGTCGGCTTCCACTCTCGCGTCAGACGCTGGGCTTCGGCAATCTGCGCGGGCGTCATTTTGGCGGCGACCTTGTCACGATTCTTCGTGCCTTTGTCGCCGCCGCCGCTAGCTATAGCTAGACATCTGCAACATGCCAAGCCCAATGTTTACGGGCTTCCGCGAATGATGCAAAACTTACCATTCTTGCTACACGACCGGGGGCCGCCGCAGGAGTACCTGCCGCTGTTTACCGGGCACGCCCATCTGAACTTGCCCGCGTCGGGCGTATCATTATTACGCGTGATGACCATCGCCCCGTTCCTGCTGCTATGCTTTCCCGCAATGGCTGATATTGCGGCGTGCCGGGACGCGGTAAGAAAAACGATTACGCCCAAGCCCTCAAGGATTGTTCACCCCTTGCAAAAGATGGGAACCCAGAGGCGCAGTTCACCCTCGGCGTCATGTACTACTACGGCAACGGCGTTCCGCAGGACTACAAAGAGTCTATGCGCTGGTACCGGCTCGCCGCAGAGCAGGGAGATGCCGATGCCCAGTTCACCCTCGGCTCCATATACCGCAACGGCCAGGGCGTCCCGCAGGACTACAAAGAGGCCGTGCGCTGGTACCGGCTCGCCGCAGGGCAGGGAAATGACGGTGCCCAGAACAGCCTGGCCGCCATGTACGACGAAGGCCACGGCGTTCCGCAGGACTATGTTCAGGCTTACTTGTGGTTCGACCTAGCTATAGCTAGCTAGCGCAAAAATGGAGCGCATGAAATACGGCTATGCGCGAGTATCGACGGACGACCAGACCCCTGCCCTGCAACTCGCGGCCCTGAAAAAAAGCCAGATGCAAAACCATTTTCAAAGATGATGGTTTATCCGGCGCGACGACCAAGCGCCCAGCCCTACTCCGTTGCTTGAAGAAGCTCGAACACGGCGACACGCTCACCGTCCGGAGGCTCGACCGGCTAGGCCGCAGCTTGCGCGACCTCACAACAATGCTCGATGACCTGAAACAACGGGGCGTGAAATTTCGTTCCCTCACGGAGACAATCGACACGGAGACGCCGACAGGCCTCGCCATGTGGCAGATGATTGGCGTACTCGCGGAACTGGGGCGCTGCCTTATCAGCGAACGAACGCGGGCCGGGGTGAAGGATGCACAGCGCCGAGGTGTGAAATTCGGACGCTAGCCGAAACTGACGCCGCAGCAAATCGCCCACGCCCGGAAGTTGATCGATGCCGGAGAGCACCGCGAACACTTGGCCGCGCTTCTGAACGTAGACAGGACGACGCTCTATCGCGCCCTTAAGGAAGCGTGAGAAAATCGCAAAGAGACTATGGCCGACGACACCAAACCCGGCGCTTTAGCAAAGCTCTTAGAATTGGATGGATTCCAGCCAGTACAGCGGGTTTTCTTAAGGATTGGATTTATTGTGTTCGTGATGGGCGTTCCTTCGGGATTTACGTTTCAAAACCGAACCCTCATGATCGGTACGGCGTTGTTAATGGCCGGGTTGGCGGGCCATTATTGGCCGGAGACCAGACACTCGGATGGAGATATCTGGTGGGGAAATTTGATCATGGCGATACTGTTTTCCGCCCTCTTCGCAGCCGCTTGCCGATTTGTCTACTTTGATCGTTAGGTGGACTGTTTTCCCCTGCGCCCGATACTTTCACCACCGGCTTTCCCTTTCCCTAGTTGTCTGGGCTTTGGACCGTCAGGAGAAATGGGCTCTACCTTAAAGCGCGGCCAACTTTGATTTTTCTCTCTATCAGACAAAGTGGCTTTTAGTTCATCCATTGAACTCTCGGCGGCTTGACGCGAGTAGAACACTTCTGAGTTGGCCATTACCCAATCGGCACCCTCCCCTTTCTGAACCTTCACCACCCATTGTTTCATCTGGCTACCTTTCCGTGTTTTCCAAGCTACAGCATAACGTCCTTTACGTATGACAACGGAACTTACTGAAACTAAACAGTATTGCAGGACTCTGCCTCCGCTTCGGCCCTCCTGGTTCCTACGCGCTGTCGTTTTTTGATCACGGTATTCAAACCAGCCCCCAAGTCGCGGTCAGGTGGCGTGTATCTTTCTTTAAATTCCATGCACGGCGAAGCGCGCGGCGTGCACGGCGTTAAGTGAACGGTTGGGTTCACCGTACTCACACCTTCAGCACGTCATTGCGCCGCGCCACGATGGCGTAAAGCACGGGAGCGAGGAAGATCGACAGCAGCAGGCGTGACAGCAGCCCGCCCACGATCACGATAGCGAACGGCTTCTGCGAATCGCTGCCGATGCCGGTGGAGGTGGCTGCCGGCAAAAGGCCGATGCACGCCACCAGCGCCGTCATCATGATGGGCCGCAGCCGCAACAGTGACGCTTCATACGTCGCCGTGAGGATATCTTTTCCTTCGAGGCGCAGCTTATTGATGAAGGAATACAGGATCACGCTGGTGAGCACGGCGACGCCGATCAGCGCCACGAACCCGAGCCCCGACGATACGCTGAAGTTGGTTCCCGTATACCAAAGCGCCAGCAGGCCGCCCACCGGTTCCGTCACCAGTACGCTGAACAGAATGATGAGTGGGAATTTCATGTTCCCGTAGAGGGCGAACAGGATCAGGAGAATCAACAGAATCGTGAGTGGAGCAATCACTTTCATCTGATCGCGGGCCGCCAGATAGTCCTTATACTCGCCTCCCCAGTCGAAGGTATAACCGACGGGAAGTTTCATCTGGCGGTCGACTTCGCGGCGCGCCTCCTCGACGGCACCGGCCAGATCCCGGTTGCGGACGCTGAACTGGACTCCGATGAAACGCGAATTCGATTCCCGATAGATGAACGACGCGCCATTGTTGACGCGGATCTCGGCGAACTCGCTGAGTGGCAGGTGCTGGCCGTTCGGCGTGGCAATCAGCAGACTCTTGATAGCGTCGGCATCCCGGCGGTAAGGTTCCTGCATCCGAACCAGCAGATCGAACTGGCGCTCGCCCTGAATCACCTGCGAAGCCGCCTTGCCGCCCATCGCCGTCTCGACCATGGTGTTGACGTCGTCCACGTTCAATCCATAGCGCGCGATTTTGGCCCGGTCCGGAGTTACGATCAGGCTGGGCTGACCAAGCTCGCGCACCACGGTGATGTCGGCGATTCCGGGCACTTTGGAGATGATGCGCTTCACTTTGCGGGCATTTTCTTCGAGCGTCGCCAGATCGCCGCCGAAGATCTTCACTGCCAGCAAGCTCTTCAATCCGGTTTCGGCCTCGTCGACGGCATCCTCGGCAGGCTGGGTGTAGTTGAAGATGACCCCAGGGAACACAGACATTTTTTCGTTGATCGCGTCCACAAGGGCCTTCTTATTGTGAATCGACCCGGACCAGGCGCCGTCGGAATAGGGCTTCAGGCCGATGTAATATTCGTTGTTGAAAAAGCCCGTTGAATCGGTTCCATCGTCGGGACGGCCCAGTTCGTTGGCGACCGTGGTCACTTGCGGGAAACTGCGCAGGATGTCGCGAATCCGGGGCGACAGTTTGGCCGCCTCCTCGAAAGAGATCGTGTATGGGGCAGTCGCCCGCATCCACAAAGCGCCTTCATCCAGATGCGGCATGAACTCGGCGCCGATCAAGGGGATCAACAGCAGGGAAGCCGCGAAAATCGACAGCATGATGGCGGTAGAAACGGTGCGATTGCGCAGACACCAGCCCAGCACCCTGCCATACCCGCGGCGGATGTAATCGAAAATGAGATTCCTCGGTTCCTTGATCTTGCCCCGCAGCAGGTACGAGCACAATACCGGGAGCAAAATCAGCGCGCAAATGACGGATCCGAGCAGCGCGAAGCTCATGGTGTCCGCCATCGGTTGGAACAGCCGTCCGGAGGGTCCGGCGAGCACATAGATGGGCAGGTAGCCGGCGGCGATCACGGCGACTGCGTAAAAGATCGGACGCTCGACATCCTTCGCGGCGGCGCGGATGACATGAACCAGGTCGTATTTCTTATCGTGCCGGGCCGCCAGTTCGCGAAACACGTTCTCCACCATTACAACTGCGCCGTCGACAAGGATGCCGAAGTCGATAGCCCCGATCGACAGCAGATTGGCAGGAATATGGCGCCAATCGAGACAAATGAAAGCAAACATCAGAGCGAATGGAATGGTAATGGCAACGATCAGCGCCGCGCGAATGTTGAACAGGAATATCCCGAGCACCACCAGCACCAGCAACATGCCGCGAATCAGGTTCCTCTCCACCGTGTCCGTGGTCTCGGCGATCAGCGCGTTGCGGTCGTAATAGGGAACGATCTTAATGTCCTTCGGCAGCACGTGTTCGTTCAATTGCTTCGTCAGCGCTTCGACGCGTTTGAGCACTACCTGCGCCTGTTCGCCGACGCGCATCAGAATCACGCCTTCGACCGCGTCGTCGTTCTTCATGTAGCCAAACTCGCCAAGGCGCACGGCGGGGCCGATCCCGACCTGCGCAATATCCTTGACATAAGTGGGAATGCCGTTGTTGGTTGCCACCACAACGTTGCCGATGTCCTCAGTGGTCTTTACCTGGCCGAGCCCGCGAATGTAATAGAACTGGCCGCCCTGCGAATAGAAGCCGCCGCCGGCGTTCGAGTTATTGACGCTCAGCTGCTGGAAGACCTGAGGAACGGTGATCCCGCGGGAAAACAACCGATAGGGATCGAGCTTCACCTGATACTGCATCGTCGTGCCGCCCAGACTGGAATCGTCGGCGACGCCGGGGACTGCGCGGTAACGGCGTTCGAGCACCCATTCTTCGAGCGTCTTAAGTTCCTGAGGCGTGTGGTCCGGGCTTACCAGGACGTAACGGTAGATTAATCCGCTGGGGCTGAACAGGGGAGAAACGCCTGGCGTAACGCCGTTGGGAAGGGTGGCGTCCGCCATGCGTTCAAACGCCTGCTCCCGCGCAAAATACGGGTCCGTCTCATATTGGAAATTCATCTCCAGCGCCGACAGCCCGTACAGGGAGATGGATCGCAGGGCCTCGATTTTGGGAATGCCGTTCATCTCCACTTCGAGAGGAATGGAGATCAGCCGCTCGATTTCCTCCGCCGCGTGGCCCGGCCACTGGGTAATGATCTCGACGTGCGGCGGCGAGAGGTCGGGATAAGCGTCGATGGGCAGCTTCTGAAACGAGACCGCGCCCCAGAACATCAGCGCCAGCGCCGCCATGATGGTGATGAAGCGCTGCCCAAGGGCGAATGAAACGATACGTGAAATCATTCGTTCTCTTTACTGATTATTGTTGGCAAACTGGAGAAAAACGCTGCCCTGCGAGACTACCTTTTCGCCTTCTTTGCATCCGCCGGCGATCTCGGTTTCATCGCCCTGCTCGACTCCCAGGTTAACCAGCCGCTGGGCAAATTTTCCCGGCTCGACCTCAACGTAGACAAACGGCAGATTCTCGTCGTTGCGAAGGATGGCCGAGGTTGGCACTGCCAACAAGGTGCGCCCGGACCTGGTGTGGATCACCGCGTCGACGAACATATCCTTCTTGAGCAGACCTTCCGGATTCTTCGTCACGATGCGGACCGAAGTGGTCCGCGTGGCGGGATCGATCAGCGCCTCAATATGCGAAACAATTCCATGGAAAGTCTTGTGGACCGACGAATCGGTTGCCTCGACCGTATCGCCGACCCGAACCGACTCCAGATCCCGGTCGTAGATATGCCCCTGGACCCACACCGTGGAGTTGTCGCTGATGGTGAAGCAAGCGGTCATGCCCGCCTGAATCACCAGACCGGGTGTCACCAGCTTTTGCACGATAATGCCCGCGATGGGTGAGCGCACGGCCAGTTGGGGATTGATGGGCACTCCCTGGTGTTGCGCCTCGCCGATCTCCTGCGCGGTGACACCGAAGATTTTCAACGCCTGCAAGTCGTTCTCGACTTCCGCCTGCGCGTCGTTATAATCCTGCTCGGCGGCTTCAAGATCCTTCGTGGCGATGACCTTGTGCTCCAGCAGATCCCGGCTGCGAGCGAGGGTTTTCTTCGCATAATCGAGACGGTTTTGCGCCTTTTTGTAAGTCGATATCGCGTTGGCCACATCCGGGCTCGAAACATACAGCAGGGGCTGACCCTCCGCCACGTGAGTGCCCAGATCCACCAATAAGCGGGAAATCGGACCGTTGACCTGCGTGATCGCCTGCGTGGTGTGGTCCATATCCCAATCCACCGTCCCGGTGGTGCGCACGACGGACGACCAGGAGACTTTTTGGAGCTCCACGATGTTCAGTTGCGGCATCTGTTTGGGCGGTACTTCAAACAACGCCGCCTCGTCCGCCGACGACGCCGCCATGGCGACCGGCGTTTTCTTTGATAGATCGCACGCGCACAGCGCCAATGCCGCCGCCGCTAAAATAAGAATCCTCACTGAGTCACCTGGGTTCCGACAGCCTCGTTCAGTTGCTCCGCCGCAATCATATGCGCCGCCAGCGCCTGCCGGTACGCCAGTTGCGTAGCCCGGTAGCTGCGTTCGGCATCCAGCACATCAAGGATTGACGCGGCTCCGTGCTGATAGGCGTAGTTGCTGATGTCGCGGGATTGCGTGGCCTGGCTGAGATAACCGCTTTCGTAAAGCGCTACGATCTCTTCATTGCTCTGCAGGCCATAGTAAGCGTTGACTACATCCGTCAGCACGCCCACCTGCGCCGACGATTCCGTCTCGATGGACTGCCGGACCGCGGCCTGGCTGCGCGCAATCTCGCCCTGATTGCGGTCGTGAATCGGCAAATCGACCGACCATGAAAAGCCGATCGCATTGCCGGTGCCGTCGTTTCCTACGCTCTGGAAGGTGTAGTCGGTCCCCCATGTCCAGTCCTTCGCACGGTTGCCGAAGGCAAGTGAAACGGTGTCGTTAGCCAGTTTGACGCCGGTATGGGCCGCCTGCAGATCGGGGCGGTTGCGCAGCGCCTGGTTCTGAAGATCCGCCAATGTGCCCGATTGCTTATGGTGCACGAGCTCCCCCGTCACGTCGAAATCGTCCGCCACGGACTGATACCCGAGCAGTTGCCGGAGCGCCGCCCTTGCCTGCACCAGCCCCAGTTGCCCCGCGGAAACGGCCTGCTCGAGTTGCAGTTTCTGAATCGACAACTTAAGGTAATCTCCTTCCGCCAGGTCCCCTGCCACCACGCGGGCACGATTCAGGTCCACCTCCTCCGCGAAATTCCCCAGATCGTCTTTGGCAAACTGCAAGACCGACTTCGCCAGCACAACGTCGATGAATGCCTGCACCACGGAAAATCGCAATGTCCGCTCATTGTCGGTTACGGTTTGGGCGGCGACCTGGGTGTTGTCCCTCGCCACCACGCCCCGTTTCTCGCGCTTGCCGCCGCGCTCAACCGTATAGCTGAGGGCCTCCGAGTAGATCTCAGTGTTGAACCTGATGGTGGATGGCGAGAAAATCGGGATCGTGTCCACCAGGGAACTAAACGTCGGGTTCGGCTTAAGCAACGCCGTAATCTCTTCGGCCTTCGACTGATCGATATTCAGCCGCTGTGCCCGCAGAGCCTGGTTATAAGCCAGTGCGATTCTGACCGCATCGTCCTTTGAGATCGATTTGGGAAGGTTGGGGGGATTCTGCGCGCGAGCCGTGCAGGGTCCAAAGGTGAAGAAGATAAAGAAAAGAATCAGGATCGCTGCCGCGGATGGCCGCCGCGCCGCGTCGGTTACGCATGGGTGCCTGGGCGTCCGGATCATCCGCGAGTCCGCCCCGAACGGGGCAACTGGTTAACTGTGCGCATAGCTACGCAGAGTAGATTCTTTCGCAGGTGCGGAGACGTTCGGCATGCTTTCCGACGAGCGGGCTGGTTCCGGCTGTGAACGGACTGCTTTTTCCGATGAGCGGAGACGGAAAAAAGCGCGAACTTACCAATTCAGCAGATGCCGGATGCTCTGTGCCTGGCGCTTACTGACGATGAACTCCATTTTGTTATTCAGAGTCACCAGCCAGCGCTGGCTGCTGAGAGAACTCATGCGGCGCACATGATCGATATTGACAAGTGCGTTGCGGTGAACCCGGCGGAAGCTGGTATTACGCAGACGCTCTTCGAGCGCCTTGAGCGTCTGCGTGGCGAGGAACTTATTTTTGGCGGTCAGGATCCACACCAGATCCCCTTCCGCCTGGAAAGCGTACACCTCATCGGTGCTGAGCAGAATGTATTCGGTAGCGGTACGGCCGACGATCTTGCGCGCCGGCCTGTCGCCGGAAGGCATCGCGGAAGATTCCACCACCTCCTGCATGCGTACCACCTGCTCTGCCGCCTTCCGGCCGGTAGATCGCCGGCCCCGTTCCACCGCTTCGAGCAACCGTTCGCGCGACACCGGCTTTAAGAGGTAGTCGATGGCGCCGGCTTCAAAGGCCTGGATGGCGTGCTGATCCCACGCCGTAACGATAACGATGGCGGGCACGGTGGCGCCGGTCTTGAGACTGCGAACGACGTCCAGTCCGCCCATGACCGGCATCTGGAGATCGAGCAATACGAGGTCCGGGCGATCGGCGGCGATTCGCTCCAGAGCTTCGACGCCATTTTCCGCTTCGCCGACCACCAGCACCTGATCGAGCGTTTCCAGTTCTTCCCGTAAGATACTGCGGGCGACCGGCTCATCGTCGACAATCAGGGTTCTAAGGAGGCCCGGCATCGCTCTTGTGCTTTTAACATGGTCCTGGGCGGCCTGGTTCATGAAATCCGGCTGACGATCTTATTATGGCGGTGAAGCAACTAAAATTCAGGAGGAAAGGATCTTACGGCGGCGGCAGCCAGTTCGCGTGAGATTCCGGTAACGTTTTCCGCCCGTCCGCGTATGAAGCATTTCTCACGTCCGTTGAGTCGACTGGCGGGAAAGTTGTATATTAGAGTTGCCCTGTTAGCGCTACGATAGAAATTTGGGAGGGGCGCGTTTCATGAGTACTTCCATCCGTTTCTCAAGCCGCGTACTGGCGAGTTTCCTCGCCGTGACGCTGGCGGTGCCCGTTATCACCTTCGCGGACAGCAAAGAAAAAGACCCCGACGAAATCGGCAATCGCGACGTCGGCAAGGGCGTCAACTTCTACTCGATCGAAAAAGAGATCGCGCTGGGCAAGCAGATGGCCCAGGAAGTAGAGCGCCAGGCCAAGATCGTCAACGATCCGGTGATCTCCGAATACGTCAATCGGGTGGGGCAAAACCTGGTGCGCAATTCCGACGCCAAGGTTCCGTTCACCATTAAAGTGATCGACTCCGAAGAGATCAACGCCTTTGCGCTGCCGGGTGGATTTTTCTTCGTCAATACCGGAATTCTGCTGAACGCCGATAACGAGGCCGAAATGGCCGGTGTAATGGCCCACGAGATTGGGCATGTGGCGGCCCGCCACGGTACGCGGCAGGCGACGCGTGGTGAGATCGCCCAGATCGGCAGCATCGTTCCTTTGATCGCCGTCGGCGGCCTGGCTGGATATGGCATTTATCAGGCGATGGGTCTGGCGGTTCCGCTGGGCTTCCTGCGCTTCAGCCGCGCCTTCGAATCCGAAGCCGACATGCTGGGCCTCGAATATATGTATAAGGCTGGCTACGATCCGGGGGCTTTCGTCGATTTTTTTGAGAAAGTGCAGTCCCAGGAAAAACGTAAACCGGGCACGATGTCGAAACTTTTTTCGTCGCACCCGCCCACCGACGACCGCATTAAGCGCTCGCAGGAGATCATCCAGAAGTATTTGAAGGCCAAGCCGGAATACGTGGTGAGCACCAGCGAATTCGATGACGTGAAGGCCCGCACAATGGCCATGCATAACCGCCGCAAGGTGGATGACATGAAAGATTCGGGCCGGCCCACGCTTCGTCGCAATCCGAATGGCCAGATCGATTCGAGCGGCAACGAGACCGCGCCCAGTTCGGATCAGGGCGATCGTCCAACGCTGAAACGCCGCGACGACAACTAGCAATGTAGGACAGGCGCTTTCGCCTGTTCAGTTCTGCCAACATGCCAGACCGCCTCAGCATGCACGCCCCCGTGCTGGTAAACACGCTGGGGCATTGCGCCGGCGCCATTGTTTTCGGCATCTTGCTGTACTTTCTCCTCCTCGACTGGCGCCGCGACCCGGAAGGCAGAAGCGCACTCCCGGGAATCGCCGCCGGCCTGGCGCTGCTCTGGAATGTGGGTTCTCTCGTCGGCATGGCGACCATGCCCGGAGATCCTTTTGGCGATTGGGTCGTAGCCGCCAGTTTTTCAGTCCTCAGTCTGCTGCCCGCGGTGCTCCTGCACATCTCCCTGGGAACCCGCAAACCAGCGCCCTCCGTTACGGGCTTTATCGTTGCAGGCTATGTCGTCAGCCTTCTCGCCGTCGTGCTGCATGTCGCCGATCTGATGACCGACGCCGCGCGCTTCCATTACGCCGCGATTCTATTGATAACCATCGGTTTTGGCACCCTAACCGCCATCGCGCTCGGCCAGGAACTCTCGAGCGGTGAGAGAGATGGGAGCGGCAAACGTCTGGCGGGCGCCATGGTGCTTTTTCTACTGGCCATCTCATTCGTGCATTTCCGCGTGGATCACAACACCGGCGGCTGGTCCGGCGAAGCCGCCCTGCATCACGCGGCCATCCCTCTGGCGCTGTTCGTGCTCCTGCAGGATTACCGCTTTCTGCTAGTTGACGCTTTCGTTCGTTTCCTGACCAATGCCGTGCTGGCCGCCGTCACCGTGTGGACCGGGCTGGTGCTCGAGGCGCGATTCATGCAACTCCCGGCGGCACAGGGCAGCCCGTTTTATCTGGCATTGGCGTTTGTCGGCGCCTGCCTGCTGCTCAGCCTGTTCGCGGTCACGCGCAGTCGTGTACAAAAAGCGCTGACACGAGTCGTATTCCTGCGCAAGGGGACGGACCAGGCACTGGTTCGGCTGAACGTCGTCGCTTCGGCTGCTGTTTCCGAATCCGATTTTCTGCCTAAAGCGGTGGAAGCGCTCCGTGAGGCACTGTCTGCGCGGCGTGCTGAAATTACCCCGGAAACGGCTGCGGAGAAGAATCCGGCAAGCGCCGATCTGCGGCACGCCACGCCCGTCTCCGATCCCCAGAGGTACGGGTGTCAGCCGTGGGTGCGCGCCCTCGCGCCGCTCAGATTCTCCCGCGGCGACGTCTATTTCATTTCCCTAGGCGCGCGCACCGGCAGCCGGCGCTATCTGAGCGAAGAGGTGGAATTGATCGACCTGATGACCGCCATGATCTGCGAACGCATCGAACGCATGCGCAATTCGGAGATGCAGGCGCTCGTCACGCAGGCTGAACTTCGCGCGCTGCAGGCGCAGATTAATCCCCACTTCTTTTTCAACGCGCTGAACACTCTCTATGGCACGATCCCGCGGGAAAACGCCACCGCCCGCCGCCTGGTACTCAACCTGGCCGATCTCTTCCGCATTTCCTTCGCCTCCGAGCGCGCTTCCATTCGCATCGAGGAAGAGATGCGGATCGTGCGCGCCTATCTGGAAATCGAGCAACTGCGCCTGGGTTCCAAGCTGAGCGCGCAGATCGAGGTGGAAGATTCCGCGCTGCAGGCGGAGGTTCCCGTGCTGTCGATTCAGCCGCTTGTCGAAAATGCCGTGAAGCATGGGGTTGCAGGACGCGCGGGCAATGGTTTTGTGCGTCTTCGTATCAGAGTTGTGGAGGAGGCGGTGCGCGTCGAAGTTTCCAATTCCGGCAGTTTTCAGGCGGAAACGGAAGGAAGCCGGGGAACAGGCGTGGGGCTGGCCAACGTGCGTCGACGCCTTGCTTTGTGCTTCGGTAAGGAAGGGACGCTCGACGTATCGAGCGATATCGATGCAACCACCGTAGCTTTCTCCGTGCCGCGTGGCGCGTTAGCCGAGAAAACGCCGCTGCGCGCCGAAGTGGCCGTGCCGTGATGGCAGTTGGCGCAAACGGATCAGTCGATTTCATCGACGACCGAGACATACGTGTCGCTCAACTTGTAGCGGCGCGATTTTTTGGCGGGATCGGTTGTTTCAAGGAAACCCTGCTCAACCCAGCGCCGGCACAGCAGTGCCGCATTTCGCGGTTTATAGCCGAACAACCCGGCGACGTCTCTGCCTGTAATTTCAAACGATGTCTCGAATAACGTCAGTGCCCGATGCTGCCGGGAATCCAGATTGCGCAGCAATTTGGACCGGTCCTTACCTCCTCTCTCAGCCTCGCGCAGAGCCTGGCCGCGCACCTTCTCAAACGAAGCGGCCATACCCTCGATGAAATAAGCGACCCAGCGGGTGATATCCGCTTCGGCGCGCCCCAGGTAGTAATTGTGGGAAGGGCCGACGGTTAGTGCTTCATAGTATGCCTTCAGATCGCGGGCATAATATTCTTCGAGTGCATACAACCCCTTCAGATCGTACGCTCCCAGATACAGGACGAGCGTGGTGAGCAAACGCGCCGTTCGCCCGTTGCCGTCGTAGTAAGGGTGTATGGTGGCGAACTGATAATGAACGATTCCGGCCTTGACAGGCACCGGCAATTCATCCTTCGCATTGAGCCACGAAATGAGCTGCTCCATCAGCTCTGGAACATCCTTAGACTCCGGGGGCATGTAGACGATGCTTTTGGAACGGGCGTCGCGGATTACATTTTGCCCGTCCCGCCAGGCTGTGGGTTTCACGCGTGTTTTTCCACCCGCCATGACCAGCGCGTGAACCTTTCGTACGATCGCTACGGAAATCCTCTCCCGTCTTTTTGCTATGCGCTCCACTTCGTCGAGCGCGGCATAGTAGCCTCTTACCTCGTTTTCGTCTCTCTCCCTGCCCGGAAAGTGCTGCGCTCTCTCGATCACCCGGGCAACCTGTTCCTGGGTGAGGCGATTGCCTTCGATCATGGTTGAGTAATGAGTGGAAAACAAGCGGGCCGTCTCCCGCAAATTCGCCAGCACTCGTGGCGTGATCGGCAGAGTCCGGATGGCTTGCCTGACGGCCTCGATCCGCATTAGACTATTCGCCATCGCGGGCGTGATGGTGAACGTGGAGGAGAATCTGGCGAGCTTTTTCGTCGTCATAAGGGCCTTTCTCACCACAGGAGGCAATGCCGTTATTTTGCGTTTATCATGCGTTTATTATACCGATAAACTGCTTTTAAATCTCGGCTCCGAACCAGGGCCGCGAGGGCACGCCAGGTCCCGTGGGAACGTCTGCTAAGGTGGTCGTCAGAGCAACCGATGGCCACGCAACCCAGGGCATTCCTGACTCCGGAGCAATACCTCGAAATCGAGCGCAAGGCCGAGTACAAGAGTGAATATTTTAACGGCGAGATGTTCGCCATGGCCGGCGCGAAGGAAGCCCACAATCTGCTGGTGGCGAATCTGGTCGCCGCGATTCACCGGCAAATCCGGGAGCGCCCCTGCCGCGTCTATCCCAGCGACATGCGGGTTCACGTAAAATCCACCGGCCTGTACACCTATCCGGATGTCACTGGTCTTTGCGGCGAACGGCACTTCGTCGATGGCCAGACCGACACACTGCTCAACCCCGGCCTGATTGTCGAGGTCCTTTCCCCTTCCACCGAAGCTTACGACCGCGGACGCAAATTCGAGCAATACCAGTCGATTGGATCGCTGCGTGAATACCTGCTCGTTGCGTCCGACCGCATCCATGTGGATCTCTACACCCGGCAACCGGACGATCGCTGGCTTTTGACTTCGGTCAACCGGCTGGAGGATTCCCTGGCCTTGGACTCGGTAGGCGCACGGCTCGTGCTCTCAGACCTGTACGAAAAGGTCGTGTTTACCGAGTAGCGCCGCGCCGTAAAGCTGATATAGTCGAGCAGCAGGAGAACCCCTCTATGTTTCGCCCCGCATTAATCTGCCTCGCACTCTTATCTCCGGCCGTCGTCATCTCCCAACAGCCGGCCGCCTCCGCCGTGAAAGGAACTGTAACGGCACGAGTGGTCGATGCGGCCAACGCCTTTCTCGCCACCCTCAGCCCGGCCGAGCGCACCAAATGCACCTTCGGCTTTACCAGCAGCCAGCGCACCGGCTGGTCCAACCTTCCCTCGGGGATATTTCAGCGCAATGGCTTACGCTTCGGCGACATCACAGCCAGGCAGCGTGAGGCGGCGCTCGCTCTCGTGGCCGCAGCCCTGAGCCACGAAGGCTACCAGAAAGTCACCAACATCATGAACGGCGATGAGGTGCTGAAGAATGCCGGCGGCGGGCGCACCGGCGGACGCCCCGGACCACCTGGCGGACCCGGCGGGCGCGGCGGAGGCATTCGCTTCGGCCTCGATGAATACTACATCGCGCTCCTCGGCGCTCCCTCCGCAACCGACCCATGGATGCTGCAATTCGGCGGACATCATCTCGCCATCAACGTCACCGTAGTCGGACGCAACAGCGTAATGACTCCCAGCCTGCCCGCCGCTCAGCCCGCCAAATACACCCTGAACGGCGAGACCATCCGCCCCCTCGGCCAGGAAAACGACAAGGGTTTTGCGCTCATCAACGCGCTCAACGCCGAGCAACAGAAGCACGCCATCCTGAATTATGAGGTCCGCGACCTGGTGCTGGGGCCGGGCGCCGACGGTAAGGTGATCCAGCCCGAAGGCATCCTCGCTTCTCAACTCGACGCCCGCCAGCAGGCCATGCTGCTCGACGTGGTTCATGAATGGGTCGGCATCCTCAACGACGAAGCTGGCACCGCGAAGATGGCCGAAATCAAGGCCAACCTGCCGCAAACCTGGTTCGCCTGGAGCGGCGCCACGAAGAACGGCGGCCTCGCCTATTACCGCATTCAGGGACCGACGGTCATCATCGAGTACGCGCCCCAGCAGGGCGATCTCGACCACATCCACACCATCTACCGCGATCCCACCAACGACTACGGCGCCAAGCTCCTCAAGCCGTGATCCCGCGCTGCGCAGTACTGGCATTCTGCCTGGCGACTCTACCCTCGGCCAGTGCGCATCGTCTTGATGAATACCTCCAGGCGACGCGGCTCTCGATCGACCTCGAACGCGTGGATCTGGAGATCGACCTTACGCCCGGCGTCGCGGTGGCGTCGAAGATAATCGATTCAATCGATACCGACCGCGACGGTGAGATCTCGAATGCGGAAGGCGCGGCGTATGCGCGGCGCATGCTCCGGTCTGTCACGCTGGCGGTCGACGGTCTGGCCGCGCCGATTCTGTTGGTCGAAACGCACTTTCCCCCACCGGGCGATATGAGCCAGGGGGTTGGCACCATCCAACTGAGGGCAACCGCGAAGGTCCCGTCCTCCGGCGCTGGGCGTCATCGCATTTCTTTCCTCAACACACATCAGCCCGAATCGAGCGTCTACCTGGTCAATGCGCTGATTCCGGCGAACTCGCGCATACAGATCGCCGATCAGCGGCGTGACCGAGCACAGCACGGCCTGACGCTCGATTACACGGTCGCGGGCGATGCACCGCCAGTCCGGGCGTTCGCTCTGTTAATCGGCTTGGTCCTCGCAGGCCGTTTGCTCTGGATGTGGGACAGGCGCTTCCGCCTGTCCGCGCCGAAAGCGCAACCGTAAACGGCCATGAACCTTCCGGTCTTATTTTTGATGCTGATGCTCGTGGCGCCGGCCCTATTGCTCGCGGCCGATCCCATGTCTGTGGGCCTGACCCGCACCCGAGCCGTTATCGAGGCGACCTCCGTATCCGCGACCATCCCAGACGCGCCCATTGTCCTGATCGTAGCCGGACTCGAGGGACAAGCCGGCGCGCTGGTTTCCAATGAGGTAAATCGATACGCCGCGCGCAAGAAACGTCCCTGGCGATTGCTGGCTATCCCGCAGGCCAATCCGAATCATGCTCAACTGATTTTCCCGCCGTCCGGGCAGGCCTACCGGGACAACCCCGAAAGTCACTATCTGTGGCGGTGGATCGGCATGCAGGCGCCCGATCTCGTGCTGGTTGCCGATCACGCCGACACCGGGCTCGCCGACGCGTTATCGCGCAATATTGTCGCCGGCGTGGGCCGCATCCCGGCGCGCCGTGTCGAACCTGGCGGCGCACTGTTGTCTTCACTGCCTCCGCACATCCCCAAATCGGAAGCCCACCTCGGACTGGAGCGCAGACTCGCGCGCACCCCGCACCAGATCGCCGAACAACTGGCCGAATACTACGGTCACGATTTCAATGAGCCCGTCTATATCCCTGCCATGGCGCTCATCGCGCGGCTCCGCCTGGGAAGCCTCGAAGATTTCCAGCGCCTCGCTGCTCCGTACGCGGATGGTTCGAAAGACGCTCTCGCGCATGCCACCAGCAGCAATCTGGGTGGGCATCTCTTATTCGCCGAACTCGCCGAACGCACCGGAGACGCGCGCTACATTGGCCTCGTCCGCAAGGCCGCCGATCTCGGATTTACCGATGATGGATCTAAAAAAGACACCGGAGTCATGAAAGATGCCATGCCGCTCCATAACGAGATGAGCGACGCCGTCTTCATGGCTTGCCCTTTGCTCGCGAAAGCGGGAAAGCTGACGCACGATCGGAAATATTTCGAACTGGCGCTGCGCCATCTGGAATTCATGCAGAAGCTCTGCCTCCGTCCGGACGGCCTTTACCGCCATTCTCCTCTCGACCAGGCAGCCTGGGGTCGCGGCAACGCGTTTCCCGCGCTCGGATTAGCGCTCACGCTCTCGGATCTGCCAGACACCGATCCCGTGTTTCTCACCATGCTTGCTTCGTACCGGAACCACATGAAGGCACTGGCGCCATTTCAGGATGAGAATGGCATGTGGCGGGAGGTCGTCGACGTGCCTGGGTCCTACTCCGAGTTCTCCGCGACAGCCATGATCGCTCTTGCCATGGTGCGCGGCATCCGCTCTGGCTGGCTCGACCGGACGCAATACCAGCCGCGCGTCGATAAAGCCTGGCGAGCGCTGCGCCTGCGCATCTCGGCCGATGGCCGGCTCGTCGATGTCTGCGAATCGACCGGCAAGCAGCCATCTCTTGAAGCCTATCTGAATCGGGCCGCGATCCTCGACCGGGATCCGCGCGGCGGTGGGATGGCGTTGCTCCTCGCAACTGAATTGGAATTGTTACCATAAGGTGCATCATGGCCTTTTTTCGCATCCTCGCCGCGTGTCTGATCGCCGCGGTTACAGCCTCGGCGCAACCCCCGGGGCGAGGTCCGCGAAACGTTACCATGGGGCCGATCTACTTCGACTCCGCCGATCCCGATAAGGCCATCGCTTTCTGGACGGACGTGATCGGAGCCACCGCTGACAGCCATGGCTCTGTGAACGGCGTCAGCATGCAGGGCGCGACCATCCTGTTTAACCGGATGGCTGCGACCGGCCCCAGCGCGGGCTCCGTGATCGACCACATCGGGGTCACGGTACCGGACCTGCAGCCGTTCATTGAAAGGATGGCCAAGACCGGCTACAAGAGCTTTCAGCCGAGTGCTGACCGGCTAATGATCGACGGGCCCGACGGCGTGCGCATCGAGCTGACGGAAGATAGTTCGAATTATGCGGCGCTGCAGTTCGATCACATCCACCTGTATACAACCCAGCCGAAGGAAATGCAGGCGTGGTACGCGAAGAACTTCGCGGCCAGGACCGGCAGGGGCGAGAGAGCCGATTCGAGTAACATCGGAGAGACAACTCTTTCCTGGTCGCACGCCGACTCCGCCGCGCCCACCGCGGGACGCGCCATCGATCGCCTCAGCCTCGAAATCAGAGGGCTCGAAGCCTTTTGCAAGAACCTCACGGACAACGGAGTCAAACTCGATTCCCCTTACTCGCCGGGCAAGAGTGTCTTCCTCACCGATCCCTGGGGCACGCGCATCGAATTGACCGAAGCCCCCGCACGTTAGGTGGGGCAGGTTGGTAACTTGGTTGGTAACCTGCGGCCGATTGGTAATCGGCCTCCGCAGGATCAACGAATTATCATCGACCTAGCGTTTTTCCGGTTCGTCGTAACTCCCCAGCCGCCGCACCCAGATATTCCGGAAGCGAACCCTGTTGTTGTGGTTCTGCAGTACGATCACATCCTCCGCAGGCTGCGCTTCGTATATCGCCAGCCCCGCGTGCTTCGTGGGCGACATCAGTTCCTTGCGGTTGTGCAATACCACGCCGTTCATAAACAGCGTGAGATAAGCGGGCTTTACCAACTTATCCCCCTGGAACTTTGGCGCTTCCCAAACCACATCGTACGTCTGCCACTCTCCCGGCCTGGTCGAAGGATTCACCAGCCCCGGCCATTGCCCATAGATAGCGCCGGCTTCGCCATCCGCATAAGTTGGATTATTGTACGAGTCGAGAATCTCGATTTCATACCTGCCCATCATAAAAACGCCGCTGTTTCCACGGCCCTGGCTGGTGCCCGCCGCATCCGCCGGCGCCGCCCACTCCACGTGCAGCTGGCAATCGCCGAATACTTCTTTCGTAGCCATGTCGCCCTTCCCGGGCACCACCTCCACATATCCGTTCTCCAGCTTCCACTCCGGCTTTTCCGTGCCCTGGAATGGCCGTGTGCCTGTAATGTGCGTCTGGCCTTTCGTCCAATGCGAAAGGTCCGACCCATCGAACAGCACCAGGGCGTCCGACGGCGCACCACCGGGATGTGCTCCGGGCGCGACCACGCGCGGATGCGGGCGCCTGATGTCATGCACTCGATAAGGGAGTCCGGGAAGCATAGGCGTGTCGTCGTAGCCCAAAGTCCGGTCGACCGTCTGCGCCAGCGCGGCGGCTATGGTGAAGGCGGCGGCGGCCGCCATAAACGTAAGGCTGTGTTTCGTTTGCATGGCTGAAGACATCGTATCCTGAACCATCCCGCCCGATTGTTTAAAAAATGCTCGAAAGTCGTTTCCCGCCAGCCGATACCGAAGGAAGCGTAGAGTCATGGAACGCCGAACCGAGCCACGAAGAAACAGGATGCGGCGTGTCGAGGTCGAATTCTGGGGCGAAGGCGAAACCCGCCGGAAGATGAGCTTGCTGCAGGAAGACGAATCGTCGAGAGGCGTCGCTCTATCCGTCCCCAGGGCTATCACTATAGGAGCCAAGGTCTGCATCCGCACGCACGACTCGGAGCGCTTTGGCACGGTTCGCAATTGCCGCCGGGACGGTCGGGAATATATTATCGGCATTCAATATGACGTCGACGCCAATGAAAACGAACATGCCACGCCCGGCGCCTTATTGACCCCAACCGTTCCGGATTCACCGGCAGCCGAATCTTCCGCATCCTGATTTTCCTTTGGGCCTCGCCCCGGCCGTGAATTCTATTACACTGGGAGTTCCGCCGAAATTTCGGGCCGGGAGAATCGAGAGCTCCATGAAACGTTCCATTTTGACAGCCATGCTGGCAGCCGCCTTCTCAACCGGCGCATTCGCCCAGGGTATGGCGTTGCCGCCCGGCATCGCCGATGAAATCAGACAGGTCTACACTTCCGTCAAGACTAATCTGCTCGCCGCGGCGAATGCCATGCCCGAAGAAAATTACAGCTTTGCGCCGGTGCCCGCGGAAATGACCTTCGGCGCGTGGGTGGCGCACGTGGCGGACCTGCAGACCGGCGTCTGCTCCGCCCTGAACGGGCAGGCCAGAAGGGGTGATGCCGCCACCAAAACCAGCAAGGCCGATCTGGTGGCTGCCCTGAAGGCGTCCTTCGACGAGTGCGATAAAGCCTACAATGCCCTCACCGACGCCAATGCAACCGAGCTGGTGACATATGGCCGCGGTCAGAATGCGCGTGCCGGCCGTCTGGCCTATAACACCGCTCATGACCAGGAGTGCTATGGGAGTATGGCAGTGTATATGCGAATCAAGGGCATCGTACCACCTTCCACGGCGGCTCGCACGGCTGCGGGCCGAGGCGGACCCGGGCGCTGAAACGCGGCGCCGCCGATGCCCCTTGAGCCCATCACCAAGGCGCACAAGGTGCGTCAGCCACAATGCTTCGATGGTTTTCGCTGCATCGGCGCCGCTTGCGAAGACACCTGCTGCGTCGGCTGGGGCGTTTATGTCGACCGCGAGACCTGGGAGAAGTACCAGAATCTTTCCGGCCTCCGGGTGGCGGATAAAGCTCTCACCAGCCTCGTCGAGATCAATCCGGCTCGAACTTCTTCCGCCGATTACGCAAAATTCCGCATGGATGGCGCCAGTTGTCCCGCGCTCCAGGAGGGCTGGTGTTCCATTCAGCGGACTCTGGGGGAGCCATTCCTGCCCGACCTGTGCAGCACCTATCCACGCGTGGTAACCGTGATCGGCGGAGTGGTGGAGAAGTCCCTCCACCTTTCCTGCCCCGAGGCCGCCCGGTTGGTGCTCAGCGATCCCGAAGCCATGGCTTTTCACGAGCGGATCGAAGAGGCGCTGCCCCACCGCGCCGGTTCGGTCGCGGAGATCGCCGGTGACCCGGACGGTCGCTTGCACCGGGTCCGCACCCTTGTCATCGAAGCGATCCGGGAACGGTCGCTCCCCCTGGGGCAGCGCATCGTTTCCCTCGGACTCGTCATCGAAACCCTTGCGGATGTCGACACCATACGCGCCGTGACTGTTCTCGAAGACTATCTCGGAAGCCTCCGGCAAGGTTCGTACACCGATGCGCTTGCGCGACAGAACGGCGATCCCGCGTTCCAACTGGAGACGGTCCTGGAGTTGGTCGTCACCCGCATGGGAAGCGATTACACCGCCCTGCGATTTCGTGAATGCTTCAGCGATCTCATGAACGGTCTGGCCTGGACCCCGGACTCCACCATGGAAGAACTCGCCGATCGGTATTGCATTTCCGCTCAGCGCTATTTCCTGCCGTTCCTCCGCCGTTACCCGCATGTGCTCGAAAATTATCTGATCAATTACATTTTCCGCACGGTTTTTCCGTATCGCCGCAAACTGCCGGATCGGAAGTTTGCGATCGACTTCGGCCGCGAGTCGCTGAGGAATGCATTTCTTCTTCTGGCAGTACACTATGCGATCGTGCGCACGCTGCTGATCGGCATAGCGGCCTTGTACAAGGACAACCTGAACGTCGATCGCGTCGTTAAACTGGTGCAATCGTATTCCAAAACGTTTATGCACAGCAGCTCGTTTGAAACGGTGGCCATCGAATATCTTGACAAGAACGCAGGAGATCCGTCGGGCAGGATCGCGGCGCTGGTGATGGAAATTTCATGACGATGCTCACCCGGCTGCAGCAGTGGAAGGAGCACGGGGTCATATCCCCGGAGCAGCACACGCTCCTGGCAGGCCTCACTCGTGGCGAGCCGTTCTCCCTTTTTCTCGAGCTCAACTTTCTGCTCTACGCTGGTGTGCTCGCGTTTGTCGCCGGCCTCGGCTGGACCGTCACCACCTGGTCGCACCAACTGGGCGACGTGATGATCCTCAGCATCCTCTCCGCGCTGCTGGCCGCCTGTTTCTGGTATTGCTTCTCTCGCGCGCCCGCCTGGTCCCCGGGGGAAACTCCTTCGCCCAGCCTCGTCTTCGATTACGTGCTTTATCTCGGCAGCCTCACCTGGTCCGTGGAACTTGCATATCTCGAAAACCGCTTTCATCTGCTCTCCGGGGCGCTTGGCCTGATAAAGCCACAATGGGACGGTTATCTGCTGGCGACCGCCGTCCTCTTCTTCTTCCTCGCTTACCGTTTCGACAACCGCTTCGTGCTGTCGCTCGCCTTGTCCGCGCTTGCCGGGTGGTTCGGGCTCACTATCTCGCACTGGCCGGGGCATCAGGACGACGCGTACCGGCAATACGCCATTCTCTACAGCTTGTTCGTCGGCGCCGCCGGAGCCATCCTGCATCGCCGCGGCCTGAAAGCGCATTTCCTCGGTACTTTTCTGAACATCGCTGCTAACGTTCTGTTCTGGGCGCTGCTCTCCGGCGTCTTCGATCGGCAGGACTACGGCTTGTGGTTTATCGCTCTCCTCGCCGCTTGCGGCGCCTCGCTGGCTTGGGGCCTGACCCGCCCTGAGTTTTCCTTCGTCGCTTACGCCGCGGTTTACGGCTACGTGGGCGTCAGTTCCATCCTCGTGCGCGACATGCACGGCGAAAGTGCGATCCTGAGCTATTTCGTCGTCACCGGCGTCGCCATGGTGGTCATGATGGTCTTGATCGCGCGCCGCTTTGGAAGGAGCGCATGAGGGCTTACAGCGAATCCGGCGAAGAAGCTCTGCGGGCACGCCATCTGCTCAAGGACTGGGCGGGTGAAGGTTTCCTCTCCGCAGCGCAGCACCAGCGCATGGAACAGGAAACCGTCTGCGAGTTCCGCCGCACCAACATTTTCCTGCGGCTCGTCCTGTTTCTCTTTACCCTGATTGTGGTGGGCGCTGCTGTCGCTCTGTTCTTCGTGGTTTTTCTCTCCCACCCGTCAGAGCAGACCACCGGCATTTCCCTGCTGATCTTCGCCGCGCTCTCCTACGCTGCCGCCGAATTCGCCGTATCCCGGGCCAGGCTCTATCGCTACGGGATCGAGGAAGCCCTCGCCGTCTGTTCAGTTGCCTTCCTCTGCGTGGGGATGAAAGCCTTTTTCACCGGCCCTGCCGATCTCCCGGTTCCCGCCACCGGCGTACTCGTGTCGCTCTGGATGTGGTATCGCTTCGGTCTCCCATATATGTTCCTCGCCGCCATGATCTTCGTCATCTTGCTGCCGAGCCACTGGGCCTCGTCTCATGCCGCGCAGCATCTGCTCGTCGCCGCGATATACACAGCCGGCCTGATAACCATAGTCACCGTACGCTCCCGCCACCGTTTCACGTACCTCGACGACGGATATTCGATCGTCGAAGCGCTGCTCTGGCTGGGCATCTATCTGGCCATCAACCTCCAACTCTCATCGCTGAATCTGCTGGCGGAGTGGTGGGGCGCCCCTCACACCGCCAACGAATTCCCGAAAACCTTCTACTGGGCCACCTGGGTATTAACGTGGTGCCTGCCGCCGGCCGTACTTGCACGCGGCATCCGCGGCAAAGATCGATTCGTAATCGCGGTGGGCACGATTGCCGCCGTCCTGACCCTCGTCACCAACAAGCCTTATCTCGGCTGGCCGCGGCATACCTGGGATCCGATGCTGCTCGGCGCATTATTGGCGGGCGTCGCTCTCTTCATCCGTCGCTGGCTCGCCGACGGCCCCGCCGGAGTTCGCCATGGCTTCACCGCCCAGCGCCTTTCCGGTAAAGACAAACAATGGATGAACGCCGGATCCGTCGCCTTAGGCCTCATGCCGCACTCAGCAACCCCAAGCCCCGACTTCCATTTCGGTGGAGGAGATTCGGCAGGCGGAGGAGCCACCTCCGATTTCTGAAACCGGCCGGTTCAGGTGGAACCAACAGGGTCTTTACAGGCTGGATAAGATCTGAGAATGAAGTCCAGCTTGTATCTGGAAACGACTATTCCAGGTTACCTGACCTCAAGACCGAGCCGGGATCTGATCGTTGCCGGCCATCAGCAGGTCACGAGAGAATGGTGGGAAACGCGAAGGGACACCTTCCAGCTTTACATATCGCAACTCGTCATTGACGAGGTAAGCGCAGGGGATCCTGCCGCAGCCGGTGAAAGGCGAACTCAGCGCACGCCAGAGCACTTGCCGCGATCTGTCGCGAGCATGCTTATGAGTGCCCGGTCATTTGCACACCTGAAGAGCTCATGGGAGAATGAAGTATGGCTCGCGACCCCATTGTCGATGAAGTCCGGCGCGTCCGCGAGCAACTTGCCGCCCGGCATGGCTTCGATATTAAGGCTATTCTTGTGGCGTCGAAGAGGCGACAAGCCCGGTCTACTCACAAAGTGGTATCGTTTGCGCCAAAGAAGAGACTCCGCGCTTGATCGGACCGCTCTGAGAATTCCTTATTGCACCAGGTAGCACCGGCACTCTAATTCAAACCGGCCGATCTGAATCGCATCTTCTCCGGCCTGCACGGGACCCGAACCAACCATCTGAGCCGGAAACAAAAAAGCCCTCTTCCCGGAGACCGAGGAGAGGGCCGTTGTTGTGGTTGGGAACGAAGATCAGAAGCCGTCGTCGTCGTCGTCGACTTTAGCGGCGTGCACCCGGTGTTTGAAGTCGCTTGCGGGGCGAACCTTCTTCTCGCCGGGGAAAGGAACCTGATACCCCGTGGCCTCGTACCAATCGAAGTGTCTGACGGTATCCGCGTCCAGCGAGTCGGGCGTGTGATATTTGGCGGCGAAGACCTGCACCTTCATTTTTTGCCAGCCAGCCCGCAGAGCTCTCCTTGAAGGCCTTTCCTGTGAGGGCGCCGCGGTTCCGGAACTGCACGTGTTGACGCTGGGGCTGAGGCTCGACGGGGCCGTATATCCCGAGACCCCGTAACACAACGGGACCTGATTCGGCACGTGCGCCCACGGCAGGAAGTTCGCCGGGGGCGGGTTGTTGATGAAGAGCGTGTTCATCGGCGCGGCCACCAGGTCGAACTGGTTCATCGGCGGCAGACCGAGGATCTGCTCAATCGTACGCGTCATGTTGACCTGCGTGTAGAAGGTGCTGTCTTCGGTGACCCCGGTCCCGACGCCATTGGAGTTCACCTTCTGTTTGACGTATGGGCTGATGACAAAGCCCGGGCTGCGGTGGCCGTCCACGTGGTCGACGCCGTACTGCGCGTCGTCTTCTTCGATGAAGATCGCCGAACTGGACCAAACGGGGCTGTGGCTGATGATGTCGACGACGCGCCCAACGGCCAGGTCGTTATCGGCCACTTCGGCTGCCGCGTTGGGCGGTCCGGTGGTGTGGTCGCTCATGAGCCACAGGAATTCCAGCTGGGGTACCGAACCGCCGACCACGTCATTGGCGAAGTCCTGCTGCCAGACGTCGACTCGGTACTGGTCGGGGATGCCCAGATCGAATTGCGGGAAGTTTTGCACCGTGACGTTGTAGAGGTTCGGCAACGGGGTGACCGAGCCGATCGTGTTGAAGTACTGGAGCTGCGGCTCCTTGCCAGCCTCGTACAGCAGCGCGTCGTTGTAGAACTGGGTCCAGGTTGGCTCGCAGCTGTCGGAAACAATAAACGGTAATGCAACCTGTGTAGTGCCGGCGCCATTAAAGCTGTTGGCCTGCGTCTTGTTGTTCGGGGTGCATCCAGGCACGGTGAACGTGTTGCTCTCCACGTACTCACCGTAGTTCTTCACCGAGACGCCGGCCGCGGCTGCCACGTCCCACAGGTGTCCGTTCTTCTGATAGGCAATGGCATCGCCGCCGTTAGAGGGGTAATCGCGGAGCCAGTCGGGCGACTGGACGTCGTCAGAATAGGGCGCCATGGACTGCGTGATCCAGTTGTGACCGTCAGCCGACTGGCGGCTCGCGTTGTAGAAGTTGTCCAGAAGCGGGAAACGCTGCACCATGGCGTGCCCGTTAGGCGATACGACAGGGTATGGGGAGAAGGTCGAGTTGTTCCCGAAGACCGCCAGGGAGGGTTGGCCGTTGCCGCCCACCACGTCGCCCAGCATCTGATCGTAGGTGCGGTTTTCGCGGATGATCACGAACACGTGCTGGATCTTCGACGGAGCGCCGATCTTTTCCGGGATCGCCACCGGCGCGGCACCCGGGTTGCCCCCACCGGCCGATGCGATATTTTCCGTCAGATCCCAGTGGTTGTTCTCGAAGACCGTCTGGGTCATCTGCGCCAGTGTCAGGTAATTCGGCACGGGTACAATGCTGACGGTGCCAAGATCCTGGTGAGTGTTGAAACCGACCGTGCCATTCTCTTTTCCGTACGAATTTTCGGCCGTATTAGTCGGAGGGGGCATCACACCGAAGCCGGTGGTGCCGATACCCTTGTCGTTGGCAACCAGCAGCACACCGTCCGCCGTGTCCAGCACAACCGAGCTTGGAGCGTAACCTGTCGGGATCATGCCCATGACGGGATTGGTCACGCACGACCCGGTGCAAAAGCCGGATCCAAGGTTGACGACCGCAATGGCGTTGGCGTTGTAAAGCGCAACGTAGGCGATGTTGTTCACGGAATCGACGGCGATCGAGTTCGGCCCCGCCCCATAGGCTGGCTGGACTGTGCCAGGCACTGAGATGGGCAGCCCGAGGTTGATCGTCGAAACTACCTCATTGTTGTTCGTGTTGATCACCGATAGGGTGTCGTCATAGGCATTGGCGACCAGCAGGTAGTTGTTCCAGAAGGCCATGCCAGTCGGGTGCAGACCGGTCGAGATGCTGCCGGTCACAGTGAACGTGGCCAGGTTGACCACGGAAACGGTGCCGGTTGCCGTGGAGCCGGTCGGCCAGGTGGCGACGACCGGGGTGCCGTTCGAGTATCCCTGGAAGTCGTCCGCGGTGGCAATCCGGCCAGCTTCGTTCGAGACGTAGGCGGTGGTGCCATCCGGCGATATCACCACGCTGTGCGGCACGTTGCCGACGCGGATCTCCGCGCCCTGCTTCGGCGTCGCCTGGGTCAGGTCGATCTTCGTCAGCGTATCGTTGTTGTCGAGCACCACATAGGCAGTCTTGCCATCCGGCGAGATCGCGATGCCCATGGGATAGGAAGTGAACGTGTCATCCGAGAAAATCGAAACCGGGTAGCCGCACGGGATAGCAAAGCTGCCCGAGGTGCCCGGAGGGCTGTTACCGGGGAAGCAGGTGACATTGGTCAGCAAGCCTGCGCTGGTGACGTCCAGCGGAACGCTGACCTGAGTGCCGTCCGACAGCATGCCCGTCACCGGATCGACGTTGGCGATGGCGACGTAGCTGGTGGGGCCGTAACTGCCGTCCTGGCTGAACAGCAGATGTTTGCCATCCTGCGTATAGGCGATGCCGTTGTGGCTGCCGTCGGAATTGGTACTTTTCATTGTGCTGTAGGTCTGCACGACTTTGCCGGTCTGGGTGTTGAAAACGGTGACGGCCTGGGGGGCGCCCATCTGCAGGACGGCCGCGGTGTGCGTCGCGGTATTGGGGTTCACCGCTACGGCCTTGGCGCGGGTCGTAATGCCGAGGTAGACCTGCGTGCCGGCGGGAGTGATGAATGCGCCATCGCTGGCGACCCACGGATAGCTGGTGGTCAACGGGTAGTTAGGACCCTGCATCCCGTTCTGATTCTGCCCGACCGTGTACGTTGGGTACGGATCGGACTGAGCGAACGCCGGGATGCTTACTCCCGCCGCCAGCAAGCCGACGAGCAGATGCAAAGGACTAATTCCGAATTGCTTGCGAGAAGTTGTAACCGACATGAACAGTTTGCCTCTTTCGTTTTGTTGCAATATGCGACCAGAAATCGGTCGTGGCTTCAGGTTGCTTAAGAGGATAAGTATGAGCCGCGATAATGTCGGCAGGATTACGTGGGAGTGACAGGTCTGAAACAGAGGCCTTATTGCAATTCAGAACTGCCGCCGGTCCCGCACTTCTGCAAGCCAGGCACTAACGATGATAGACTTTCGGCCATGCGTATCCTCACCGCTATTCGGCTCACCGTAGCCTGCGCCGCGTTTACCGCCGTCATGCAGGCTCAGAAGCCTGTGCTCACCGAAGATTTCGAATCCGGCAAAATCGATCCCGCCGTCTGGGAAACCAGGCAAAAGGGCGCTCCCACCATCGGCGTCGAAGCCGTCGACGGGGCGCACGGCAAATACGCCCTGCACGTCCACTATCCCGATATGGAGCGCGGCGCCTTCGCCTTCATCGTGGCCACCCACCTGCCCGATTCGGTCCGCACACATTACTTCGGCCGCGCCTATATGAAGATCACCCCCAACATCGGCATGAGCCACAATCCCCTGATCTTCACCGGCGAAGCGGGCTGGCCGCTCTCGAAGTTCCAGGAAATCGGCGCCTCGCGCGGCATGTGGATGCCGTCTTACCAGGAAAATAAATCGCTGGCCGGACAGGGCCGCGGCGAAGTCACTTATCGCAGCGACACCGCTCCGCCCTTCGATAAATGGTTTCTGCTTGAATGGGAATTCAACGACAACCCCACCAGCATCACCATGTGGATCGACGGCGAGCGTCTCATGGACACTATGGACGGTCAAAAGGTCGATACGGTGAAGTTCAGCTGGCCGAAGGTCGACGGCAAAACTTCCAATCTGACCGGCGGCTACCAGGAATTCGGCTTCGGCATGCGCGCCTGGCAGAACCCCACGCCGGCCATGGATGTCTATTACGACGACATCGCCATTTCCACCACCCGCATCGGACCGGTGAAGTAGACGGCCGGCATGTTGCGGATCGCGTCATTAGCGGCGCGCTTGGCTCTCGCCCTCGTCGCCACCCTCGCGCAGGGCGCGGAAATCTATGTGATGACCTCGGGTGGCTTCACCGCCGCGCTGAATGAACTGGCGCCTCGCTATGCGCGCGAGACCGGCGACAAACTGATGATCGTCTACGGCGCCTCCATGGGCGCTACGCCGACGGCGATCCCGGCGCGCCTCGCGCGTGGAGAACCGGCCGACGTCGTGATCCTCGCCCGCGCCGCCCTCGATGGCCTGGTGGCGGATGGCAAAGTTTCGCGCGGCGTTGAAACCGATCTGGCGCGATCGTTGATCGGCGTCGCGGTCAAAGAGGGCGCTCCCGTGCCCGATATCTCAACCGTGGACGCGCTCAAGCGCACGCTGCTCGCCGCCAGGTCTGTAGCCTGGTCGGATAGCGCCAGCGGCGTCTACATCCAGAATGAAATGCTCGACAAGATGGGGATCGCGGCCGAGGTGAAGGCCAAGGGAACCATGGTGCCGGGCACGCCGGTGGGGCTCAATGTGGCGCGCGGCGAACAGGAAATCGGATTTCAGCAGATCAGCGAATTGCTTCCCGTCAAGGGCATCCACATCGTCGGCCCGCTCCCGGCGCCGGTGCAGCACGTGACCGTTTACGCGGCAGGAATCGCCGTCGCCGCCAAAGAGCAGGCCGCTGCCCGCCGCTTGATCGACTACCTCGCGTCGCCCAAAGCCTGGGAGGAAATCCGCCGCTCCGGACTCGACCCGATAACCGATCGGCGCACCCAGCAATAGCCCCCTGCGACGGCATTCGGTCTATTCTTGGAAGCATGCCCAAACTGCTCGATGCAATCTACCGGCTGCAGGAGGATTTTCCCGATCTCGACGACCGGGAGCGTCTGCTCCTGAAGATGTGCGCCAACCTGTTTGAAGACTATTACGAAGTGAAGGAACCTCGCAACCGGCTCACTTTCGAGGAATATGAGAAGGTGCCGGGTCGTTGGGAACTTCTCGATGGCATGCTGGCCGATTATTAACGGAGCCTCTGCCTTTACTTCGTGCAGTGTTTGGTGACCGCCGGACGGCCGAGAGCGACCCCACCGCGCCGACCGCCGAGCGAACTCTGCCCGGGCAAGAACCCGCTCAGGCGGCGGTAACAAATATCCGCGCCGGCCGGCGCGACCTCGGCTTATTCCGGATCACGATCTCGACGTCACGGCCCAGCGCATTCAGGAAATGCATCATTCGCTCTACTGAGAACCCGCCGAGCCGGTAATTCGACAACGCTGAGACCTTCGGCTGATTGACGCCGAGTTTCAGCGCCGCTTCGGCCTGCGATAAACGTCGTTGTTCCAGGATTCTGTTGATTGCAAACGCCAGGCGAACCTTCGTCTGGCGATCGTCGGCATCCGCCATTCCGAGATCCGCAAAAACATTTCCGGAGCTCGGAACAACCGCGGCATTCGCTGTTTCACTTTTTCGCATAGCGTTCCTCGTAATCGCTGCGGGCCAGCTTCAAACGTTCGGAGACCAGATCTACATCGTGCTGCGCGGTCCTGATTCCCCTGGGGGACTTTTTCTGAAACGCATGCAGCACATAAAGGGCATTCTCGAAGCGAACGGTATAGACCGCACGCCACGTGTCGCCCTGGTGGTTTTCGACAACCTCGAGCACTCCCGCACCTTCGCCCTTCCACGGCTTTGCGTTGGGATGCTTACCGCCGAACTGAGCGACACTGAGCGCGATACCGATATGATCCTGAACCGCATCCGGGAAAGTCATCAGATCCTTCTTTGCCGAACCCACCCAATATAGCGGTTTCTCACCCGGAACCGCCCTGTCTCGCGCCATTTATCCTCATTTCAGGATACAACGCCGTTGACGTACAGTCGGCGGCTATACCGTTGTCATACGGCGGCGTGCGGCACTCGCGACCCGCGAATGAATCCGGCAACCAGAGTGACAGGTTCGAAGGCAGGGCTGCGCGCCTGCGAGGGCAGGTCTCCCAACGCCGTATCCTGGGAGCGTGATGCCACAAGTGCAGCAGACGCCGGAAGCACACGCGGACAATCTCTCCGATGGCGTCCTGAAGCCACGCGAACCGAAAAATGCAATTCGCTCGGCGTTTAACGGCGAACTACGGCAGGCACCGAAGCCCGGAGCTTCTCGGCCGTTTGCATCCGCCTCCGGCCACAACCGAGCGGTACCCAACCCTTCAGCTCGAAGGGCTTAGCGCCAGCTATGAGATCATCGTGTCCAGCTCATTTTGAGAACGCTCGCGTCCATTCAAAGGCTGGTATGAAGATGAAACAAACGCGCTGGCTGGCGGCATGTGCACTCGTCGCCTACAGCGCAGTTCTAATCAGGTTCGTGGTCTTTAAGGCCGCCTCGTCGGGAAAATTTGTGGGTGCGGCGAGCTTTAGCGAGCCGTTGCGCCGAGGAACCGGCGGAACTTCCTGCACGTGGAGTCGAATGATCTCTGCTGATCTTCGCCGCCATGATAGAGCAGTGGTCCGCCGTGCTCGATCATCTGGAGCAGAATCTGCTCGACCGGCTTCTTTCGCAGAGAAGAATCGCTGTGGAGATCGCGGATGAACTCCCCACCGAGCGCCCACATGTTGTCAACGTGTTTCTGGATGGTCTTCGGCGATAGGTTAGACGTCGCCAGGTATTCAAGGAACGGGCGGAACAGCGTTAACAGCTGTTCGCCGGGCGGCAGATCTTTTTCCAGTCCCATCCATGAGCGTGGCCAGCCGTTCAGATCGCGGCAGTAATGTTCCAGGTCGTGACGTGGCCGGGTGACGGCGCGGTTTATTTTGGTACTTGTTGCCGTCTTCCACTTCCACCTCATGCTTCAGCTCATCACGATTTTAAATCGCTGTCATCGTTTTCCCGGATTCGTTTATCGCCGGGCCCGCTTCAGTTCCGATCACAAGAGCATTGAGATCGCAGTACGTCCACGCAAAGGATCGGTCGCAATTTGTTCACGCTGTCATGAGCCCGCTCCCGGATACGACCAACTCCCCGAACGCAGCTTCGAGTTCATTCCTTTCTGGGGATTTTTGGTTTTTCTGTTCTATTCGATGCGGCGTGTCGATTGCCGCCGCTGCGATGCGGTCGTGGTGGAGGAGGTTCCATGGGCTGACGGCAAGCGCACGCTGACCCGGGCGTACATGCTGTTTCTGGCCCGCTGGGCGCGCAAACTGTCGTGGAAGGAAACGGCGGAGTCGTTTCGCACTTCATGGGAAAAGGTTTTCG
>Ga0302320_10003296_pt1 | contig 37687 bp, 34 predicted proteins | sample Bog_T0_3_FD_202130 | JGI IMG/M metagenome (GOLD analysis project Ga0302320, IMG submission 202130) | Peat permafrost microbial communities from Stordalen Mire near Abisko, Sweden - Bog_T0_3 | ecosystem: Environmental > Terrestrial > Soil > Wetlands > Peat | place: Sweden: Abisko, Stordalen Mire... | reverse complement strand
CCGCTGACGATCTGGCGCGGCGAGTAGCTCAACATTCCGACTTTGTGCCGGGTGGCCTCATGCAGCGCACGGTGCAGATTTCCCGGCTCATGAAGCGTGTCGGCATCGGTAAAGAGCAGCCAACGTCCGCGCGCCCGTTTGGCCGCTGTCCAGATGGCATTGTTCTTGCCGGTCCAGACTGGTTTCGATTGGCCGGGCTCCAGCTTTCCAGCTTCCAGCACGGTGACACCGGCAAAGCCGAGGGCAATCTCCGCCGTCCGGTCGGTCGAGTGGTCGTCCACCACAATCAATTCCCAGTCGCGCCCCAGCTTGAAGAGCTCGTCGGATTGGTTCACAAGCGACTGGAGGCAGGCGGCAAGGCAGTCTTCCTCATTGCGCGCCGGAACGATGACGGTCAGTTCCAGCAACTTGTCCGGCTCCGGATTGGTAAAAACCGTTTCCCACTTCACCGGCAGCGCCGCTGGAGTCTCGGAAAGCCCAAGCGCTGGCTTGAAGCCGCCCTCCTCAACCGCTTCACTCTCCATTTTCCTGCCCATCTGGCCTCGCTCTTTCATAAGGTGCTTTCGCTCCGTATTATAGAGATGTGCGGCTCCCTAGGTTTCTCTCTCTCAGCTTGATTGTGCCATTAGCGTTCGCGCCCGGCTGCGACCGCGGCGCCCATCCGGCTCTGACGGGACGAGCAGCCCCTGACTTCACCGTCTCCGACGGTTCTACTTCGGTTCATCTGGCTGGTTACCGAGGCCGCGTGGTGCTGCTCAACTTTTGGGCCACATGGTGCGCGCCCTGCATAGAGGAGATGCCCTCGCTGCTCCAACTGCACCACGAACGGCCAGATTTGGCCATTCTGGCTGTCAGCATCGACGAAAATCCTGACGCCTACAGCCGCTTTCTCGTCCGCCACCACGTGGACCTGATCACGGTGCGCGACCCTGACCAGAAAGCGGCCCAGCTCTATCACACCGATGGCTGGCCGGAGACCTACATCATCGACCGCCAGGGCTACATACGCCGTAAGGTCGTCGGCCCCCTCGACTGGAATAGCCCGGAGATCCGCGCTTATCTGAAAAGCCTGTAGCGACCGGATTTTCGGCTCCCGAAATTGAGTCCATCTTGACTTTCCGTATAGTGTGCGCATACACTATACGAGTGATCAAGAGTTACCGTCACAAAGGCTTGCAGAAGTTCGCTGAGACGGGGTCGAAGGCAGGAATCAGGCCAGAACATGCTGCCAGATTGCGCATCCTGCTGACGGCATTGGATGCAGCCGTAGTGGCAAGCGATATGAACTCGCCGGGGTACAACCTACATCCGCTTCGCGGTAGCCTGGAAAACCACTGGTCCGTCTGGGTAAGCGGCAACTGGAGGATTACCTTCACCTTTGAGCGTACGGATGTGATTCTCGTCGATTACCTGGACTATCACTAAGGAGGAAAGAAATGATATTCAATCCCGCACATCCCGGCGAAGTGCTGCGCGACTACCTGGGAGAGATGAGCGTTTCCGACGCGGCCTCCCGGCTGGGCCTGACCCGCGCCCATCTGTCGCGCATCCTGAATGGACACGCGGGCATCACCGCCAACACGTCCTTGCGGCTTTCAGCGGCATTGGGCACCTCGCCGGATTTCTGGCTGAAGATGCAGATGAACCATGAACTCTGGCTGGAACAGCAGCGGCCAGCAGCGTTCAAAGTGCTTCCTTTTCCACGCAGAGAGGCTTGTGAGGCGCAGTAAGGCTCCCGGCCTTGCTATGATTCCGTTATGACCATGGTGGATATTCTCTATCGCTATGCCGCGCCGCCTTCGGATGCAGTGACCCGTGCGCTGGCCAGTACCCGCGAGGTTTACGGCATTCGACGGGTCACATTCGACCGCGCCTCATGCACGTTGCGCGTGGAGTACGACGCCACCCGGCTCAACGCCGCTGTTGTGACAAAGCTGGTGCGTGAGTCTGGCCTGGAGATTGATGCCGTGCTGCCCTTGATTCCCGCGCAGGCGCCCGCAGCCTGAATAACGGCAATTGCGCCGCCCGAAAATCCCTGATATTCTGTCTATGGTTTCGCTTGAAACCAATCATGTGCGCCCGTAGCTCAGCTGGATAGAGCGACTGGCTACGAACCAGTAGGTCGGGAGTTCGACTCTCTCCGGGCGCACCATACATTCCTCGATTTGCGGTTTTCCCGGGCGTACAGCCTTTCTCCTGGCTCTTACTTTTTAACGGCAAAGACCGTTGGCTAGCAACAACACAAAACCCTCCCCTAATAAAAAGAGCGAAGCGCTCATGCGCTTCGCTCTTTTTGCAGGACCGCGTCCTGCTTTCAATAAATATGGAAGTTGATCTCGATGGAAACCATCACCGCAACCGTCTTCTTTTTGTCCTTGTCATAGGCCGGCTTGAACTTGTATTGCTTAATCGCCTCGATGGCTTTTTCGTCCAGCCCCATGCCCAACGCTTGGGTCACATGCGGATTCTGCGGATTTCCCTGTGCATCCACTATTAATGTAACGGTGCAAATTCCCTGGTACTTGGCCCGCCGCGCCTCGTCGGAAAACTCTGGATTTACACTGTAAATCACCACGGGCGCGGAGACTCCGCCGCCCACCTTAGCCAGTCCGCCACCTGCGTTCCAGCCGGAACCTGGGCCGTATCCGTTTCCATTCCCCGAGCCGATACCAATTCCGGTGCCGTTCCCCAGCGAGCCCTGCTTGACATTGTGCGAATTCGACTGGCCGAAATTCAGCAGCTTTGGATTGTCTTGAATGATGATACTGTTTTGCACGTCAATGGTTGGATCAGGCGGCGCTTCTATTTTGGCAGTTTCATCCGGCGCTGTTGCTCGTGGAGGAATCCTGCCCTTGATGGCTTCGATTTTGTCCGGGCTGCCGCCGCCGCCGCCCGCCATATTTGGAGCCTTGGGAGCGTTCCAGTCTTTTACGTCTATCGGCGTCACCTGCAGCTTCGGTTTGTTTACCGTATCGAGGATCTTTTTGCCCATGAAAATGAGCAAAAGCAGCAAAATAGCGACTTCGATGATGAGGGCGGTGCCGACGGCCCACCAATTGCGCTTGACCGCCATGCGATCCGGCACTGGAATCGGCGTCGAGGTCAGTGCCAGCGGTGGCAGTTTGGGCGGAAAAAATACGTCGCGGATGCTCTCGTAGAGGTCTACCCATATGGGCTTTTCTACGATGGGGATGCCGAAGGCGAGGTCGAGTTCGACGCCTTCCGTGGTGGCTGCGGCAGCTTGGGATTCTGAAGTTTTGTCGAGCAGGTCGTTGGCCATCGTTGCGTCTGGTTCTATCGCCTCTTGGCGCCTGGTCTGCCGGCCGAACGGGGGGATTCGCGTCTCCAGGTCTGTTCTTCCATTATGCTTGACGCCGCCGGTTTGTGTCTCGACCGGGAGAGCCTCTTCCTCCAGTCTCTCATATTCCGGTATTGTCAGGTATCCCATAATCTATAGACGGTCTGGAGCAGCAGTTGTTACCGATGAATTTGTGCCCCGTCCGTTACACTAAATAGAACTATATCGAATGCACCAGGGAGTGACGATGTCCCCAGCACCGGAGTTGAAGGCGACCCTGACCTTGCCGCAAACCGCCTTCCCGATGAAGGCTAACCTGCCGCAGAATGAACCGCTTCGGCTGGCCCGCTGGGCCTCGCTCGGGCTTTATGAGAAGTTGCGCCAGGCCGCCCAGGGCCGCCCCGCCTACCTTCTGCACGACGGCCCTCCCTACGCCAACGGCCCTATTCACCTGGGCCATGCGCTGAATAAAGGGCTGAAAGATTTTGTGGTCAAGTCGAAGACCATGGCCGGCTTTGACGCTCCCTATGTTCCAGGATTCGACTGCCATGGTCTGCCTATCGAGATCAAAGTGGACGAGCAGTTGGGGCGGAAAAAGCTCGAAATGCCCGTGCCGGAGGTGCTGGAAGCCTGCCGCGCCTATGCGCAGAAATACATTGACTTGCAAACCTCGCAGTTTGAACGGATTGGCTGCATTGGCCGCTGGGACGCGCCTTACAAGACCATGGCCCGCGACTACGAGGCGCGGACGCTGGAGGCCTTTTACGGCTTCCTGGAAAAAGGCTTCGTCTATCGCGGCCTCAAGCCGGTTTACTGGTGCATTCACGACCGCACCGCTCTGGCCGAGGCCGAGGTGGAGTACGAGGAGCATACCAGCCCGTCGGTCTACGTGCGCTACATGCTGACTTCGGAGCCTGGGGCGATCTCTCCGGCGCTCAAGGGCAAGCAGGTTTCAACCATCATTTGGACCACCACTCCGTGGACCCTGCCCGCGTCGATGGCAGTGGCCTTTCATCCTGATTTTGACTATGTGGCGCTGGCTGAGGGCGACCAGGTTTTCATCGTGGCCGCCGAGTTGGCTGCCGCCGTGGCCGCAGCGTGCAAATTAGGTTCAACCACGGAGCTGGCACGCTTCAAGGGCAGCGTGATGGAGCGCGCCACCTTTCAGCATCCGTTTCTGGAGCGCAGCATTCTGGGCGTGTTGGCCACTTACGTCACCGCCGACACGGGCACTGGCGCGGTGCACACTGCACCGGCCCATGGCGCGGAGGATTTTTACACCGGCGTTCACTACAACATTGACCTCACCTGCCGCGTCGACGCCTCCGGCCGCATCCACGTGGACCCCGAAGCCTGGCCACTGGCCACGCCTCCAGCCTTCGATGGCATGAAAGTGTGGGCCGCCAATCCTGTCATCATTGCCATGCTGGAAGAGCGAGGCGCGCTGCTGGCCTCAAGCGACCTGGAACACTCTTACCCGCACTGCTGGCGCTGCCACCATCCGGTTATCTTCCGCGCCACCGAGCAGTGGTTCATTAGTCTTGAAACTCCGGTTGAAGACGCGAAGGGCGAGAAGAAAACCTTCCGCCAGCAGGCCATCGAGGAGATCGACAAGGTGATCTGGGACCCGGCCTGGGGCAAGGAGCGCATCACCAACATGATCGCCACGCGCCCCGACTGGTGCATCAGCCGCCAGCGCATCTGGGGCGTGCCCATCGCCGTCTTTCTGTGCGAAGGCTGCCAGAAGCCCATCATGGACCCGGCGCTCAACCGCAAGATCGTGAAGTTGTTCGAGGAGCACGGCGCCGAGGCATGGCACACCACCGAGACGGCAACGCTGCTGCAGGCCAAAGCTGTTTGTACTCACTGCGGCGGGACGGCTTTCCGCAAGGAAACCGATATTCTCGACGTCTGGTTCGACTCGGGCACAAGCTGGTATGCCGTCTGCGAGTCCGATCTGGAGCTTAAGCCCGCCTACACTTCTTTCCAGAAGAACGAAGGCACCCAGGTTTTGTATTTGGAAGGCGGCGATCAGCATCGCGGCTGGTTCCACTCTTCGCTGCTGACCTCGGTTGCTCTGCGCGGACGCGCGCCTTACTCGCACGTTGCCACCGCCGGCTGGACGCTTGACGAACAGGGCCGGGCGATGAGCAAGTCACTGGGCAACGGCGTGGACCCGGTGGACATTGCCAACCGCATGGGCGGTGAGATTGTCCGCCTGTGGGTTGCGTCCGTGGATTTCCGCGAGGACATGGCGGCCAGCGAAAACCTGATGCAGCGCTGCGCGGAGATCTATAAGAAGCTGCGCAACACCTTCCGCTTCCTGCTGGGCAATCTGAACGGCTTTGATCCCAAACGCGACCGCGTGGCGGAAGCGGATTTGTTGCCGCTGGACCGTTATATGCTGGCACGCACGCGCGAGCTGACCGAGAATATTCTCGACTGGTATGAGCGCTTCGAGTTTCATCGCGTCTATCACGCCCTGAATGACTTTGCCGTCGCCGACCTGAGCAACTTCTATCTCGACGTGCTCAAGGATCGGATGTACACCTTCGCGCCCACGAGCCTGGAGCGCCGCTCCGCGCAGACCGTGCTGTGGAGGATTACCGAAGCACTGGTCCGCCTGGTTGCGCCTATCTTGAGCTTCACGGCAGATGAAATCTGGGAGCACCTGCCAACAGTCGAAGGCCGCGAGGCTTCTGTTCATCTGGCGCAATTCCCTGCCCCGGCGGAGATTTTCTCCGAAGACCCCGCGCCGCTGCTGGAAGAATGGAAACAGATTTTTGCGGTGCGCGATGAGGTGATGCGTATCCTCGAAGAGGATCGCAAAGCCAAACGCATTGGCAAGGGGCTGGAAGCGGAACTGGAAATCACCGCATCGGGCGAGCAGCTCACCCTCTTGCAGCGCCATGCTGCCGGACTCAAGGAGATTGTCAACGTCTCGCGCGTCACGGTGATTGCCGGCCCAGCACTGAATGTTAAGGCCCTGCCGGCCACTGGTGCAAAGTGCGCCCGCTGCTGGAACTTTATGCCCGAGGTCGGAAGCTACGGCATCTGGCAAAACGTCTGCACTCGCTGCCAGGACGCGCTGACGGAAATGAAGATTGCTCCGCCCAAGGAGGGCCTATGAAATTCACAGCCCCCCGCCGCCTGCACTGGCTGCTCATCCTCTCTGCGGTCATCATCTTTTTTGACCGGCTGACCAAGACCTGGGTCGCGTTGCGCATTCCCATGGGCGGCGCGATTCCGGTGATACCGCACGTTCTGCGCATTACCCATTGGACCAACGAGGGCGCGGCCTTTTCGCTCTTCGCCAACTCAGCCTCACCCCAAGTAGTCCGCTGGGGATTGATCTGCTTCTCGTCGCTGATGGCGCTGATCATCCTGTTTCTTCTGGTCCGCCTCGGCGACAGTTTCACGCTCACCACTGTCGCGCTGGCGCTCATCTTTGCCGGAGCGCTGGGCAATGTTCACGACCGCATCGCCTACGGCTCGGTGGTGGACTTCATCGAGGTGCACATCTTCGGCTACCACTGGCCGGATTTCAACATCGCTGACTCATCCGTCGTCACCGGAGCCTGCCTGCTGCTGCTCGACACGCTGCTGCCGAAAAAAGCACCCACGCACTAAGCTCGAAATCGCGAAATGGAACCTTTCGCCCACAAAGCGCGTATCCTTTTTTGGTTCAATCGGTCTATTACACAACAGCTTTTTCGTAAATTCCAACCACCTGACGAGGATTGCATGAAGATTCACTTTTCCGCCCCTTCGTTTCGCATGACATTCGCCGTATTAGTCGCGATTGGCTGCATTTTTCTGAGCACTGCAAGCGCCCAGCGGCTGCCGCAAACCGTCCGCCCGGAGCACTACACGCTCACCCTCACGCCTGACCTGAAGACCGCGACCTTCACCGGCGTGGAAACCATCGACGTGAATCTGGCCGAGCCAACGGATCGGATTACGCTTAACTCCGCCGAGATCGCCTTTGAAAGCGTGACCGCGACCGCCGGCGGAAAGCAGCAGAAGGCCAGCGTCGCACTCGACAAGGACAAGCAGCAAGCCACATTCACCTTCCCCGAAAAGCTGCCCGCGGGAAAAGCCAGCCTTTCCATCGCCTACACCGGCATTCTGAACAATGAGCTGCGCGGCTTCTATCTCTCCAAGACCGCCAAGCGCAACTACGCCGTGACGCAGTTCGAAGCCACCGACGCGCGCCGCGCCTTTCCTTCGTTCGACGAGCCGGCCTTCAAGGCGACTTATGACGTAACGCTAGTGGTCGATAGCGGCGACACAGCCATCTCCAACGGTGAGATCATCGCCGACACCGCAGGCCCCATAGCCGGCAAGCACACGATTAAATTTGCCACCACGCCGAAAATGTCCACCTATCTCGTTGCCTTCCTGGTCGGCGATTTCCAATGCACGGCAGGCGAATCCGATGGCGTGGCGATCCGCTCCTGCTCCACGCCCGACAAGGTTGCTCTCACGCCCTACAGCGTCGATGTCGCCAAATTTGTGCTTCACTACTACAACAACTACTTCGGCATTTCCTACCCGCTCAAGAAACTCGATCTGATCGCCCTGCCGGACTTCGAAGCCGGCGCCATGGAAAACTTCGGCGCCATCACCTATCGCGAAACCGCGCTGCTGATTGACCCAAAGATCGCCTCCGTCGGCTCGAAAAGAGAAGTCGTCGAGGTTATCGCACACGAGATGGCTCACCAATGGTTCGGCGACCTGGTGACCATGCAGTGGTGGGACAACATCTGGCTCAACGAGGGCTTTGCCACCTGGATGTCGAACAAGCCCGTGGCCGCCATGCACCCGGAGTGGAACATTGACCAGGGTGTAGTTTCCGGTATAGACGGCACACTGGGCCTGGATTCCCAGCCCACCACCCGCGCCATTCGCGCCAAGGCCGATACGCCCGACGAGATCAACCAGATGTTCGACGGCATCGCCTACGGCAAGGCCGCCGCCGTACTGCTGACTGTCGAGAACTACGTGGGCGAGGAGACATTCCGTCAGGGCGTGCACAACTATCTGGCCGCGCACGTCAACGCGAATGCCACCGCGGAGGATTTCTGGGGCGCGCAGTCCGCCAATAGCCATAAGCCAGTGGACAAGATCATGGAGAGCCTGGTGGCGCAGCCAGGCGCGCCTATCATCACCTTCGGCGAGCAGACTAAGGGTCAGGTGGCCGTTAGTCAGAAGCGCTTCTATCTCAGCCCCAGCATTCAGCCCGACCCCGCGCAGAAATGGACCCTCCCAGTTTGCTTTAAGACTTCAGAAGGCCAGAGCTGCGATCTTCTGACTCCCTCCACAGACAAGCTCAACGCGCCCGCTGGCGGCATCTTCTTTGCCAATGCCGGCGGCAAGGGCTACTATCGCAGCTCCTATTCACCCAGCGTCTATGCGGCTCTGGTGGCCAAGGTGGAAACAGCGCTCACTCCCGTCGAACGCATCAGCCTGATCGGAGACGAATGGGCGCAGGTGCGCTCCAACAAGGCTCCGGTTGGGGCCTATCTCGATCTGGCGGCAGCGGTCAAGGACGACCCCGGCGCGGATGTTGTGGATGAAACCGTGGGCGGCATCTCCGCGATTTATATTCGCCTTGCTCCCACGCCCGGAGAACGCGCAGCGCTTGAAGCCTGGATTCGCTCCACCTATGCACCGGTCTATGCCAGGCTCGGTCCTCCCGCCAGCACCGACTCGTCCAACACGCGCGAGATGCGCGCCCAACTGTTCGCTCTTCTCGGCTACTACGGCAAAGACCCAGCAGTCATCGCGCAGGCTCGGGAGATTACGGCCAAATACCTGGCCGACCCCGCCTCCGTCGATGCCACTCTCGGCCAGTCTGCCCTGTCCATCGCCGCTCGCAACGGGGACGCCGCTCTCTTTGACCAATTGCAGAAGATCTCTGAGACCTCGGCCAATCCGGAACTGCAGGAAGGCGCGCTACGGATTCTGGCTGAGTTCGAGGACCCAGCACTTATGAAGCGCTCCCTCGACTACGCAGCCTCGGGCAAGGTTCGCAACCAGGACGCGGTGATCCAGTTCGCCATCGCCCTGCAGAACGACGAAAACCGCGAGCAGGCATGGAAATACATCCAAAACAATTGGGAGAAGGTGCAGGCCCAGTTCACCACCGAGATGGGCGCCGCACTGGTCGGCTCCACAAGCGGATTCTGCTCAGCTGAAGGCCGCGCCAGCGTGCAGAGTTTCTTCTCCACGCACAAGGTAGCCTCTTCTGATGTTGCTCTCAGGCACGCTCTGGAAAGAATCGACGGCTGCATCGAGTTCCGCAAGCTTCAGGAGCCGAATCTAAACCAGTGGCTGGCCGCGCAACCCAAACCGTAGTTCATTTCAGTCCCACAAAAGCTCCGTGCCCCATCCTTTCCGCGTACTTTCCACCCCAGCGCACAAAGTTCGTGTGCTGGGGACCCCGGTTCGCGGAAAGGATGGTGACCGCGAAGCTACATCTTCCAATCCCCCTCTCCAATTCGCTACTATTATTAGGTAGATGCCGAAAATTCCTCCAGGCCAAACGCTGCTCATCGACGCCGACGATACGCTGTGGGAGAACAATGTCTACTTCGAGCGCGCCATCGCCGCCTTCATCAGCTACCTGAATCATCACGAGTCCACGCCCGAGTCGGTGCGCCAGGAGCTGAACACCGCCGAGCGCGAGACCATTCTCTCCCACGGCTACGGCCTGCATAGCTTCACCCGCTCGCTGCTCACCTGCTTTGAGCGGCTCAGCCCCGCGCAAATGAACGATGAAAAGCGGCAGCGCATTGAAGGCTTCGCCCGCTCCATCGCCGAACAGGAGATCGAACTGCTTCCCAATGTGGCCGAGACGCTGGCCGAGTTGAGTACGCGCCACCGGCTCATCCTCATGACCAAGGGCAACAACGCCGAGCAGGCCGACAAGCTGGGCCGCTCCGGACTCGCGAGTTATTTCTCAGCCGTGGAGATTCCCGCCGAGAAAGACCCTGCGACTTATCGCGAAGTCCTCAAGCGCCATGAGCTTTCGCCGCATACGAGTTGGATGATCGGCAACAGCCCTAAAAGCGACATCAACCCCGCGCTAGCCGCCGGACTTAACGCCGTATTCCTCTTCCACAAGGACACATGGATTCTGGAACACGCCACGCTCGACGCCGCGCCTGAAGGCCAGCAGTTGATTGAGCTCGATGCCTTCGCAAAACTCTGTGCTATTTTCTGATTTTTCCGGGATGATTCTTCTGCTTCTATCGGCCTATGCTGCCAACTTTTTCATATCGGCCAGCACCTGTTCAGGCGTCCACTCGTTGCCCGGATAAAAGCGAACCACCTTGCCGTCCGGACCGATCAGCGTCGTCGAGAGTGTGTGGGTAATCATCGAATCCGAGTTCTCGGTCATTCCCAGATCAAAAAACTTCGCCATCTCGAACAGTACCGGTTTTTCTGGCACGGCAAACTCCCAATGTGCAAAGGCATTCTTCGCATTGCTGCCCATGTATGTCGCGCCATAGGCTCGTAGCCGCTCCGGCGTGTCGTGCTCCGGGTCAAAGCTGATACAGAGCAGATGTGATTTTGAGTAGAGTGCTGGGTTTGCTGATAATTGCTTATCAAGCTGTGCAAAGTTGCGCGTCACACGTGGGCAGAACTCAGGCGAGGGACAGCGCGTGTAGATGAAGGTGACCACCAGCGACTTGCCTCTGAACTGGCCTAGATGAATCGGCCTGCCATCCTGGTTGCGCAGCTTGAAATCCGGAACAGCGTCGCCCGGCGCTGGCACATGATACGAAACGCCGGGCTTGTGATCCGGCTTGGCCTGCGCTACCACGACAATGTGATCCAGAAGAATATCCGCGTCTTGATCCTGCGAGACCAGCACATCGGCAGTAATCACGTCGCCCGGATGCAACTCGCCCAGAATGCTCGCGTCCTTCAGTTTGTAGGGCATGGTCATGGCTTCCATGAAGCCGGGAATGGCCTCATGGTTCAGCGTAACTTCACCCTTGGCGGCATCGGTGGAAACCACCTTTCCGCGCAGATGGTAGACCTTGAAATTCTGGCCGGTGTTGGATTGCGCGGGCGGCTTCTGGCCGGAGTGGCATCCGATCAGCACGATAAAAGTCAGCAAAGTGGAAACAAGCAATCGACGCATCACAGGCTCAGTGTACATCGGTTCACAATCTACGTCGCAAGAAATTACAACGTGCGCTTGAACAGCGGCGTGGCGATGAGCAGTGCGCTGATGCCGAAGACAAACAGAAACAACAGATCAAACTGGATGGCTTCAAAGCCGCCATCTTTGAGAATAATGGATTTGAATCCGTGGATAGCATATGTAAAAGGGTCAACAATGGCGATGGCGCGCAGCCATGGGGGAAAGGAGGCGACCGGATACATGGCGCCAGAGGGATAAAAAAGCAGCGTGTTGAGAACGCCGAACATGGCGCGGGGCACGAGCGGGTCGTCAACACGGACCATGAGAAGGAACATCATTCCGTTGAATGCGATGGCGGTACAAAAGATGAGGGAGAATAGTTCGAGCATCACCAGGGGATGAAAAATAATGCCGAGGCCTGCCATGAGGGAACCAATTACCGTGAGGCAGATGCCGGAGAGTACAGCCTTCATGGCGCCGGCCAGATTCATTCCAAAGACTAACTCCAGCTTGGTGATGGGAGTGACAAGATAGCCCTCGTGAACGCCGCGCGCCTTGTCGTCGATGTATAACATGCCGCCGCCAACCATGACCGAGATATACATGGCCATCGCAATGACAGCGGGAAGCAGAAACTTCATGTAATTCACATAGGGATAGAGTTCAACGATTTCCAGTGCAATCTGACTGGCGAGGCGGGGCTGGATGACGGGAGCGGTGAGCGCGGTAACCACCAACTGCATCTCCGCTTCGATGCTGCCGGAGGTGAACAGGTCAGTATCATCGACGACCAGGCCGATGACGGGCGCGTCTTTCGAGTAAACACGGCGCGAGTATTGGGCGGGAATGACGACGGCAGCATCGATTTTGCCGGTGCGCACGTCTTCGCGGGCCTGCGCCTCGGAGGTGTACTCGACGGTGGTAAAGGTCTTGATGTTGACGACGATGGCGTCGAAGGCCTCGCGTAGTTTGACGGCTTCGGGGCCATGGTCGTAATCGACGACGGCGACACGGCAGCCCACGATCTTGCCGCCGAAGGCGTTGCCCATGATGACCAGCATCAGAAGCGGCATCATCAGCGACATGACCATCAGCGTCGGCGAACGAAAGAACCTGCGCATCTCGCGCTCGATAATGGCAAACATTCTATTCATGGCTGCATTCCTGGCCGCGGCGGCATGGTGAACACGGGCGGTTTGACCTGCTCATCGCGAAGCTGGCGGCCGGTGTAGTGAACGAATACGTCGTCGAGCGTGGTGTTCTGCACGCTGAGCGAGGTGAGCGTCTCGCCTAGGGAGGCGGCTAACTCGACTAATTGCATGGTGGTTTTTGATCCTGACGAAGTGAGTACGCGATAGAAGCCGGCGCTTTCAGCCTGCACACTGGTGACGCCGTCCAACTTTTCCAGTCGGCCCTGCCACTCGGCGGTTTCGCGATCGAAATGCACTTCGACAACGTTGGCGCCAGGTACGCTGTGCTTGAGATCGATGGGCGTGCCTAGCGCGACAAGCGTGCCGTGATCGACGATGGCAATGCGGTCGCAGAGTTTGTCGGCCTCTTCCATGTAATGCGTCGTAAGGAGCATGGTCAGGTTGCGGGTGCTGCGCAGATTGTTGAGCATCTCCCAGACGGCGATGCGGGAGACCGGATCGAGGCCGGTGGTGGGCTCGTCGAGAAAGAAGATGCGCGGATTGTGGACCAGGCCGCGGGCAATTTCAACTCGGCGGCGCATTCCGCCGGAGAGTGTCTTGACCTGCGCACCGCGCCATTTGACAAGGTCCACTGCTTCGAGAACTTCCGCAATGTTTTTCTCGCGCTCGTGTTTTGGAACCGAGTAGAGCTTGGCGTAGATACTGAGATTTTCTTCGACGGTGAGGTCGGGGTCGCTGGTGAGGGCCTGAGGAATGACGCCGATCATGCGACGGACCGCGTCCGGCTCTTTGGCCACATCGTGTCCGGCGATAATGGCGTGGCCAGCGGTGAGTGGGATAAGCGTGGTCATCATGCGGATGAGCGTGCTCTTGCCCGCTCCGTTGGGACCGAGGAGCCCAAAGATTTCACCCTCGGCAACCGAGAAGCTGACGTCCTTGACCGCTTCAAAGTCGCCGTAGCGCTTGAAGATATGTTCGACGGCAATGGCTGGCGTGCTCATTGTTTCACCAGCTTGCTCTTGAGAATATAGACTTCGGCAATCATGCCGGGAACAAAGCGCTCGCCAGGATTGTCAATGAGCAGCTTCAACTGAATGGTTTTGATGTCGCGCTTGCGTGCGCTGACGTCGCGTTGCGTGGCGAAGTCGGCCTCGGCGGCTTTATTGATAACTTTGCCCTGAAGCGTTGCGCCGCTGGGCATGACAACGCGCAGCGAGTCGCCGATCTGGACGGCGTCGGCCTGGGTCTCGGGCAGCGGTGCATAAATCCAGGTTTCAGAAAGGTCCATGATGGTGACGATGGCAGCGCCGGCGGCTACCACCTCGCCCTGGCGTGCAGCGCGCACGTTGACCTTGCCACTGACCGGGGCAAAAACCTGGGCATAACCCAGCTGGACTTGAGCCTGCTCTGCAAGGGCACGTGCGTTTTCGACATCGTTGCGGGTGGAGTCCACGGTGTGGGCGGCGACGGAGGTGAGCAACTCGTGAGCGCGGGCCTGGCGCAGCGAGGCTTCAGCGGCAGCGACGTTCTCGCGGGCCGCATCGACGGCCGCTTTATCGGCCTGGAGGCTGGTTGCCGCGTCGTCACTGGCCTGCTCACTCATGATGCCCTGCTTGGCGAGAGCGACGGTGCGGCTGCTGTCAGCCAGCTGGTGATCGTAGTTGGCTTGCGCCTGAGCCAGCGTTGCCCTGGCGGATTTGACGAGAGACTCGGCGTTGACGGTGGCGCTGCTGGTCTCTCCGCGATCCTGCCGCTCGGTCTCGACGCTCCCGCCGAGCTTGCCATTCTGGCTGGCGGCGTTGGCCTCGGCGGCCTTGCGCGCCGCGGCAAGATCCTCGCTCTCGATGATGGCGATCAACTGGCCGGCTTTCACATCCTGGCCTTCGTCAACATACAGCGTCTGGATGCGTCCGGGAATCTTGCTGCTCACCACCACCTCGTTGGCGTCCACCGTGCCGATCAGTTGCAGATCAGCGGAGGGCCGCACCGTGACCAGGTACCAGAGGAGCGAACCCACCGTCAGCAAGCCCAGAAGCAGAAAAACTCTATTGCGTGCGTTCACTTGTGCCTCGCTTTGTTTGTCTTCATCGATAACAATTTTCCGTGCAGCGGGTTGATTCCGTCCGTTTCCGGCATGGGCGTGCCCGCCAGCACCCTTGCAGCAACGCGCGTGCCGTGCTCACGGTCGGTAAAAATGGTTTGTCCCAAATACTCGACAGCCACCTTGCGGCGGTGTTCCAGTGCGCTTAATTCAAAAAGATTAGTGGACATCATTATTCCCATCATCGGTGCGGAGAGAAAGTAGAATACATTGGCCCCCAGCGCCGCATACACGATTTGCAACTCATCCACTGGAACCAGTTCGCCAGAACTTCTGCCCTCCGCAATTACCTCGCGCAGTCTGAACATCATGGGCCGAAAGACCTTGTCCACCAGGCGTACAAGCGCGTTCTCTTCTCCTCGGTGCAAGCGGATCATTTCCTGCTGCATCAAGTTCTGGAATGCCCGCTGCGAGTGAATGCGGTCAAAATGATTAAGCACGAAATTGACTAGTCGCTCTCCAGCCGAGCTCTCCGTGTCCAATGCGGCCATGCTGCTGGCCACAACGCGATTCGCAACCGACTCCAGGGTGGCGTCGTAGAGGTCTTCCTTGCCCTTGAAGTAGTAATAGAGCAGCGCTTTGTTGACGCCGGCTTCTTCGGCAATCTGCTCGGTGCGCGCCCCGGCCAAGCCGTTGGCGCTGAATTGGCGGACGGCAGCGTCAAGGATGCGTGCGCGGGTTAGGTCGGCGCGCTCGGCCTGGGTGCGGGATGGGGTCTGAACAGTCATTTACTAACTAGTTAGTAAATTAACACAACAACAGAATATTTTCTGTCTCTTTGAGATCAAATTGTCACAAAATTAATGCCTAATATCTCTTATTTACTAGAAATGAACATATATGAATTGCATATAAGTATCATGATATCAGCTAGGTATCGAACAACTTCAGGCGAATCGATTGATTTTGCCGATTCCGGCGGGACGCACCCTTGGCTCCGTATCGTCTTCGTCTTCGTCTTTGTCTTCCAACTCGTCGTACTTGTCCTCGTCGTCTTCATAGCCGCTGGCGGCTTTGGCGCCGCTGGGACTATAGGTCTCGTCGCCGTTACGGGTTGAGCGCTCGACTTCGTACACATCAGTCAACCCCAGATCGGCCTCCCTGGGCCTGATCACTGATGCGATGCGAATGCTGGCTACCGGACCGATTTCCATCGTCGTATGCTCCGTTGGGGAACTTCCCCTCACGGAGTATATCGGCTGGCTGAGGAAAACCATGAATCTATAGGACAATTTATGCACGAATTCAGTACACTTTGCACGCGCCATTCGCAACCCATTTATTTGCAGCAAGATACGGAGAGACAGGTAACGCAGATGAGGTTACTCATAGCATATTTTGTGTCTGATTATGAGACAGTTAACCAGAAATCTAGCATGAACTTTAAGGCTCAGAGGACTCGCGACCCATGGATAAGCTGGCAGTTGATACCTGGGCTTTTTCAGGCTCGATTTTATAGAGCAGGGCCGCTCCCTTGACCAGGTCCAACCTTGCAGTCACCGGAGCAAAGCCGCTTCGCAACTCGCTGAACTCGCGAGCTACGATCTTGAAGAGAATGGCGCGCCCATTCATATGCAGTTCGAACCGCTCGGTTTTCCAATCGGTGGAGCTGACCTGGGTCCGTTGCATGCTGAACCAACCGCCCTGGTAAAGCCGGCCGAGGATTCCGTAGCCGAAGCTCACATCTTCTTTGAGGTGACCTTCAAGGCGAACCATCCTCTTGTATTTGGCATTAACCCATAGTTCTCCGCTCATGGCGTGGAAGATGCGGGCCTCGATGGAGTGAGCTGGATAATCCGGGTTGGGGTGGAAGCGCAAACGATAACAGCCGTACTCCTCCCCGGCATATTCGTAGAGAAATGCATCCGGCAACATCGCGACGATGCGACCGACGCGATTTTCATTGTCGTCATACTCCTGGCGGTGGCGGGCCTGCTCTGCGGGAGAGTTGAGCAGGCGGTGAAGACGATCCTGCTCCAACTGGCGCCCCACGGCATCGAGCGGATGGCCATTGATTAGCTGGATCCGCGAGATGGGCCCCTCGGCGGTTTCAATAAATTCTTCGCGGAGCGATTCCTTTGGCGAGTGGCTATCGACCCAATAACGCCAGTATCCGTGGGTAACGTGATCGTTGAGTTCGTTGAAAACCACCTCACGAACCAGTTGACCGGCCGGCATTGGCGGCTGGGCGTATGCACCGCATGCTCCTTGCGCTACCGCGAAAATCCCAGCCATCAGCCACGGCACACGCATTTGGTTACCCGATCAGACTTGATACACTTGCACCATGATGGATGAACTGGAGTTCCGCCGTCTGGCCGATATTGCTCTAGATTTGCTGCTGCGGCATTTAATTGCGCGCGAGGAAGATGCGGAGTCCCGTTTTGAGGTTGACGAACAGGGCGGAGTGCTGAATATTTCGTTCGAGGAGCCGGCGGGCAAGTTCGTGATCACGCCCAACGCGCCGGTGCGTCAGATATGGATTTCGGCGCTCTCCACCAGCTTCAAGCTCGACTGGGATGCGGCGGCCGCGGCGTTCACACTACCACGCACCGGCGAACAGCTCATGCCGCTGGTCGACCGTCTGATCGCAGAACATTTGAGAGGATAAGCCTACCACCCTTGCCGAATTACACGGCAAGGATAGTATGCCTGCGAATGCTCCTCAATCCGAATAGTTCCCTACTGCTTCACAAAGTCGAAGGTGCAAGGTCGGCCTACGATGCCAAGACCTTCGTCGCGCGTGCCTGTGCCTTCTGTCTCTTTGAATTGGGCCTTGATGTTGTAGCTATATTCCGCACCCTCATGAGCGAAAACGCCGCGGGCATACTTTCTGGAAACGACAATGCCGTTGGCAGTAAGCTTGGCGGAGCCGTCGTCCTTGATTGGGCCTGTGATCAACAGGTAGCCTGGTTGATCCACCGAGCCGCGCTCTGCGCGGAAGTTGCCGGCTGTGACCACGCTGGGTATCTTCCAGGTGTATCCCTCGGTGCTTCCCTTGGCGGGACAGGTGAGAGTCGTGAGCCACTTGCCGTCAAAGCGCTCCCCGGCAAACGATACTGCCGGCAATAAGACCAATGCGCAAACAAGAAAATAGCGGACTGTCTGTCTCATTCAATAGCCTCCGTCGGCCATCGTAGCACAGCTCATGCGAGGCGGTCCAAGGCCGAAGATGGTGGCGGAATTGCGAAATTCTGCAGGCTAATCGTGTTCTTTGTTCCCTGCTTCTACTTCCCTTTTCCCTGCTTTTCCGGTATACACTCATCCCAAGCCTATGTCTTCTGCCCATCTTTCTCTCGCCCTGCTGCTCGCCACCGTTCCGGCGCTGGTTTGCGCCCAAAACTCAGCCAAAGTAGCCCATAATATGCCAGCCAAAACACAAGACTCTGCTGCGGTGCATCGCTCCGCCCTGATCATCGATACCCATGCCGACACACCGCAACGCTTTGTGGATGAACACTTTGACCTGGGCGACCCTTTGCAGGGCGGCCAGCTCAATCTGGATTCTGCGCGGAAAGGAAATCTGGGCGCCGAGTTCTTCTCCATCTGGGTAGATCCCGCGCAATACAAAGGCCAATACGCCGGCCGTACTTTTGATTTGATCGACTCCGTCAAGCAGCAGGTGGCTCGGCACCGTGACAAGCTGGAGTTCGTGGCCACTCCAGCCGGCATCGAGCTGGCCCGCCGCGAACGCAAGATGGCCGTGTTGATGGGCATTGAAGGCGGCCACTCCATCGAGAATTCCATCTCGCTGCTGCGCCAGTACTACGCCCTCGGTGTGCGCTACATGACCCTTACCTGGATGAACTCCAACGGCTGGGCCGACAGCTCGGGCGACATCGACGATACCTCCGTCCCGCACACCAAAGAGGGCCTGACAGAATTTGGCAAGGACGTGGTCTACGAGATGAACCGGCTTGGCATGATGGTGGACATCTCGCACGTCTCCGACCGCACCTTCTACCGGACGCTGAACATCAGCCGCGCGCCGGTCATCGCTTCCCACTCATCGGCGCGCGCCCTCTGCGACGCACCGCGCAACATGACGGACGATATGCTGCGCGCCGTGGCCCACTACGGCGGACCCAACTCCAAGGGCGGCGTCGTTCAGGTCAACTTCTACTCCGGATTCCTGTCGCAGGCTTATCGTGACGCGGCAAAAGCCCTGGAGCCGGAGATGAACAAGGACACACAAGCGCTCAAGGATCAGGCCAAAAAGGAAGGCAAGCCGGTTCCCTACGACGAGATCGAGAAGCTCCAGCGCCAGTTCGCCGACCGCATCCCCCGCCCGCCGCTCTCGGTGCTCATCGACCACATCGACCACATCGCCAAGGTGGCCGGCGTGGACCACGTGGGCCTGGGCTCGGATTTCGACGGCATCAGCGGCCAGCTTCCCGAGGGGATCGACTCTGCCGCCGACCTGCCCAAAATCACCGAGGCGTTGATGGCGCGCGGCTATTCAGCCGAGGACTGCCGCAAGATTTTGGGCGGAAACCTATTGCGCGTATTCCGCGAGGTGGAGCAGGTAGCCAAGGAGTTGCAAGCCGAGAACCGGCCTAGAATCAGCGAGAAACAGCCGTTTGATAAGGTACAAAAGTAAAAAGACAGGGAACAGGGATCAGGGAACAGGAGAAAAGACGAGCAATGACAGTCTGTGATGATTGTTTCCAAAAGTTCGTGCATCCTCTCATCCACGCTGGGATGACTAAGAACGATGCATTTTATGCTCGTTATGGCCAACACGCTAGTTGGGATTGGGATGATTTGTCATCGACCCTGACTTTCTCTGATCCTATTCTGCCGACTGTGCGTGTTCATTGCTCAGTGGTCGGGAGTACAGAGGGAAACTCCTGGCAATGGTCATGGGCAAACAAAAATACTCCGCCACACGCGAAGCTCGATATGGATAAAGTCCGAGAGTTTGGTGTAGAGAATGGATACGATAAATTGACTACACCTTTCCTTGAGGCCGATGACTACACGGGATGGGAGATGACGGCCGTAGCTGAACATGTTCTCAATGCATTGGGTGCATATCGCTTCCCCACCGACGAAGGCTACTGTTATCTCATCTATCGGAAGATCGAGGAAATCGGCAGCAATGAAAAAAATGACCTGTGGGGCGCCATGCGCGGCACTGTGACCATTCTTCCCGGCGTCGATCTGACCGAACCGACCGGCGAAGTGTGGGAGGCCCTGTCCGAAGAACCCTCCGAGCCTCCCGCTCTATACTGACCCTTCACTCGATTTTCTTTCGAGGAGACTCCTATTCGGTCCGCCGCCGTTTGTGTCCGTGGAAATCTAAAAGGAGAATGAGATGAAAGCTCTTGTCAAATCCCGCGCCGAGCGCGGTCTGTGGATTGAAGATGTTGAGGAGCCGCAAACAGGCATTAACGATGTCAAGATCCGCGTTCTGTTGACGGCAATCTGCGGCACAGACCTGCACATCTATGAGTGGGACAGTTGGGCGCAGCAGACGATTCCCGTTCCGTTGGTGATTGGCCATGAGTTTGTCGGCGAAATTGTGGAGGTCGGCTCGAACGTCACCGACTTCCAGATTGGCGACCGGGTCAGTGGGGAGGGTCACGTCGTCTGCGGACGCTGCCGCAACTGCATGGCTGGCAGGCGGCATCTTTGCGCGCACGCACGAGGAGTCGGAGTCAATCGCGCTGGCGCATTCGCGGAGTATATCGTCCTGCCCATGACCAACATCTGGCGCCATGCGGACGATATTCCGCTGGAAATCGCAGCCATCTTTGATCCATTTGGCAACGCGGTGCATACGGCGCTGGCCTTTCCTGTGCTGGGCGAGGATGTGTTGATCACCGGCGCGGGTCCAATCGGAATCATGGCAGCCGCGGTTGCCAGACATGCCGGCGCGCGAAAGGTTGTGATTACAGATCTGAATCCATATCGGCTGGAACTGGCGAAATATGCAGCCCATGTCACAGAGGCCGTCAATCCTCGCGATACAACACTGCAAGAGGTACAGAATAAACTCGGTATGCAGGAAGGATTCGATGTGGGCATGGAGATGTCCGGCAACGTCCATGCCTTTCGCGATCTGCTGGCCAACCTGAGCCATGGCGCAAAGGTCGCCATGCTGGGCATCCCTTCTCCCTCCGAGATGTCCATTGACTGGAGCAAAGTGATATTTAACCAGTACACGATTCGCGGCATCTATGGCCGCGAGATGTACGAAACCTGGTACAAGATGACGGTCATGCTGCAGTCGGGCCTGGACATCAGCAAAGTCATCACGCACCGCCTGGCCTGGAATCAATTTGAAGAGGGATTTGCCGCCATGCACGCGGGAAATTCGGGAAAGGTGATCCTCGATTGGCAGAGCATATCCTGAATGAAGCAGCGACGCACGTCTATACTGTTCTTTCAAGCGAATCCCCTTCAGGAGATACATAAATGCGCTCATCTCACCGCCTGATGGCAGCCGCGCTCATGGTTGCCGTGCTGTTTCTGCCCACATTCGTGCGCGCCGAGGACGACAAGCCCGCCGCCGAGAAGCCCGCCGACAAAGCCGCCGAAAAAGCTGCCGAAAAAGCTCCGCCTACCGAAGTGACCACACAAGGCACGGTCACCGTGGCGGGTGAGAAGATCGCCTACACGGCCATCGCCGGCACGCTTATCGTAGGCTCGACCGACATTCAGGACGCGCAATTGGGCCTGGACGGCAAGCCTCAGCCCGGAAGCCAATTGGCCCTCGATGTGCCCAAGGACCCCAAGGACGCAACTCCTATCGCGCGTATTTTTTACGTAGCATACTTCAAGAAAGACGCGAAGGCCGAGGAGCGCCCCGTCACCTTCTTCTTTAACGGCGGACCGGGCAGCTCGACCGTCTGGCTGCACATGGGCTCGCTCGGCCCCAAGCACGTAGTCACCAGCGGCGACCAGCACCTGCCTGCAGCGCCCTACAAACTCGTTGACAACGCCTACTCGCTACTCGACACCAGCGACCTGGTCTTCATCGACATGCCCGGCACTGGCTTTGGGCGGCTCGTCGGCAAAGACGCGGAAAAGGCCTTCTGGGGCGTGGATGAAGACGCCAACGCATTTGCCCGCTTTATTGCCCGGTTCATTACCAAATACAACCGCTGGAACTCTCCCAAGTACATCTTTGGCGAGAGCTACGGCACCACGCGTTCAGCCGTCCTGGCCAACATTCTGGAGAACCACACGAATATCGATCTGAACGGCGTGATCCTACTCTCACAGATCTTCAACTTCACCACCGACATCGACGGCCCCACCAGCAATCCCGGCGTGGACCTGCCCTATGTGCTGGCTTTGCCAACCTATGCGGCCACGGCCTGGTACCACAAAAAGCTGCCCCAGCAGCCGGCCGCGCTGGAACCCTTCCTAAAAGAAGCTGAAGACTATGCCATGGGCCCCTATGCACACGCGCTGGCCCTGGGAACCGACCTTGGCGCGGAGGAGAAGCAGCAGGTGGCCGAGAAGCTGCACGGCTACACCGGCCTGCCCGTGGCCTACCTGCTCAAGGCTAATCTGCGGGTGAACGGCGGCGAATTCGAGAAGACCCTGCAGGACGATCAGGACCTGACCACCGGCCGGCTGGACACGCGCTTCTCCGGACCCAACATCGACCCCTTGAGCCAATCAGCCGATTACGACCCGCAAAGCTCGGCCATCTCCTCGGCTTACGTCACGCTCTTCAACGACTACGTGCGCCGCGACCTGAAGTACGGCGAGGGCCAGACCTACCTTCCGCAGGCGCTCTTCGGCAGCGCGCACTGGAACCTGGTTCACCATGACTTCCCCATCAATCTCAACGTCTCCAATGATCTGGCAGAGGCGCTCAAGACCAATCCCCGGCTGAAGATCATGGTCAACGGCGGCTACTACGACCTGGCCACGCCCTTCTTCGCCGCAGAGTACGAAGATAAGCACCTGCCCATTCCGCAGTTGCTGGCCAAAAACATTGAGTATGACTGGTACGAGTCCGGCCACATGGTCTACGTCCTCGACGAGAGCCTCAAGCAGCTGCATGATCGCGTTGCAGCGTTTATCAAGAAGACACAGGCGGACAACAAGTAATCGGAATCGACCACATTCAGAAGACGACGCCCGCGGATGCCGACTTTGCAAGTTGGCGATACTGATTACTCTGTGGACTTTGTTCGACTGCGAATCTTCCGGCTCCGCGTGCGGCTTGAAGCATGGACCTCCTTGGCGCGATCCAATGCAGCTTGAATATTCAGCATGAAGTTTTCCGGTCCGATGCGATCAAGAAAGCGGCTGCCGCTAAGCAGCTTCGAGGGCTGCTCCATTGCGCCGCACAGCAACAGTGTACGGCCGGATTCGTGCAACCGCTTGGCGAAGCTCTCGATGGCGTGAATGCCGGTCGCGTCGATGGCCGACATATTACGCAGCCGCAGAATGACCACCGGCTGAAAGGCCTCAATGTTCGCGGTGGCCTCGACCAGCTTCTCGGTGGTGCCCCATAGAAACGGGCCGTGAATGCGCAGCAGCGTGACATAAGGCGGCAGAATACGTCCTTGCAGCGAGTGCGAAAGGCCGTCGCGGATGTACTCGTCAGTCACCGCCGAGACGGTGGTGGTGTCGGCGATGCGATAAATGTAAAGCAGCGCGGCCAGCGAAAGGCCGATGCACACCGCAACGGTAAGATCGGCAAAGACAGTAAGCGCGAAGGTGACAATCCAGACCGAAATCGCCGTTGCATCCAGTCGCAGAATGCCGCCGATCTCGTGCCACTCGCCCATGTTGTACGCCACCACAAAAAGCACCGCGGCCAGCGTGGCCATGGGGATGTAACTGGCCAGTGGCGCGGCCACCAGCAGAATCGTCAGCAGCGTAAGCGCGTGAATGATGCCGGAAACCGGCGTGCGCGCCCCGGCGCGGATGTTGGTCGCGGTGCGGGCAATGGCCCCGGTGGCGGGAATGCCGCCGAAAATGGGCGAAACAATGTTAGCGATTCCCTGCGCCACCAGCTCCACGTTGGAGTTGTGCCGGTCGCCGGTCATGCCGTCGGCCACTACAGCCGATAGCATACTTTCCAGAGCGGCCAATATCGCCACGGTAAAAGCCGCGGGAATCAACGGCAAAATGTGCTCGGAATGGAAATCGGGAATTGCGAAGGGCGGCAAGCCGCGCGGAATGCCGCCAAAGCGGCTGCCGATGGTCTCGACCGGCAGATGAAAGAGGAAACACACCCCTGTAGCGACAAGCAACGCCACGATGGAGGCTGGAACGCGCTTGGTGAAGCGCGGCATCAGCAATAGAATCGCCAGCGTGCCCAGGCCAATCCCCAGAGCCGCCGGATTCAGGCTGGCAGAGTGCGCCGCAAGCAGCCGTATGCGCGGCAAAAATTCGCTGGGAACTGCGCTAACTCGCAGGCCGAAGAAATCCCTGAGCTGCGTGGAGGCGATCAGGATGGCAATGCCGTTGGTGAAGCCGACGACCACCATGTGAGGGATGAAGCGAACTGCAGCGCCCAGGCCGGTAAGCCCCATCAGCAAGAGCAGAACGCCCGCCATCAACGTCACCATAGCCAGGCCGCTCATGCCAAAGCGAAGGACGATGCCTGCGATGATGACTACGAATGCTCCTGTAGGACCGCCAATCTGCGTGCTTGAACCGCCCAGCGCGGAGATCAAAAAGCCAGCCACAACAGCGGTATAAAGTCCGGCCTGCGGAGTAACTCCGGAGGCGATGCCGAAGGCCATGGCCAACGGCAATGCAACGAGACCCACCGTGATTCCCGCCAGCAGATCGCGAAGAAAAGTCTGAAGCGAGTAATCTCTTAAAGCCTGGATGGATTTGGGAAGATTTGGATTACTGATGGACATCTTTCCCTTCATTTTACAATAATCGGCTGATTTGGCGCAGAATCAATCTGTTTCCCATAGATGAGCGCCGGGCGGCCCAGTGGATAGTAATTCTCTTCCCTACCCTCGCAGCGGTATCCATGCGCCTCGTAGAGCCGGATCGCGTTGGCATTTGCTTCCCTGACATGCAGCCAGATCAAGCAAGCGCCCGCAAGGCGTGCAGAGCTTTCGGTGTGGCCGAGTAGTTCACGTCCAACGCCCCGACCGCGCGCCTCCGGGGCAACCTCAATAGTCTGAATATAAGCAATCACTTCGCCCGGCTCTTGATTCCACTCGACAATCGCAAAGCCGGCCATTTGCCCATCCTCTTCCGCAATCCACGTCGCAGTATTCGAGCGGCTGACAAGCTGGCGCATGTAGCGGCGGCTAAAGCGCTCGGGAAGCTCAAAGCAGAGCTCTTCGAGGGGGTAGAGCCGGCCGAAATCTTCGGGTTGGTAGAGACGGTAGAGCATGGTGGATATATGCAGTGTAGAAGGATTAGCCGCGCAGGAATGTTTCCCGGATGCTAGACTTGTTTCCATCTAAGTTGCCGAGGTTTTCTTATGGCTGGAAACGCTAGGAGAAAATGGTCGTTGACTCCCTTTCAACAGAGCATGCGCGCCGTGGCCAAATGGCTGCCGGCAGCCTTCATCTGCGTGATTCTTGTTCTGTTGTGCTTCGGAGTGGCCGACATACGCGCTCTGGCCGCCAAATCCCCGGCAGATGCGACACCGACAGCTGCGGAACTCAAGGATCCGATCGACGAACTCAAGTGGGTTCTCGGGCTGATTCTGGCCGCCACTGGGCTGTTCACAATTGCCCAGGGCATTGCCGCCGGATTCAGCGCCAAGAGTTTTTCCGACCAGGCGGAGAGAATGCTGGCCGAAATAAAGGATCTATTCCCGGTCTTCCAACTGATGCAGGACTACCGCGAGGAAGCCAATGAGAATCTTCCCAATCTCGATCAAGCATTCACCCAGATTTCGCCGGCGCAAAGTCTTGGCGGACGTGCTTACGGAAATTTATCCCTGAAGCTTCGTCAGCAAATTCTATCCGCGGAGAGGACCCTTCCCTACGAATTCGTGGAACGAGATAAGCAGCCCGATTTGTTCGCGCGTAGCCTGAGGCGCCTGGCGCAGTTCTACTCGGCTAAGTTCAGTTATGAACGGGAACGGGGTATGGGATCGCTGGGGGATATCGAGCACGCTCAATATCTGCTCACTCTGGCAATCCGCAAGGCCGGTTCGAAGTTTTACCTTCTCAACGACCTCGGCAATGTTCACGTGGTTTTCTTCAGGGTTCTCAGACCCCTGTCCGGTCCACGCTCGGATTCTCGCCTTTCGGAAATGCGAGACACCCTGGATAGTGCGCGGAGTTGCTTCGAAGACAGCATCACAATCCAGCGTCAGCAGTTGCGCGCGTATTACAATCTAGCCGTCATTGAAGCGGACCTGGCGCCTGAACTGGCCCCTAAAGAGACACCCGACAAAGGCCTGAACTTGGCCATCGACCATCTGCGAGAAGGTCTAAAATATCGGGAATGGGAACAAACCCAAAACGATGAATTTACCTGTAACGGCTTGTATAATCTGGCCTGTTATTGTGCTCGGCTTTCCAAATATTGCAAATCTACCGGGCAAACAGCAGCGGCCGTTTTGCACGAGAACGAAGCAGTGGCCGCATTGTGCGAGGCCGCTAAACTTGGATTTGTCGATCCGGGATACGTGTATACGGACTACACAATGGATGGCGACTTCTTTGAGCTACTCGAGCACGGTCAAGCGGATACCATATTGACGCTCAAAAAAGTTCAACGCGAACTCTCACACCATTACCAAATGGCCGAACGGCAGTAGAGTTCACACATACGGATTCCGCTGGAATGGTTACCGCTTACAAGCAATATGAATATTAGATGTTGGTTGTACTCATGGGACGCATACGCACCTCCAAACAAGCCAAGTGTAGCACAAATCTGAAAAATTGGTAGTCAACCGCAAAATGCCTGTTAATCCAGCTTGCCGCAGAAAGGAAATCGGCTTCCATATCTGCGGCAAACTGTTGATTTAGTTATCTTTGCTAAATCTTGACTTCCAGGTCCTTGATCACGTCGAAGAAGCGCTGATCGAGGCGGCGGTTGGTGGCGATGGCGTCCTTGATGGGGATGTCGGTAATGTCCAGGCCCTTGAGAACGGCGATGCGCCCCCACTTTTTGTCGTGAACCATGTCGATGGCGTGAAGGCCGTAGCGCTGGCCGAGAATGCGGTCATAGGCCGTAGGAACGCCGCCGCGCTGGGTGTGACCCAGGTTCACGGAGCGGGTCTCGTAGCCGGTTTTCTTCTCGATCAAGTTAGCCAGAGCCTCGCCGATGCCGGAGAGGCGCACATGGCCGAAGGAGTCCAGTTGCGCATTTTCGTTGATCACCTGGCCGACTTCAGGCAGTTTAGCGCCTTCCGAGACCACCACCACGCCATAGTGCTTGCCGTGGTCATAGTTATACTTGAGCAGCTTGCAGACGTGGTCGATGTCGATATCTTTTTCGGGAACCAGCGTTACGTCCGCGCCGCCGGCGACACCAGCCGCATAGGCGATCCATCCGGCATCGCGGCCCATCACTTCAATCACGATCACGCGATTATGCGAGTCGGCGGTAGTGCGAATGCGATCCACCGCCTCAGTGGCGATCATAACGGCAGTGTCAAAGCCGAAGGTCTGGTCAGTGCCGCTGAGGTCGTTGTCGATGGTCTTGGGCACTCCCACGCTGGGCACTCCGTGCTCGTTCAAAAAGAGGTTTACGGACTGCGTGTCGTCGCCGCCCAGGGCGATCAGCGCATCGATCTTGTTGGCCTTCAGAACCTCCTGCACCTTCTCGATGCCGCCGGGAATCTTCTTCACATTGGTGCGCGAGGAGTGCAGGATGGTGCCGCCCGTCAACTGAATGCCGTCTACGGCCTCCAGCGTGAGCGGAATAAAGTTGTTGTCCAGCACGCCCTTCCAGCCGTTGAGAAAGCCGATAAACTCATCGCCATAGCGGTTGATGCCCTTGCGCACAACCGCGTAAATTACCGCATTCAGTCCGGGGCAGTCGCCGCCTCCGGTCAACAAAGCAACTCGCATCGTAAAATCTCCTCATCGCAGGCGCGGCTAGTAAAACCGGGCCGGGAATATCCCTGAAGTGTGCGTCGCGATAGCGGGTATTTGCCAGTCGCGACGCTTTATTCAGTTTACTCCGCCGCTGTAAAGACAGATTGTGATCGTACTCACGCTGTTCGAAACGTGAATCCCCTGTTGGGACATAATGCGGTTTAAATCGCATGCGTCGCAGAACTCGGAATTGAGGCCTGTGACGCAGCCTGAGGATCGCCTGTACACTCTCGATAACGCCTCAATAGTCACCGTGTAGTGATAGCAAGAGGAAAGTAGAAGTAGCTAGGAGAGCAGTGGTGGCGCTCGATGATAAGTTGGCCGGCAAGGCTAGGCTTTTCGAGTGTGAGGTCGAGTAGGTTTCTCGTCCTGGCCATGAGATGTATTTGCCTTGAAGCTTTGCGCAGTTTTGGTAGTGGTTGACAAGACAGAACCGGTTTTGATAGCGTCAAACGAGTCTAACCTAAATTCTATGCTTGGACTGGTATATGTCAAGTTTATTGGAGCCAAATGGATGTACAAATGGATAGGAATGTTTGTCGCAAGAATCGCCAAGGTTGTCAGACATCCTAAGCTGATTCTGTGTCTGATCAAGCGGAATGTCCTTGTGGGCGGTGTTCGCCACGATGACGAATGCATTCACCTTGTGAGAGCTTGGAGTAGTGGCAGCTTGCACCGCGTGGATTTACGCGAACTCTTTCCGGGAATTGACACATGCTTGATGGTCTCGATTAGAAAGCCGGAATCCAGAATCATCGGTGCCTCTATCGACCTTCAGGAGCTAGTCCATATCGCTTCCGTCGTCAAGCATCTTTCCGTCAAGCGTATCTTGGAAATTGGCACCTTCGATGGGTTCACCGCGCTCAATCTGGCGGCCAATTTGGAAGGGGATGGCGAGGTATGCACACTCGATCTGCCGGAGGACAACCAGGAGCTACACAAGATTATTCACTTTATTACAAACCCGGAACATGTAGGAAGACAGTTTCTGGGGGAAGCCGAGGAGAAACGAATCCGGCAACTGCGGGCTAACTCCAAAACCGCGGACTGGGCGAGCTTTGGCGCTCCATTCGACATGATCTTCATCGATGGCTGCCACACTTATCCATTCGTCAAGAGCGACAGCGCCAACGCCATACGCCATCTGCGCCCCGGCGGCGTTATCTTCTGGCATGACTACGGCTTTATCCCGGACGTGTCGTTGGCTGTTGATGAGCTGGCACGCGAGTATCCCATCTTTGCCATCAGAGGCACGCGAATGGCCTGTTACAGGAGTCCCGCGCCACAGGCGTAACGACTGGCTTTTGGTTGATTTCGCCGTGTTAATCCGGTCCGGATATGGTCGGCGCGTCGGGGGACGCGGCCGTTCCCCCGTTTCATCCTGAAACTGCAATTCCGCGCTCGCCATCGCTGCTCAACTGAAACCACATGATTCTCCCGATTGTCCGCGAGATCTTCGTGGGCTGAAGCGATCATCGTGATTTGGGCGCGTACGAAGACAACTGCAATCAGTTCATAACGGCTTGACAGGCTCGCAAAGCTGAAATTTTCGGGTTTGTTGCTAATTCATGCTTGGCCGGTTGCGTCATTGGCAAGAAGACGGCACAAAGTGCTTCAATAGGGATTATGCCCGGAACCGGAGCGCTGTTTTTGCTGGCATTCGCCAGCCTGGTCGTGGTTGTCTTGCTGGTCCTGCTGCAGTTAACGCGGCTGGGATTCCTGGTCCGCGCCACCATCCCCGACCGTCCGCGGCGGCGCATGTTCATCGCCTCGGTCTCCTTCCTGCTCACATTCGCCGGAGTTCGCATCCTCGTCCACCGGATCGTGCAGCATGAGGGACACTTCCAGTGGGTGGTGGTGCATGGCCACCACATTCATCACCTCGTCTGGGGAATCCTGATCCTGCTGCTGGTGGGCTATGGCTGGCTGCTGGACCTGGGGCGCCTCCACACACCGCTTGCCATCTTCTTCAGCCGTCTGATGTCGGTCGGCTTCGGAGTGGGCGCGGCGCTCACGCTGGACGAGTTCTCACTCTGGCTGGACCTGGAGCCGGATTCTTATTGGTCGAGCGCTGGGCGTCTCAACATCGATGCCATTATCTTCTTCGGCGCTCTGCTGGCGGTGGGCGCCGGGGGCGCGCCGTTCTTCCAGGGGCTGCACATCCTGTGGGACAAGCGCGCTCACTTTGGCAAGGAGTTGGAACGGGGTCTCACCTTTCCAATTCGCCGCTCGAGGTTGCTTCATCCTCGTAAAGTTCGGCGATCAGGGCCGCGTATTTCTCCGAAATGACGCGCCGCTTGAGCTTCATCGAGGGCGTCAGCTCACCCGTCTCCTGCGTCCACTCATGAGGCACCACGCGAAAACGCTTCAGGCTCTCGAATTTGGCCAGACGGCCGTTCACCTCTCGCACAATCTCTGCGTAGAGCGCGACTACGCGGCTATCGGCCACCAACTCAGCGTGATCCTTTGCCTCGATGCCGTGGCGGCGTGCCCAATCCTCCAGCGCCACAAAGTTGGGTGATATCAGCACCGAAATAAACTTGTGCCTGTCGCCCGCCAGCGCGGCCTGCGCTACAAGAATGCTGTTCTTGAGCTTGTTTTCAATCGGCTGAGGCGCCACCATCTTGCCGCCCGAGGTCTTCAGCAGCTCCTTCTTGCGGTCGGTTATGTACAGGAAACCATCGGTGTCGATGCGGGCGATGTCGCCGGTGCGGAACCAGCCCTCCGGGGCGAAAGCCTCAGAGGTCTGGTCCGGTTTTTGCCAGTAGCCGGAGAAGACTGAAGGTCCGCGAACCAGCAACTCTCCGTCCGAGCTCAGCTTTACTTCAAGATTGGGCAAGGACTTGCCTATTGAGCCTATGCGGTGGACGAGAGGCGTATTGAGAGCAATTACCGGCGAGGTCTCGGTCAGCCCATATCCCTCCCAGAGAGCAATTCCCACCGCCGCGAACCATTTCGCAGTATCGATGCCCAAAGGAGCGCCGCCGGGAACGAAAATTCTAACCCGTCCTCCGAAGGCCTCGCGCACCTTGGAGTAGGCCAGCTTGTCGGCCAGCCTCCACATCGGCGAAGAGGGCCGGCGGCCGTCGTAAACCGTATCACTGTGGCTGGCGCCAACGCGCAACGCCCATGCTAACAGACGTTTTTTTACCGGCGACAGTCCCGCGCGACGCTCGATCTCCTGGCGAATCTTCTCGAAAACACGCGGCACGCCGACAAAGACCGTGGGTCGAATCTGCCGCATGGCCTCGGGCAGCTTGTCGAAGTTCGAGCAATAGGCCACCTGCACGCCGTAGGAATACATCACGTAGTCCAACGCGCGAGCCGTTACGTGTGAGAGAGGCAGGAAGGAGATCAAGGCGTCCTGGGGATTGAAGTCGAACTCCAGAGGGGCAAAGTTCTGGTTGGCGGCTATGTTGCGATGTGTAAGCACAACGCCCTTTGGTTCTCCGGTGGTGCCGGAAGTATAAATCAGCGTGGCCGTATCTTGGGGCTCGACCGTGCGCGCCAGCGCATCGAAGACCGGGTCGTGTTGCGCGCCGCGCTCATCGGCCCCGGCTATCACTTCGCTGAAAGCGATCGCCCCCTCGGGCGCAGCGGCGGAATCCATTATCAGGATGCGATCCAACGAAGTCTGCCCGCGCACGGCATTCAGCTTGTCGAACTGCTGCCGGGTAGAGACCACGGCAATGCGGCAGCCGGCGTCAGCCACCAGCGCGGCGATCTGCTCGCCGGTGTGCGTGGTATAGATGGGCACATCGATAGCGCCGATGGCCAGCGCCGCGAAGTCGGTGACCGCCCACTCCCAGCGGTTCTCGCTGATGAGTGCTATGCGGTCGCCCTTTTTCGCGCCCCAGCTGAGAAATGCCTGAGCCAGCGCGCGCACCCGCTGGTAGATCTGATCGGAGGAGATGGGCTGCCACAAGCCAAACTCGTCCTGCCAAAGGATGGCGCGGGGGTTTGCGGCCGCGGCAACGCGGAAAAACAGGTCATTGATAGTGGACAACGGAGTATTTTGGGGCATTTTGGTCGAATGTGTCACGCGTAATCCCTCTGCCGCGAACATTACGAGAGTGTAACAGTGCGAACATGCTACCGTCCCCCAAAATTTTTTCGTGCCCCGGATTTCCACAGGAGGCATTTCAATCTTGCATACTTATGCAAACTGATGTATATTTATTCATTGCGGATGCATTCGGATCCGCGCCTTGATCTGCCTGGAATCGGACGATGAAGACTTTGCGCCACAATTCAATTCGCGAACTGGTGTCCCTCGGACAAGTTGCCAATCAGGATGAGTTGCGTCGCAAGCTGCGCCGCCGCGGCTTTGCGGTGACCCAGGCTACGCTCTCGCGCGACATTCATGAATTGCGCCTCGTCAAGGGCCCCGGCGGCTACACATTCTCGAATGGCGCGGGTCAGGCGGTCGAAGACAACAGCACTCCCTCGCCGGAGGAGATGATGGAAGGCTTTGGGCTGCGTGTCCGTCGAGCGATGAACCAGGTGGTGGTTGTCACTACGGCGGGAGGCGCTCAGCCCTTGGCCTCGGCTTTGGACCATGCTGGTTGGACCGACATCGTGGGCACCCTGGCCGGTGACGATACGGTACTGGTTATCTGTTCGGACCATCGCCGCGCAGGCGATGTGGAATCACGGTTGAAGGCTATGCTGGAATCATGACCAAGACGATACAAACAGCGGTAGTGGGAGTTACCGGCTACGCGGGCGCAGAATTGGCCAGGCTGCTGCTCAGGCATCCCCGCCTCCAGGGCTCGTCTCCGGTGTTCGCAGGGCGCGTGGATGAAAAGGACGCGGCGCGGGGCGGTGTCCCTCTGAGCGAGATTCACCCGCAACTGGACGATTCGAGCGGCAGCGGCAACCTCAAGTTGGAACCTTTTTCCTGGGAGTTGCTGACCAGCCGGGGCGTTGAGGTTCTATTTCTCGCTACGCCCCATGAGCAATCGCGGGAATGGGCGCCGGAGGCGCTGGCACGCGGCCTGCGCGTCATTGACTTGAGCGGAGCGTGGCGGCTGAATGAAGCTGCTAACCGCGCCGTCTATGCTTTCGAAGACGACGGTTCCGATGTGGCTGCTGCAACACAGGCGCAGGCCGTTTACGGATTGCCCGAGTTGCATCGTTCCCGGATTGCCGGCGCGCGCCTCATCGCCAACCCCGGCTGCTATGCAACCTCCATCATCCTTCCCTTGCGGCCGCTTGTGGCCGCTGGATTGGTTGACCTTACGCGCGGAATCGTCGCCGATGCCAAGAGCGGCGTGAGCGGCGCGGGCAAGGCGCCCTCCGCCAAGACGCACTTCATGTACGCAGCCGACAATCTCTCCGCATATGGCGCATTTACGCATCGCCACACCGGGGAGTTGCTGGAGCAGATCGGCATTGGCTCGAGCGAAATCATTTTTACGCCGCACCTGCTGCCCATTCCGCGCGGAATTCTTGCCACCATCTACGTGCATTTTCGCGAACCGCAAACCAGGGACAGCATCGCCAAGGTCTATCACGATTTTTTCTCTGGCAGTCCCATGGTCAGGCTTTATGACAAAGCTCTGCCGCAGATTCAATACTCGGTCCGCACCAACTACGCGGACATCGGATTCCAACTTGCCGCCGACGGCCGGCGCGCGGTCATTGTCAGTTGCCTGGATAACTTGCTGAAGGGCGCGTCCGGTCAGGCCGTGCAAAATCTAAACGTGATGCTCGGCTGGCCTGAGGCCGAAGGCCTGGAATGAAAATCTCCACGGAAGGTCTCGAATGGAACTAGCTTCGGAGGGCATTAAATGAAGTACGTCGTCAAATTAGGTGGAGCAGGCCTGGAAAATCCGTCGCTCCTTGAGGGGTGTACGCGTGCGATTGCCGAACTGGCGCGCGATGGCCATCAGGTTGCAGTGGTTCACGGCGGCGGACAGCAGTTGACGCGCATGTTGAAGGCGCTCGGCAAACAGAGCGAATTCATCAATGGCCTGCGTGTTACGGATGCTGAAACCCGCGACGTGGCTCTGATGGTTCTGGCCGGAAAAGTAAATAAACAGCTCGTCGCCGGCCTGGGCGCGCTGGGTGTTCCGGCGATGGGCCTGTCCGGCGGCGACGGCTTGATCTTCCGCGCTCGCAAGAAGCTCACCACGCCCGACCTTGGCTTTGTGGGTGAGATCGCCTCCAGTGATCCGCGATGGCTCGATGCCATCTGGCAGTTGAACGGCGTGCCCGTGCTCTCGTCCATGGCGCTTGGTTTTGACGGCGAATACTACAACGTCAACGCCGACGAAATGGCCGCGGCCTGCGCCATCGCCTGCCACGCCGATGCGCTGGTCTTCCTTACCGATGTCCCCGGCGTGAAGGGCGCGAATGGCGCGGTGCTGCGATGGCTGTCTATCGATCAAATTGCCGAGATGGCCAAAAGCGAGGTCATTTCCGGCGGCATGTTGCCCAAGCTCAGCGCCTGCCGCGAGGCTCTGTTGAACGGCGTCAAACGCGTAAGAATTCTTCCTGCGGAAGCTGCCGGTTCCCTGCCCGACCTGTGCAGCTCTCGCGTAGCCCACGGCACCGAAGTGATGGTGGCCTAGCGGTCCGCAGGACAAACGGATCAGGAGAGATGAAATTGTCTAAGCTCGAACAAATTCAAGCCGCTGAAAAACGGCTGCTGCTTTCAACCTATGACCGCAACCCCATTCTCTTTGTGCGCGGCGAGGGCGTCTACCTCATCGATGAGCAGGGTGAGCGCTATCTCGACCTGCTGAGCGGCATCGGCGTCAACGCGCTAGGCTACTCTCATCCAGCCATCTTGGAGGCCATCGCAAAACAGAGCCGCGCACTCATCCACGTTTCGAATTTGTTTTACCACGAGGGCCAGGCGGAGTTGGCTGAGCGGCTTACCGAGCGCACCGGACTGGACCGCGTCTTCTTCGCCAACACCGGCACCGAGGCCTGGGAGGGCGCGCTCAAGCTGGCCCGCGCGCACGCCGGACTCTTGCGCAGCGAAGGCAAGCAGATCGGCACGAAATTCCTCGCCCTGGAGCAGAGCTTCCATGGCCGCACCCTCGGTTCTGTTTCCACCACGCACAAGGCCAAGTACCGCGAGCCTTTCGGTCCCGTCGTTCCCGGCGTCGAGTTTGTCAAGTTCAACGACATCGCCGACCTGCGCGCCAAATTCTCGAGTGAAGTCTGCGCCATCCTCGTCGAACCCATCCAGGGCGAAGGCGGCATTCGCCCGCTCTCTCAGGAATTTTTCGCCGAGGCGCGCTCACTGGCTAGCTCCACCGGAGCTTTACTGATCGCCGATGAGATTCAATCCGGCATGGGACGCACCGGCAAGTGGTGCGCCTACCAGCACTACGGCATTCTGCCCGACGTCACCACGCTGGCCAAGCCTCTCGCCGGCGGCATTCCTCTGGGAGCAATCGTTTGCACGGAAGAGGCCGCGCGCGCGATTCATGCCGGCATGCACGGCACCACCTTCGGCGGAGGTCCGCTGGCCTGCGCCGTGGCCATCGCCGTCATCGATACGATTGAAAAAGAAAATCTGCTGGCTCACGCAACGGATGTCGGTAACTACTTCCTCGCGCAACTCCGCACCCTGGGCTCGCGTCACAGCGCCATCGTTGATGTGCGTGGACGCGGCCTGATGATTGCCGCCGAACTCGACTCCGCCGAACTGGCCAAGCAAACCGTTGCCGAAATGCTCAAGCGGCACATCGTCATCAATTGCACCAGCGACACCGTGCTGCGCTTTTTGCCGCCTTATATCCTGCATCGCAACCACGTGGACACCGCCATCCGCGCGCTGGACGAAATCTTCACCGAACACGCCGCCCATGCGGCAGCCCACTCCACAGGAGGACAAACACGTGGCTAGTAATGCAACCATCGAACCCCGGGAGCTCGCTGTTCCCGTCGAAAACGACCCTGACGTTCTTGCCGCCGCCTCACGGCTGGCTGGCGAAGATTTGTGCTCCATGGCCGATCTCTCCAGCGCCGAGGTACGCGCCATTCTCAAGCTCGGCCATGACGTAAAGCGCAACCCTGGAAAGTATCGCCACGCCCTCGATGCCAAGCAGATGGTACTGATGTTCGAGAAGGCCAGCCTGCGCACGCGCCTCAGCTTCGAGACCGGCATCAACACTTTGGGCGGCAACGCCATCTTCCTCGATCAAACCAATGCGCCGCTCGGCGAGCGTGAGTCCATTGCCGATGTGTCGCGCAACGTCGAACGCTGGGTCAATGTCATTGTGTTGCGCACCTACGCGCACGATACCATCACCGAGATGGCTGCCAATTCGAGAGTGCCGGTCATTAATGCGCTCTCTGACTTCGAGCATCCCTGCCAGGCTCTGGCCGACTTCATGACTCTCGATGAGCACTTCGGCTCCGCGGCCGGACTCAACTTTACTTATGTGGGCGATGGCAATAATGTCTGCCACTCGCTGATGCTCACCGGCGCGCATCTGGGCGTCAATGTCACCGTGGCCACGCCGCGCGGCTACTCACCGGACATCGAAATCGTAACTATTGCGCGCGAGATTGCACAGGCCAATGGCTGCGATCTGCGCCTGCTGCAAGATCCGCAGTCCGCTGCGGAAGGAGCCGACGCTATCTACACGGACGTGTGCGTCAGCATGGGCTTCGAGCACGAATCCGCCAAGCGTGCGCCTATCTTCCGGCCATTTCAGGTCAACGAGGCGCTGATGCAAAAAGCCAAACCGAACGCCGTCTTCATGCACTGCCTGCCCGCGCGCCGCAACGAAGAAGTTACTGATCAGGTGATCGACGGCCCGCAGTCTATCGTCTTCGACCAGGCGGAGAATCGCCTCCACGCGCAGAAAGCGCTGTTGTTGTTGTTGCTGGGCGGACTCGCCAATACCGCAAGCTTCAAATAGCGAGTGCGCACTTCACTCATTCACTTTTTCACTCATTCACTCGTTCACTTTTTCACTTATTCACTTTTTCACTGTCCACTATTTTGAGGTTTCGTAATCATGTCCGTAATTCTCGAATCCGTGCCCGTCGGCCAGAAAGTCGGCATTGCCTTCTCCGGCGGCCTGGACACCTCCGCCGCCATGCACTGGATGAAGTTGAAGGGAGCCATCCCCTACGCCTACACGGCCAACCTGGGCCAGCCGGATGAATCCGACTACGACGAGATCCCGCGCAAGGCCCTCGAATACGGCGCCGAAAAGGCCCGCCTCATCGACTGCCGCGGCCCTCTCGTTCGCGAAGGCATCGCCGCTTTACAGGCCGGGGCCTTCCACATCACGACGGCTGGAGTTCCTTATTTCAACACCACTCCCATTGGCCGCGCTGTCACCGGCACCATGCTGGTCGCCGCCATGCAAGAGGACGACGTCCACATCTGGGGCGACGGCTCCACATTCAAGGGCAACGACATCGAGCGCTTTTACCGCTACGGACTGCTCGTCAATCCCAGCCTCCAGGTCTACAAACCCTGGCTTGACGCCGCTTTCATCGACGAGCTTGGCGGCCGCGCCGAGATGTCCGCCTTCATGCAGCGCCACGGCTTCGCCTATAAAATGTCAGCCGAGAAGGCCTACTCCACCGACTCCAACCTGCTCGGCGCAACCCACGAAGCAAAAGACCTGGAGCATCTTTCTTCGTCCGTCAAGATTGTCGTCCCCATAATGGGCACGGCCTTCTGGCGCGACGATGTCGAAATCCAGCGCGAACAGGTCGCCATTCGCTTTGCAGAGGGCTTTCCCGTCGCACTCAATGGCCGCGAGTTCAGCGACCCCGTCGAACTTCTGCTCGAAGCCAACCGCATCGGCGGACGGCACGGCCTGGGCATGAGCGATCAAATTGAGAATCGAATCATCGAGGCCAAGAGCCGCGGCATCTACGAGGCCCCGGGCCTCGCCCTGCTCTTCATCGCTTACGAACGGCTCATCACCGGCATTCACAACGAGGACACCATCGAGCAGTACCGCGACCATGGCCGCAAACTCGGCCGCCTGC
>Ga0302320_10003293_pt1 | contig 37704 bp, 43 predicted proteins | sample Bog_T0_3_FD_202130 | JGI IMG/M metagenome (GOLD analysis project Ga0302320, IMG submission 202130) | Peat permafrost microbial communities from Stordalen Mire near Abisko, Sweden - Bog_T0_3 | ecosystem: Environmental > Terrestrial > Soil > Wetlands > Peat | place: Sweden: Abisko, Stordalen Mire... | reverse complement strand
GACCGTGGTCGGCTTTCAGCACGTAGGCGATGCCGCCCTTGCCCGACTGGCTGTTGATGCGGATCACCGCCTCGTAGTCGCGCCCGACGTCCTTCGGATCGATCGGCAGATAGGGCACCTGGAACAGCGGCTCGTTGCGCAGTTCCTGCGCCTCGAAACCCTTCTTGATCGCGTCCTGATGCGAGCCGGAGAAGGCGGTGTAGACCAGTTCGCCGACGTAGGGGTGACGCTGGTGCACCGGCAATTGCGTGCAGAACTCCGCCACTTCGCGGATCGCGTTGACGTCGCTGAGGTCGAGCTGGGGATCGACGCCCTGGGTGAAGAGATTGAGCGCCATCGTCACGATGTCGACGTTGCCGGTGCGCTCGCCGTTGCCGAACAAAGTGCCTTCGACGCGGTCGGCGCCCGCCATCAGCGCGAGCTCCGCCGCGGCGACCGCGGTGCCGCGATCGTTGTGCGGATGGGCGGACAGGATGACGCTGTCACGATCGGAGATGTGACTGGCGAACCATTCGAACTGATCGGCGTAGGTGTTCGGCGTCGCCATCTCCACGGTCGCCGGCAGATTGAGGATCAGCCGCCGCGCGGGGGTCGGCTCGATCGCCGCCTTCACCGCCTCGCAGACCTCGAGCGCGTAATCGAGCTCGGTGCCGGTGAAGCTCTCCGGCGAATATTCGAAGACGAACTCGGTCTCCGGCGTCGCGTCGGCGAGCGCCTTGACCTGCCTGGCGGCGTTGACCGCGATTTCGCGCACGACGGCGCGGTCGGCGCGGAACACCACCTCACGCTGGAGCGTCGAGGTCGAGTTATAGAAGTGCAGGATGACCTTCTTGGCGCCCTTGACCCCCTCGAAGGTGCGCTCGATCAGTTCCGGCCGACACTGGGTCAACACCTGGATCGCGACGCCGTCGGGAATGCGGCGCTTGACGATAATCGAGCGGATGAAGTCGAAATCGGTTTGCGAGGCGGCGGGGAAACCGACTTCGATTTCCTTGAACCCCATGCGGACGAGCAGGTCGAACATGCGGTTCTTGCGATCGAGGCCCATCGGCTCGACCAGCGCCTGGTTGCCGTCGCGAAGATCGACGGAACACCAGATCGGCGCCTTGTTGATCTGCCGCGACGGCCATTGGCGATCGGCCAGGACGAGCGGCGCATAGGCGCGGTATTTGTGAACAGGCATATTGGACATGACGGACCCCTGCGACGGCTGCGCATCTGCTCGGCCTCGATCAGAGGTCCGGCGCGCGCGTCAATCTGTTGTACGTGAGCGAAGAACGAACTCCTCTCCCGGCGCGGTCAGTGCGCCGGGCGAGTAAGTCGCAGGGTCGACGGCAGAATCTGGGGCCGGATTCGCATGCGCGCAAATAAGCCGAGAGCCTGCAAAAAATCAACCGCCAATTTGCCCCGGGGGCGTCGCCGCGCCCCTTGGTCGCGCCCCGTTGCCACCCGTTAGCTGGCATGTTAGCGTCAAACGGGCTTTCGCAGCCAGCGCCCATATCGGCGCCAACCATAAGCGCCGTTGTGCGTAACGCGTCGACCCCGGGAGGATACCAAGATGTTGAAAAAGTTGCTTTGCGCCAGCGCCGTTGTTTCGGTCGCCGCGCTCGCCGGCCCCAGCTACGCCGCCGACAAACCGACCATCCCCGTCATCGTCAAGGACACGACCTCGGCCTATTGGCAGATCGTGTTCGCCGGCGCCCGTCAGGCCGCCAAGGACCTCGACGTCAACGTGCCTGAACTCGGCGCCCAGTCCGAATCCGACATCAACGGCGAGATCACGATCCTGGAGAACGCGGTCGCCGAGAAGCCGGCGGCGGTCGTGATCGCTCCGACCCAGTTCAAGGCGCTCGGCAAGCCGATCGACGAGGCGGCGAAGAAGGTGCCGATCATCGGCATCGATTCGGCGGCGGACTCGAAGGCCTTCACGTCGTTCCTGACCACCGACAACGAGGTGGGCGGGCGCATCGCGGCGGACGGCATGGCCGCTGCGATCAAGGACAAGTACGGCAAGGCCGAAGGCGATGTCGCGCTCATCACCCACCTGCCGGGCGTCGGCTCGCTCGAGGCTCGCAACAAGGGCTACAAGGAAGAGCTGGCTGACAAATATCCCGACCTGAAGCTGGTCGCCGACAAGGTCTCGGACGGCAACGCCACGACCGGCCTCAATATCATGACCGACCTGATCACCGCCAACCCCAACCTGCGCGGCGTGTTCGCCGACAACCTGATCCAGTGCCAGGGCGCGAGCCAAGCGATCGCCGAGAACAAGAAGGGCGACACGATCAAGCTCGTCTGCTTCGACGCCGACGACAAACTCATCGGCTATCTGAAGGACGGCACGATCGCGGCTCTGCTTCTGCAGGACCCTTACCGGATGGGCTATGACGGCGTGAAGACCGCGCTCGCCGCGTCGAAGGGCGAGAAGGTTCCCGCGTTCGTCGACACCGGCGCGAACCTGGTCACCAAGGCCAACATGGACAACCCGAAAGAGCACAAGCTGCTCTATCCGCCGAAGTGATGTGACACAGGGCGCGCCGGCCTCCGCCGACGCGCCCTCTTCTCCTCTTGCGCTCAGCCGCGGCGCGGGAGGATGATCTTCGTCTCAACGGCCCGGCAAGTGTCTTCAAGAGCGCGACTATGGCATCTGTTGAATCCGCCGCCTCGACTGCCCGCGCGCCGATCCTGGTTCTCGACAAGCTCGACAAGCGATTCGGCGCGACGCACGCGCTCAAGTCGGTCGACCTGACGTTCGAGCAAGGCGAGATTCACGCCATCGTCGGCGAGAACGGCGCCGGGAAGTCGACGCTGATCAAGGTGCTGACCGCCGTCCATCCGCGCACGGCGGGCGACGTCTACTGGAACGGCAAGTCGGTCCCGCTCGCCACCCCTCAGGAGTCGATCGGGCTCGGCATCAACGCTGTTCACCAGGAGGTCGTGCTTTGCCCGCACCTGACCGTCGCCGCCAACATCTTTCTCGGCGACGAGGAAATGCGCGCCGGCCTGCTCGACAAGCGGCGGATGGAGCGCGATGCGCAGAAACTGCTCAATGAGCTTGGATTCGCCCTGCCGGCCGACGCAATCCTGTCCTCGCTCACCATCGGCCAGCAGCAGCTTGTCGCCACCGCGCGCGCCGAGCGGCGCGGCGCCAAGTTCCTCATCTTCGACGAGCCGACCGCCTATCTCACGCGCCAGGAGGCGGCGGCGCTGTTCAAGCTGATCCGACAGCTCAAGGCGCGCGGCGTCACGATCGTCTACATCAGCCATCGCCTCGAAGAGGTGTTCGAGCTGTGCGACCGGGTTTCCGTGCTGCGCGATGGGGCGCTCGTCGCCACGCGCAAGGTCAGCGAAACCAACGAAACCGAACTCATCGCGCTGATGATCAACCGCTCGATCGAGCAGATCTATCACAAGGACGAGGTTCCGATCGGCGAGACGATCATCGAGACGGCCGCGCTCACGGGCCCCGGCTTCCAGGATGTTTCCATCCGGGTGCGGGAGGGCGAGATCGTCGGGCTCTACGGTCTCATCGGCGCCGGTCGAAGCGAGTTCGTGCAGAGCGTCTTCGGCCGCCATCCGGCGACCGGCGGCCGCATCGTCTGGCGAGGGCGGGACGTGACGATCCGCACCGAGCGGCAGGCGATGAACCTCGGCATTGCGCTCTCTCCGGAAAGCCGCAGGGACCAGGGCCTCTGCCTCAACCTCGGCGTCGGCCTCAACATCAACCTGCCGATCTTCAAACTGCTGAGCGTCGGCCCGCTCATCAATGTCGCGCGAGAGTCCGCTGCCGCCGACAAGCAGATCCGCGACGTCCAGATCAAGACCGCCTCGCGCGCGGCGCCGGTGACGAGTCTGTCCGGCGGAAACCAGCAGAAAGTCGTGATCGGCAAGTGGCTCAATCACGGCGCGAAGCTCTTCATCTTCGACGAACCGACCGTCGGCGTCGACGTCGGCACCAAGGCGGAAATCTATCGGCTGCTCGGCTCCCTGCTCAAACAGGGCGCGGGCATCGTCATGGTCTCGTCCTACCTGCCGGAAGTCTACGAACTCGCCGACACGCTGCACGTCTTCCGGGCGGGCCGGCTGGTCGCGACCCACGGACGCAAAGACGCCTCCCATGAAGAGATTTTGACCGAAGCGATCGGCGTTTAGGGTACGGGGGATTCCAAGGGAAATGACTGAACAAACCATCTCTCAGGACCGTCGGCGCGGGCGTCGGCTGGACGTGTTGTTGGGCTTGACCCTGCTCGGGCTGCTGCTCGCCATGTGGCTTGCGCTGTCCGTCGAGACCACGACCTTCTGGACCTCGAACAACATGGCCAATCTCCTGCGCCAGGGGGCGATGATCGCGATCCTGGCGATCGGCGAGACCTTCGTGATCATCACGGGCGGCATCGACCTTTCGGTCGGCGCGGTGGCCGGATTCGTCTCGATGGCGGTGGCGTTGCTTCTCGCCAACCATCTCGCCATCGCCTCGACGATCGCCGGCGCCGTGGCGATTTCGCTGGCCATCGGCGTGATCATCGGCGTCTTCCACGCCTTCGGCGTCGTGCAGATGGGCCTGCCTCCGTTCATCATGACGCTGGCGACGATGTACGCGCTGCGCGGCCTCGGTCTTCTCATCACCAACGGCGCGACGATCTCGATCGACAACGACGCCTTTACCGGCTTCTCGCGCGCGAGCTTCCTCGGCTTCCCATGGACGGACGGCACCTGGTTCCAGGTTCCGATGCTGTTCTGGATGGTGATCGTGATCGCGGTGCCCACCTACTTCCTGCTCATTCGCAGCCGCTGGGGCCGCTATCTCTACGCCATCGGCTCGAACAAGGAGGCTGCCCGCCTTTCCGGCGTCAACGTCAAGGCGATCACCTATCTCGCCTATATCGTGTCGTCCTTTTGCGCCGCGTTCTGCGGCATCCTCCTCGCCATGCGGATCGGCATCGGCAACCCGACCCAGGCCGAGGGCTGGGAGCTGCAGGCGATCGCCTCCTCGGTCATCGGCGGCACCAGCCTGTTCGGCGCGGTCGGCTCGATCCATGGCCCGCTGATCGGCTCGTTCATCCTGACCACGATCAACAACGGCGCGAACCTGCTCAACCTCAATCCGTTCTGGCAGCGCATCATCACCGGCCTGCTGATCATCGTCGTCGTCTATTTCGATACGCTGAGGACCCGCAAACGCTGAGCCGCCGACGCTGACCGACGTTCTCGTCTGCGGCGACCTGCTCGCCGAAAGCCGCTATGCCCATGCGCGAGCGGCGGCGGCCGATGGCGACTGTCGTGTCGCGGCCGAATTGATCGAGCAGGCGCTGGAGCGCGCGCCGGCGCGATCGACGGCGCGCCGCCCGGTCTGGTCGCCGTTTTCGCCCGCTGAGCAGGCCGGCGAGGCTCGCCGCCTGAGCGAGTCGGGCGACTCGAGGCGCTATCCCTTTTTCCGACGCCGCTCCGTTTACGATCCGCTGGTCGGCGCGGCCCGCGCGAGCCGCCGTCCCTCGCGCGCGCGCATGATCGCGGCGTTGAGCGCGCCGCCGAACACGAAGATCGCAGCGAGCGTGTAGAGAAACGCCAGCGCGATCATCACCGAGGCGAGGCCGGCGTAGGTGGACACGTAGTTGCGCGCGAACTGGCTCAAGTAGACGCCGAAGATCTCGCCGAAGGCGATGCTGCTGACGAAGCTCGCGACGACGCCGGGCGCGATGTCGATGAAGCGCAGCCGCCGCGCCGGCAGCCAAAGATGGGCGAAGAACATCGCCGACGCGAGCAGCACTGTGGCGACGCCGAGCCGGGCGAACGTCACCGTCGACTGCATCGGCGCCAGCGCCGGGAGATAGGCGACCGCCGTCGCCCAGATCAGCGGCCCGAGGATGACGAGCAGCGCCAGGCTCAGCAGCGCCGCGGCGCCAATGACCATGAAGGCGAGCGATTGCAGCCGCAGCAACCACCATGGCCGCGTCTCAGGGCAGGCATAGGCGCGGTCGAGCCCGACCCGCAGCGCCTCGATGGCGTTGGAGGAGAAGTAGAGCGCCAGCGCTGCGCCGGCGGTCAGCAGACCGCCGCGCGGCGCGGTCAGCACGTCGCGCACCTCGGCGGCGATCGGCCCGGCGACCGCGGCCGGCCAGGCGGAGAAGATCAGCCGCGCGACCTCGTCGGCGAGATCTTTCGAGCCGAGGAAGCCGGCGATCGCCGTGACAAAGATGAGGAACGGAAACAGCGACATCAGCGCCGACAGGGCGATATGGCTGGCAATTGCCCAGCCGTCCTCGGCGAGGAAATGGTTGGTGGCGTCGAAAGCGATCGTCCAAACCCTGCGCAGCATCTCGTCCCCTACCCGCCCCGCGGCGTTCGGCTCGCGGCCGCGTCAGTCTACCGGCGGCGGCGCGTGAACGCACGGCGTCGCAGCGTGCACTTAAGAGCGCAGTCCCTTCGCCGAAAGGGGCATTGCCTCCGGTCGTGCGCCGAAGCATTGTGCAATGCAACATTCCGCCTGCGGGAGCAAACCGTGTCGCCTGACGAACTCGCTGCTCAAGCCTTGCGCGCCGTCGAGGTTTTGCTCGCGCGCGCCGTTGAGCGGCTCCGCCCGCGCGTCAGCGACGCCGGCGCCCTCAGCGCGGAAAAGCTCGAGCGCGAACAACACGCCGCGCACGGGCTCGCCTGGCTGGCGACCTATGTCGAGGCGATCCGCGAAATGGCGAGCTACGCAAGCCGCATGCGAGCCGAGGGGCGCTACGGCGAGACCGAAGCGCAGCTGACGCTGATCGGGCTCGGCGAATACCTGGCGCAGATCTTCGGCGGCGTCGCGATGAACCAGGGCGAGGTCGTTCGCCTCGCCGACTTCGGCCTCTCCGGCGCGGAGATTGCGGCGGCTCGCACGGAGGCTGTCGAAACATTGATCGCCGGGGGAACCGCGCTCGAGGCGCGGGCGCGGCTCGCCGAGTTGATCGCCGAGGCGCACGTGGGCCCGATTGGCGATCCTGGCCTCGACGAGACGTTTGAGGCGATCCGCGTCGAGATGCGCCGCTTCGCCGACGCGGAAGTCGTGCCTCATGCGCAGGACTGGCACCGCGCCAACGCCTACATCCCGCTCGACGTCATCAGCGGCCTCGGCGAACTCGGCGTCTTCGGCCTGACCATTCCGGAGGAATACGGCGGCCTCGGGCTCGGCAAGGTGGCGATGTGCGTCGTCTCCGAGGAGCTGTCGCGCGGCTACATCGGCGTCGGCTCGCTCGGCACGCGCTCGGAGATCGCCGCCGAGCTGATTCTCGCCGGCGGCACGGAGGCGCAGAAGCGCCGCTTCCTGCCCAAGATCGCCAGCGGCGAGATTCTTCCGACCGCGGTCTTCACCGAGCCCGGCGCCGGCTCCGACCTCGCCTCCCTGCGCACACGCGCCGCGCGCGACGGCGACGCCTACGTCGTCAACGGCGCCAAGACCTGGATCACGCACCCGGTGCGCGCCGACCTGATGACGTTGCTCGCGCGCACGGATCCGAACCAGCCGGGCTACAGGGGCCTGTCGATGCTGCTGGTCGAGAAGCCGCGCGGCGACGATGCCGATCCGTTTCCGGCCCAAGGCATGTCGGGCGGCGAGATCGAGGTGCTCGGTTATCGCGGCATGAAGGAATACGAGATCGCCTTCGACAATTTCCGCGCGCCGGCCGACAGCCTGCTCGGCGGCGTCGAGGGCCAGGGCTTCAAGCAGTTGATGGCGACCTTCGAATCGGCGCGCATCCAAACGGCGGCGCGCGCCGTCGGCGTCGCACAGTGCGCGTTCGAGCTGGCCTTAGGCTACGCCAAGGAGCGTGTGCAGTTCGGCAAGCCGATCATCGCCTTTCCGCGCGTCGCCGACAAGCTGGCGATGATGGCGGTCGAGATCCACATCGCCCGCCAGCTCGCCTATTTCGCCGGCCGCGCCAAGGACGCGGGGCGCCGCTGCGACCTCGAGGCGGGCATGGCCAAGCTGCTCGCCGCCCGCGTCGCCTGGGCGGCGGCCGACAACGCGCTGCAGATCCACGGCGGCAACGGCTTCGCGCTCGAATATCCGATCTCGCGCGTCCTTTGCGACGCGCGCATCCTCAACATCTTCGAGGGCGCGGCGGAGATCCAGGCGCAGGTGATCGCGCGGAGGCTGCTGGAAGGCGCAACCGAGGACGCGACGCGACGCGATCGCCTCAGTGGTTCTCCAGCTTGACGTGGGCCACGCCGGCTTGGCGCATGCCGAGCGCGTCGGCCGCGTAGGTCGAAACGTCGATGATGCGGCCGCGGGCGAACGGGCCGCGGTCGACGATGGTGACGATCGCGCTCCGGCCGTTGTCGAGATTCGTGACGCGCACGTGCGAACCGAAGGGCAGCGTGCGGTGGGCGGCGATCAGGCCTCCATGCCAGGGATTGCGATAGTAAGTCGCCAGTCCGTATTCGTCGGCTTTCGCCTGCGCGCCGACCAATGCGGCAAACGCGATGACGGCGGCAAGAACAGGTTTGATCAAAGGAACCTCAATTGTTGGATCAGCGGCGCGCCTCCCCAGGCTTTACGGAGGCCGCGACTTCGCTTTAGAATTGGACTAATTCGTGACCGTTGGGAACTTGACTTAATTTCTTCACGAAATTCTGCGCTGCTCTGGGTTATGTGGGTCCGCGAGGGCTCCGCGACCGATGAAAGGGCCAACTTTGCGCATTCTGGTCCTCGGCGCGGGCGGCATGATCGGCCGAAAGCTTTGCGCCCGGCTCGCCGCCGACGGCGCAATCGCTGGGGGTCGGATCGATGAGGCCCGTCTTGTCGACCTCGACGCTCCCGTCCCGCCCGTCGACTCGCCGTTCGCGACAATCTGCGCGGCCGTCGATCTCGCCGCCGAACCGGCGGCGGGCGAACTCATCGACGCCCGGCCCGATGTCGTGTTCCACCTCGCGGCGGTCGTTTCGGGCGAAGCGGAGAGCGACTTCGACAAGGGCTACGCGGTCAATCTCGACGCCACGCGCCGCCTGTTCGAGGCGATTCGCCGCGAACGCGACCGCTCCGGCGGCGACTACCGCCCGCGGCTGATCTACGCCTCGTCGATCGCCGTGTTTGGCGCGCCCTGCCCCGCGACGATCGACGACGATTTCCTCGCTGCCCCGTTGACCAGCTACGGCGCGCAGAAGGCGATCGTCGAGTTGCTGATCGCCGACTATTCGCGCCGCGGGATTTTCGACGGCGTCGCGTTGCGCCTGCCAACCGTGGTCGTCAGGCCCGGTCCGCCGAACCGCGCCGCCTCCGGCTTCTTCTCGTCGATCATCCGCGAGCCGCTCGCGGGGCGCGAAGCGATCCTGCCGGCGCCCGAGGAGACGCGATTGTGGTGCGCCTCGCCGCGCGCCGCGGCAGGCTTCTTCGTCCACGCCGCGGCGGTCGACTTCGATCGGCTGGGTCCGCGGCGCAGCTTGACGATGCCTGGCGTTTCCGTCACCGTCGCCGAGGAAATCGAAGCGTTGCGCCGCGTCGGCGGCGAGGCTGCAGTCCGGCTGATCCGTCGCCAGGCCGACGAATCGATCGCCAACATCGTCGCCGGCTGGCCGGGCCGATTTGACGCCAGGCGCGCTTGCGCGTTCGGTTTCGTCGCGGAGTCGAGTTTCGACGAGATTGTCCGCGTCCATCTGGAGGATGACCATGTCGCTGCTGTCGCCTGACGAGGCGGCCGCCAGACAATCGCCCCCGGCGCTGATCGAGGGTCCCGCCGCCGTGCGCGCCGAAATCGGCGCGGCGCCCAAGTCCGTCGCTGCGCGGCGGCGTTCGATCGGCGTCGCCGGCCACCTGCTGCTGCTGACGATCGGCTTCGTCCTGCTGGCGATGGCGCTGTTCTCCGCCTCGCGGCTCACCGCCTATCGCGAGAACTGGCTGCGCGACCGGCTGATGGTCGCTCACAGCGCGATGATGCTGTTTGGCGAGACCGGCAAAGAGCTGGTGCCGCCGGAACTGGCCGACAAGATCCTCGACACGGTCGGCGCCAAGTCGATCGTCGTCGCCCTGCCGGACGGGCGGCGGCTGGTCGCCGCGCCCGTCGGCCAGACCGCCCCGATCGCCGAAACGGTCGAGATCGCCGAGCCGGCCTCGTCGACCCCGCTGGTCAGCCATTCGACTTTCCGCACCATGTTCGCCCAACCCGGCTCGCTGGCGCGGGTGATCGGCAAGTCGCAGGGCGATGGCGCCACCATCGACGTGACGCTCGACGAGACGCCCCTGATCGAGGCGCTGTGGCGCATCTCGCGCAACTTCCTCGTCCTGTCGCTGATCATCTCGGCGGTGGTGACGTGCGTGCTGTGGCTGGCCTTGTGGTCGATGGTGATCCGGCCGGTGCGCCGGCTGACTTCGAGCATCATTGCCTTCGGCGAGCGGCCGCAGGAGAGCGCGCGCGTCATCGCGCCGAGCGGCCGCAACGACGAGATCGGTCGCGCCGAGGCTGCGCTGGCGACGATGCAGAGCTCGCTCGCCCACGAGCTGAGACAGCGCAAGCGTCTCGCCGAGCTCGGCATGGCGGTCGCGCGCATCAACCACGATCTGCGCAACATGCTGTCGGCGGCCCAGCTGATTTCCGATCGTCTGAGCGCCATCCCCGACCCGCTCGCCCAGCGCCTCGCGCCGCGGCTGGTGGCGACCCTCGACCGCGCGATCCAGTTCTGCCAGTCGACGCTCACTTACGGCGGCGGCCACGAACAGGCGCCGACGCCGCGGCGCTTCGACCTGCGCGAGCTGGTGCGCCTGCTGGTCGAGACCGCCGAGGCGGAGCGCGCCGGGGCGGTCGTCTACGCGATCGACATTCCGCCGAAATTCGAGCTGCTCGCCGATCCCGATCACGTTCAGCGGGTGATCGAGAACCTGTGCCGCAACGCCGCCCAGGTGCTGGTGACGCGCGGCGCGCAGAACGGCCGGCCGACCGCGATCCGGCTGGCGGCGATCCGCACCGACAACGTGGCGCTGATCGAGATCAGCGACACGGGGCCCGGCTTCGCGCCGGAACAGACAGCGCACATTTTCGAGCCGTTCCATCTGACCACCCGCGAGGGCGGCACGGGGCTCGGTCTCGCCATCGCCGCCGATCTCGTCGCCCGCAACGGCGGCTCGATCAGCCTCGCCGAGGCCAAGAGCGACGACTTCTATTGCGGCGCGCGCTTCCTCATCACCCTGCCGACCCCCGACCCGGCGACCCGGCGCGGCCGCGCGCCGGCGTCGGCCCGCTCTTCCGCCTGAGCCCGGGCCCCGGGCGACCCTTCGCCGCGGCGAGCCGCGAGTTTACGCCAGCGCGCCGTTCCTCTATTGCTCCCTCACGCAAAGAGGGGCCAGCATGGACGTGAAGCCGTCCGTAGAGGACAAATATCAGGCGATCAATTTCGTCGCTTCCCTCGCGCCGGAAGCCGAGGGGGCGCGCGAGAGGCTCGTCGCCCGCTACGGCGACGTCTCCTATGAAGAGGCCGACGTCGTCGTCGCCCTGGGCGGGGACGGCACGATGCTGCAGACCCTGCACCGCACCATGTCGGCGCCGAAGCCGGTATACGGGATGAATCGCGGCTCGCTCGGCTTCCTGATGAACGACTTTTCCGAGCGGGGCCTGCGCGCCCGCCTGGCGGCGGCGCAGTCCTCGATCATCCATCCGCTGCTCATGCGCACGCGCGATGCGCACGGCGAGGAGAAGACGGCGCGAGCGATCAATGAAGTGTCGCTGTGGCGGCAGAAATACCAGGCGGCCAAGATCGAGATTCTGGTCGACGGCCACGTGCGGCTGGCCGAGTTGGTCGCCGACGGCGTGCTGGTGGCGACCCCGGCGGGGTCCACCGCCTACAATCTCTCCGCCAGCGGCCCGATCCTGCCCTGGGGGTCGCGGCTGATGGCGCTGACGCCGATCTGCGTCTTCCGGCCGCGGCGCTGGCGCGGCGCCCTGCTGCCGGACCGCGCCCAGGTCGCGTTCGAGATCCTCGAATCGGAGAAGCGTCCGGTCGCCGCCGCGGCGGACCACATCGAAATTCGCGACGTTCTGCGCGTCGACGTCGAGACCGATTACGCGACGTCGCTGATCCTGCTGCACGACGCTGGCCATCCGTTCGACGAGCGCACGCTGCGCGAGCAGTTCGGCGTCTGAGGCGGCCGCGCGGCGCAAGCCGCGGCGAAGAGGGGAGCCGACAGCGATGGCGGAAAGCGCGCATGTGGTCGCCGAGCGGACGCTGGCGAGCGGGCGATTTCGCCTCACCCGCACGGCGGTCGAGATCGACGAGGCGGACGGCGCGCATCGTGCGCTCGATCACGAAATCTACCATCACGGCCCCGCCGCCGCTGTGCTGCTCTACGATCCGACGCGAAGGGTCGTTCTGCTGGTCAAGCAGTTCCGCCTCGCCGCCTATCTCGCCGATGGTTCGCTGGCGATGCTGGAGGCCTGCGCCGGCATGCTCGACGGCGACGCCCCCGAAGACTGCGCGCGGCGGGAGGCGCAGGAGGAGACCGGCGTCCGCATCGCCACGCTGCGCCGCGCCTTCGACGCCTTCTCCAGTCCCGGTTCGCTGACGGAGAAGATCGCCTGCTTCGTCGCGCCCTACGGCGCGGACGACCGCATCGGCGCCGGCGGCGGCGTCGACGCCGACGAGCATATCGAGACGGTCGAGATTGGCTTCGACGAGGCCGAGGCGATGATCGCCGCCGGCGCGATCCGCGACGCCAAGACCATCGCCCTCGTCTATTACGCGAAGGCGACCGGCCTATTCGGCTAGCCGAATTTTCAGTCCTGCGGCAGGGCGAGCGGCTGGGCAGGAACGTCGGAGGCGAGCGGGCCCGGCCCGGCGCCATCGCGCTGATAGACGTCCGGCCGGAATTGCACGATGCCGTCCGGCGTCGCCCAAGCGGTGATGTAGACCCAGTAGACGTTGACCGGCTTGGTCAGCTTGACGTCGACGCGGTCGCCCGAGCGGATGACGTCGTCGATCTGGTCGCGGCCCCAGCCGGGATTGTCCTCCAGCAGCCAGGCGACGTAGTCGCGCACATCCTGCACGCGCACGCATCCCGACGAAACAAAGCGGAAGTCGTCGCCGAAAATGCCCTTGGACGGCGTGTCGTGCATGTAGACGCCGTAGGGATTGGGGATGTTGATGCGGACGAAGCCGAGCGAATTGAGATCGGCGCCCTGATCCTGGCGGTACTTGTAGTGGGTCGCCTCGTCGCTGTTCCAATTGATCGACGACGGCGACACTTCCTGGCCTTCCTTGTTGAAGACGCGAATCTTTTCGTCGGTGAGGTAGCTCGCATCGGCCTGCATCTTGGGGATGAGGTCTTTCTTGATCAGCGACGGCGGCACGGTCCAGAACGGGTTGAAATTGATCTCGGTCGCCTTGGTCTGCATGATCGGCGACTGGCGGTCGATCCGGCCGACGCCGGCGTTGTGATGGGAATGGACGACCCCGCCCTCGACCGTCTCGACCGCTGCGGCGGGAATGTTGACCATGACGAAGCGATCGCCCAGATCGCCCGAATAGGCGCGCAGCCGGACCAGATTGGTCTGCAGCTGCTGCAACCGCGCATCCGCCGACACGTTGAGCTCGGCGAGCGTCGCGTCGTTGATCTCGCCGGTGGCGTCGAGGCCATGGCGAACCTGGAAGCGCTTGACCGCGGCGTCGACGAACGAATCGAACACCGGCCCCATTCCGGCGACCGAATCGAGGTCGCTGGAGGCGATCAAACGCTGACGCAGCGCCTGCACGGCCTTGGACTTCGAGCCGATCTTGAGGTCAGCGCCGCCGGGAACGACGTTCCAGCCGCCGCGCGCGACTAGGCTTTGATACTGCTCGATCGCCCGCTCGGTCGCCTCGACCGTCGCGGGCGACAACGTCGGCGTGCTTTCGCGGCCGATCGAGACGCGATCGGAGGTCTCGTAGCTCTGCCGCCATTCGGCCTGGTCGTCTCCGGCGAGCTGTTGGGCGCGCGCCGCCAGCGGGACGAAGGTCGCGCCTGCGAAGGCGCAGGCCGCGACAGAGGAAAGAAAAGCGCGCCGATTGACGCGCACGAATCGCATTCCCGTCATGAACAGGCCAAGCCCCTGATGATTCGCGCCAAACGCCACATCTGGCCGTCGCCCCCCGCGCCGCATTCGCGATTGGAGCCGGCTCGCGATTCGACGGCGACGACCCGTTGCGTAACTCGCCGACTCTTCGGGCGAATTTATGGCCGGGGGCGATGCGCACGCAAGCGTGAAGCGGACGGCGAAAAAAGGGCGCCCGCGATGGACGCCCTCGCCAATCGGCTATCCGCCGCCCGTCGCCGGCGCCGCCGGGGCGGCGTTCAGGGACCTTCGACCGTCGTTCGGCCGGAGCGGGTCGGCGTCCGCCGCGCCCGCGCCTCGGTCGCCGCCGTCACAGGCGGTACTTGATCTGATCGGTCCAGAAACGCTCGAGCCGCGCCAGCGACACGTTCATGCGGGCGAAATCGTCGGCCAAGACGCCGCCGATCTGCTCAACTGTGGTCGCGTGCTTTTCGTAGAGCCCGCCGATGATGCGATGCACCTCCTCGCCCTTGTCGGTCAGGCTGATGCGGACCGAGCGGCGGTCGATGCGAGAGCGGGCGTGATGGAGGTAGCCCATCTCGACCAGTTTCTTGACGTTATAGGAGACGTTCGAGCCGAGGTAATAGCCGCGCGTGCGCAGTTCGCCCGCCGTCAGCTCCTTGTCGCCGATGTTGAACAGCAGCAGCGCCTGGACGGCGTTGACGTCCGAGCGGCCGCGCCGATCGAACTCGTCCTTGATGACGTCCAGAAGGCGGCGATGCAGCCGCTCAACCATCGTCAGGGTCTCGAGATACGCAGGGCGAACGGCGGCGATCCGCCCCGAACGCGAGGCGTTCTCCTCTGTCTTCGCAAGATTGTTCATGGCTCACCCGACTGTTCGACTGTCCCAGGCCGAGATTATTATTCGGTCCTTTGATGGCGTCGACAGTAACCCGGGCGCATGAAGACGAGTTTAAGAGTCAGGCTGAATCTATGGTTTACTAGAGACGGTAAACTTGAACTAAAACAAAGGGTTTGTTGACCTTTGCAGATCGTTAAATCCGGCCCGAAGCGCGGGCTCAGACGCGCTCCTGGCCGGCGCGCCAGGTGAGGAAAAAATAGAGCGCGACCAGCGGGACGTTGAGCGCAGCGCCGAACATCCCGCTCGCCGCGCCGCGCACGCCGAGCGCCGGCGAAACCGTCTCGATCGACGCGCACAGCAGCCACAGCACACCGCCCCAGGGCGCAGCGAGCCACAGGCCGACCGCGGCGAGCAGGTCGACTGCGGCGAAGAAGACGATCGAGCCTTGCAGGGAGCGCGGCAACAGCGCGAAATCGCCGTAGCGGGGGAGCGCGCCGAGTACGAGCGCCCAGTTGAACAGCCCCTTGGCGACCCACAGCCAAGCGATCGCGCGCATGAACCACACCAGCGCGTCGCTCCAATAGAACTTCACCTTGAGCCCGGCGGCTTTGCCGTAGGCCCCCGGGGGCGGCCGCTCGAAGATCTGCGTCACGCCGTCGACGCTCTGGCGCATTGTCGCCTTCACCGTCGCGGCTCCGCAAAGGTCAGCTCTTCGGAGGGCGGCAAGCGCGCGAAATAGGCGTCGATCGCCGCGACGTCGAGCGGTTCGTCCGCCGAGGGGCGCCAGCGCGGATTGCGGTCCTTGTCGACGATCGCCGCGCGCACGCCTTCGTACATGTCGGCGCCGCGGCAGATGCGCGAGGCGATGCGGAAGTCGACCCGCAGCGTCTCCTCCAGGCTCAGCTTGGCGGCGAGCGCAATCTGGCGCAGGCCAATCGCCTGGCTGGTGGGCGAGGTCGTGCGCATCGCCTCGAGCGCCGCCGCGGCCAATTCCCGGCCCCCGGCCGCCTTCGCCAACGCGTCGAGGATCGCTGGCCGCTCGAGCCGCGCGAACCAGGCCCCGATCTCTTCACCCTGGGCGATCAGCCGGCCGGGCGGCGACCGCGTCGAGAAGCGGTCGAGGATCGCTTCGAGCGAGCCCGGCTCGGCCAGCGCCGCGGCCAGCGCGGCGATGCGTTCGGCGGCGACGAACGTCTGCGCGATCCCCAGTTCGACGACGTCGTCGGCCTCGATCCGCATGCCGGTGGCCACGAGCAGCGCGCCGATGCGATGGGGCAGCCGCGCCAGCGCGTAGGTCGCGCCGACGTCGGGAAAGAAGCCGATGCCGACCTCCGGCATGGCGAACAGGCATTTCTCGCTGACCACGCGATGCGAGGCGTGAATGCTCAAACCGACGCCCCCGCCCATGACGATGCCGTCGACCAGAGCGACGATCGGCTTGGCGTAGCGCGCGATGCGGCGGTTGAGCCGATATTCCTCGCGCCAGAAATCGAGCTGGGCGGCGTGTTCGCCGGCGCGCCCGAGCTGATGGAAAAGGCGGATGTCGCCGCCGGAACAGAAGGCGCGGCCGCCGGCGCTCATGATGACGACCCGCGCCACGCGCGCGTCGCTTTCAAAGTCGTCGAGCGCGGCGGCGATCGTGCGCGCCATCGGCAGGGTCAGCGCGTTCAGCGCCTTCGGTCGGTCGAGGAGAATGAAACCGGCCGCGCCGCGGCGTTCGGCGGAGACCGCCGAATCGTCGCGGGCGACGGCTTGGCTCATTTTACCTTCGCCAGCGCCGCGTCAATGGCGGCCGCGACCTCGGCGATCGGCGCCATGCCGTCGACTTCGTGCAGTGCGCCCTTGGCGGCGTAATGGGGGGTCACCGCCGCGGTGTCGCGGAAATAGGCGGCGAGGCGGGTCTTGAACACTTCCGGATCGTCGTCCTTGCGCACCGGCCGGCCGGCGGCCTTGGCCTCGACGGCGCGGTTGACGATGCGCGAGACGAGCTTCTCGGCATTGACCTTGAGTTCGATCGCCGCATCGAGCTTCAGCCCCTTGCGGGCGAGCAGCACGTCGAGGGCCTCGGCCTGGGCGACGGTGCGCGGAAAGCCGTCGAGAATGAAGCCCTTCTTCGCGTCAGGCTGGTCGAGCCGCTCGTCGATAATGCCCACGACGATGTCGTCGGAAACGAGCGCCCCGGATTCCATCACCGCTTTGGCCTTGAGGCCGATCGGCGTCGCCGCCGTCACCGCAGCGCGCAACATGTCGCCAGTCGAAAGTTGCGGAATGCCGTACTTCTCCACCAGTCGTGTCGCCTGCGTCCCCTTGCCGGCGCCGGGCGGCCCGAGCAGGATCAGCCTCATCTCTTTCTCCCCCTCAACTTGGCTTTGCGGATCAGCCCCTCGTATTGATGGGCCTGCAGATGGCCGTGGATCTGCGCGACCGTGTCCATCGTCACGCTGACGACGATGAGCAGCGACGTGCCGCCGAAATAGAGCTGGACCGACGAATAGGAGGTCAGCAGCTCCGGCAGGATGCAGATCAGCGCGAGATAGCCGGCGCCGATCACGGTGATGCGGGTGAGGATGTGGTCGATGTACTGGGCGGTGCGTTCGCCTGGCCGCACGCCGGGCACGAAGCCGCCATGCTTCTTCAGGTTGTCGGCGGTGTCGGTCGGGTTGAACACCGTCGCCGTATAGAAGAAGGCGAAGAAGACGATCAGCGCGACATAGAGGATGAGATAGAGCGGGCCGCCGCGCCCCAGCAGCGTCGTGATGGTCGACAGGAAGCTGTTGGTCGCCGCCCCTTGTGCGAAATTGGCGACCGTGGTCGGCAGCAGCAGCAGCGACGAGGCGAAGATCGGCGGGATGACGCCGGAGGTGTTGAGCTTGAGCGGCAGGAACGAGCTCTGCCCCTCGTACATCTTGTTGCCGACCTGGCGTCGCGGATAGGTGATCGGCACGCGCCGCTGCGCCCGCTCCATGAAGACGATGAATGCGACGACGACGAACACCATGACGATGATGGCGAGCACCATGCCCGTCGAGATCGAGCCCTGGCGGCCGAGTTCGAACAGCTGCACCACCGCCTGCGGCAATCGCGCCACGATACCGGAGAAGATGATCAGCGACGAGCCGTTGCCGACGCCGCGCGAGGTGATCTGCTCGCCGAGCCAGACGAGGAACATCGTTCCGCCGGTCAGCGTGATCATGGTCGAGAAGCGGAAGAGAAGGCCCGGGTCGGCGACGACGCCGCCTCGTCCTTCGAGGCCAATCGAGATGCCGTAAGCCTGGAACAGCGCCAGCACGACGGTGAGATAGCGCGTGTACTGATTGAGGACCTTGCGGCCCTGCTCGCCCTCTTTCTTGATCGCTTCGAGCGACGGCAGCACCGAGCTCAACAGCTGGATGATGATCGAGGCCGAGATGTAGGGCATGATGTTCAGCGCGAACACCGCCATGCGCTGCACGGCGCCGCCGGAGAACATGTTGAACATGTCGAGCACGCCCTGGCTGTGCCCGGTGAACGACTGTTCGAAAGCGTTCGGGTCGATGCCCGGCAGCGGGATATACGTGCCGAGGCGGTAGATGACCAGCGCGCCGAGGGTGAACCAGATGCGCTTCTTGAGCTCTTCCGCCTTGGAGAAAGCGGACCAATTGATATTGGCGGCAAGTTGTTCGGCGGCCGATGCCATCGTTCACGCGCTCCGTCAGCAGCACGGCGCGGATTCCGCGCCCCTCGAGCGCCCGGCCTGGCTGCGGTCCGCCGCGACAGGCTATAGACGCAATTCGAACGACGGCCCAAGCGGCGCGCCGCGCAAATCATATGGCCCGTCCGCGGCGAAACGCCACCCCCTTCGGGCGGCGCTTCGTCAGCCGGCGGCGACCGCTTCGGCCCTGAGCGTCTTGACGCTGCCGCCAGCCTTTTCGACCGCCGCCACCGCGCTCTTCGACGCGCCATAGATCTCGAAGCTGACCTTGGCCTTCAGTTCGCCCTTGCCCAGCAGCTTGACGCCGTCGCGCGCCCGCGCGACCAGCCCGGCTTCGACCAGCGCCTCGACGGTGATCGGCTTGCCGGCGTCGAGCTGGCCCGCGTCGATCGCGCTCTGCACGCGGCCGAGGTTGACCTCGTTGAGGTCGAGCGGGGACGGCGGATTGAAGCCGCGCTTCGGCAACCGGCGATGCAGCGGCATCTGGCCGCCCTCGAAGCCCTTGATGCGCACGCCCGAGCGCGCGGTCTGGCCCTTGCCGCCGCGTCCCGACTGCTTGCCCTTGCCCGAACCGATGCCGCGGCCGACACGGATGCGCGCTTTCGTCGCGCCCGCGTTGTCCTTGATCTCGTGGAGTTTCATGGTCGCGTCCTCAATGGCCGTCGACGACGCGCACGAGGTGCGCGACTTTGGCGATCATGCCGCGCACCGCCGGCGTGTCTTCGACGCTGGAGCGGCGGCCGATCCGGTTGAGGCCCAGGCCCTTGAGCGTCTCGCGCTGCTCGTGCGGACGGCCGATCGGGCTGCCGATCTGTTCGATCGTGACTGTCTTCGCCATGGTCATGGTCACCCTCGCGCTCAGGAGTCCGTGGCGTCGGCTTCGACGCCCTGGCGGCGCGACTGCAGGGTCGACACCTTGATGTTGCGGCGCTGCGCCACCGAGCGCGGGCTGTCCTCGCGCGACAGCGCGTTGAAGGTCGCGCGGATCATGTTGTAGGGGTTCGACGAGCCCTGGCTCTTGGCGACGACGTCATGGACGCCGAGCGACTCGAACACGGCGCGCATCGGACCGCCGGCGATGATGCCGGTGCCGGCCGGGGCGGCGCGCAACACGACGCGGCCAGCGCCGTGGCGGCCGGCGACGTCGTGATGCAGCGTGCGCCCTTCGCGCAGCGGCACCCGAACCAGGCCGCGCTTGGCCGATTCGGTCGCCTTGCGGATCGCCTCCGGCACTTCGCGCGCCTTGCCGTGGCCGAAGCCGACGCGACCCTTCTGATCGCCGACGACGACCAGCGCGGCAAAGCCGAAACGCCGGCCGCCCTTCACAACCTTCGCCACGCGGTTGATGTGGACGAGGCGGTCGACGAACTCGCTGTCGCGATCATCTCGACCGTGGTCGCGGCCGCCTTCTCCTTCACGCGCCATCTTTTCTTTCCGTCACTGGAACGCGGACGCCGCGCATGCGGCGCCGCTCGCTTGGGGGTTGAACGTCAGAATTCGAGGCCGCCCTCGCGCGCGCCCTCGGCGAGCGCCTTGACGCGCCCGTGATACATGTATCCGCCGCGGTCGAACACCACCTTGGCGACGCCCGCCTTCTTGGCGCGCTCGGCGATCTCGAGGCCGATGCGCTTGGCCGCGGCGACGTTGGCGCCGGTCTTCAGCTCCTCGCGGAACGCCTTCTCCAGCGACGACGCGGCGGCGACCGTCACGCCCTTCTCGTCGTCGATGATCTGCGCCGAGATCTGCTTGGAGGAACGGAACACGCTCAGGCGCGGTCGCAGACCGCCCGCATGAGCGGCGATCGCGCGGCGGACGCGCGCCTTGCGCCGATCGTTCGACTTGTTGGACTTGGCCATGGCGGCGCCCCTTACTTCTTCTTGCCTTCCTTGCGGAAGATGAACTCGTCGGCGTACTTCACGCCCTTGCCCTTGTAAGGCTCGGGGCCGCGGAAGGCGCGGATCTCGGCGGCGACCTGGCCGACCTGGCGCTTGTCGATGCCGGCGATGGTGATCTCTGTCGGCTTCGGCGTGGCGATCGCGACGCCGGCCGGAATCGGAAAGACCACGTCGTGGCTGTAGCCGAGCGACAGCTGCAGGTTCTTGCCTGCGACCGCCGCCTTGTAGCCGACGCCGTTGATCTCGAGCTTCTTCTCGAAGCCCTTGGTCACGCCCGCGACCAGGTTCTGGATCCGGGCGCGCGCCGTGCCCCACATCGCCCGCGCGCGCTTGCCCTCGCCATGCGGCTCGACATGGATCGCGCCGCCGTCGATACTGACCCGCACCTCCTCGGGAGCGGTGAACTTCAGCTCGCCCTTCGCGCCTTTGACCGCGATCGACTGGCCGTCGAGCTTGGCGGTGACGCCGGCGGGGATGGGCACGGGCTTCTTGCCGATACGAGACATTGCAGTGCTTCCAAATTAGCGGACGCCGACCGGGTCGGCCCGAAAGAACGGCTCCTCAGAAGACCGTACAGAGGACCTCGCCGCCGACGTGCTGCTCCCGCGCAGCGTGATCGGCCATGACGCCCTTCGGCGTCGACAGGATCGACACGCCCAGGCCGTTGGCGACGCGCGGCGCCGACTCGACGTTGACATACACCCGACGGCCCGGCTTGGAGACGCGCTCGATCTTGCGGATCACCGGCTCGTTGTCGAAGTACTTGAGCTCGATCTCGAACTCGCTGCGGCCGTTGCCGAAGTCGGTCGTCGTGTAGCCGCGGATGTAGCCCTCCGCCTGCAGCACGTCGAGCACCTTCTGGCGCAGCGACGAACCGGGCGTCGTGACTTTGCCGCGCTTGCGGGTCTGCGCGTTGCGGATGCGGGTGAGCATATCGCCCAACGGATCGTTCACAGCCATGGTCCCTGCCTCCTCACCAGCTCGACTTCACGAGGCCCGGGATGAGGCCCTTGTTGCCCAATTCGCGCAGCGCTATGCGGCTCATCTTCATCTTGCGGTAGTAGCCGCGCGGACGGCCGGTCACCTCGCAACGGTTGCGGATGCGAACCGCCGCGCCGTTGCGCGGCAGCGCCGCCAGCTTGATGCGCGCCTCGAACCGCTCTTCCATCGTCAGCTTGTCGTTGTTGGCGACGTCGAGCAGGCGCCGGCGGCGCGCCGCGAACTTCTTCACCAACTGCTGCTTACGCTGGTTATTCTCGATTGCGCTTTTCTTAGCCATTCAAAGGGCCTCCATTTTCCGCGTCTGAGCGTCCAGGACGCTCACTGCCGGAACGGGAAGTTGAAGGCGCGCAGCAGGGCGCGCGCCTCGGCGTCGGTTTTCGCGGTCGTGCACACGACGATGTCCAAACCCAACATCGACTCGACCTTGTCGTAGTCGATCTCGGGGAAGATGATGTGCTCCTTGACGCCGATCGCGTAGTTGCCCCGCCCGTCGAACGACTTCGGGTCGAGACCGCGGAAGTCGCGCACGCGCGGCAACGCGACCGTCACCAAACGGTCGAGGAACTCGTACATCCGCGTCTTGCGCAGCGTGACCTTGGCGCCGATCGGCATGTTCTCGCGCACCTTGAAGGTCGAGATCGCCTTGCGGGCGCGGGTGACGATCGGCTTCTGGCCGGCGATCAGCCCGAGGTCAACCGCGGCGGCGGAAACCTTCTTGGTGTCGTTGACCGCCTCGCCGACGCCCATGTTGAGCACGATCTTGTCGATCTTGGGCACCTGCAGCGGGTTCTTGTAGCCGAACTCCTCGACCAGCTTCGGCACGATCTCCTTGTCGTAGACCGCCTTCAGCCGCGCGACATAGTCCTTCGGCAGCGGCCTGGCCTTGGCGGCCTTGCCCGCTTCCGCCTTCTCAGGCTTCTTGCCCTTGGCCGCCTTGGCTTCGCCGCCCTTGGCCGCCGGGGCCGCCTTGGCTTCGGCGGCGCCGTCGGCCTTGCCGGGCTTCGCGGCGGGCTTGTCGGCCTTCGCCGACTTGCCGCCCTTGTCCGATTTTGCCTCAGCCATCGATCAGGTCTCCGGAACGCTTGGCGACGCGGACCTTGCGGCCGTCGTCGAGAGTCTTGAAGCCGACCCGGGTCGGCTTGCCGGTCTTGGGATCGGCGACCGCCAGGTTGGACAGGTCGATCGTCGATTCCTTCGAGATGATGCCGCCTTCGCTCTTGGCGCTCTGGCGGGTGTGGCGCTTGACGACGTTGACGCCGGCGACGATGGCGCGGCGCTCGGTCGGCATCACCAGCGTGACTTCGCCGGTCCTGCCCTTGTCGCGGCCGGCGAGAACGACGACCTTGTCGCCCTTGCGAATCTTGGCGGCCATTACAGCACCTCCGGCGCCAGCGAGATGATCTTGACGTGATTCTTGGCGCGCAGCTCGCGCGGCACCGGCCCGAAGATGCGGGTGCCGATCGGCTCGGCCTGGTTGTTGATCAGCACCGCCGCGTTGGAGTCGAAGCGGATCACCGAACCGTCGGGTCGGCGGATGTCCTTGGCGGTGCGCACGACCACCGCCTTCATCACGTCGCCCTTCTTGACGCGCCCGCGCGGAATCGCCTCCTTGATCGACACCACGATGACGTCGCCGATCGAGGCGTAGCGCCGCTTCGAGCCGCCCAGCACCTTGATGCACATCACGCGGCGCGCGCCGGAATTGTCGGCGACGTCGAGGTTGGTTTGCATCTGAATCATGGCCTAATCGCCTTTCTCGCCAGACTGGTCTCCGATGGCTCGTCCACCGCCGGACTCCCGTCTGAAGGAGGCTCGCGCCTCCGAAAATCCCGTTCGCCTCGTCGGCGCCCTCAGCTCGCCTGCTCGTCGATCACCCGCCACCGCTTCAGCTTCGAGATCGGACGGGTCTCCTCGATCGACACGGTGTCGCCGACCTTCTGCGTCTTGTTCTCGACGTGCGCGTGGTAGTTCTTCGACCGGCGCACCGTCTTCTTCAGCAGCGGATGGGTGAAGCGGCGCTCCACCTTGACCACCAGGGTCTTCTCTTGCTTGTCGCTGACGACGACGCCCTGGAGAATTCGCTTCGGCATGGCTTCGTTCCTCAGTCTTTGGTCTTGGCGGCGCGTTTCTGCGCGGCGATGGTCTTGACGCGGGCGATGTCGCGGCGAACGACGCGCACCCGCGCGGTGTCCTGGAGCTGGCCGCTCGCGCGCTGGAAGCGCAGGTTGAACTGCTCCTTCTTCAGCTTGAGCGCTTCGTCGTCCAGTTGATCATCGCTCATCACGCGCAGATCCGAGAGACGGCTGGTCTCTTTCATCTCTCTCTCCTTACTCGGCGACGCGCGCGACGAAGCGCGTCTTGATCGGCAGTTTGGCGGCGGCGAGCGCGAAGGCCTCGCGCGCCAGCGACTCCGGCACGCCGTCGACCTCGAACATGATGCGGCCCGGCGCGACGCGCGCGATCCAGAATTCCGGCGCGCCCTTGCCCTTGCCCATGCGGACTTCGATCGGCTTCTTCGACACCGGCACGTCGGGGAAGACGCGGATCCACACCCGACCGGCGCGCTTCATGTGGCGGGTCAGGGCGCGACGGGCCGCCTCGATCTGGCGCGCGGTGACGCGCTCGGGTTCCAGCGCCTTGAGGCCGAACTCGCCGAAATTCAGCGAGAACCCGCCTTTTGCCGCTCCGCTGATGCGTCCCTTGAACGCTTTGCGGAACTTGGTCTTCATCGGTTGCATCATGGTCGTAGACCTTCAAAGACGGTTCACGCCGCGTCGCGGCCGGGGGCGCGGTCGCGCTCGCGCGGTTCGCGGCGGGGACGGTGGGTCGAGGAATGGTCGGCCTCGGCGGCGCGCTTGTCCTGCGCCATCGGGTCGTGCTCGAGGATCTCGCCCTTGAAGATCCACACCTTGATCCCGCAAGTGCCGTAGGCGGTATGGGCGGTGGCGACGCCGTAGTCGACGTCGGCGCGCAGGGTGTGCAGCGGCACGCGGCCCTCGCGGTACCACTCGAGGCGGGCGATTTCCGCGCCGCCGAGCCGGCCGGAGCAGTTGATGCGGATGCCTTCGGCGCCCAGACGCATGGCCGACTGCACGGCGCGCTTCATCGCGCGGCGGAAGGCGACCCGGCGTTCGAGCTGCTGGGCGATCGAGTCAGCGACGAGCGTCGCGTCGATCTCGGGCTTGCGCACCTCGACGATGTTGATCGCGACCTCCGACCGGGTGAGCTTGGCGACCTGCTTGCGCAGCTTGTCGATGTCGGCGCCCTTTTTGCCGATCACCACGCCCGGACGCGCCGAGTGGATGTTGACCCGGCACTTCTTGTGCGGCCGCTCGATGACGATCTTGGAGATCGCCGCCTGCTTCAGCGCGCCCATCAGCAGCTCGCGGATCTTCATGTCCTCGTGCAACAGCTTGCCGTATTCGCCCTTGCTGGAGAACCAGCGCGAATCCCAGGTGCGGTTGACGCCGAGGCGCAGCCCGATCGGATTGATCTTCTGACCCATCGTTGACTCCTCAGGCCGCGTCGGCGGGTGCGGCCGCCAATTCGCGCACGATGATCGTGATGTTGGAGAATGGCTTCTCGATCCGACCGGCGCGGCCGCGGGCGCGCGGGCTGAACCGCTTCATCACCATGTCCTTGCCGACATAGGCCTGGGCGACGACGAGATCGTCGACGTCGAGTTCGTGGTTGTTTTCGGCGTTGGCGATCGCCGATTCGAGCGCCTTCTTCACCTCGACCGAAATCCTCTTATTGGAGAATTGCAGGTCGGCGAGGGCAGTCGACACCTTCTTGCCGCGGATCAGCTGGGCCAGCAGATTGAGTTTCTGCGGGCTGACGCGCAGCATGCGGATCGTCGCCTTGGCTTCGTTGTCGGCGAGCCGACGCGGGTTGGCTTTCTTCGACATGGCGTTAGGCCCTCTTGGCCTTCTTGTCGGCGGAATGGCCGTGGAAGGTGCGCGTCGGCGCGAACTCGCCGAACTTATGGCCGATCATCTCCTCGGAGACCGACACCGGCACGTGCTTGTGGCCGTTGTAGACGCCGAAAGTGAGGCCGACGAACTGCGGCAGGACGGTCGAGCGCCGGCTCCAGATCTTGATCACGTCCGAGCGGCCGGAGCCCCGCGCGACGTCGGCCTTCTTCAACATGTAGCCGTCGACGAACGGCCCCTTCCAGATCGAGCGCGTCATGGCGATCAGCCCTTCTTCTTGCGGACGTGCCGCGAGGCGACGATGAATTTGTCCGTGGCCTTGTTCGAGCGAGTCTTCTTGCCCTTGGTCGGCTTGCCCCACGGGCTCACCGGGTGGCGGCCGCCCGAAGTGCGGCCCTCGCCGCCGCCGTGCGGATGATCGACCGGGTTCATCGTCACGCCGCGGTTGTGCGGACGGTGGCCGAGCCAGCGGTTGCGCCCGGCCTTGCCGAGCGAAGCGTTCATGTGGTCGGGGTTCGACACCGCGCCGACGGTGGCGAAGCACTGGCCGTGGACCAGGCGCTGCTCGCCCGAGCTGAGCCGCAGCGAGACATAGCCCTGGTCGCGGCCGACGATCTGGGCGTAGGCGCCGGCGGCGCGGGCGAGCGCGCCGCCCTTGCCGATCTTGGTCTCGACGTTGTGGACGATCGTGCCCACCGGAATGCTGGCCAGCGGCATCGCGTTGCCCGGCTTCACGTCGACCTGCAGGCCGGCGACCACCGTCTCGCCGACGGCGAGGCGCTGCGGCGCGATGATGTAGGCCTGCTCGCCGTCGGGATACTTGACGAGCGCGATGAAGCTCGTGCGATTGGGGTCGTACTCCAGCCGCTCGACCTTGCCCGGCGCGTCGAGCTTGCGGCGCTTGAAGTCGATGATGCGGTAGGTCTGCTTGTGGCCGCCGCCGCGGAAACGCACGGTGATGCGGCCGAGATTGTTGCGGCCGCCCTTCTCCGGCTTGCCGGCGGTCAGAGCCTTGACCGGCTTGCCCTTGTAGAGCTCGCTGCGGTCGACGAGCGCGAGCTGGCGAAGGCCCGGCGTCGAAGGATTGTAAGTCTTGAGAGCCATGGTCGTTTGATCCTCACAGACCGCTGGTCACGTCGATACGGTGACCGTCGGCGAGCGTCACGACGGCCTTCTTGACGTCCTGCTGCTTGCCGCGGACGCCGCGAAACACCTTGTTCTTGCCCTTGCGCAGGACCGTGTTGACCGCGGTGACCTTGACGTCGAACAGCTTCTCGACCGCAGCCTTGATCTCGGGCTTGGTCGCGTCGCGGCGCACCTTGAACACGAACTGGTTGTTCTCCGAGGCGATCGTCGCCTTTTCGGTGATGACCGGCGCGACGATCGTGTCGTAATGGCGAGCGTCCTTGCTCATTTGAACCGCGCCTCCAGCGCTTCGACCGCAGCCCGGGTCAGAACCAGCTTCTCGCGGCGCATGATGTCGTAGACGTTGACGCCCTGGACCGGCAGCACGTCGACCCGCGGCAGGTTGCGCGCGGCGGCGGCGAATTTCGCGTCGACGGCGGCGCCGTCGATGATCAGCACGCTGTCGAGCGCGGCCTTGGCGAAGGTCTCGCGCAGCGCCTTGGTCTTGGCGTCGTCGAGCGCGGCGCGCTCCCACAGGATCAGCCCGCCGGCGCGCTGCTTGGCCGACAGGGCGTGGCGCAGCGCCAGCGCGCGCACCTTCTTGGGCAGGTCGTGCTCGTGGCTGCGCGTCACCGGGCCCATGGCGCGACCGCCGCCGCGGAACTGCGGCACGCGCGCCGAGCCGTGACGGGCGCCGCCGGTGCCCTTCTGCTTGTACATCTTCTTGCCGGTGCGGGCGATGTCGGCCCGGCCAAGCGTCTTGTGGTCGCCCGACTGGCGGCGGGCGAGTTGCCAGCGCACCATCCGGGCGATGATGTCGGCGCGCGGCTCGAGGCCGAAAATCGCGTCGCTCAGCTCGAGCGAGCCGGCGGCGGCGCCGTCGATCGACGTCACGTCGTACTTCACGGCGTCATTCTCCCTTCGGCTCGGCGGCGGGCGCGGCCGACGCTTCGGCGTGAACGCGGAACTTGCCGGGAATCGGCGCGTCCTTCGGCAGCGGCTTCTTGACCGCATCGCGGACGGCGATCCAGCCGCCGGCGTGGCCCGGCACCGAACCCTCGACCAGGATCAGGCCGCGCTCGACGTCGGTCTGGACGACCCGCAGGTTTTGCGTGGTCACCTGATCGACGCCCATGTGGCCCGCCATCTTCTTGTTCTTCCAGGTCTTGCCCGGGTCCTGGCGGCCGCCGGTCGAACCATGCGAGCGGTGCGAGACCGACACGCCGTGGGTCGCCCGCAGGCCGCGGAAGTTCCAGCGCTTCATCGGACCGGCGAAGCCCTTGCCGATCGTCACGCCGGTCACGTCGACGAACTGACCGACGAGGAAGTGGTCGGCGGTGATCTCCGCCCCGACCGGGATCAGCTTGTCCTCGGCGACGCGGAACTCGGCCAGCTTCATCTTCGGCTCGACATGCGCGACGGCGAAGCGGCCGCGCTCGGCCTTGGAGACGTTCTTGACCTTGGCGCGGCCGACGCCGAGCTGCAGCGCGGTGTAGCCGTTCTTCTCCTGGGTGCGGTGAGCGACGACCTGGCACGCCTCGACCTTGAGGACGGTGACGGGCACGTGCTCGCCGGCATCCGTGAAGATGCGGGTCATGCCGAGCTTCTGTGCGATGATGCCTGAACGCATGGCGTTGATCCTTCAGAGCGCTTTCTAGGCGAAGAGGCGCTCTTCCTTGAGTCCCTTTAGAGCTTGATCTCGACGTCGACGCCGGCGGCGAGGTCGAGCTTCATCAGCGCGTCGACCGTCTGCGGCGTCGGGTCGACGATGTCGAGAACCCGCTTGTGGGTGCGAATTTCGAACTGCTCGCGCGACTTCTTGTCGACGTGCGGCGAACGGTTCACGGTGAACTTCTCGATCCGCGTCGGCAGCGGAATCGGCCCGCGGACGCGAGCGCCGGTGCGCTTGGCCGTCGAGACGATCTCCTTCGTCGAAGCGTCGAGCACGCGGTGATCGAACGCCTTGAGGCGGATGCGGATGTTTTGCGTGTTCATGTTCTCAATCCCTGGCCTCAAGCGGGCGAGGCGGCGAGCCTCGCCCGACCGCAGCGGCGCCCTTCCTACTCCGTGATCTTGGAGACGACGCCCGAGCCGACGGTGCGGCCGCCTTCACGGATGGCGAAGCGCAGCTTCTCCTCCATCGCGATCGGCACGATCAGCTCGACCGAGATCGACACGTTGTCGCCCGGCATCACCATCTCGGTGCCCTCCGGCAGCTGAACGATGCCGGTCACGTCGGTGGTGCGGAAGTAGAACTGCGGACGATAGTTGGTGAAGAACGGCGTATGGCGGCCGCCCTCCTCCTTGGTGAGGATGTAGGCCTCGGCGGTGAACTTGGTGTGCGGCTTGACCGAGCCGGGCTTGCACAGCACCTGGCCGCGCTCGACTTCCTCGCGCTTGGTGCCGCGCAGCAGGCAGCCGACGTTGTCGCCCGCCTCGCCCTGGTCGAGCAGCTTGCGGAACATCTCGACGCCGGTGACGGTGGTCTTCAAAGTCGGACGGATGCCGACGATCTCGACTTCCTCGCCGACCTTGATCACGCCGCGCTCGATGCGGCCGGTGACGACCGTGCCGCGACCGGAGATCGAGAACACGTCTTCGACCGGCATCAGGAAGGGCTGGTCCTTCGGACGGTCCGGCTGCGGGATGTAGTTGTCGACGGCCTCCATCAGCCTGAGAATCGAGTCGTGGCCGATCTCGGGCTCCTTGCCTTCGAGAGCGAGCAGCGCCGAGCCCTTGACGATCGGAATCTCGTCGCCGGGGAATTCGTACTTGGAGAGCAGCTCGCGGACTTCGAGTTCGACCAGCTCGAGCAGCTCCGGATCGTCGACCATGTCGACCTTGTTCATGTAGACGACCAGCGCCGGAACGCCGACCTGGCGGGCGAGCAGGATGTGCTCGCGGGTCTGCGGCATCGGGCCGTCGGCGGCCGAGACGACGAGGATCGCGCCGTCCATCTGCGCCGCGCCGGTGATCATGTTCTTCACGTAGTCGGCGTGTCCGGGGCAGTCGACGTGCGCGTAGTGGCGCTTGGCGGTCTGATACTCGACGTGGGCGGTCGAGATGGTGATGCCGCGCGCCTTCTCTTCCGGCGCCTTGTCGATCTGATCGTAGGCGGTGAAAGTCGCGCCGCCGGTCTCGGCCAGAACCTTGGTGATCGCCGCGGTCAACGTCGTCTTGCCATGGTCGACGTGGCCAATCGTGCCAATGTTGCAGTGCGGCTTGTTACGCGTGAATTTTTCCTTGGCCATGGCCGGACTCCTCTCTCAATCCTCAGTCTTGCGCGCGCGACGGCGCGCTTACTTGAACTTCTCGACGATCTCCGACGCGATGTTCGCCGGAACCTGATCGTAGTGATCGAACTGCATGGTGAAGTTGGCGCGGCCCTGCGTGCCCGAGCGCAACTGGTTGACGTAACCGAACATGTTGGCGAGCGGCACCATCGCGTTGATCACCACCGCGTTGGCGCGCATGTCCTGCCCCAGCACGTGGCCGCGGCGGGAAAGAAGGTCGCCCATGACGAAGCCGGTGTGTTCCTCGGGCGTCACCACTTCGACCTTCATGATCGGCTCGAGCAGCACCGAGCCGCCCTTCTGCAGGCCCTCGCGGAACGCCGCGCGCGCGGCGATCTCGAAGGCCAGCGCCGACGAGTCGACGTCGTGGTAGGCGCCGTCGATCAGCGTCGACTTGACGTCGACCACGGGGAAGCCGGCGAGCACGCCGGAGCCGAGCACGCTGTTGACGCCCTTCTCGACGCCGGGGATGTATTCCTTCGGCACCGCGCCGCCGACGATCTTCGACTCGAAGACGGAACCCGCGCCCGGCTCGTTCGGCTCGAACACGATCTTGACCCGCGCGAACTGGCCCGAACCGCCCGACTGCTTCTTGTGGGTGTAGTCGATCTCGGTCCTCTTGGTCAGCTTCTCGCGATAGGCGACCTGCGGGGCGCCGATGTTGGCGTCGACCTTGTAGGTGCGCTTGAGGATGTCGACCTTGATGTCGAGATGGAGCTCGCCCATCCCCTTGAGGATGGTCTGGCCCGACTCGGGATCGGTCGAGACGCGGAACGACGGATCCTCGGCGGCGAGCTTCGCCAGCGCGACGCCGAGCTTCTCCTGGTCGGCCTTCGACTTCGGCTCGATCGCGATCTCGATCACCGGATCGGGGAATTCCATCTTCTCGAGGATCACCGCTTTCTGCGCATCGCACAGCGTGTCGCCGGTGCGGGTGTCCTTGAGGCCGGCGAGCGCGACGATGTCGCCCGCAAAGGCCTCCTTGATGTCCTCGCGGTTGTTGGCGTGCATCAATAGCATGCGGCCGACGCGTTCGCGCCTGTCCTTGGTCGAGTTGACGATCGACGTGCCGGTCTCGACCTTGCCGGAATAGACCCGACAGAAGGTGATCGTGCCGACAAACGGGTCGTCCATGATCTTGAACGCGAGCATGGCGAACGGTTCGGAATCGCTCGGCATGCGCATGACTTCGGCGCCCGTGTGGACATCGACGCCTTTGATGCCGCCGCGATCGACCGGCGACGGCAGATAGTCGACGACCGCGTCCAGCAGCGGCTGCACGCCCTTGTTCTTGAACGCCGAGCCGCACATGATCGGCACGAAGCTGATCTGCTTGACCGCCTTGCGGATGAGGCGCTTGAGCGTGTCGATTTCGGGTTCCTGGCCATCGAGGTACGACGTCATGACGTCGTCGTCGAGTTCGACCGCCGCTTCGATCAGAATATGGCGATATTCCTCGGCCTGGGCCTGGAGGTCGGCGGGAATCTCTTCGTCGTGGTACTTGGCGCCGAGGCCTTCCTCGTCCCACACCACCGCCTTCATGCGCAGCAGGTCGATGATGCCCTTGAAGTTCGACTCGGAGCCGATCGGCAGTTGCAGACAGACCGGACGGCCGCCGACTTTGGTGTGGATCTCCTCGACGCAGCGGAAGAAGTCGGCGCCGACCTTGTCCATCTTGTTGACGAAGACGACGCGCGGCACGCCGTATTTGTCGGCCTGGCGCCATACCGTTTCCGTCTGCGGCTCGACGCCCTGGTTGCCGTCGAGCACGCATACTGCCCCGTCGAGCACGCGCAGGCTGCGCTCGACTTCGATGGTGAAGTCGACGTGGCCGGGCGTGTCGATGATGTTGAGGCGCTTGTTCTGCCAGTAGGTGGTCGTCGCGGCGGAGGTGATGGTGATGCCGCGCTCTTGCTCCTGCTCCATCCAATCCATCGTCGCGGCGCCATCGTGCACCTCGCCGATCTTATGCGACTTGCCGGAGTAATAAAGAATGCGCTCGGTAACCGTCGTCTTCCCGGCATCGATGTGAGCCATGATGCCGAAATTACGATAGTCGTCGATGGGGTGGCTGCGCGCCATCTTTGTCGTTTCCCTTCCGAGCTCTGCGGCCGATTACCAGCGGTAGTGCGCGAAGGCGCGGTTGGCCTCGGCCATCCGGTGCGTATCCTCGCGCTTCTTCACCGCAGCGCCGCGGTTGTTGGAGGCGTCGAGCAGCTCGGAGGAGAGGCGATCGACCATGGTCTTGTCGTTGCGCTCGCGCGCCGCGGCGATGATCCAGCGGATGGCCAGCGCCTGACGGCGGTCGGTGCGCACTTCGACCGGAACCTGGTAGGTCGCGCCGCCGACTCGGCGAGAGCGCACTTCCACCGCCGGCGCGACATTCTCGAGCGCCTGCTTGAAGACGGCCAGCGGATCGCCCTTGACCTTGCTTTCGACGCCGTCGAGGGCGCCGTAGACGATCTGTTCGGCGACCGACTTCTTGCCCTCGTACATGATCGTGTTCATGAACTTCGCGACCACGACGTCGCCGTATTTGGCGTCGGGAATGATTTCGCGTTTCTCAGCTCTATGGCGGCGCGACATGGCCAGCTCCTAAACGAATAACCGGATCACTTCGGACGCTTGGCGCCGTACTTCGAACGGCGCTGCTTGCGATCCTTGACGCCCTGCGTGTCGAGCACGCCACGCAGGATGTGGTAGCGCACGCCGGGCAGATCCTTGACGCGGCCGCCGCGGATCATCACCACCGAGTGTTCCTGCAGGTTGTGGCCCTCGCCGGGGATGTAGCCGATCACCTCGAAACCATTGGTCAGGCGCACCTTGGCGACCTTGCGCAGGGCCGAGTTCGGCTTCTTTGGCGTCGTCGTGTAGACGCGGGTGCAGACGCCGCGCTTCTGCGGGCTCGCCTGGAGGTGGCGCGCCTTCTCGCGGTAGGTCTTGGGCTGCCGCGGTTTGCGGATCAACTGGCTGATCGTCGGCATCGTAAACCCTTCGTCCCGGTCCCTTTTGGCGCGGCCGAACGGCCGAACCGATCGAATTCATGCTCGCCCGGCGCGGTTAGGCGCGAAAGCAAACGCGCCGCGAAAACCCGTTTCCGGGCTTTGGGCGCTGTCGGTGCAGAGGACCGCGAGGTTCGCGGTCTTGCGTCTCCAGACCCGGCCGAGCCAAGCTCGGACGGTATGTTCGCTCGTCGGTGAGATCGTCAGCGTTTAGAGCCGATAGGTTGCGGGCGCGTCGCCCACAACAGCCATGCTCTACGGCCTGCCGAAAGCGCGCGGAACATATTCGCGCCGCCCGCCAGCGTCAACCCTTTTTTGAGACAATGCGGAACGCTTCTCGCGCCTGGCCAGACCACGGCGCGATCGAACCCCGGGCTGGCCTAGTTCAGCCCGGCCAGGCCGCCGCGCAGCGGCGCTCCGCCCGGCTCGATGATCGCCACGGCGCGCAGCAGCTGGAAGGCGTCGTCGGCCTCCGCCGCGACCGGCATGATCCACACGCCGAGCCGGTCGCCCGGGGCCTCGCTCAGCGAGACGCGCGAGGCCACCTGATCGCGCAGGGTGGAATCGATCGCCGCCGCGAGATCGCGGTCGACGGCGCGGTCGTGCGCCCGCAGCCGCCCGTCGGCGAGGACGACATGGTCGCCGAGCAGGCTCAGGGCGCGGGCGTTGAGGTGCAGCACCTCGCCCTGCTCGTCGAGCAGCGCCGCCGCCGCGCCAATCAGCTCGAGGCCGTCAGCGACCCCCCGCGCGCGCGCGCCGGCCAGCAGCGGCGCAAGCGGCGCGACCGGGCCGCCGGCGATAGCCGGCGTGGCGGCGGAATGGCGGTCTCGGCGAACGGCGTTGGCGGACGTCTTCATGGCGGCCTCGTCGCTTGGCGATTCCGGCGCCTGCATGGCGTCGGTCACGGAAGCTTACGGTCCGAAACAGACCGTGACTTCTCGGCCGATTGAAGTCGGGATTGAGGCCGGTCCGCGGCCTTGTTCGGCGCTCGCGGCGAAAAGTGGGCGGCGGCCGGCCCGGTGACGGCCGCCGCCCGCCGGCGGCTGGATCAAATCGCGATCGCGACCCGCGGCGCGCTGGCCAGCAGAGCGGGCGCCGGCGGCAGCTCCGGCGCGACGCGCGGGTCGCGGCGCTCGAGTCGCGACGCCTCGAGCGCCGCGTCGGCGAGCTGCCGCTCGGCGCGCAGCCGGGCGACCTCTTCCTGCAGCGCGCCGACCCGCCGTTCGACGTCGTCCTTGGCCCGCTTGTTGGTCGCGCCAGCGTCTTCGAGCCGCGTCGCCAATAGCTCGCTGTTGCGCATCGCCGTCAGCAGCGCGGCGTCCTTGGCTCGCACCGACTCGTTGAGGCTGTTGACCTGCTCGACCAGCGTGGCGCGCATGCGGTCGACGCCGGCGATGTGGTCGTTGGCGACGGCGAGATCCTCCTTCAACGCGCGCTCGCTCTTTTCCAGCGCGTCGATCTGGATGCCGCATTCCAGCAGCTGCCGTTCGGCGGCGCGCAGTTCCTCGACCTTGTCGCGCAACTGGCCGCGCGCCTGGTCGAGCAGCTTGTTGGTCACCTCGACCCGGCCGCGCACCGCATGGACGCTATTGGCGAGCGCCGAGATCTCGGCGCGGGCGCGCTCGACGTGGTCGATGTGCTTGCCGCGCAGGCTTGCGTGCCCCGCCTGCTCGTCGGCCAGCTGCTGCTCGAGCGCGGCGATGCGCTGCTTGTCGCGATCGGCCGCCGTCTCGCATTCGGCGATGCGGCGCAGCGTCGCGTCGATCCGCTCGCCCTGCGCCTTGGCGCGCTCGCGCAGGCTGAGGTTGTCCTGCGCCGCCAACGCCGCCTGGTCGCTCGCGTCCTTGTACGCCGCCTCCAGCTTGGCGAGGCCCTGGTCGCGGGCGGCGAGCTCGCCGCGCAGCCGCGCCAGCTCGTCGGCCTGGCCCGCCGCGCGGCGCGACTCGACCTCGAGCGCCCGCTCCCGCTTCTCGCGCGTCGCAGCGCCGTCCTGCAGTTCCTTCTGCGCGGCGGCGAGCGTCGCTTCGAGACGCTGCAGCCGCTGGCGCAGTTCGCGGTTGTCGCGCTGGGCGGCGGCGACAGCGGCGGCGGCCGAATCGCGGTCCGCCTGGGCTGCGGCGTGGCGCGCGTTCAAGCCGGCGTGCGCGTCCTCGATCAGCGCGTGCTTGGTCTTCAGCTCCTGCAACCGCCCCTTGCAGGTTTCGAATTCGACGAGCAACTCCGACAGCGGCGACAGCAGCGCGTGGAACTGCCCGCGCGCCCGCTCCGCGGCGGCGAGCCCGTCTTCCACCTGCTGGAACTGGGCGCGTAGCGCCTCGTTGCGCATGCCGATCGATTCGAGCGTCGCCTCGACTTCGCGCCGCGGCGCCGCGGCGGTCGCGGCCTCGGCCGGGCGCCGCGCCGCCGGCCGTTCGGCCGCTTGCGATTCTTTGACCCGCCCCCAAAACGCAGTCATCCCAGCCTCCTGCCGCCGAAATCCCAAAGACGCTCGGAAACGCGCCGCCAGACCCGCAATCGGCGAGGCGGAACAATGGTCGGGACAGGCGCCGCAAGCCCCCGAATCGCCACAACCCGCCAGGTTGTGTCAGGTAACCGTCACACCTTTTACGTGTCAACCGGGCGCCGGGAAGCGGAGGGAGATTCGTGTTGAGAAAAAGCAAGGGCCGCCCGAAGGCGGCCCTCAATCTCAGTCCATGTCGCCGCCGGTCATTCGGCCGGCGTTCGCACCGGCTTGGGCGCCGGCGCGGGCGTCGCCGTCGCCGGGGCGGCGAGCGGCAGCGCCGGAGCGGCCGCCGCTTCCTCGGCCTTCTGGGCGATGATCAGCGTGTCGCGCATGGTGGCGATCGACCTCAGCTTGGTCATCGCCGCGCCGGTGCCGGCGGGGATCAGGCGGCCGACGATGACGTTCTCCTTCAGCCCTTCGAGCGTGTCGACCTTGCCGTTGACGGCCGCCTCGGTGAGGACGCGGGTCGTCTCCTGGAACGACGCGGCGGAGATGAACGAGCGGGTCTGCAGGCTCGCCTTGGTGATGCCGAGCAGGACCGGCGTGCCGACGGCCTCCTTCTTGCCCTCGGAACGCATGATCTCGTTGGCCGCCTCGAGCTCGGTCTTGTCGACCTGCTCGCCCGACAGGAAGTCGGTGTCGCCCGGATCGACGACGTCGACCTTCTGCAGCATCTGACGCACGATCACCTCGATGTGCTTGTCGTTGATGCTGACGCCCTGCAGCCGGTAGACTTCCTGGATCTCATTGACGAGATAGGCGGCGAGTTCCTCGACGCCCTTGATCGCCAGGATGTCGTGCGGCGCGGGGTTGCCGTCGACGATGTACTCGCCCTTCTCGATGACGTCGCCTTCCTGCAGATGGATGTGCTTCGACTTGGGAATCAGGTGCTCGACCGGCTCGACGCCCTCCTCGTTCGGCACGATCGACAGGCGCTGCTTGTTCTTGAAGTCGCGCCCGAACTGCACCGTGCCGGAAATCTCGGCGATGATCGCGTGGTCCTTCGGCCGGCGCGCCTCGAACAGTTCGGCCACCCGCGGCAGACCGCCGGTGATGTCGCGCGTCTTGGCGCTGGTGACCGAGATGCGGGCGATCACGTCGCCGGCGCGCACCTTCGCGCCCGGCTCGACCGAGATGATCGATTCGACCGGCAGCGCGTAGCGCGCGTCGCCGCCGCGCGCCAGCTTCACGATCTTGCCGTCCTTGCCCTTGATCACCAGGGCCGGCTTGAGGCTGGCGGTGCGTGGGCTGGAGCGCCAGTCGATGACGATGCGCTTGGCGATGCCGGTCGCCTCGTCGATCTGCTCCGACATCGAGGCGCCTTCGGTGAGGTCCTCGAAGCCGACCACGCCGTCGACCTCGGAGAGGATCGGTCGCGTGAACGGATCCCATTCGGCCAGCCGCGCGCCGCGCTTGACCTGGTCGCCCTCGTCGACCTTGAGCCGCGCGCCGTACTGAACGCGGTGGACCGCGCGTTCGGCGCCGCTCTTGTCGACGACGACGATCGCGACGTTGCGCGCCATCGCCATCAGGTCGCCATTGGAATTGCGGGCGACGTTGCGGTTGCGCATTCTCACCACGCCTTCGAAATTCGACTCGATGAACGACTGGTCGGCGAGCTGCGCGGCGCCGCCGATATGGAAGGTGCGCATCGTCAACTGCGTGCCCGGCTCGCCGATCGACTGGGCGGCGATGACGCCGACCGCCTCGCCCATGTTGACCGGCGTGCCGCGCGCCAGATCGCGGCCGTAGCAGGCGGCGCAGACGCCGTTCGGCGCTTCGCAGGTCAGCACCGAGCGGATCTTCACCTCCTGGATGCCGGCGGCGGTGATCGCGGGGATGTCCTCCTCGTTGATCATCCGGCCGGCCGGGACGATCGCCTTGCCTTCGGCGTCGACCAGCGCCTCCGCGGCGGTGCGGCCGAGGATGCGCGAGGCGAGCGAGGCGACGACGGTGCCGGCGTCGATGATCGCCCGCATCTTGAGGCCGCTGGTCGAGCCGCAATCCGGCGAGGTGATGATCGAATCCTGCGCGACATCGACCAGACGACGCGTCAGATAGCCGGAGTTGGCCGTCTTCAACGCGGTGTCGGCGAGGCCCTTGCGCGCCCCGTGGGTCGAGTTGAAGTACTCGAGAACCGACAGGCCCTCCTTGAAGTTGGAGATGATCGGGCTCTCGATGATCTCGCCCGAGGGCTTCGCCATCAGGCCGCGCATCGCCGCGAGCTGGCGCATCTGGGTGGGCGAACCGCGCGCGCCGGAATCCGACATCATGTAGATCGAATTCATCGGCATGTCGCGGCCGTCCTTGTCCTTGCGGACGGCCGAGATGCCCGCCATCATCTCCTCGGCGAGCTTGTCGGAGCACTTCGCCCAGGCGTCGACCACCTTGTTGTACTTCTCGCCCTGGGTGATCAG